>Ga0082335_1008343_pt1 | contig 11847 bp, 10 predicted proteins | sample Subgrocontami58m_FD_72375 | JGI IMG/M metagenome (GOLD analysis project Ga0082335, IMG submission 72375) | Subsurface groundwater microbial communities from S. Glens Falls, New York, USA - GMW37 contaminated, 5.8 m (SPADES assembly) (version 2) ...
AAAGGTTTGGATACAAAGAAGGGGATTTCCCTTCCGCTGAGCTGGCCGCCCGCGAAACCCTTGCACTACCTCTCTACCCTGAGTTGACGCTGGAACAGCAGGATGAAGTGATTGCCGCTGTAAAAGAATTTGTGAGTAAATAGGATTTCAATGGAATTAAAAACATCAAATGAAGAATGGTCACTGATCCTGCGCCCGCAGCGTTCGTGGTTGGACCTGCGCCTGGGTGAGTTGTGGCAATACCGTGACCTGATCCTACTGTTTGTGTGGCGCGATTTTGTTGCCTATTACAAGCAGACGATCCTGGGTCCGTTGTGGTATTTGATCCAACCGATCTTGACCACATTGGTTTTTACTGTCATTTTTGGGAATATCGCTCAACTTTCCACCGATGGATTGCCGCCGTTCCTTTTCTATTTAGCGGGCAATACAGTGTGGGGATATTTTGCCGCTTGTGTACAGAACACGGCAAATACTTTTACGGGGAATGCGTCCATTTTTGGCAAGGTGTATTTTCCGCGTCTGGCAATTCCCATATCGGTTGTGCTTTCCAATATGATCTCCTTTGCCATTCGTCTGGCGGTTTTCCTGGTATTCCTTGGCTATTACCTGATCATTGGCGCGGATATCCAGCTGAACTGGTGGATCTTATCCCTGCCGCTTCTTGTCCTGTTGATGGCGGGGATCGGTTTGGGTGTTGGCATCATCGTGTCCTCGTTGACAACGAAATATCGTGACTTGCAGCAACTGGTTGGGTTTGGCGTGCAGTTGGTGATGTATGCCACGCCGGTGATCTACCCCATTTCGAGTATTCAGGAGAACTGGCAGTGGCTGCTTCTCATCAACCCGATGACGCCTGTGATCGAACTGTTTCGTTATGCGTTTTTGGGTGTAAGCTCGTTGAACCCTGCTTATATTCTTTACAGTTTGGTATTTACTGTAGTGATCCTGGTTGTGGGTGTGTTGGTGTTCAACCACGTCGAATCGACTTTCATGGATACGGTGTAGTTTAATGAGTGACGTAGTCATTTCTATCGAAAATCTTTCAAAGATGTACCAGTTGGGCACGATCAGTACTGGCACCTTTTATGGTGATGTTAAACGCTGGTGGGCACGGACGCGCGGATTACCCGACCCCTACCAAAAAGTCGGGGAGAAGGATCATCGTAATCGTATCGGTGAGACGATCTGGGCGCTTAATGATATTAACTTCAGCGTAAATCGCGGTGAAGCGATCGGAATCATCGGTCGCAACGGCGCGGGAAAGAGTACGCTGTTGAAGATCCTCTCACGGGTGACGGCTCCCACTTCCGGCATGATCAAAGCCAAGGGGCGCGTCGCCAGCCTTCTGGAAGTTGGAACCGGTTTTCATTCCGAATTGACTGGGCGCGAGAACATCTTCCTGAACGGCGCCATTATGGGGATGAACCGCAGTGAAGTCCGTCGCAAGTTCGATGAGATCGTGGATTTTTCCGGCGTTGAAAAATTCATCGATACACCGGTCAAGCGTTATTCGAGCGGGATGTACGTGCGCCTCGCTTTCGCGGTGGCAGCACATCTTGAACCCGAAATTTTGGTGGTGGATGAAGTACTTGCAGTAGGTGATGCAGACTTTCAGAAGAAATGTCTTGGTAAGATGGGTGAAGTTGCCAGCGGTGGACGCACAGTATTGTTCGTGAGCCATAACATGCAGGCGATCGTTGCGCTGTGCAATCGCGTACTTTGGCTGAACCAGGGCGCAGTGATGATGACCGGCAACACAACCGAAGTCTCTGAGAAGTATGTTAGTTTTGGCTCGGAGGACCTGGCAGAAGTGCGCTGGGAATATGAGCAGGCTCCCGGTAGTGGGTCTGTGAAGTTGAAATCCCTGCGGATCGCTGATGATCAAGGCGTGACCGGCAATAATTTCAACTTGTCTGACCCTGTGAAAATTGAAATGGATTTCTGGGTTACCAAACCAGGAATGTGCTTGAACCCCAGTTTTCAGATATTTAATCAACTGGGCGTGATCGTGTTTGCCACGACAAATTTCCACGACCCTGAATGGAACGACCGTATCTATGAACCCGGCTTGTATCGAACCGTATGTACAATCCCAAGTCATATATTGAATGAAGGCAAACATACGGTTTCAGCGCTGGTCATCCGCAATAAGAACGATGCCCAAATCCGCGAGGAGGCGGTTTCGTTCACAGTGCATGATGACGGTGTCAGCCGCTCGGGATATACCGGGGGTTGGATCGGTGTGGTACGCCCGCTTCTGCCCTGGACGGTTGACCGTATTGCCCCGCTGCCCGAGTGAACCTTTGGACTGTCGATGAACGTCTTCTTTCTTAAGCGATTGACCGCACTGGCGAGAATCTTTAAATTCCTGATGCCGACTGCGATCCGCATGTCCAAGGAATATTTGGAGCCTCAATATCGTGAGGCGCTTAAATTGGATGAAGCGTCACCCCGCCGCGCATTTGAGTTAGGTCGCCTGGCATTATTGCGGCAGAAGATCAACCCGCCCACGGAACAGTTCCTTGTGGATATCAAGGTTGAAGGGTTGCCAATGAGAGTCAACCTGTGCCAGCAATATTGCGGCGATATTTATTATGGGATCGGTTTCGAACACAGCGAGTTATCGCTGGTGAAGCAATTTGTACGAAAGGATGATAGGTTCTTCGATGTGGGCGCAAATATCGGGGTGTATACTCTGCTGGCTTCGCAGTTAGTCGGTGAAGGCGGGCGTGTCCATTCCTTTGAGCCGTTGTCGGATGCGAATGAACTTTTGCGTTCCAATGTCAGCTTGAACCGGTGCGTGAATGTAACGGTCAATCCGGTGGCGGTTGGTGAACAGAATGGCGAGGTGCCGATTTATATCAACGCGCAAAATGCCCTGTCCAGTCTCGGGAACACGAATCGTGGCAAGATCCTCAAATCCCAAACGGTGCAAATTCTGACATTGGATACCTATGCAAAATCAGCGGGCGTTTCGAAGATTGATTTCTTGAAGATCGATGTGGAAGGTTTTGAAGGGCACGTCCTGCGCGGTGCGGAGAAACTTATCGAAGCCTCACCCAACCTTATGGTGATGAGCGAACTGGCGAAAAAGAATTTTTCCCCGCTGGGTTTCTCTGTCAAAGATGTGCTGGATTGGATGCGCGGGCGCGGCTTTGAGATCTGGATGATAGGAAATCAAATGTTGAATCTATATCCCGTCTCTGAGGAAATGGCGGATTATCCCTTTCAGAATTTCTTGTTTATCCGCCCGAACAACCCAAAATACCACCTTTTGAAGGAATATTCCGCCGTCCCGTAGGATCGGTTGATGAAGGATTTTTCATGATCTCAGTACCCGAGAAGATCGCCAAGTCATTTGTTTATGTGGATTGCGGAGCCCGCGGTGAAGATAACCACCCATTCCTTAATGTTTTTCCCGGTGCGCAATACATTGGCTTTGAAGCGGATGCGGAAGAGTCTGCCCGTGTGCAGGCAAAGCTGAAAAGCGGGCGAAAAATTTTTCCCGTGGCAGTCGGCAGGACGAATGAAACGCTGCCTTTTTATGTAACGAAGAATCCAGCTTGTTCATCATTCCTTGAACCAAACCAGCAATTCTTCGGTCAATTCTTTGATGCAGCTGAAGATACGGAAGTTCAGTCCGTCATCAAACTACCAGTCGTCGCTTTGGATGAATACCTGCCAAAGGCGGGAATCGATTCGATCGACTTCATCGAACTTGACACCCAAGGTAGTGAATTGGACATCCTCAAAGGCGCGGAAATTTTTTTGAAAAACTCCGTCCTTGGGTTGAGGATCGAAGTCGAATTTTCTCCCATTTACAAAGACCAACCCCTGTTTTCAGATGTTGATTCATTTGTGAGATCCTGTGGCTTTGTACTGTTCGATCTCTCGCGTCATCGGTATCGCCGGGGAGCTGCACCGCGGGAACTTCCCACCAGCGGACAACTTGTCTATGGGCATGCATATTACATGAAGGATTACCGCCTCTTTTCCGGACCCGATGCCTGGCTGCACATCCTGAAGCTGATCATGGTCGCCGACTACTTTGGCGCCAGGGATTACGCCTACGAAATGGCCAAGCATCTTGCCTCCCTGCCGCAATACCCTGAGGCGGAAACTTTCTTAAAAATTCTCAGGGAATACGAACATGCAAGTGCAAAGAAAACCCGAATGTATCCCATCGTCCAGGTTGCAAACCGATTGGGATTGCGGAAACTTTTGGAAACCCTCGTGCGCATGAGTGCAAAGTTTTCCAGTGCATATCAAATTGAAACCTCCAACGGGCTGCGGTCCTGGGTGGATTAGCGGAGCAGGAATGTCTAAGATCAATACCCACAGCGACTATCTTGTGGTTCTGGTTGGAACATACAATCGGCTGGAACTGCTCAAGAAGGTCATAGATTCCATCCATGCACAGACGCGCTGTTCGCATGAGATCATCGTCATTGATGGCGGCTCCACGGATGGGACTGTTGCATATCTGCGATCGCGTCAGGATGTCACGCCGGTCTTTCAAGGGAAATTATTGGGCGCATCGCGGGCCTATAATGAGGTTTGGCGGCAGGTGGAAAGCAAGTACACCTGCTGGCTCAGCGACGATACAGAGCTTGCCAATGGCGGCTTGGACTTGGCTGTGCAACTTCTGGAAAAAGACCCCAAGATTGGCATGGTTGGGTTGAAGACGAAGGACGTTATGGGTCCGTGGACGGACCGGCCGTACACAGGCGCGTTGTCCGAGTATGGCATCCTGAATTGCAATCATGGGGTTCTCTCCATGAAGTTGCTGCGCTCAGTCGGTTATTTCAATCAGGACTACAACACCTATTTGATCGACCCCGACCTGGCCGCTTCAGTTCTGTGCGCCGGTAAAAAGGTGGTGATGACAAAGGATATTTGCGTCCAACATCACCGCGAATGGGCGGATGAGAATTGGGAGAACAAGGTTCAGGGAACCATGAATGGGATCGATCACCACAAGATCTATTTGGACAAATTCAACTTCATGCAGAAGCGCGCGCTGTCTGAGAGGCCAAAGAAGTGGATAAGCCGCGCGATGTCTATTCCACTGCTTGATGCCATCCTCATGAAATGGATGGGATTGAATGCTCGTGACTGGCTCAATCTGACCAAGGGGCGTTTCATCAGTTTGATGGATGTTTTTCAAAATGTGCGTAATCCATATCATAATGTGCAGTGTATTCCCCAAAGCGTTCTAAAACGGGAACACAATCCTTACAAACATTTGTTACAGGAGAATGTATGACAAGAAAAATGAATGTCAATGGCTTTGAGATTTCCGACGACAGCGATTGCTTTGTCATCGCCGAGATCGGCAACAATCACCAGGGCGATCTGCAAAAGGCGAAGGACCTGTTCAAAGCCGCGAAGGAATGCGGCGTGGACGCGGTCAAACTGCAGAAACGCGATAACAGGTCGCTGCTGACGCGCGCCGCGTATAACAAGCCATACGATAACGAGAATAGTTTTGGCGCCACCTACGGCGAACACCGCGAAGCCCTGGAGTTCGGCAGGGCTGAATATGTCGAATTGAAGGAGTACGCCCAGGAACTTGGCATGACCATGTTTGCCACTGCCTTCGACATGAAAAGCGCGGACTTTCTCGCCGAACTTGATATGCCGCTTTATAAAATCGCTTCGGGCGATCTGAAGAACACTCCGCTTCTCAAGCATGTCGCCAAGATCGGTAAGCCGATGATCATCAGCACCGGTGGCGGCACGATGGAGGATGTCCTGCGCGCGTACGACGCCATTATGCCCATCAACAAGCAATTGTGCATTTTGCAATGCACCGCGTCCTACCCGGCTGAGCCGCAGGATTTGAATTTGCGTGTCATCACCACCTATCGCGAGAAGTTCCCGGACGTGGTAATTGGTCTCTCCGACCATGAGAATGGCATCGCAATGGCACTGGCTGCTTATGTACTTGGTTCGCGCGTTGTAGAACAACACTTTACGCTCAACCATACTTGGAAAGGCACCGACCATGCTTTCTCGCTCGAACCGATTGGTATGAGGAAACTTGTCCGTGACCTGCGCCGGGTAAAAGTGGCGATGGGCGATGGTGAGAAGAAGATATACCCTAGCGAGGTCAGTCCCATACACAAGATGGGCAAGAAACTCATTGCCGCGCGGGATCTCAAAGCGGGTCATGCCCTGACTCGTGAAGACATCGCCATCAAATCGCCCAGCGACGGCATCCCGCCGTATGAGTTGGATAATGTCATCGGCAAGACTCTCACCAAGGACTTGCTGGAAGATGACAATTTTGCATTCGAGAATTTGAAATAATTCGTGTTATGTCATTCTGAGCGAAGCGAAGAATCTCTACGTTAGTCTAAGAGACCCTTCGCTGGCGCTCAGGGTGACATGTAGTAGGTACACATGCTCCCAAACCAAATCCCCAACTGGATCGGTATGCAAGAACAACCTACTCAAGCAAATGAGTGGTTCGAAAAACTCAACCCCGCGAACGGACAAGTCCTCTTCAAAGTGGCGCGTTCACGTCAGGCGGATATTAGCCAAGCCATCGAAGTAGCAAAGAAAGCTCAACCTGCCTGGGCGGATATGCCTGCTGTGCAGCGCGGCATGATTTTGCACAAGATTGTGGTGGGGATGCAAAACCGTCAGAGTGAGATCGCTGCCATTGTCGTCGCTGAAACTGGAAAGTCCATGAAAGAGGCGTTGGGCGAAACGGGCGGAGCGATCCAATGCGGGTTGTTCTATGCCAGCGAAGGTCAACGTCTGTATGGTCGTACCACAACGAGCGGCATAGCGAACAAATATGCCATGACCATTCGCCAGCCCATCGGTGTGGCAGGACTCATCATCGCCGCGAACACGCCGATTGCGAATGTGGCATGGAAGGTGTTCCCCGCGCTCGTATGCGGTAATGCCGCCATTTTGAAAGCCGCCGAAGATACGCCTGCCACCGCATGGATTTTCGGACAGATCGCAAAGGAAGCGGGACTGCCCGACGGCGTGTTGAGCATCCTTCAAGGGTATGGCGAAGAGGCGGGCGCGCCGCTGGTGGAACACCCCGACGTGGGCGTGATCAGTTTCACGGGTTCGACGGAAGTGGGACGCATCATCCAGCGTGCGGCGGGGGAACGCTTCGCGCGCATCTCGCTCGAACTGGGCGGGAAGAATCCGCTCGTGGTGTGCGACGACGCGGATTTGGAAAATGCCGCCAAGTGGGTGTTGCTTTCCGCCTTCAGCAATGCAGGACAGCGCTGCGCTTCGACCAGCCGCGTGATCATTTTTGAATCGGTGTACGAGAAATTCCGCGATATGCTGGTGGAAAGGACGAAGAAGTTGAAAGTTGGTACCGCGGACGATTGCGATTTCGGTCCCGTCATCAACGAAGGACAATTGACCAACATGCTCAACGCCGTGGAAAAGGCGAAGAAAAACGGAGCGGTGATTTTGTGCGGCGGACATCGTCTGACCGATGACGAACACCGCGACGGTTATTACATGGCTCCGACCTTGATCGAGAACGTTGATCCGCATGACGAGATTTCGGAATGTGAGTTGTTCGGTCCCATCGCCATTCTGTTCCGCGCAAAGGATTTTGAACACGCGCTGGCGATGGCGAACGATACGCCGTATGGATTGACCGCCAGCATTCACACTAGGAGCATCCACCGCGCGACAAGGTTTTATGACAAAGTACAAACAGGCGTTGCGGTGGTCAATGCAGGGACGTACGGTTCCGAGCCGCACATGCCGTTTGGCGGGCGCAAACTTTCGGGCAATGGCTCACGCGAACCAGGCACCGAAGCGCTCAACATCTATTCTGAATTGAAGGATGTCTATATCAACATAGACCCGACTCAAGTATGAGCAAATCCAACCCTTCGATCATTGCCTTGATTCCTGCGCGCTCTGGTTCAAAACGAGTAACGGGCAAGAATATTCAATTCTTGGCGGGGCATCCGCTGATTGCGTACACCATTTGCGCCGCGAAACAAAGTGGAATCTTTTCGTCCATTCTCGTCTCCACGGATTCGGAGGAGTACGCGCAAATCTCGAAGCAGTACGGCGCGGAAGTTCCATTCCTTCGCCCTGTGGATATTTCCGGCGACCTCTCACTAGACATCGAATGGGTTGATTTCACGCTTCACAAACTCAAGGAGATGGGACGCGAATACGATTGTTTCAGCATTCTGCGGCCCACCAGTCCCTTCCGCTTGCCGACGACCATTCAGCGCGCGTGGATGGAATTCCAAAACGAAGAAGGCGTGGATTCGCTCCGCGCAGTGGAGAAGTGCAAGGAACACCCCGGTAAGATGTGGGTGGTTCGCGGAAAGCGCATGATGCCTTTGTTGCCAATTGGACCAAAGGAGCAACCCTGGCACAGCACGCCCTATCAGGCATTGCCTGAAGTGTATTCGCAGAATGCCAGCCTTGAAATGGCTTGGTCTCGCGTAGTATTCAATGGACGAACCATCGCTGGGGGTGTAGTCATGCCGTTTTTCACGGAAGGCTATGAAGGCTTCGATGTGAACCATCCTTATGATTGGGAGTTGGCGGAACGTCTCGTTGCAAGGAGAGAGGCGGAACTGCCAAAAGTACCTTGAAGGCGGGTGTAAATTGTCGATTTATATCGAGAAGAAAAGTTTTGGTAATCTGTACAGGCGATATATTTTGAATATAGCCCGGAAATTGACTTGACGATAGGAGTAGCATTAACATGACATCAACCGAATCTTCATCCCGTAAACTATACGATCTTATATGGAGTAACCGCCCTGAAACCCCAGAATGGAGTAAAGGTCGTTTTGGCAAACTTTATGATTTGATTGGGACACTTGACATCAGAGGCAAACGCGTTCTGGACGTATGCTGCGGAATGGGATCGAAGGCATACGCTGCCCTTGAGTTGGGTGCGCTTGTATGGGCGTATGATGGATCCGTTGAAGGGCCCAACCTGCTGAAAAAAAATGTTGAAAACCAGACTGCGCAACCTGAAAAGATCAAAGGCTGGCGGCGTTATAAGCTGTCGAAGCCTGATGTGAATAACCTGACAATTGTGCCTGGACTTGATATAACGAATATAACAAGCCATTTTGGTGATGAACGATTCGATGTAGTCTATATGGGATGGGCTTTACAACATGTGGCAGACCCTGAGCGTGCGATAGCTGATCTTCAAACGCTGGCTGTGCCAGGGGGCATAATTGCCGCCTCTTACTACAATGAAGGATATACGTCACAATTATCACTGGATATACGAGAGTATACATTCGGTCTTCCCATCGAAGAAGTGGCGGAATTAACCGCAAAACTGGGACGACGATGGGGACACGAAAAAACGGCGACACTTCGTAAATTGCTTGCTCAATCTGACGGCAATAGTACATTGACTGCACTAAAGCAGTTGATTGAAGATAAAAACTACGCCGTCGATGATGTGGAAAATGCGATCCATATAGAAGACATGCTCACACCTTACCTCCATAACTTTTCAGACGATTATGTTGCCAGGCTTTTTGAGACACATTCAAAGATTATTTATCGTCGGCCGGGATTAATTCGGGTTCGGCGATTATAAAAAAATTCTCTTCTTAAAAGCGCGTCAGCGGCTTGAGAAGAGTGTCTCTCTTCCTTCGGGAGAAGACTGGAATGCGAGTGTGACGCAAGATTTACAAAGAGGAAATCATGGTTGAACTGAAATTGATCCGTGTCGAGGAATTCAATCGCGTGCGAAAGGCTTCGATTGATAAATACGAAAAGTTGAAATTGATCGCAGATATGTGCCGCGCGAACACGCTCGTCGAAGTGAAACGCGCAGGGTCGGGGCATCTTGGTTCCAGTTTCAGTGCAATGGATATTGTGGCCTGGATGTATTACGAAGAGATGAATACGCTTAAGGTTGGCTTCGACAGCCCCGACCGTGATATTTATTTTTCATCCAAGGGACATGATGTGCCCGGCTTGTATGCCGTGCTTCATTCGCTCGGTGAAATTCCCGACCACATGCTCATGTCACTGCGCCGCCTCAATGGGTTGAATGGTCATCCCGATATTAGCAATCGCGGCATGGAAGCCAACTCGGGTTCGCTCGGCATGGGCATCTCAAAGGGGCGCGGCATGGTCTGGGCGAAGAAGTACAACAATAATGGTGGACATGTCTTCGTGATGACCGGCGATGGCGAGTTGCAGGAAGGTCAGAACTACGAAGCCCTGCATGTCACTGCGCATCACAAGGTTGATAACCTCACTGTCATCGTTGACAACAACAAGGTGCAATCCGATAAGCCCGTTGCCGAAATCATTGACCTCGGAAACCTCGAAGAAAAATTCAAAGCGTTCGGTTGGCACGTCATTCGCATTGATGGTCACGATTTTCAGCAAATCGAAAAGGCGATTGCCGAAGCCAGGCAAATCAAAGACAAGCCGCAGATCATCATTGCCGACACGATCAAAGGACGCGGCATTTCGTTCATGGAACATCCTGCCGCGCTGGAAATTGGAAAAGGACTTTACCCCTGGCACTCTGGCGCGCCCGATGACGCCGCCTTTGAAGAGGGATTCAAGGAACTGATTCAGCGCATCAATGCGGACCTCAAGGCTGTGTCGTTGGACCCGCTGCTTATGACTCCCGTCGAGCCTGAGCCAAAAGCCGCCGCGCCCTCCATGCTCGAAGGCGAGCCGCTCAGTCAGGCGGCACTGGAACGTCTCTCCGTCAAACCGACGGATGAATATGTCTCGCGCGCTTATGGTCAAGCATTGGTGGAACTCGCCGCCAAACGCAAGGACATCGTCGTGCTGGATGCCGACCTCGCTTCCGATTGCAAAGTCCGCGATTTCGAGAATACCTACCCCGACCGCTTCATCGAGAACGGCATCGCCGAGCAGGATATGGTCTCGATGGCGGCAGGGCTTGCCCGCCAGGGACTTCTGCCCGTCGTCAATTCGTTCGCCAGTTTCCTCGCCTCGCGCGCCAATGAGCAAATCTACAACGCCGCGAGCGAGAAATCCAAAATCATTTACGCCTTGCATTATGCGGGCTTGATTCCCGCAGGACCTGGCAAGTCTCACCAATCCCTGCGCGATATTTCGCTCTTCTCCGCTTTGCCGAACTGCCTTGTCATTCAACCATGTAACGCCGAAGAAACCCGCATGGCATTGGAGTACTGCGTCAACCAAACGGATGAAAACTCCGCCCTGCGAATCATTATCGGACCAAGTCCGCGTCGCATCGCGCTTCCAGCTGGGTACCGGTTTGAGCTGGGGCAGGGCACCCAACTGACGGAGGGGAAAGACGCGGTCATGTTCGCCTACGGTCCTGTCATGCTGCATGAAGCTCTGCTCGCTAGTGAACTGCTTGCCGAGCGCGGATTCGGCTTGAAGATAATCAACATGCCCTGGCTCAACCGCGTGGATGTGAAATGGCTTGCTGAAACGCTCAAGCCGTATTCCACCATCTTCATGCTCGAAGATCATCACCCCGCTGGCGGCTTGATGGATAACCTTCTCACTGTCTGCGCTGAAAATGGATTGTTGAACGACAGGCAAATGATCAAGTTCGCCGTGGAAGGCTATCCCGCCTGCGGCACGCCGCAACAAGCGCTGGCCTATCACGAACTAGATGGTTTGTCCCTCTCCAAGCGTGTGATGAAGTATTGTGGATAATTTGATGTCAGAGATAAAAATTGGAATTCCCCTGCACGGCAAGATGGCGGCGCGCGCCTTCCATCAACCATCCTTTCGTGAGCGATTGGCGGAAGGCGGCTTTAAGCCTTTGTATTTCCTTAGCCCGATCTATTATCGTTCTTTTGAGTTTGATCCCAAACAGTATTTTGAGTTGCAGGTGGA
>Ga0082335_1008345_pt1 | contig 11842 bp, 16 predicted proteins | sample Subgrocontami58m_FD_72375 | JGI IMG/M metagenome (GOLD analysis project Ga0082335, IMG submission 72375) | Subsurface groundwater microbial communities from S. Glens Falls, New York, USA - GMW37 contaminated, 5.8 m (SPADES assembly) (version 2) ...
GTCGATGCGCGGCATCGCCGAGGAGGCGCCCGAGGCGTACAAGGACGTCTCCGCGGTGGTCGACGCCGCCGACGCTGCCGGCCTCGCGCGCAAGGTGGCGCGCGTCGAGCCGCTGGTGTGCGTCAAGGGCTAGGTTGCGTGCCCGGCCGCGCCTGGATCGGTACGAGCGGCTGGAACTACGACGGCTGGCGCGAGGCGTTCTACGAAGGGCGGCCGAAGCGCGACTGGCTCGCCTTCTGCGCCGCGCGTTTCAGCGCGATCGAGGTCAATGCCACCTTCTACCGGTTGCAGAGCTTCGAGACCTTCCGCCGCTGGGGCGGAGAGACTCCGCCCGGGTTCCGCTTCGCGATCAAGGCGAACCGCTACCTCACGCACAACAAGAAGCTGAACGATCCGCTGCCCGCGTTGCTCCTGGAGCGCGAGCGCGCAGCGGGGCTGGGGGCGAAGCTCGCCGCGGTGGTGTGGCAACTGCCGCGCAACCTGCACCGCAACCTCGAACGGCTGCAGGGCTTCGCGCGCGCGCTCGGGCGCTGGCGGCGCGTGCGCCACGCGATCGAGTTCCGCCACGCCTCGTGGTTCGACGAGGAAGTGGCCGCGTGCCTCGCAAGGCACCGGATCGCGGTCTGCCAGTCCGATGCCGCCGACTGGCCGATGTGGGAGGCGGTGACCACGGACCTCGTGTACGTCCGCCTGCACGGCCACGAGTCGACCTACGCGTCGAGTTATTCGGAGGCGCAGCTTCGCGCCTGGGCCGCCAGGCTGCGCCGCTGGCTCGCCGAGGGGCGCGACGTGCACGTGTATTTCGACAACGACGCGTTCGGCCACGCGCCGCGCAACGCGCTGCAGCTCATCGCCCTGCTGCGCGGCCGCGCCGCCGAATAGGCCGTGCGCATCACAACTGCAGCGCGACGTGAACCGTGTCGCCTTCGCCCGGCTCGCGGCGCAGCGCGCAGCCGAGCTGCCTGGCGAACTTGAGCATCTTGCGGTTGGTCGAGAGGACCATGCCTTCCATGGTGGTGAAGCCGTTCCTGCGCGCCGCGTCCTGGAGCGAGAGCATCAGCAGGCCCGCAACGCCCGTGCCCTGCCAGGCGTCGTCGACCGTGATCGCGAATTCGCAGGCGCCTGGCTTTTCGGTGGCGACGTAGCGCGCGACGCCGATTTCCACCTCCTTGCCGTCCTTCTCGACGGTCGCGACGAAGGCCATGTGCCGGTCGTAGTCGATGTGAGTGAAGTATTCGAGCTTCTTCGCCGGCAGCTCGCGCAGCGTTCCCATGAAGCGCAAGTAGCGCGAATCCTCCGACAGGTGGCGAACGAACTCCTGCTCCATGCCCGAGTCCTCGCAGCGGATCGGGCGGATGGTCACCTGCGTGCCGTCGGGGAGGACGCAGTGCTTCACCAGCGCGTTGGGGTATTCCGCCATGTTCAGGCCGGCACCGAATGCCCCGCGTAGAGGCCGCGGATCGCCGTGGCGAAGCGCTGCTCGATCTCGGCGCGCTTGAGCTTCAAGGTCGGGGTGATGAGGCCGTTCTCGATCGTCCAGGGCTCGAGCGTGAGCCACACGGCCCGGACCTGCGCGTGGCGCGGGAAGTCGCGCAGCGGCGCGCGCAGCAGCTCCAGCACCCGGTGACAGGCGCCGCGCTCGCCGAGCGAACCGGGCGCCTCCGGATCCAGCGCGAGCTCCAGAGCGAGCCTGTGCCACTCGGCGGCGTTCAGCACGAGCAATGCGGCGAGGAACGGCTTGCCCTCGCCGACGACCATCGCCTGCTCGACGAGCGGCTCGCGCGTGATCGCCATCTCGAGGTCGTTCGGCGCCACCTTTTCGCCGGTGGACATGACCAGGATCTCCTTCAGGCGTCCGAGGATGTAGACGCGGCCCTGCGCGTCGATGCGCGCCTGGTCGCCCGTGCGCAGCCATCCCTCGGCGTCGAATGCGAGGCGCGTCTCCTCGGGCCGGCCCCAGTAGCCCAGCATGACGTTGGGGCCCTTCACCAGAAGCTCGCCCTTGCCGCCGATCTTCAGCTCGACGCCGGGAAGGGCGGCGCCGACCGATTCGGGGACGTTGTCCTCTTCGCGGTTGGCCGCGACCACGGGCGCGGCTTCGGTGAGCCCGTAGCCCTGCACGAGCGGCAGCCCGAACGCGATGAAACAATGAGAGATCCCGGGATGGAGCGGTGCGCCGCCGCTCACCGCGATGCGCAGGCGCCCGCCGAGCCGGGCGAGGATCCTGTCGGCGACCAGGCGCCGCAGCACCGGCCACGCGAGCCGCGCGGCGATTCCCGGCGCGGCGCCGCGGCCCTGCATGGCCTCGAAGCGCCGCCAGCCGGCCGCCTCGGCCCGTTCGAACAGCGCGCGCGCGAGCGCGCCCTTGGCGGCGAGCTGCTGCTGGACCCTCGCGTAGGCGCGCTCGTAGATGCGCGGCACCGAGACGAGCACCGTCGGGCGCACCGCGAGCAGGTCCTCGGGCAGGTCCAGGATCGAGCGCGCGTAGGCGACGCAAGCCCCGGCCATCATCGGCAGGTAGTAGCCCGTGGTGCGCTCGAACGCGTGCGAGAGCGGCAGGAACGACAGGAACAGGTCCTCGCGGTAGGCGGCGACGATGCGCGTCACGGCTTCGGCGTTCGCGAGCACGTTGCGATGCGAGAGCATCACGCCCTTGGGCCGGCCGGTGGTTCCCGAGGTATAGACGATGGTCGCGAGCCCGTCGGGGTCCAGCGCGCGTGCCGCGACCGGCGCCGCCTGCGCCGCCAGCCAGTCCGCGGCGTAGCGCAGGTCCGCTCCGTGGTCGGCGGAGGTGTTCGCGCTCTTTGCCAGGCACACCACGCGCGCGAGCTTCGGGAAGCGCGAGCGCAGCGGCGCGAGCGACTGCCAGCGGCCGTCGTTGCCGGTGAGCAGCAGGCGCGCGCCGCAGTCGCCCAGGATGTAGGCGATGTTCTCGGGGTTGTCGGTCGTGTAGAGCGGCACCACCACCAGGCCGAGGGACAGGGCGGCCTGGTCGAAGCACACCCATTCGACGCTGTTCTTGAGCAGCACGGCGACCCGGTCGCCCGCGGCGAGGGATTCGCGCGCGAGCGCGAAGCGCCAGCGCTCCACCTCCGCGGCGACCTCGCGCCAGCGATAGCTCTTCCAGGTCCCGCTCGCGGCGTCGTGCTCGCGGTAGGCCTCGGCCTCGGGCGTCCTCTCGCAGCGGCGCAGGAACAGGCCGGGCAACGTCACCGCCTCCGCGCTCGCGATCAGGTCCAGGGTATGAGCAAGCCGGGTGTGCATGGATCAGCGCCCTGCAGACGTCGAGGCCCGCCTCGACCCGAACAGTTTGCGCGGCTGCCGGACGAGGTCGTTGATCGGGGTCAAAGGGCCCCGACGGCGGGCGGGTAAGTTGACCGGGTGTCCCGCGGAAAGCGCGGAGGCGGGAGGGCGGGCGATGAAGATCGAACGCACGGAATTCGGCAACATCACCATCGACGGGAAGACCTACGATTTCGACGTCGTCATCCGGCTCTCGGGAGAGATCGTGAAGCGCAAGAAGAAGCTCTCCAAGCGCTGCTACGGCACCTCGCACGTGGTCTCGAAGGACGAGGCGAAGTTCGTCTACGAAGACGGCTGCAAGGAGCTGATCCTCGGCACCGGGCAGGACGACAACGTGAGGCTGTCGGAGGAAGCGGCCGAGTATTTCGACAAGAAGGGCTGCAAGGTGAACGCGCAGCCGACGCCCGAGGCCATCGACGTCTTCAACAAGTCCCGGAAACGCAAGATCGGATTGTTCCACGTGACCTGCTGAAATCGACAAGAAAGGAAGCGATCATGGTTGCCCACATCCCGCAGGTCGGCGCTCCGGACCCCGAGCTCCGGAACTCCCCCATCTTCGACGAGTACGACGAGATCTCGCCCGACCTGGAGCTCGAGGCCGGCGCCTGCTATTTCAACAACGTGTCCTACCCGATCGGCGCGTTCGTCCTGAGCGGCAGCGAGCTGCTTCGCTGCGAGGGGCGCGGCGTCTGGATTCGCGTGGGCGACATGCGGCCGCCCGAGCCGCACGCCTGAGCACAGGCATGCCACGCCGCGGGGCGATCGGTTCTAGAATGGCGGCGCGTGGCGCGAACGCCACCGGATCGCGGGAGCCTTTCATGAACGACCTGGTCGCCGTCTGGCGTGCCGAGCACGACAATTTTTCGCGGCTTCTCGACCTGCTCGAGAAGCAGGTGGCCGCATTCCACAAGGGCGAGCAGCCGGACTACGACCTGATGCGCGACGTCGTCTTCTACCTGCGGCATTACGCCGACCAGATCCATCATCCTCAGGAGAACGTGGTGTTCGCGCGACTGCTCGAACGCGACCCCGGAATGAAGCCGCAGGTCGACCGGCTCATGCAGGAGCATCGCGTGATCGGCGCCGCCGGCGAGACGCTGCTCAAGCACCTGGACGAGGTGGTCGGCGAGGCCCTGGAACCGCGCTCGGTCGTCGAGACGGCCGCTGCGACCTACCTCGTGTATTACCGCCAGCACCTCGCCGCCGAGGACAAGGACGTCGTCCCGCGCGCTGCGGAGCTGCTCACGCGGATGGACTGGGCGGCAGTGGCCGCCGTTCCGGCGCGGCCCGATCCGCTCTTCGGCGAGGATCCGGAGGCGCGCTTCCGCAACCTGCGCCGGCAGATCGCGCTCGAAGCGTAGTTGCGCCTAGATCTTGAGATCGTCGCGCAGCGGATGCTGCTTGACGAGGCGCTTCATCGCGTCGTCGCGGGCCGGGCTGCGGCCGCCGCTTTGCTGCACTTCGAGTTCCGGCACGTCGATCGGCCGGCGCTGCAGCTGCCGGGAGATGATCCGGTCGACGTGCGCCTCGGCGATCAGCCAGTCTTCCAGATCCCGGCCGTGCGCATAGCCGCGCTGAACGTAGCGGCCATAAGCGGCCTCCTCGATCATGCGTCGGCGCTCTTCGGCGGTGGTCGGCGGCGATTCGCGTTCGTACGTTGCCATGATTCCCTCCGTCATGTGTGCTTCGTCTGTCGCGCCGGCGGGAGCCGGATCGAGCGCTCGCCGCACAGCACGCAGCTCGGGCGTATCGCGGCGGCCTCGCGCGCGAAGCCGCCGCGAATCGCCTTCGCGATGCCGGCGACCTCGCCGGCCAGCGCGTCGAGCAGATCGTCCATCGAGATGATTCCGACCAGGTGGCGGTCGGGCGCGGCGACGAGCAGGCGCCGCACGCCCTCGCGCTTCATCACCTCGATCGCCTCGTCGATGCTCGCGCCGGAATCCACCGTGACCAGGCGCCTCGCGACGATCTGACCTATCGTTTCCTGCGCCGGCGTCACGCCGCGCGCCATCGCCTCGACGACGAGGTCGCGATCGGTGACGATGCCCACCGCCTGCGGGCCGCCCGGCGCTTCTTCGGTTACGAGCACCGTGCCGACGTGGTTCTCCCCCATCAGCGCAGCGCACTCCTGCAAATTCCTGGATCGGTCGGCGGTGACGATGCTGTGCATGCACATGCCTTCGATCTTCATGGCTGTGCCTCGACGCGGGACTCGCGCAGCAGCCGGACGGCCTCCTCGTCCTCGACCTGCTGGAAGTCACGGTAGAACTGGCTGATCGCCGCGAAGTCCTCGGGCGTGAGCAGGCATTCGATGCGGCTGCAGCGCGGGCGGAACTTCTCGATCGCGTCGGGCGGCGCCACGGGCACCGCGACGATGATCTCGTGGGGCTCTTGGGCCGCGAGCACGTGGAGCGCGGCGAGCATCGTGGAGCCCGTCGCGATGCCGTCGTCGGTGACGATGACCGAGCGTCCGGTCACGTCGGCCGCGGGCTTCACCGCGCGGAAGAGCCTGCTGCGCCGCTTGATCTCCGCGATCTGGTGATCCCTCTCCGTGCGGATGTACGCGTCTGTCACCCCGGCCACTTCACGCGCGAAGGCGTTGAGGTAGACCTCGCCGTCCTCGCCGATCGCACCGATGGCGAGCTCGGGCTGATAGGGCGCCCGCAGCTTGCGCGAGAGCACGACGTCGAGCTCGGCGCCCAGCTCGCGCGCAAGCACGGCCGCGGTCACGACGCCTCCCCGCGGGATTCCGAGAACGACCGGGTCCTTCAGCGCGAGAGTCTTGAGGCGTCGGGCGAGTTGCAGCGCCGCGTCTTCACGATTCCTGAACATCGGTCACCTCCGTTCGGCGATTTCCCGGCCCGCGAGCCGGGCGAGGGTTTGGGCGACGAGCGGCGCAATCGTCACGACGCGCACGCGCCGGTCGGGCGCAGCGGGCACGCTGTCGGTCGTCGTGACCGTGCGCACCGATGCCGCGCAGATGCGCTCGAGCGCCCTGGGGGCCATGACGGCGTGGATGAAGAGCGCGTGGACCTGCGCCGCTCCCGTTTCGAGCAGGGCCTGCGCGGCGCGCGCGATCGTTCCGCCGGTGCTCGCCATGTCGTCGACCACCAGGCAGTCGCGGCCGCGGACATCCCCGAGCACCTGCAGCGCGACCGCCGCGTCCGCATCCGGGCGGGTCTTCGCCACGGCCGCGAGCGGCGCCCCGAGCGCAGCGGCGTAGCGCTGCGCTCGCTTGAGGCCTCCGGCATCGGGCGATACGACCGTCAGCCCGGACAGCTCGAGGCTCCGGATCGCGGGCAGCATGAGCTCGTCGGCGCGCAGGTGGATGAGCGGCATCTCGAACGCGCTCTCGAGCGCCGGAGAGTGCAGCTCCAGCGCGACGATGCGCTGGACGCCTGCGCAGTGCAGGATGCGCGCCGCGAGCTGCGCCGAGCGCGGTTCGCCCGCGCTGTTGCGCGTGTCCTGGCGCGCGTAGCCGAAGTACGGCACCAACGCCGTGATGCGCCGGGCGCCGGCGGAGCGCGCGGCTTCCGCAAGCAGTGCAAGCGTCATCAGTCGCTCGTTGGTGGGCGTGGAGGTCGGCTGCAGGATGTAGAGGTCCGCGTCCTGGACGTCGGCCTCGATCCTCACCTGCGATTCGCCGTCGGCGAACGCCGAGATGAGCGCCGGTACCACGGTTGCGCCCGCGAGCGCGGCGACCGCGCGCGCCAGTTCAGGGTGCGCATCGCCGGGCAAGAGCGCCATCGAGGTCATGGGTACGCCTTCTCGGCGGCCGCGGGGCGCGCCGTTTCCGGCGAGAGGTAGCGCAGGAACCAGCGACAAGCCTCGCGTGCGACGGATTCGAGCGTGCCCGGTTCCTCGAACAGGTGCGTCGCGCCGGGCACGATCACCAGCGATTTCTCCGCCGTCAGGTGCCGGTATGCGTCCTGGTTCCAGTCGAGCACCGGCACGTCGCGCTCGCCGACGATCAGCAGCGTGGGCGCCTTGACCCTGGACAACCAGGGGAGGGCCATGTCGGGACGGCCTCCCCGCGATACGAGCGCCGAGACCTTGGCGGGCTCCCGCGCGGCGGCGATGAGCGCGGCCGCCGCCCCGGTGCTCGCGCCGAAATAGCCGATGCGCAGGGAACGCGTTGCGGGCTCGTTTCCGAGCCAGCGCGTCGCGGCGAGCAGGCGCGACGCGAGCAGCTCGATATCGAAGACCTTGTCCCGGTCCTGCGCTTCGTCCTCCTCCAGCAGGTCCATCAGGAGGGTCGCGAGACCGGTCTTTTGAAGTTGATGTGCGACGAACTGGTTTCTCGGGCTGCGCCGGCTGCTGCCGCTGCCGTGCGCAAACACCACGATACCGGTCGCTCCGGACGGCACGTGCATCTCGCCGCCCAATCGTACGCCGTCAGCCGGAATGCTGACGTCCGCGCGGCTGCGCGAACGTTCTTGTAGAGGTGTCATCACAATCCTCCTGTGCCGGACACCGGAAGGATTTCGCCACCGCCCTTCCTGCGGGAAGAGCGGTGCGTCTCTGATTAAAGTCTGACCCTGCGTCGAACGGGCCTGTTGACCGAGATCAAACGCGGCGTCACCGCCGCTGCAAGCAGGCATCCGGCGGCGATTGACTTGGGTCAAGCCGTCCCGGGGTGCGGCGCGTAACTTGATCATCGTCTCCTGACAGGGCGCGGAACGCTAGGCGCATGCGGCCTACTCGGCTCGCAATCATCGGCTTCGGGCGGCTCGGCCGCGCGTGCGCGGCCGCGCTGCGCGACAGCCACGATCTCGAGCTGGCGGGCGTGGTGACGCCACAGGCAGCCGGCGGTCTGCCGAAGCCATTCGAGCACGCGCGCCTCGCCGGGCACGTGCGTGAGCTGGAAGGTGTCGACGCCGCGCTGGTCTGCGTGCCCGCCGGACAGGTGCTCGGCGTCGCGCGCGAGCTCCTGCAGCAGCGCCTGCCGGTCATCGAGTGCGCGATCCTCGACGAAGGCGCGCTCGATGCGCACTATGAGGCGCTGGGCGACGCCGCGCGCCATCACCACGTTGCCGCCATCGTCGGCGCCGGATGGGATCCGGGTGCGCTGCCGCTCGTGCGCAGGCTCTTCGAGGTGCTGATTCCGCGTGGACGAACCGAGGTCGGCGCGCATCCCGCCCTCAGCCTGCACCACACCACGGCGGCCGACGGCGTGCAAGGCGTCAGGGCGGCGCTCGCCTGCGAGTCCCGCAGTGCGAACGGCCGGCCGCAGCGCTATCTCTACGTGCAGCTCGAACACGGCGCGATCGCGGCAACGGTCGAGGCGGCGATTCGTGCCGACCCGCACTACGCGGGGGAGGAAATACTGGTCTTCCCCGTGGAGAATCTCGCCGCCTTCGAAGCCGCGGGGTCCGGCATCGTGCTCGAACGCCGCGGGACAGGGGCGGCGGGCGGCGCGGGCCTGCATTCCCACCTGGTGCTCGAAGCGCGGTTCGACCTGCCCACGTTCGCCGCGCGCATCATGCTGGATGCGGCGCGCAGGCTGGCGCAGCTGAGGCCCGGCGCGCATCCCTATTCGCTGTGGCTCTGAATCCGGCGCGACCGCACGCCATGCTGGACATCGACGGCTCATACGGCACCGGCGGCGGCCAGCTCGTGCGGAACGCCGTCGCGCTCGCGGCGCTGACCGGAACGCCGGTCCGCATTCGACGCATACGCGCGAAGCGCGACAAGCCGGGGCTCGCAGCGCAGCACCTCACGGCGGTGCGGGCGGTCGGCGAGATCTGCGGCGCGCGCATCGACGGCCTGGCGCTGCGCTCGAACGAAATCGCGTTCGAGCCGGGCCCGGTGCGCGGCGGCGGATTCGCGTTCGACGTCGGCACCGCGGGCAGCGTCGTGCTGGTGCTGCAGGCGCTGTTGCCGGTGATGATTGCGGCGCGGGCGGACTTTCACGTGCAGGTCGCGGGCGGCACCGACGTGCGCGCCGCGCCTCCGCTGGACTACCTTCGCGAAGTGCTGCTGCCGCTCGTCGGCTGCATGGGCGCCGGCGTGCGACTGGTCGCGCGCCGGCGCGGCTATTTTCCGCGCGGCGGCGGCGCGGTCGAAGTGAGCGTGGCGCCGGGCGAGCTGCGGCCGCTTTCGGCCGATGCGCCGGGCCGGGTGCTGCACGTCGGCGGTCGCGCGCATGTCGCGCACCTTCCCGCGCACATCGCCGAGCGGATGCGCGCGAGCGCCATCGGCCGACTGGGCGCCCGCGCCTCGCACGCGACCTGCGACGCGCTCACCCTGCAGGGCGAGGACGCGATCGGGCAGGGCGGAGCCGTCGTACTGTGGGCACAGTGCCGGAACACCGTGCTCGGCGCCGGCCGCGTGGCCGAGCGCGGGGTTCCCGCGGAGGTCCTGGGAGAAGCGGTGGGATCGGAGCTCGCCGCGGATCTCGATGCGGGCGCTGCGCTCGACGTGCACGCGGCCGACCAGATGCCGGTCTACCTCGCGCTGGCCGGCGGGCCATCGTCGTTCACGACGCGCGAGCTGACCGAGCATGCCCGCACCGCGATGTGGCTGATCGAGCAGTTCCTGCCGGTCCGCTTCGCCGCCTCGCGCGAGGGTATGCTCACCCGCGTCGGCGTCTCGCGACTCTGAAATGATCCCGATCCAGGATCTGCTTCACCGCATCCGGTGGGATGCGGTATACGCCAGGGCCGAATTCGAGGTGGGGTATTACGATCGCACCGAAGACCGGATCGTGCGTGTGCCGATGCAGCGCATTCACTTCGAGAAAGGCGAGCACTTCATGTTCGAGGCGGTCGAGGACGACGGCACCGTGCACAGCGTGCCGCTGCACCGCGTGAGGGAGGTGTGGCGCAACGGCGCGCTGATCTGGCACCGCGTCGATCACGCATGAATGCCGGCGCGGAGGCCTGCGCGGCGCGGCTGCGACGACACGTGCATGCGCTCGCGGATAACATCGGCGAGCGCAACGTGTGGCGGCCGCAGGCGCTGCGCGCCGCGGCGGACTACATCCGCGGCGAGTTCGCTGCGCTCGGTTTTCAGGTTGCGGCGCAGACCTACCGGATCGAGGCACAGGACTGCGAGAACCTCGAAGTCGTCATCCCGGGCGGCGCGCGCGCAGGCGAGATCGTCCTTGCAGGTGCGCATTACGACACCGTCGAGGGAAGCCCGGGGGCCGACGACAACGCAAGCGGCGTGGCCGGGCTGATCGAGATCGCGCGTCTGCTGCGGGGCACCGCGCCCGCGCGCACGGTGAAGCTGGTCGCGTTCGTGAACGAGGAGCCGCCGTTCTTCTTCTTCGGCCAGATGGGAAGCAAGGTCTACGCAAGAGCGGCGCGCAAGCGCGGCGACGACATCCGCGTGATGCTCTCGCTCGAAATGCTCGGCTGCTATTCGAGCGCGCCGGGCAGCCAGTCGTATCCGCCGCTGCTGCGTTGGTTCTATCCGGATCGCGGCGATTTCATCGCGTTCGTCTCCAACCTCAAGTCGCGCCGCGCCTTGCGCGAGGTCGTGGCTGCATTCAAGGCGCAGTCGGACTTTCCCGCCGAATCCCTCGCCAGTCCGTCCTTTGTGCCGGGAATCGCGTGGAGCGACCAGCTTTCCTTCTGGCGCGAGGGTTATCCTGCGGTGATGGTGACCGACACCGCTTTCCATCGCAACCCGGATTACCACACCGGCCGGGACACCCCTGAAAAGATCTGCTATCCGGAGATGGCGCGCGTGGTCGAAGGGCTTGCGAAGACCGTGGCCGCGCTCGCCGGGTGACGCCTGGACCCGACACTTCGCGTTTCGGTCGATACATAGGAAACACTGAGTTACAGCCATCGGGTAGACATCGCGGCACTCCGAACGTTCTAATGGTCGTCATCATCCGAAATGGAGAGAGACCATGAAGACCCTGAAGACCAGGACTACGTTGTTCACCGCCACGAGCCTCGTCGCCGTCGCGCTGCTTGGCGCTGCGCTGCCGGTGCAGGCGCACGAGGACTTCCGCAACTCGCGCCATTTCGCGCGCGGGCACTACTATGCCGTTGCGCCCCGCCCCGTGGTGCGGTACCACTACCGGCCCGCGCCGGTGGTCGTCTATCAGCCTGCGCCGCCGGTCTATTACGTTCCGCCGACCTACGTTCAACCGGCCTACGTTCAACCGGCCTACGTTCAACCGGCCTACGTTCAACCGGTCTGGGGCGCCATCGGTGGCGCGGTCGTCGGTGCCGCGGTGGGCAGCCAGATCGGCCACGGTCACGGCCGCGCCGCCGCGATCGCGGCGGGTAGCGTGATCGGCGCGATTGTCGGGGACAGCTTCGCCTCCGGACGCTGATCGCGGCGCCGCCGCCCGCGCGGCGCTCGCGCTAGAATGCGAACTCCTCCGGAGCGGGACAAGGGACATGAGTTCGCTGAAGAAAGTCGCTGTCGTCACGGGCGCGGGCACGGGGATAGGCAAAGCGGTCGCGCTGGCCCTGCTGAAGGAAGGCTACAGCGTGGCGCTCGCCGGGCGCCGCGCCGAGCCGCTGGAGAAGGCGGCGGCGGAATCGGGCGCGGGGGGGTCGCGGCCGCGGGGGGGTCC
>Ga0082335_1008346_pt1 | contig 11838 bp, 11 predicted proteins | sample Subgrocontami58m_FD_72375 | JGI IMG/M metagenome (GOLD analysis project Ga0082335, IMG submission 72375) | Subsurface groundwater microbial communities from S. Glens Falls, New York, USA - GMW37 contaminated, 5.8 m (SPADES assembly) (version 2) ...
CAGGTAACCTTGGATGCCGTCTATCCGACAGCCCGCGACCTCCTGGCTTTCCCCGACCTGGCGGAACAGGGACTCCTTCCGCATAAAGTGAAGGATGTATACCTGTGGGGTTGCATGGAACCTAATTACTTTTCCGACATTACCAGTACATTTGAACTAAAAATGGCTGCCCTGGCCTGCCATAAGAGCCAGATCGGGAACCTCGGTGAGCTTGAAGAACGCATAAAGGATCGCTGCAAAGCCACCGCCGAAGGCACCGGTTATGGCATGGCCGAAGCCTTCCACCATTTCGAATTGACTTATTAGCACGCTCTGACCAACCGGAGGTGGCAATGAAACCAATAGGACCCTTGATGAGAGAACACCGTCTTATTGAGCAGATGGTCGTCCTGGTAAACCAACAACTTTTAAAGGTGCAGGAGAATAATTCGGCAGATATCCGGTTTATTTCCCAGGCTGTCGACTTTTTCCGTACTTACGCCGACAGGACACATCACGGAAAAGAAGAAAATATCCTTTTCAGGGTGCTCGACACTAAACCACTTGCGCCGGAACACCGACGGATAATGAATGAGCTGGTACAAGAACATATTTTCGGAAGGAAGAAAGTAGGTCAACTGGCCCAAGCCGGAGATAAATATGATAAGGGTGACAACGAATCACTAATCGAAATAACAAACTCCCTCAAGGAAATAGCGGCATTTTATCCGGTACACATCCTTAAAGAAGACGCACATTTTTTCTATCCGTGTCTTGAATATCTAAGCAAAAAAGAACAGGATGACATGCTGCAGGAATTTTGGGAGTTCGATAGAACCCTTATCCATGAAAAATATCGACAAATGGTGGAAAAACTCACAAAGGCCTTGACTTAAAATTTACTTCCCGAGGTGACTGGTTTGAATGCTGGCAGTGGGTTACCACCAGGCCAAGGACGGCATAAACCAGTATCGTTTAGCTTCACAAGGCGTCCCCTTGTGAAGCTAAGGGGAATTATGGATGAATCAAGGTATTTCACCTTTGACAGCCGCTTAGGCCAAATCGGCATAACGGCTTCACCAAGGGGACTACGGGCGATAACGTTACCTGCACGCTCGCGGCCAAAAGCCGAACAACCTCCCCCGCCCGAATTCGCGGAACTTGTCGACCAAATCAAGGCCTACTGCGACGGTACCAGGATTTCTTTCTTGAATTATGATCTTGATCTAAGCGACGCCGCCCCCTTTCAGATCAGAGTTTGGGAAGCCACCCGCCTCATTCCATACGGCGAGACGCGAAGCTACCGCTGGGTAGCCGAACAAATAGGCAAACCGGAAGCGACGCGTGCAGTCGGGCGAGCTCTCGGCAAAAATCCTCTGCCGATAATTATCCCTTGCCACCGTGTAATCGCAAGCAACAGCAGCCTCGGGGGCTTTGGCCTTGGACTAGATATGAAGGTGATGTTACTCTCCTTGGAAAAAGGCAGAGTACTTAAGCGCGAGTGATACTTAGGCTCGCAAGGGACGCCTTGTGAGCCTAAGCCCGAATAAGGAGACGTGTTACTCATCAGGATTTGGCAGCGGCCAGGGCAACCCGGATTCCGTAAGCCCGGCTGAACCGCTTTTTTTCGGCGCGGAAACCGATTTGATCTTCAGGTTTTGGAAATTAAGCTCGCATTGCTCGATCAACCCAGCGCCGGCGAAACTAAAATAGCGGTCGTTCCCGATGATGATGTGGTCCAGGACTTTGATCCCGATTGCATCCACAGCGAAGATGAGGTCGCGGGTAAGGTCTTTGTCGCTCTGGCTCGGCTCGATACCGCCCGCAGGATGGTTATGGGCAAAAATCAAGGAAACGGCATGGTGTTTGAGGGCTCTTTCAATAACTTCGCGAGGTGAGACAGCACTGCTGTTGACGGTACCATTAAAAAGATCTTCCACAGCGAGTATTCGGTTCTGGCTGTTGAGAAATAGTACTTTAAATACTTCTTTTTTGAGGCCGCTGAGGGAATGATATAGGTAATCATATACCTCCTGCGAGGATTTAACGGAAGTCGAAGGCCCGGAAATTTTATCTTTTAGGTATTTTCGGGAAACATCCTTGATAAACTGGATGGCAATAGAGTTTACAGGTCCAACACCGTGGATTTGCCTTAATTCTTTTTCGGGAGCTTCCAGCACACCCCGCACAGACTTGAACTTCTTTAAAGCATCTTTTGCCGCCTGCTTGGTATCACGCCGTGGCGTGCCGAAGGCAAGCAGCAATTCTACAATTTCATAGTCGTTAAAGGCTGACAAGCCCTTGTCACGAAATTTCTTTCGCAGACGGTCGCGGTGACCGGCAACGTCCTTAACTTCGGTGGCTTCCTTTTTTACCTTCTTAACAACCATATCCGCTTCGCATCGCAACCGTTGTTCTCTCCCTTTCGTAAAGGGAGATTGAGAGGGATTTAAGGGAAAAAATTATATAGTCTCGAATTGAATTCCTTCTTCCCCCACTAGCTCCACCAACTGCTCACGCAGCTCCGGGCAGTAGCCGGAACTTGTCAATTTGTACCGTTCAGGCTTTTCGCCATTTTCCAGACTGAGTATTACCTGGTCCTTCCCAGGGAAGCTTTTGAGAATATTGTCTAACTTAAACATTCGGGCTTCGTCGGCCTCTTTGTTATCCGTCTGTTCCAAACTGATGGTCAAGCGTCGCATTTTGGCGAGCGGAAGCGGATGCACCGGCGTGGGTTGGGGGGCAGAGTTTTTCGTACCGTTCGAGTTTACTTTCGGTACCGCCTTTGGCTCAGACGATTTTACCGGAGGCGGTTTTGCCTGAGGAGCAGCAGCGACGGGCGCGGAAACCACCTCTTTGACTGGCACCGAACCGATCTGGAAATAGTCTACCTTTTCGCAATTTATCTGCACGCGGTCGTTCCGGTTCCGCACCTTCCCGGTGACGATAAGAATATTGCCTTCCTGCCAGAGGTCTTTGGTGTTTTCATAAACGCTCGACCAGGCAACGACTTCGATCTGCCCCCTTAAGTCTTCCAGAGTGGCACTGACGAACGCCTTGTGGGTCTTAGTAAACGATGGCAGGGCGTTCGCCACTTCGCCGATAACGGTAACCACCTGGCCCTCCATCTCAGCTTCGATCTCGCCGCAGAAGGTCGTGTTGGCGTCGGCGGGCGGGCTGAAGGGCTTTTTCGAGAAAGAAACTCCAAGCAATTCTTTTTCCCACTCAGCTTTTTCCTTGTCCGTGACTTCAAGGACACTCAATTCGATTGCGGGCATTGGTACAGATGTAGCCGTGCCGAACATGTCGAACATACTCGCCTGTCCCGATTCCTTCAGCCTCTGCCCTCGCTGCGCAAGAGACAGAATATTCACCACGCTATTGAACAGCGTGCCGCGGCTGCCAAGACTATCAAAAGCACCCGCCTTGATCAGGCTTTCCATGACACGTCGGTTCACGCCGCTCAAGTCGCAACGGCGGCAGAGATCCTCAACCGATTTGAAGTCGCCGCTCTTCTGCCTCTCCGCGACGATCGGTTCGACCGCTCCCATCCCGACGTTCTTTATCGTTCCCAGCCCAAAGCGTATCGCCGATTTGCCGTCGCCCATCTTTTCCACGGAGAAGTTGACCTGGCTCCGGTTGATGTCCGGCAGAAGGACGGGTATGCCGAGGCGGTGACAGTCAGCTACGGCGGTGGCGACCTTCTCTGCCGTGCCGACATAGACCTCCAACAGGGCCGTCAAATATTCGGCGGGATAGTTTGCTTTGAGATATGCCGTCTGATAGGCGATCAGGGCATAGCTGAAAGCGTGGGCCTTGTTGAAGGCGTAACCGGCAAAAGGTTCGATAAGAGCGAAAACTGCCTCAGCCAGTTCATGGGTAAAACCGTTCTTCTCCGCTCCCTCGAAAAAGTGCTGTTTTTCTTTCTGCATTACCTCGATGATCTTCTTCCCCATTGCCTTGCGGAAGATATCTGCCTGTCCCAGGCTGTAACCTGCCAACGCACGTACGATGAACAAGACCTGGTCCTGGTAAACGATAACGCCGTAAGTCTCATTGAGTATCGGCTCGAGTGCCGGATGAAGATACGTTACCTCAATCTCGCCATGCTTGCCCTTGATGAATGTCGGGATATGCTCCATGGGGCCGGGACGGTACAAGGCTACCATGGCCGCGATATCGCCAAAGGTATTTGGCTTGAGGTCCCTGATGTAGCGGCGCATGCCGGAGCCTTCCAGTTGGAACACACCGACGGTTTCTCCGGACGCCAGCAGGGAAAAGGTTTTAGGGTCGTCCATGGGAATGGTGTGCAGATCGACTTTGACACCGCGGTTTTGCAAAGTCAGTTCTTTTGCCTTGCCCAGAACAGAAAGGTTGGAAAGGCCCAGGAAGTCCATTTTCAACAGGCCGATCTTGGCGATGTCATCCATGGAATACTGGGTCATGGTCATAGCGGTATCAGTGTTCGTTGTCTTGCTGACCTTCTGGAGAGGCACGTATTTGATCAACGGCTCTTTCGAAATTACAACACCGGCAGCGTGAGTACTGGCATGTCGCGACAGCCCCTCGACCCGCTTTGCCGAGTCTATCAACTGACGAATGGTCGGGTCCGCGTTATAGACGCTTTTCAGCTCGCTGTTTTCTTCCATGGCACGGTCGAGAGTCATGTTGACGGCGAACGGTACGAGGCGGACAACGCGGTCGACGTCGCCGTAAGTCATACCCAATGCCCGCCCGACGTCGCGGAGAGCAGCACGGGCACCCAGAGTTCCGAAGGTGATAATCTGGGCCACGTGGTCGGGACCGTACTTCTGCGAAACGTAGGCGATTACCTCGTCACGCCGCGTGTCCTCGAAGTCCATGTCGATATCGGGCATTTCCCGGCGCTCGATATTCAAGAAACGCTCGAAAACGAGCTTGTTCGGGATGGGGTCGATCTCGGTAATGCCGAGGCAGTGCAAAACTATGCTGGCCGCCGCGCTGCCCCTGACCCCGAAGTTTATACCGTGCGAATGGACGAAAGAGGTGATGTCCCAGACAACCAGGAAATAATTGGCGAATTGGGTCTTTTTAATCACGTCGAGTTCGTATTCGAGACGCTGCTTTATCTCATCCGAGGCATCGGGATAAAAGCGAGTCAATCCCTCACGGCATAAGGATGCAAGGTAGTCATCAGGCGACATTTTTGCCGGAATTTCGATTTCAGGGAGATGCAGACGGCCGAAATCTAGTTTAAGGTTACACTTTTCGGCGATGACCGAAGTGTTTTCCAATGCCTCAGGGATGTCCCGGTAGGCATCCGCCATCTCTTGCGGTGACTTGAGGTAGAAGTAGGCTCCGGCCATCTTCATGCGCTTCTCGTCTTGTACCGTAGAGTTCGTGCCGATGCATAGCATCAGGTCGTGAGCGTAGGCATCCCCTTCCTGTAGGTAATGGACGTCGTTCGTCGCCACCAGCGGGATGTTAACTTCGCGGCTAATGGCAATAAGCCCCTGGTTTATTCGCTCTAGTTCCGGGATGGGATGTCTTTGTATTTCGAGGTAGAAATCATCGCCGAAGATTTCCTTGTACCAGAGGGCGGCTTTCCTGGCCTCCTCCATCTGCCCTTGCAGGATGAGCTGCGGTACTTCACCGGCGATACACGCCGTCAGAGCTACCAGCCCTTTCGAATACTCTTTCAGCAACTCTCTGTCTAAACGAGGTTTATAGTAATAACCCTCGAGATTTGCCCGGGTGGTAAGCTGGAGAAGATTCCTGTATCCGGTCTGGTCCTTCGCCAGTAACACCAGGTGGCGGTGGTTCTTGTCGCTGGCGTTACGGGTCAGGCGGCTGTCGGGAGCGACATACACCTCGCAGCCGATGATCGGCTTGATACCGGCGTCTTTGGCAGCCCGGTAGAATTGAATGGCGCCGTACATGACGCCGTGATCGGTAACGGCCAGACTGTCCATACCCAGTTCTTTCGCCCGGGCAACCAGGTTAGGAATGCGGCACATGCCGTCGAGCAGGCTGAACTCAGTGTGGACATGAAGATGGGTAAACATTATTATCTCCGGTTGGATTAACGGGTAATTATAACAGACCCGAACAAAAATAAACCAAATCCGAAGCACTAAATCCGAAAACCGAAACAAGCACAAATGACCAAAGTTCTAAATTCAAAACCATTCCGCCGAAAGTCGTTAGGCCCCGCATTTATCGGGGCCGGAATCCAGAGCAAAAAAGCGTTCCCCTAATATATTCAAGGCCTTCTGGACTCCGTTTTTCAACGGAATGGTTATTTCTCGTTCCTCAGGATTTTGGCGGAAGACGGTGTCCAATTTTAGCAAGCAAGATGCCTGCCATACCAATTCCTTACTGTGATGTTGAGAGGCATCTTGCCTGCCCGTCACCATTCCGGTGTTTGCGGAATTCAGCCACCAGAAACTTTCAAATTTCACTTTTCCGACCCGGCAAGGTACAATCTTAGGACGTATGTTAATTAAAGTTCTTAACAGAATTGCCCGCATCCTTTTCGTTATCACCCTGCCGTTTCTCTTCTTCTCGGCGAGCATCGCCGGGGCGGCGAACAGCCAATGGCTTTATACCTCTGGCTTCGAGAAGCAGAACGTCGGAGCAACGACCGGACTCGACAACGAGCAATTGGCCGCCGTGGGCAAAAGCTTCATCAGCTATTGGCACTCCGCGGAAGAACGCATCAACATCGAAGTGGTAAGAAACGGGCAATCGGTGGCGCTATTTAACGAGAAGGAAATTGGCCACCTCGTCGACGTAAAAAAGCTGTTCCAATTCGATTACCGTGTGACGTTTATAACGGGCATTTACGCCTTGGCTTACGTTATATTTCGCTTCGCCCGGAGAAAAATCGACGGCTTGCTCGGACTATCATGGGACGTGGCAATAGGCAGCGGATTGACTCTGGTCGTGATGATAGCGCTGGGACTGGTCGCTTTGCTGGGACCCAATGCGTTCGAAAATTTCTGGTACCAGTTCCATATCTTGAGCTTTGCCAATGACCTATGGGAACTAGACCCGGCGAAAGACTACTTACTGATGCTTGTCCCCGAGGGATTCTGGTATGATGCCGTCCGCGACATCGTTTTCGCCACCGCCGGCATGGCAATTGTGTGCGGCGGAGCCGCTATCGCCCATCTCATTCACCACCGGGAAAGAAAACCGGTTGTGCAGTAGACATCGGTTTTCAGGAATAATGATTTATGATTTTAGATTTATGAATATGAGTTCTTAAATCTTATCTCTTAACTCTTAAATCAAGTTACGACCCACACGTGCCGCAATTAGTCGAACTACATCCGCCGCAGCCACCACCGCCGCCCAACGGCACGGAGCTCCCGCCCGAACCCGTCGAGAACGACGCGAAACGAGACACTACCCTCGGGGCTTTTTGATGACAGCATTCGCAAACCGCCGGTTCGTTCGACTGTGAAAACGAACGCAACAGCTCGAATTTCTTTTCGCATTTCGGACATTTGTATTCGTAAATAGGCATATAGTTTTAACCTCGAAAATCTAGTGTAGTCTTTGCCTGATGTTCAGTCAAGAGGAAGCCGGCTGATTTTCCAGGGCACGCCATTTCTCGGAAATTTCCTTCAGTTCGGCGTCGCTGAGCAAGCTGCGTGCGAGGGGAAGCAGCGACTCGTTCTCTTTCTTGATGTGCTCCCGCAGCAGATGTTCGATCGCGCCGTTGACCTCTTGTGCCTCCACGGAAAGAGCTTCGGTGTTGGCCGCGCCGCCGCCTTCGATTCGGGCCGCAATTTCCTTAAGACGTTGATAATACCCCCGCCAATCGTCATGTTCATGCAAAAGCATTCTTGCCGGACTCTTCTCAGGATCGATATGTTTTTCCAGAGCCGGAAACAGCACTTCCTCTTCGCGCCGAAAATGCAGCGTCACGTCTTTGTCGAAAAAATCGAGTATTTTGTGCAAGTGATTGAGGCCCCTGTCCTGCAGGGGGGTCTGTGTACCGAGAGAACTGAACTTGAGGCACAAGCTGACACCCCGCAGCAGGGCAATAGTCTCCAGGACACGGTCATGTTCTTGCTTCAGCAACTCCAACGGCGTGCCCGCCGCGCTGTCTTTTTTTTCTGCCGGTTTCAAACGTTCGTACACTTCCGGGCCGACGCATTCCTGCGCATACGGGCACCAATCGATGCACGACATCTTCCGTTCGCGGAAAACAATCGTCTTGCAGCCCGGACAAATGCCCTTCTTTTCGTCCGTCCAGATTTCGACCTCCCGCCCGCATTGCGGACAGGGGATATTTTCCGGAACCGGATTCCGGATAGACCGCGACCCGGGACAATGACTATCGTAAACCATGAATCAACCTCGACTAATTTTACCACAGCAGACTGAAACGCCTAGGACTTTTGTCGCAATGCCGCTGCTCGCCTGCCTTTTTCGTAAGAAAAACTTGTGGTAAGATTAGGCAGACTAGTATTCGGGAGCAACATGCCCTCACGAGTCGATTTCTTGCGGTCGGTACCCTATTTTGCCGGCTTTAGCGAACAGGAAATATCACAGATAGACCAGACTGTGGTAGAACGCTCGTTTGGGAAAGGACAGATGCTGTTTCTCGACGGCGAGCCGTGCGACGGACTGTACCTGGTCAAGACCGGACTGGTACGCGTTTTCAAAACGTCTCCGGAAGGGCGCGAAATGGTGATGCTCATCGCCCGCCCCGGCGATACTTTTAACGACGCCCCTGCATTCGACGGCGGACTGAATCTGGTCAACGCCTCGGCGTTCGAACCAACTACCGTTTACATCATACCCACTGCTACGCTTACGGCCGTACTAGGCGGCTGCCGGGCGGCGGCGGCGATAATCAGAGGGTTATCCGCGCGATTACGCCACCTGACGACGGTCATTGAAGACCTTTCTTTCCGCAGCGTAAGCGGCCGGCTGGCCAAACTGCTTCTCGATCAGGCGATTGCCGGAGAGAAGGCTGCTCCCGTACCCCGCCTGACCCAGGACGAAATGGCCGCCATGGTCGGCTCCGTCAGGGACGTGATCGGGCGGGTGCTGCGGTCGCTGGAGAAAGACGGAGCAATTCGCATCGAAGGTCATCGCATACTCGTCACGGACAAAGACCTTTTGAAAAATATGGTCTAATTGTTAAGATTGTTAAGACATAAGTCGTATTCACCCCTGCCGCCATACGGTGATAATAAAAACATTGGGGAGTTAAAAAAATGGGAGTTGGTGGGCTGCCGGTAATGTTAGAAATCGACTACGAAAAGTGTACCGCATGTGGGGATTGCGTTTCCAAGTGCCCTGGTCAGGCAGTTTCTATGGTGGGCGGAAAACCAATGCTAGCCCGTCCTGACAACTGCGATTACTGCACCGATTGCGAGGGATTTTGTCCCTCCGGCGCCATCAGAGCCCCATTCGAGATAGTTATGGCCGACCCCGGTTTTACAGGAAAGTTTACCGGGTTGATGCCAGCTATCGTCGTTATGTCGGCAACCTCGCTTATGACCGTCTTCGCTTACTAGTCAGCCGCCGTAGATTCGTTATCGTTGCCCGCGAGAAGGTCTGGTTTTTTGATCCAGTAAATCAGTAGGCCCAGAGATACCACCATAATACCAATAGCGATGACCTGCGCTTCCTGCAATCCCCAGAACCAAACTTTTTCCTGGCGGACAAAGGTCAACAGGAACCGCCCCATGGCATAGACCGGTAAATAACTTAAAAAGACTAATCCGTCTTTCTTGAACACGCTTCTCAGCTTCCAGATTCCGATTAAAGCCAATCCGTTCCAGATGATCTCATAAAGCGGGTAAGGATGCGTCGGGACCCCCCTCAAATAATCCGGGATCATTGCTCCCGGGTTAACGTATATAAAGGCCCAGGGAAGGTTGGTGACTCCCCCGTACGCGTCTCCGTTTACGATACAGCCGAACCGGCCGATTATCTGCGCCACCAGCACCCCGGGAATCATGGCGTCGAGCAGCTTTGCCAGGGGAAGATGCTTTGCTCTGGCATAAGCAACAGTCGCTAAACCGCCGCCAACGAGAGCTCCCCATATCGCCAGTCCGCCCCGCTGGAACTGCCAGATGAGGGAAGGATTTTCTGCGTAAAACGACCACTGGTCGATAACGTGGAATACGCGGGCGCCGATCATGCCCGCCAGCACTACCCACAGGGCAAGGTTAAAGATCTCATTTTCCGGTATGCCCTTTCGCCGGCTTTCGGAAACGGTGATGAACATCGCCGCGACGATGCCCAGCATGATCGCCATGCTGTACCACCGTAACTCGAAACTGCCGACGCTGAATATAACGGGGTTGATATTTATTTCAATGCCGTTCATGCGTAAATCCAAATATATTGTCTCATTTTTGCTCCCAATAAGCAAAACCAGGCACGAAAAAGTGAGCCATACCTGCGAAAGTCTAGCCCCCGCATTTATCGGGGCATCCCGCAACGACTCAACCGAGGTGGCACAGGCGTCCCTGCCTGTGCTTGGGTTATTCCGCCCCAGGTCTGCTGATAACTTTTTTAACCATCGGTATCCTCACTAACAGCAGCGTGGCCAGCACCGCTCCGTAGATGAAGGGCGCGGTTGTACTTGCTTGCGACTTCGCTACCCAAACGTAATGAATCACCCCGGCCACCGCCGCCGCATAAACCAGCCGGTGCAGACGCTTCCAGTTTTTTCCCAGCCGTTCCGCCCACCCCCGGGTCGACGTCAGGGCAAGCGGTACCAATATTACAAATGCCGCCAGCCCGGCCAGAGGAAACCGCTTGTCGGCAATTGCCCCCCAAATTTGCGGAAAGTTAAACCCGTAATCGAGCCCGATAAAGTTTAACAAATGCAGGCAGGCGTACATAAAAGCGTATAGACCGAGGGTGCGGCGCCACTGGCGTACCGGGACAAATCCGCTGGCGTGAAAAACCGGCGTACAAGCCAGAGACAGCAGCAGCAACGTCAGGGTTATTCGGCCGGTTTCAAGCTGGATCTCACGGATTGGGTTCGCGGTCAAATTATCCTGGGTGAACCGCCAGGCGATCCAGATAAGGGGCAGCAGGGCGCCGGTATGAACCAGCACGCGGAGGCCGGTCGTCCGCCACCAGCCCATCAGAAATTTTCCTTGAGGTCCATTCCGGCATAAAGGCCGGCCACTTCGTCCGCGTAACCGTTAAAGGGCAGGGTCCTGATACGGGTAAGTTCGCCGATACGGCGTTCGGTAGCCTGCGACCATCGCGGATGGGAGACGGCGGGGTTTACGTTGGCGTAAAAGCCGTATTCGTTGGGCCCGGCGGCCATCCACAGGCTTACGGGCATCACATCCACCAGATGGACTACGTCATCGTTCCCGTGACTTCGGGCGAAATGACCATCGTGGCGCCCAACGGGCAACGCTCCAAGGCGCAGCTCGGCCTCGGCAAATCCTATTTCCGCAAAGCGGGCGTCGAACATGACGTGCTCAACGAGACCGCTGATGAAATCGTGTTCCTGGAAGTCGAGCTGAAGCCTTAGGCGGTCGCCCGGGGCGCGCCGCGATGGGCTCCCCGGCGACCTCAAGACCGGCGAGGGCTCCGACCTGACCCGCTTCATGATGTTCGGCCGGTTGAGACGGCTGTTAACGGATTGTTGTGGCAGATCAGCCGATTGCCACCGATCTGTCGCAGTTGATCCCTGAATGCGCCTCAAAGTTCCCGCATCAAAACCGGCGTGGGGAGTTGCCGGCATGCTGAAGAAATACGTTTCGAAGTTTGCGATGGACATATTGCCGTCGGTGGTGGCGACCATCATCGGGGCCTACATCGTCAATCATTACATCGTCACCAAGCCCGGCACGGATGCCCCGGTCGCATCGGCGGTTTCGACTG
>Ga0082335_1008348_pt1 | contig 11837 bp, 10 predicted proteins | sample Subgrocontami58m_FD_72375 | JGI IMG/M metagenome (GOLD analysis project Ga0082335, IMG submission 72375) | Subsurface groundwater microbial communities from S. Glens Falls, New York, USA - GMW37 contaminated, 5.8 m (SPADES assembly) (version 2) ...
CGGAGGCCCGCACGCGGACTGCGTCCGAGCGTCACCTGGCACAGCGGATCGCCGCGGCCGCGGCGCGCACGGCACCGCACGGCGACGACACGCCGTTCCGGTTGCTGCACGGCGACCTGGTGGGCGACAACGGGGTGTGGGGGGTCCGCGGACCGGTGCTGGTGGACTGGGAGTTCTGGCGCATGGGGGACCCGGTGGAGGACCTGGCCTACGTCGAGGCCGTCAATGAGGTGCCGGCCCGGGTGCGCGACGCCATCCGGGCCGGGTACCGCGCCGATACCGCGCTGGCCACCCGCATCGATTCCTGGCATGCGCTGGTCCTGCTCGATGCCGCCCTCTGGTACCGGGACGCTGGTGATGATGACCGCGCCGTTCGTCTGATGAGGCGGGCCGGGGCATGACCCCGCCCATCGCCCGGGAGGGCGCCATGCCGCACGCGCTCGGTTAGTCTCGAGGCGATGCCCGACCCCGCGCACCCCGCCCCCCCCGTGCGCGATGCGCGGACGGGGGGCCTGACAGAGGCGGAGGCCGCCCGGATCCTCGCCGACATGGGTCCGCGCCGACATCCGCGCACCAGCCGATCGTTCGCCGAGATCGTGTGGTCGAACACGTTCACGCTGTTCAACCTGGTGCTCATCATCCTTCTGGTGCCCATGGCGATCCTGGGTCTCTGGACCGACATGCTGTTCGGTGGCGTGCTCATCGCCAACACGTTCATCGGAATCGTGCAGGAGACCCGGGCCAAGCTGACCCTCGATCGCCTTGCCCTGCTGGTTGCCCCACAGGGACGCGTGGTTCGCGACGGACAGCCCGTGATGCTGGGAATCGACCGCATCGTGCCCCACGACCTGGTGCAGGTTGAGCCGGGCGACCAGGTGGTGGCGGATGGCGAGGTGGTCGATGCCACCGGCCTGAGCCTTGACGAGTCGATGCTCACGGGCGAGAGCGACGCCGTGCAGCGGGGCGCGGGCGATCCCGTGCTGTCCGGCGCATTCTGCGTGGCCGGAAGCGGGGCCTACCGCGTAACGGCCGTGGGCGCCGACAGCTTCGCCGAGCGGCTGGCCGCGGAGGCTCGCGGAACCCGAACGATGTTGTCCCCGCTGCAACTCGACATCAACCGGATCCTGCGCATCATCATCGCCGTCATGGTGCCGCTCGCGGTGCTCATGCTCGTGTCGCTCTACTGGATCGACATGGGAGTGGTGGAGTCGGCCCAGCGCGCCGTGGCCGCGCTGGTGCCACTGGTACCCGAGGGCCTCGTGCTGCTGACCAGCCTCACCTTCGCGGTGGCCGCGGTGCGTCTGGCGCGCATCGGCACGCTTGCGCAGCAGTTGAACGCCGTGGAGAGCCTGGCCAGCGTGGACACGGTCTGTGTGGACAAGACCGGAACCCTCACCGAGAACCGACTCGACGTGGCCGGGGTCGAGGCCGCACCCGGGCACACGGATGACGATGTGCGCCGCGCCGCCGGCCTTCTGGCCACGAGCGCCGCGGCCCGCAACGCCACCGCCCAGGCAATCGCGGCGTCCATGCCGGCCGACCCCATCGCGCCCGTGGTCGAGGTGCCCTTCGCGTCGTCACGCAAGTGGAGCGGAGTGACCCTGCCGGACGGCCGCACGATCGTGCTGGGCGCCCCCGAGATCCTTGAGCGCATCGGCGTCGACATCCCGCCTGATCTCGGATCACGCATCAGCGCGGCCCAGGCCCAGCGGCGGCGCGTGCTGCTGGTCGTCACGGGCACGGAACCGCTGGACGAGGATCAGGAGGGCATGGGTCACCTGCCCGCGGTGTCCGCCCTGGGTGCGGTGCTGCTGGAGGAGGCCCTGCGGCCCGACGCCGCCGACACCGTGCGGTTCCTCGAGGCCGAGGGCGTGGAGGTGAAGGTGATCTCGGGCGACGGCGTGGGCACGGTGCAGGCCGTGGCCACCGCATGCGGGGTCACCGGAGCCGAGAACGCCATTCAGGGGCCGGACCTGCCCGACGACCCCGAGGCCCTTCGGGAGATCGTGCGTACCACCGCGGTGTTCGGGCGCATCACGCCCGAGCAGAAGCGCGCGCTGATCCGGGCGATGACGGCCAACGGCCGCTATGTGGCCATGATCGGCGACGGGGTCAACGACGTGCTGGCGCTCAAGGACGCACGGCTGGCCGTGGCCATGGGCAACGGCAGCCAGATGGCCAAGGGTGTTGCCGACCTCGTGCTGCTCACCAACCAGTTCTCCACCCTTCCCCGGGCGATCGACGCCGGGCGGCAGATCATCCGCAACACCCACCGCGTCGCCAAGCTGTTCATCACCAAGTCGGTCTACTCGGCGCTCATCCTGCTGGCGTTCTCGCTCATCCCCCTGGCCTTCCCATTCCTGCCCCGCCAGCTGTCCATCACGTCGTCCCTGACCATCGGCGTGCCGGCCTTCTTCCTGGCCCTCGCCACGAGCGAGGGGCCCATACGCCGCAACGGATTCATGCGCATCCTCGGGGCCTTCTGCGTGCCGGCGGGAGCGGTCATCGCCCTGGCCATCACCGCCGCGTATCTACTCACCCGCGGGCCGTTCGGAGGAAGCATCGATGAGGGCCGCACGGCGGCCGTCCTGGCAGCCACGTTCCTCGGGCTCGCGGTGGTGGTCGAGCTGGAGCGGGGAGTCGAACGACGCCGCGTGCGCCCGTGGGTCACATGGATGGTGGCCGCATTCGCCCTGGTGCTGATCGGCGGCGTGTACCTCCCGCCCCTGCGCGACTTCTTCGCAATCGGCATACCCACACCCACGCAGTGGGGCCTGATCGCGACCGTGGTGGCCGCGGGGGTCGTGCTGCTGCTCCTGGTGCGCCGCATCCCCGTGCTGCGGCGCATGGAGGACCCGCCCGACAACCCGGGCGTGCGTGCGACCACGACGCCAGTGCAGTTGTGACAGCGCTGCTTCTTGTCACGACTTCGCATCACGCATAGATTCGTCCCATGAGCATTGAATGCCCCACGGTCATCTTCGTATGCGTGCAGAACGCGGGTCGATCCCAGATGTCGGCGGCGCTCTTCGCGCGCGCCGTGGGTGGGCGAGCCACGGCGGTGTCGGCGGGCACCCGTCCGGCCGCGCATGTTCACCCCGAGGTGGTGGAGGTGATGCGCGAGATCGGCATCGACCTCGCGGACGCCCACCCGCAGGCGCTCACCGACGACCTGCAGAGGGACGCGGACCACGCGGTGACGATGGGCTGCGGCGATGCCTGCCCACTGGTTCGGGCACCGGTCACCGAATGGCAGATCGATGACCCCCACGATCGGCCGATGGATGAGGTGCGGGCCATCCGCGACCACATCGTCGGCCTCGTGGACGACCTGGTGCGGGACCTGGGCCTGGCCTAGCCCCCCGCGGGGATGTCGAAGCGCTCGATCGCGATCGCTCGCCCGCCCGGCTCGGCCTCGATCACGACCCCCTGAACCCGAACATCGCCGGTGGCCGGCTCGAAGCGGCCCGGCAGTCCGGTGAGGAAGCGCTTCAGCACCACGTCCGATCGCACGCCGATCACGGAGTCGTGCGGACCGGTCATCCCCAGGTCGGTGATGTAGGCAGTGCCCCCGGAGAGAATCCGCTCGTCGGCCGTGGGCACATGGGTGTGGGTACCGACCACGGCGGTCACGCGGCCGTCGAGGTGGTGGGCAAGCGCGATCTTCTCGCTGGTGGCCTCGGCGTGCATGTCAACCAGGATCAGATGCGTCTCGCGACGCATGCGGTCAACGATATCCCCGGCCACGACAAAGGGATTCTGTGCCGCGTCGATGAACACCGACCCAATGAGGTTGACCACCCCTACCCGGAAGCCCCCGCGGGCGTCCACCACCACGCTGCCCCGGCCCGGTCCCCGCACCGACAGATTCACGGGCCTGAGCACGCGGGGCTCCTCCTCGAGCACCGGGAAGATCTCGGACCGACGAAACGTGTGGTTGCCGCCGGTCAGCACGTCGGCACCCGCTGTGAGCAGAGCGTGCGCCTGCTTGGCCGTGGTCCCAGAACCCGACGCGGCGTTCTCGGCGTTCACCACCACCAGGTGCGGGCGATGACGCTCCCGCAACCCCGGAAGCGCGGCCTCGAGGGCACGCATTCCCGGTGTGCCGAAGACGTCGCCCACCATGATGGCGCGGAAGGTGCTGTCGTCGGTCACTCAGGCACCAGGGCCCGTCGTCTGCCGGAGAAGCTCGATCGATACATGATTCCCCGAGTCGTTCGTGAACTGGGCGATCTCCTGCTTCTCAACGCGGGAGAAATCGCGTACGCGCCCGATGACGGTGCGGCCCGCCCCCACGGCACTGCCCACACGCGGCACGATCCCATCCGGTGCGGGCTCGACGTGCGTCACCCTCACGGCCGCATCGGGCAGCCCAGCCGGCGTGAGGATGATCTCAAGCCCCTCGGGGTGACCGAATATCCGGTAGGGGGTCACCCCGGTCACCACGCCGTCAACCGGGCTGTAGACCGTGGAGCCGGCCGGAGCGCCCACGTCCACCGCGGCGGTCTGGGGTCCGGTACGACCGTCGTCGGAGGCCACTCTGTAGGAGACCCCCTGCGAGGGAGTCATGGCGATCGCCGCCGGATCGGACACCGGGTGGAAGAGCACGGCGGTGACCTGGCGCTGGGCGACCGGAAGCACCACCTCGAGGCGCCCTGCGCGTGCCAGCACGACGCGCGCGGGGGCGGGCGAGCCGACGATGGCGGACGCGGGAACGGGCGAGGCCATCAGACCGGCGGGCTGGTCAACGGGCTCGCCGCGCGCGGCGAGAACCAGGGCGGCGATGATGGCGGCGACGAGCACGGCGGGCGCCCCGACCCGTACGAGAACCCGGTGGCTTCGCCGCCGGTCGGCATGGCGTCGCACGGCACGCCGCGAGCGAAGCTCATCGCGGGACAGGTGCGGCATGGACCGCACAAGGCTAGACCAGTGGCGCTGGGAGGGCGGGTGCGGGCGGCACGGTGCCGTGCATCTGCGCGGGGGCATGGGGAAAGGGCGATACCATGCCGCCCATGACGGGCCGCCAGGCCACGGTGCCACCGTGGGGATTCATCGCCGGGGCAGCGGGGATCACCGTGATCCTGTGGATCGTGGGGCAGACCCTCGGGCCGGTGATCTTCCTGTTCCTGGTCTCCGTCGTCATCGCTCTGCTGCTGAACCCGCTGGTCCGGGTGCTCAGGCGGGCACACGTGCCGAGGGGAATCGCCGTTGCGACGGTGTTCCTGTCGTTCATCGGCGCGGTGGTGGCAGCCATCATCCTGCTGATCCCGCCAATCCAGGGCCAGATCGCGGCGATCCGCGACAACCTTCCGCTGTACACCGACCAGGCGCAGCGCCAGGTGCAGAACCTGCAGTCGTTCTTCGATCGCAACGGCATCCACATGGACGTACAGGCAAAGGCCGATGCCACCCTGCAGGCCATCCGCTCATGGGCCTCCGACCTGTCCGGGAACGCGCTGTCGTACTCGCTGAACGCCCTGGGCGTGCTCGTGGCCGTGATCATCATCATCGTCGCCTGCGCGTACATGCTGCTCGATGCGCCGCGCATCGCACGGTTCGCCCAGCGCATCGGTGGGCCGTCGGCGGGCCAGTTCCTGCGGCGCACCGAGCGCAGCCTGGGCCAGTACCTCAAGGCCCAACTGCTCGTCAGCCTCATCATCGGCGTGAGCGCAGGCCTGGTGCTGTGGATCTTCGGCGTCACCGGCATCTTCGCCCAGGGCGCGACCTATGCGGCGTTGTTCGCCGCGTGGGTGTTCGTGATGGAGTTCATCCCCTACATCGGACCCATCCTCGGCGCGGTGCCCCCGGTACTGCTCGCGCTCTTCACGTCTCCCGTCACCGCCCTGTGGGTCATCATCGCCTTCGTGGCGATTCACCAGATGGAGGGGCACGTGGTGGTGCCGCAGGTGATGGGCGACGCCGTGGGCGTGCACCCGCTCGTGGTCATCTTCGGTCTGCTCATCGGCGAACAGATCTACGGGCTGCCCGGTTTGCTGCTGGCGATCCCCGTGGTGGTGATCGTGAAGGAGACGATCGTGTACGCCAGCGAGCGCATGGGCTGGATGGACGGCGTCGACCCCGAGGCGGCGGCGGAGGTGGCTGATGGTCTCACGCCACCACCACGGCGCGCGCCCTCTCCCAAGGACGGGGAGACGCTGGATGTGCCCACGAAGATCATCGACGCGCCGCGCATCACCCCCGACTGACAACACTCGTGTGACAGGGGTACCCCTCCTCACGGGTCATGGCCTCGCCCGGCGCTACGGCGCAGTGGAGGCGCTCGCCCCCACCGACATCGCGGTGGCGCGAGGCGAACGCATTGCGCTGACCGGCCCCAACGGTGCCGGAAAGACCACGCTGCTGTCCATGCTCGCCGGGGTCGGCCGCCCAAGCGCCGGAGAGATCTCGTGGCACGACGGCCCACCGGCCCCGGTCGGGTGGGCACCCCAGCGGCCGGCGCTGTACCCACGGCTCACGGCGCGCGAGAACCTGCGCCTGTTCGCCGGGCTGGAGGGCGCAGACGATGCCGCGGCGGCGACCGAGGCACTGCTGGGCCGGGCCGACCTCCGTGACGTCGCCGATCGCCCGGCGCGGGCGCTGTCCACCGGCACCCTGCAGCGACTGAACCTGGCCATCGCGTTGGCGGGGGCACCGGATCTCCTGCTGCTGGATGAGCCCACGGCGACTTTGAGCCCCGACCAACGACACCGCCTGTGGGCATGGCTCACAGACCTCGTGGCGGGTGAGGGGATGTCCCTCATCTTCTCGACGCAGTCCATCGATGAGGCCGCGCGGCACGCCGATCGCATCCTCGTGCTCGCACGGGGACGCCTGATGTTCGACGGCACCGTGCCGGATCTCATCATCCGTGCGGGCGGAGACCCCGACGACCCGGTGGCGGGCGAGGCGGCCTTCATGGATCTCGTGGGAGGCGAGGGATGAGGGGGCTGCACGCAGGGTTGCTGCTCATGGGCAAGGACCTACGGGTGCTGGGCCGCAGCCGCGGCCTTCTGGCCGTGCTCATCGGCTACCCCGTGGTCATCGCAATCCTGTTGGCCATCGCGCTGTCCGGTGGCGACCGGCGACCGGCGGTGGCATTCGTCAATCTTGACGCGGGCTCGGGGCGCACGGTTCAGATGGGCAACGAGCGCCTCTCGGTTGACGACTACGTGGCACGCCTCGAGAATGACGTGGACCTCGTGCGGCTTGATCCCTCCAGTGCCCGTACGGCACTCGCCGATGGCAAGGTCAGCGCCGTTCTCACGCTGCCGAAGGGCTTCGTGGCCGATCTGCAGTCGGGTATCCGCTCGCCCGTCCTCACGCTTCAGACCAACCCGCGCTCCCCCATCGAGGCCCAGGCCATCGAGCGCCGACTCGAGTCAGCGGTCTTCCGCCTCAATCAGGCACTGGCCACGACCTACGTGGATCAGGTGCTCCGTCTCGTGGACCTCATCCAGAACGGCGGCACCATCGCGGTGCTCGGGCGTACCGGTCACCTGATCGGCCTGACGGGCAGCGACCGCATCCTGCGTGAACTTGTGGCCCAGTTGCACCGCATCGGCCAGCCGGGCCTGGCGCGCAAGGCCGACCTGCTGCGCGACTACATCGCAGGAGTCGACACCAATCTGGACCTGGCCCGGCCCGCCGCCGAAGCCATCGCCAGCCCTATCCGCCTGGACATCACGCCCGGGGCGCCGGGGCGCGAGCCGCTGTCGGCGCTGGGCATCGCCGGAGCCCTGGTGGTGGGCCTGGGCCTGGTGGGCGTACTCCTGGCGGCGGCCCTGCTGTCGGCCGAACGCGAGGATGGCGTGCTGTCGCGCCTGGGACGCGGGCTGGCGAGCCCGGGTGTGATCGTCGGACAGAAGGCCGTGCTCTCGGCCATCGCCGCGACCATCGTGGGCGTCGTGATGCTGGCGGTCGTCGCCCTGGCCACGTCGGTGGTGGTGGGGCGATGGTTGCTGTGGATCCCCGCCCTGCTGCTCGCAGGCCTGGCCTTCGGTGCCTTCGGCCTTCTGATCGGTGCCCTCGCACGCGAGACCCGCACAGCCCTGCTGGTTGGCCTGATGGTGTCCCTGCCCCCCGCCGTCCTGTCCCTCGTCCCGAACAGCGATGTGGCCTACTGGGTCAGCGCCGTGGCCGGCTTCGGCCCGGCCGCACGCACGTTCCAGTCGCTGCTGGCCGACCCGGACATACCCGGGTCGCTATGGCTGGGCATGGGCCTGCTGGCCCTCATCGCCCTGGCCTACGGCGTGGCGGCCCGCATGGTGCTGGCCCGCCGCATGCACTCCTCGTGAAGTGACCCCCGACGTGCGCCGGTCCCGTGGGGATCCTGACCGAACTACGCACGCCGTTCCGGCGTCGGGGAACCGAGTCGGGCCCGGACCAGGGGAGCGCCCATCTCGGGCGTATGGGCGCGAGCGGGGGGCACCGCCCGGCGAGGTGTTCGCCGCCGCCGGAACCCGGTGAACGTGGGCGGTCACGTCACGAGAGATCGCGCGGTCCCTGGATCGGGCGTGCCGGTGTTGCGAGCGCCCGGGCGAGCATGTCGCGGTAGGTATCGACGTCCACCTCCTCGGCACCGAAGCGCATCACGTGGTCCGATGCCATCTGCACGTCGATCAGCACGTAGCCGCATCCTGTGGCCATGCGCACCAGACCCGCCAACACCGCGTTGCCGCCGTCGGGGGCCCGGTGGAACATGCTCTCGGCGCTCACCAGTCCACCCATCGTCACGCCGAACAGGCCACCCACCAGGTCCGGACCATCCCAGGCCTCGATGCTGTGGGCGATGCCGGCCTGGTGCAGGGCCTCATAGGCACGGACCAGGCGGGGGGTCAGCCACACCCCGGTGCGATCGCCCGAGCAGGCCTGCACCACCTGTGCGAAGGCGGTGTCCACGCGCACGTCGTACCCGCGTCGCCGGAGCATGCGCGCCGCCGTCCGGGGCACACGGGCCGTGCTGGGGGTGATGACCGCGCGCGGGTCCGTGAGGTACCAACCCACCGGATCGGTGCCACCCTCCTCGTCCATCGGGAAGAGACCCGCACGGTATCCCGCCACCATGTGCGCCGGCGAGACCCCCGCCAGGAACAGGGGGTCGTCCGACCCGATCCACTCATTGGGGTCCGGACCCCATCCCCCGTCCACGCGGGCGACGATACACTCGAAAGCCGTGCACGATCCGGCACATCACGCCACCACCGCGACAGGCGGTTTCCCCGCCGTGCGGCACCGACGCCTGCGGCGCACCGAGGGCCTCCGGCGCCTGGTGCGGGAAGTCGTGCCGCGCCCGTCGCAGTTCATGCTGCCCTTCTTCGCAGTGGCCGGTTCCGGCGTGCGTCAGCCGGTGGATGCCCTGCCCGGCGTCGCCCGTCTGTCGCCCGACCTGCTGGTGGAGGAGGCACGCGCCGCGCACGAGGCCGGGGTGGGTGGCGTGCTGCTCTTCGGGGTGACCGACGAGAAGGACCCCCTGGGCTCGTCGGCGCATGCCGATGACGGGGTGGTTCAGCAGGCCGTCCGGGCCCTGCGCGCGGAGATACCGGACCTCGTGATCATCACCGACGTCTGCCTGTGCGCGTACACCGACCACGGGCACTGCGGCGTGCTGGTGGATGGCGAGGTGGCCAACGACCCATCGCTGGAGATCCTCGCCCGCACCGCCGTGAGCCACGCGGCCGCGGGTGCCGACATCGTGGCGCCCAGCGACATGATGGATGGCCGCGTGGGTGCCATCCGTGCTGCGCTCGATGCCGTCGGCCACGGCGAGACCGCCATCCTGTCGTATGCCGCCAAGTACGCATCGGCCTTCTACGGCCCCTTCCGTGAGGCCGCCGGCTCGGCTCCCGGCCACGGAGACCGGCGCGGGTATCAGATGGACGCTCCCAACCTGCGGGAGGCCGTGCGCGAGGTGCTGGCCGACGAGGCCGAGGGCGCCGACATGGTGATGGTGAAGCCCGCGGCCACCTACCTGGACGTCGTGCGCGAGGTTCGTGGAGCCACTCGCCTGCCCCTTGCGGCCTACCACGTGAGCGGCGAGTACTCCATGATCAAGGCCGCAGCGGAGCGCGGCTGGCTCGATGAACGCAGCGCGATGCTTGAGACACTCACCGCCATCATTCGTGCGGGTGCCGACATCGTCATCACCTATGCCGCGGCGGACGCCGCGCGCTGGATCACCGAGGAGGCGTCGTGAGCACCACCGCAGCCAAGCCAGTGCGCCACACGCCGGACGAGGTCGACCAGCGCCTGCTGAACGCCCTTCAGGCGGGGATCCCCCTCGAGCGACGGCCCTTCGCGGGCATCGCCCGGGTGGTGGGCATCACCGAGGACGAGGTCATCCGTCGCACCCAGGTGCTGAAGGATGCCGCCATCGTGCGACAGGTGTCGGCCATCTTCGACACCCGCGCGCTCGGATACGAGAGCACGCTGGTGGCCGCCAGCTACCCCGAGGACCGCCTGTTCGACGCCGCCGCGGTGGTGAGCGGCCACCCCGGGGTGAGCCATAACTACCGGCGCACCCACCATTTCAACCTGTGGTTCACGCTGGCCGTGGAGCCCGGCGCGCGGTTGTCGCTGGAGGACACCCTGGAGATCCTCGCCCGCGAGACCGGGGCGACCTCGATGAGAGTCCTGCCCACGCTCATGCTCTACAAGATCAACGTGCAGTTGGACATGACCGGCGCGACGGGCACCGACGCGCAGGCCGAACCCGTTGCGCCGCCGCGGCGTGGGGACGGCACACCCCCCAGCGAACGCGATCGGCAGTCGATCCTGATCCTGCAGCGCGACCTTCCTCTCGTACCTGCCCCGTTCGACGTCTGGGCCGCCGAAGCCGGAATGGATGCGGACGAGCTCATCGAGCGTGCCCAGGAGCTGCAGCGCCGCACCGTGATGCGTCGCTTCGCGGCCGTGCTGAACCATCGCAAGGCCGGATTCGGTGCCAACGGCATGGCCGTGTGGAAGGTGCCCGAGGATCGCGTGGATGAGTTCGGCAGCCGCATGGCCACCTACCGATCCGTGTCGCACTGCTACCGCCGTCCGGTGTATGAGGACTGGCCGTACAACCTCTTCACCATGGTCCATGCGCGCAGCAAGGACGCCTGCGAGGAGACCATCGCCGCACTGGCCGAGGACACCGGGCTCACGGGGCCCGACGACCACTCGGTCCTCTATTCGACGTACGAGTTCAAGAAGGTGCGCCTGCGGTATTACTCGCCCGAGTACCGCGCGTGGGAGGACCTCGCGATCGCCGGCTCCCCTCTTCCCACGGCCTGACGCGATGACCGGAACGCCGCCGGGAGCGCGAAGCGCCGAACTCTTCGCGCGCGCCCGTGGCGTGCTGGTGGGGGGCGTCAACTCACCCGTGCGCGCCATGCGCGGTATCGGACGCGACCCGCTCTTCATCGATCGGGCCGAGGGCGTGCACATCTGGGATGCCGACGGCAACCGCTACGTCGATTACCTGGCGAGCTGGGGACCCGCCATTCTGGGCCACGCGAACCCTGCCGTGATCGAGGATCTCCGGGGTGCCCTCGATCGGGGCACGTCGTACGGTGCGCCCACCGAGCGCGAGGTGGTCTTCGCCGAGGTCGTGGGCGAGGCGTTCCCCTCGATCGAGCGACTGAGGATGACCTCATCCGGCACCGAGGCCGTGATGGGCGCGGTACGGCTGGCGCGCGCGGCCACCGGGCGAGAGGCAATCGTGAAGACCGAGGGCGGATACCACGGGGCAATCGACGGCCTGCTTGCCCAGGCCGGGAGCGGCGCGACCACCCTTGGAGTGCCCACCAGCCCCGGCGTGACCACGGGAGCCACCGCGACCACCCGCCTGGTTCCCT
>Ga0082335_1008350_pt1 | contig 11837 bp, 8 predicted proteins | sample Subgrocontami58m_FD_72375 | JGI IMG/M metagenome (GOLD analysis project Ga0082335, IMG submission 72375) | Subsurface groundwater microbial communities from S. Glens Falls, New York, USA - GMW37 contaminated, 5.8 m (SPADES assembly) (version 2) ...
GGGGGGCGGGCGCCCCACCAACAGTGCCTCGATCGCGGCCCATGCCCCCAGGCCGTTCTCGGTCGCCTACACCTCGACCAAGCACGCCATCACCGGCCTCACCAAGTCGACCTCGCTCGATTGCCGGCCCTACGACATCGCCTGCGGCCAGATCGACATCGGCAACGCCGTGACGCCGATGACGGAACGCATGACCAAGGGCGTGCTGCAGCCCAACGGTACGACCGTGGCCGAGCCGCGCATGGATGTCGAAGCGGTGGCCAACGCCATCGTCTACATGGACAGCCTGCCGCTCGACGCCAACGTCCAGTTCATGACCGTGATGGCGACCAAGATGCCGTTCGTCGGAAGAGGTTAGCGCGACTGCGCGCTGACCTCTGGCGGCAGAAAAGACAAGATCATGAGCGGGCCTGGAAGCCCGCGGTCCGGAAGATCAATAGCCTTCGTGCATCAGCGGGAAGGCCGAGTGCACGCCGGGCAGGTTGGTCGGCGCGCTCTGGGTGATGTAGCTCCGGTCGAGTTGCGCGAGGCTGGTGACGCCCAGCAGACCCATCACCTCCTTCATCTCCTCCTCGAGGAGCTCGATTACGCGCTCGATGCCGGCCGCGCCCGCGGCGGCGAGGCCGTAGCAGTAGAGCCGACCGAGGCCCACCCAGTCGGCGCCCATGGCGATCGCCTTCACGATGTCGCTGCCGCGGCTGAACGAACCATCGACGACGATCTTGGCGCGCTTGGCCACCGTCTCGATGATCTCCGGCAGGACCTGGGCCGAGCCGCGCCCATGGTCGAGCTGCCGTCCGCCGTGGTTGGAGCAGTAGACGCCCCAGACGCCGTGCTGGCAGGCGATCTCGGCGTCCTCGCCCGTGCCGATGCCCTTCAGCATGAACTTCACGTCGGGGAACTTGTCCTTCACGCGCTTGAAATTGTCCCACGAGAACGCCGCCTGGTGATCCTGGCCGACGGCGGCCGTGCGCCACGACTTCACGAAGCGCTTGGCGATGTCGCGCTCGCGCCGGGAGTAGACCTGGGTATCGACGGTGATGCAGAAAGCGTCGTAGCCTGCGTCCATCGCCTGCTTCACGCGGTCGGCCACCCAAGCGTCGTCGCCGCGGACATAGAGCTGGTAGATCTTGGGCGCGGTGCCGCCCTTGACGATGTCCTCGAGTTTGAGCGTCGTCACCGAGCTGATCAGCATCGCGACGTTGCCCGCGCCTGCGCCCTTGGCGACGGTGATGCCGCCACCCGGTTCGAAGGACTCGAGCGAGCCCACCGGCGCCAGCATCACCGGCAGGCGGAGCTTGCGGCCGAAGATTTCCGACGACGGATCGATCTTCGACACGTCGCGCAGCACGCGCGGCTTGAAGGCGATGGAATCGAGCGCGAGCCGGTTGCGCCGGAGCGTCGTTTCGGTCTCCGTCCCGCCGATCAGATAGTCCCAGATGTTGGGACTGAGGCGGATCTTGGCCGCCTTGACGATTTCATGGAGCGTCGCAAATTCGCTCTCGAGGCCGCTCGCCATTCTTCCCCCGGTACTTTCCGTTGCCCGCCGTTTCTTGCGCGTCCACCGCGGCGCGTCAATGCAACGTCACAATTTCGCCACCATTGGACGACGCACGGAACCATTGCACACCGACAGCATTGACGCTGAGCCCATTCGACGATTTGATCCTTCAAGGAGACGACCGCTCGGCGAAACCCGCAGCAACGACTGCCGGCAGACGGGCAAACGGTGAGGCTGACAATGAAGAGACGTATTTTGGTGCAGGCCCTTGTGGGCGGGCTGATCTGGACGCCGGCTTTCGCCGCGGATCCCCTGCCGACGCTGCAGGAAACGCCTGTGCTGGCTGAGCGCGTGAAAGCAGGCAAGCTCCCGCCGATCGCCAAGCGCCTTCCCGAGCAACCCTGGGTCGTCACCAGATTCGCGGGCGAAGACGGCCCTGGCAAACAGGGCGGCCAACTCAACATGCTGGTCGCGGGCGTGCGTGATTCTCGCCTGATGACGATCTACAGCTACACTCGGCTGATCGTGTACGACGACAAATTCAAGCTGCACCCGGACATTCTGGAAAGCTACGACGTCAAGGAAGGCCGTGAGTTCACCCTGAAGTTGCGAGCCGGACACAAGTGGTCGGACGGCCACCCCTTCACCACCGAGGATTTCCGCTTCTTCTGGGAAGATATCGCCAACAACAAGGAACTGTCGCCGGCAGGCCCCTCGGTCGAGCTTATCGTCGACGGCAAGCCGCCCAAGGTCGATATCATCGACGAGCGGACGATCCGCTATACATGGGACAAGCCCAATCCCTACTTCATCGAGAGCCAGGCGCGCGCCGCTCCGCTCTTCCTCTTCCGGCCGGCGCACTACCTGAAGAAACTCCACGGCAAGTACACGCCCGAAGAAGAGATTTTGGCCGCCAACAAGGGGACCCGGTGGGTCAACGTCTACCGCCGTTTCGACGTCATGTACGGCAACAGCAACATCGACCTGCCGACGCTCAATCCGTGGGTTCTCGCAACGCCATTCCCAGCCCAGCGCTACGTCTTCACGCGCAACCCCTATTATCACCGCATCGACGAGAAGGGACAGCAGCTCCCCTACATCGATGAAGTGGTTTTCACCGTGGCGGCACCCAACCTCATTCCGGCCAAGGCGGGCCTCGGCGAGGCGGACCTGCAGCCGCGTTATCTCAACATGCGCGACTACACCTTCCTGCAGAAGAGCGCCAAGACATCGGGCGTCAACGTCCGCCTGTGGGAATCCGGCTCCGGCTCGCAGATCGCGCTCTATCCCAACCTGACGGCGACCGACGAGGAATGGCGAAAGCTGATGCGCGACGTCCGCTTCCGTCGCGCACTGTCGGTGGCGATCGATCGTGACGAACTGAACCAGGCCGTCTACCTGGGCCTCGCCAAGCCCTCCAACAACACGGTCATGCAGCGGTCCGAGCTGTTCAAGCCGGAGTATGCAACCAAGTGGGCGAAGTACGATCCCAAGCTCGCCAACAAGCTCCTCGACGAGGTCGGCCTCGCCAAGCGCGGATCCGACGGTATCCGACTGCTGCCCAGCGGCAAGCCGGCAACCATCGTGGTCGAGCTTCAGAGCGAGGAGACCGAAGACAACGACGCCTTGCAGCTGATCTCCGAGTTCTGGAAGAAGGTCGGCATCAAGATGCTGAGCAAGCCCCAGTCGCTCGAGAATTTCCGGCTGAGAGCCTTCTCCGGCGAAGCGATCATGACGGCCTACGCCGGCAACGTGACCGCGGTGCCGACCGTCAACACCAGCCCCAAGGAATTCGCGCCGACCATGCAGGGCGGACTTCAATGGTCGCGCTGGGGCATGTTCATCGAATCCAAGGGCACCAAGGGCGAGAAATGCGACCTGGAGTCGGCCTGCAAGCTGCTCGACTATGTGAAGGAATGGGAGACGGCGAGCGACACCGCCGGGCGCCGCAAGGCATGGGACAAGATCCTCGAGGCCAATTCCGACGAAGTCTTCTCGATCGGCACGGTGAACGGCATCCGCCAACCCATCGTGGTGGGGCCCAAGGTGCGCAACGTGCCGAAGGAAGGCTATTCCGCCTGGGATCCGGGTGGATACATCGGCCTCTATCAGCCCGACACGTTCTGGATCGCCCGGTAACGAGCGACGAGTAACGCGATCCTCTACCAGGTGTCGATGTTCGGCCGCTTCTTGGTCGAGCGCTCCGGCTTCGACACCACTCCCAGCAGTGCGGTCGCGATCCAGCGCCGCGAATCGGCGGGGTCGATGACTTCGTCGACCTCGAAATAGGTCGCGGTGCTGAGCGCCTTGCCGCGGGCATAGGCCGCCGCCACCATCTTGTCGAACAGCTGGCGCCGCTCCGCCGGATCGGTGATCGCCTCCAGTTCCTTGCGATAGCCGAGCTTCACGGCGCCCTCGAGGCCCATGCCGCCGAACTCGCCGGTCGGCCAGCTGAGCGCGAAGGTCGGCGCATGGAACGAGCCGCCGGCCATCGCCTGGGCGCCGAGCCCATAGGCCTTGCGCAGCACGATGGTGCCGAACGGCACGGTGAGGTTGGCGCCGGTCACGAACAGCCGCGAGCAATGGCGGACCAGTGCGGTCTTCTCGACCTCGGGTCCCACCATCATGCCGGGCGTGTCGCACAGGAACAGGATCGGGATGTCGAAGGCATCGCAAAGCTGCAGGAAGCGCGCGGCCTTGTCCGAGCCGTCGCTGTCGATGGCGCCGGCAAGATGCGTCGGGTTGTTGGCGACGATGCCGAGCGGCTTGCCCTCGATGCGGCCGAAGGCCGTCACCATGCCCGGGCCGAAGGCGCGGCGCAGCTCGAGCACCGAGCCTTCGTCGCACAATGTCGCGATCACGTCGCGCACATCGTAGACCCGCAGGCGGTTCTCGGGGATCACGCGGCGCAGCAGCCGCTGATCGGTGGCCCGCCACTCCGGCAGGGCCCCCTGGAAGTAGGAAAGGTACTTCTTGGCCACCGCGACCGCCTCGGCCTCGTCTTCGACCGCGATATCGACCATGCCGTTGGGCACCTGCACGCTCATCGGGCCCACTTCCTCGGGCGAGAACACCCCGAGATTGCCGCCCTCGATCATCGCCGGCCCACCCATGCCGATGGACGAGTTCCTGGTGGCGATCACCACGTCGCAACAGCCGAGGATCGCGGCATTGCCCGCGAAGCAGCGGCCTGAGTTGATCCCGACCAGCGGCACCGCGCCGCTCAGCCGCCCGAAGATGTGGAAAGCCATGGTGTTGAGACCGGCGACCGACTGCACGTCGATGTCGCCCGGCCGGCCGCCGCCGCCTTCGGTGAAGAACACCAGCGGGATCTTCTGCTTCTCCACAATCTCGAACAGGCGGTCTTTCTTGTGGTGGTTGTTCTTGCCCTGGGTGCCGGCCAGCACGGTGTAGTCGTAGTGCGCCACGGCGACGCGACTCTGTTCGGGCCCGAACAGCGCGCCATTGACCCGGCCGATACCGGTGATCAGCCCGTCGGCCGGCGTCTTCTCGATCAGGTCCTCGACCGTGCGCCGCGTGCGCTGGCTGGCGATGGCGAAGGCGCCGTATTCGACGAAGCTGCCGGGATCGACGAGGTCGTCGAGATTCTGCCGCGCCGTGCGCTGGTTGGTCTTGCGCCGCCGCGCCACCGCGTCCGGCCGCTTCTCGTCGAGCGTCAACGCCCGGCGTTCGAAGTATTCGGCAAGGTCGGGCCGGATGTGATCGAGATCGATCTTCTCCTCGACCGCGGCGCCCTTTACCTCGACATCCGCCTCCTCGACGAAGAGCAGTGCATGGCCTTCGTAGATCGTCTCGCCCGCTTCGACCGCGATCCGCCGCACATAGCCGCGGGCGGGACTGCGGATCTCGTGCTGCATCTTCATGGCGTCCATCACCAGCAACGCCTGGCCCGCCGCGACGGCGTCGCCCTCCGCCACGGCAATGCTGACGATGGTGCCCTGCATCGGCGCCGGCACCGGCACCGTACCCTCGGGCGCCTCGCTCGCAGCCGACGGGGCGGCCACCTCGGCTTTGGCCTTGCCGAAGGCCAGCACGGCCAGAGGATCGACCGCATCGACCCGGGCGCCCGCCTGACGGACACCGGCGACCGGCGCCGGACCTGCGGCCTCGAAGAAGAGCCCGGACTTCAGCTTGGCGGCGGAGGCCAGGAGCTCGGGCGCATGATCGTCGACGAAGCGCGTATAGACCTTGTCGTCGCGGAAGTCGCGATGGGCCAGCAGCGCCCGCAGGAAGGCGATATTGGACGGCGCGCCCTCCAGTCGAAACGCCGCCAGCGCCCGCTCGGCGCAGGCCAGCGCCTCCTCGAACGAGGCTGCGTGAACGATCACCTTGGCAAGCAGGGAGTCGAAATTGGGATTGGTGCGATAGCCGGCATAGCCATAGGTGTCGACGCGCACCCCGCGGCCGGCCGGCGGCTCGAAGGCCGAGAGCGTGCCGCCGCCCGGCTTGGCCGAGCCGTCGGCGGTCATGGTCTCCATGTTGACGCGAAGCTGGATGGCGTAGCCGCGCGAACTGGCACCGACGACACCGACCTCCGCCAGGCTGGCGCCCGCGGCGAGACGGAGCTGCGCCTTCACCAGGTCGACGCCATAGACTTCTTCGGTGACGGTGTGCTCGACCTGCAGCCTGGGATTGGCCTCGATGAAGCAGAAGAACGGCTGCTTGCTGGCCGCGTCGACCAGGAATTCGAACGTGCCGAGGCTGCGATACTTCACCGCCTTCGCCATGCCGACAGCCGCCGAGATGATCTTCTGGCGCAGGCCGGCGGAGAGGCCGGGACTCGGCGCCATCTCGACGATCTTCTGGTTGCGTCGCTGGATCGTGCAGTCGCGCTCGCCGAAGGCCACGATCCCGCCCTTGCCGTCGCCCACGATCTGCACCTCGATGTGGCGCGCGCGATCGATCAGCCTTTCGGCATAAAGCGCCCCGTTGCCGAAGGCGGCCTTGGCCTCCGCGGCGCAGCGCTCGAAGGCCTCGGCGATCTCGGTTTCCTTGCGCACCGCCCGCATGCCGCGCCCGCCGCCGCCGGCAATCGCCTTGATCATGATCCCCGTGCCGGCATGCTGGGCGAAGAAGGCTTTCACGCCAGCGAGGTCGGCCGCGCCGTCGGTGCCGGGCAGCAGCGGCGCGCCGGTTTCCGCGGCATGAGCCCGGGCTTGCGCCTTGTCGCCGAACAGATCGAGCTGCTCGGGAGTGGGCCCCACGAAAATCAACTCCGCTTCGGCACAGGCGCGGGCGAAGACCGCATTCTCGGACAGGAAGCCGTAGCCGGGATGAACCGAATCGCAGCCTGCCGCCTGTGCCACGGCAATCAAGCCCTCGATGTCGAGATAGGCCGCCGCGCCCTTTCCTTTCAACGCTCTGGCCTCGTCGACCCGCCTGATGTGCAGCGACGTTGCGTCGTCCTCGGAGTGGATGCCGACCGTGGCGATGCCGAGTTCGGCGGCTGCCTGGGCGATGCGGATGGCGATTTCGCCACGATTGGCGATCAGGAGTTTTTTGAGCATGGAACGGAGTATCGGGTTAAAAGCGGGCGATGTCGAAACGCCTGCTGATTGTGGCCCACGCCCCCTCGGAGAACACGCTTGCGCTGCGGGCGGCCGTCGAGCGCGGCGCGCGGAGCGAAACGGACCTGGACATAAGGGTCGTGGCGCCCCTTGAGGCCGGCCCGCAGGACGTGCTGGCGGCGCAGGCGATCATCCTGGGGACGACCGAGAACCTGGGCTACATGAGCGGTGCCCTGAAAGACTTCTTCGATCGCAGCTACAACCCCTGCCTGGAAAAGACCCAGGGCCTGCCCTATGCGCTCTACATCCGCGCCGGCAGCGACGGCACGGGCACACGCCGCGGCGTGGAGACGATCACGACCGGCCTGCGCTGGCGCGCCGTGCAGGAGCCGCTGATCTGCAAGGGTGCCTGGCAGCTGGCCTTTGTCGACCAGTGCGAGGAACTGGGCGCGGCCATGGCCGCGGGTCTCGCCGCCGGCATCTTCTGACGAGAGTGGCTTTTGGCGCCGGCTCTAGTGAGCGGTCCAGCCACCGTCGACGACCAGGCCTGCGCCCGTCATGAAGCTCGCGTCATCGGAGGCCAGGAAGACGATGCCCTTGGCGATGTCGCTCGCCGTCCCCAGCCGGCCGATCGGGTGCAGGGCGAGCGTCGCCTCGCGTGCCTTCTCCGTATCGTTGGTGCCGACCTGCTTGGCACGCATGACGAAGGTCTGCTGGCCCATGTCCGTCTCGATCAGGCCGGGATGGATCGAGTTGACGCGAATCTTGTAGCCCTTGCGGCCGAATTCCAGGGCCGTCGACTTGGTGAAGAGCGTCACACCGCCCTTGGTCAGCGAATAGAGCGGATCGAGCTGCGAACCGACCAGACCCGCGATGGAAGCCAGATTGACGATCGCCGAACCATGAGGGCTCTGCGTGGCGCTCGCCTTGAGGTGAGGCAACGCCGCGCGCGTGCCCAGGACCACGCCGGTCAGGTTGACGGCGACCAGCCGGTGCCAGTCGTCCATGGAAGCATCCTCGACGCCCTTGCCGACGAAGATGCCGGCATTGTTCACCAGGATGTCGAGGCCGCCGAACTTCTTGACCGTTGCGTCCATTGCCGCGGCCCAGCTCGCCTCCTGCGTGACATCGAGCGGCACGAACAGCGCCTGTCCGCCTGAAGCCTCGATCTCGCGCACGGTCTGGCGGCCGCGCTCTTCCAGCACGTCGCCGATCGCCACCTTGGCGCCGACGCTCGCCATCAGCTTGGCCGTTTCACCGCCGATGCCGCGCGCGGCGCCCGAGAGAAACACGATCTTGCCGTCAAGCCTGTTCATATGTTCCTGCCGTCCCGTCCTGATTTGCGCCGGTCCTGTTTGAAGCTATGCTGCCGGCAGAACAAGAAAAGAAAATGGGAGGGCCACCGGGCATGCGCCAGGGTCGGCTGATCGCGACGGGTGCGATGCTGGCGTTCTGCCTGTTCGCACTCTGGCAGTCTTTGTTGCTGTCGCTGACCGATCGCCTGGGCCCTGGCCCGGGCTTTTTTCCGTTCTGGCTGGCGCTGATCGGCGCGGCGCTCTCAGTCGCACTCCTCTTCACGACGTTCCGCGAGGCGGCTGATCCAGCCGACGCCGAGACCCGCATCATGCCGCATGGCGCCGGCGGCAAACGCTGGCTCGCCATCGTGGCTCTGCTGGCGGCGCTTACCATGGTGATGGAATTCACCGGCTTCCGCATCGCCATGCTGGCTTTCAATGTGGCGCTCGTGGTCGCCCTGGGCGAGCGACGCTGGTGGATCATCGCGGTTTTCGCCGTCCTCGGCAGCTACGGCGTCTACTATGTCTTCACCACCTGGCTGGACGTTCTCCTGCCTGTCGGCCGGATCGGATTCTAGGCATGGAATCGCTCAGCCACCTGCTCTCGGGATTCGCGGCGGCGCTGTCCTGGTACTACCTCGCCTACGCGCTCGCAGGCTGCGTCCTTGGTACGCTGATCGGCGTCCTGCCCGGACTGGGACCGGCGGCCGGCACGGCGATCCTGATTCCACTCACCTTCAACCTCGACGCCACCGGCGCTATCATCATGCTCAGCGCGATCTACTACGGCGCGATGTATGGCGGCACGATCACCTCGGTGCTGATCAACGTGCCAGGCGAAGCCGCGTCGGTGGTGACCTGCATCGACGGCCACGCGATGGCGCGCCAGGGGCGCGCCGGGTCGGCACTCGGCATCGCGGCCATCGGATCGTTCGTCGGCGGCGTGCTGGCCACGGTCGCGCTGGTCGTGGTCGCCATGCCGCTCGCCACGCTCGCCCTGAAGTTCGGACCCGCCGAGTTCTTCGCCCTGATGGTCGCCGGGCTCTGCCTCGTCGTCGGCCTTGCCGGCAAGAACATCGTGGCCGCCCTGCTGATGACCGTGATCGGCCTGCTGTTCGCCATGATCGGCCTCGATCCGGTCCGCGGGGCACCGCGCTTCACCTTCGGCATGGAGGAGCTATTCGACGGCATCGGCTTCGTGCCCGTCGTCATGGGCCTGTTCGGCGTCGCGGAACTCCTGTTGGCGGCCGAGAAGCGCCAGGCGCGCATGATCGAGGCCGAGCTCAAGAACTGGCTGCCGACCGGCCAGGAGGTGCGTGACTGCGTCGGTCCCATCGGCCGCGGCACCGTTGTCGGCTTCGTGCTGGGTCTGATCCCCGGCGTCGGCGCCATCGTGCCGACCTTCATGGCCTACGTAATCGAAAAGCGCGTTTCCAAGACGCCGGAGCGCTTCGGCAAGGGCGCGATCGAGGGCGTGGCCTCGGCCGAGACAGCCAACAACGCCTATGCCAACGCGGCCATGGTCCCTCTTCTGGCGCTCGGCATCCCGAGCTCGCCGACGATCGCCGTACTGATGGGCGCTTTCATCATCAACGGCATCACGCCGGGCCCCTTCCTCTTCCAGGAGCAGCCGGCGCTCGTCTGGACGGTGATCGCGAGCTTCTTCGTCGGCAACGCGCTACTGCTGATCCTCAACCTGCCGCTGGTCGGGCTGTGGGCCAAGCTACTCAAGATCCCGTTCAGCTACATGTGCGTGGGCGTGCTGATCTTCTGCGTGATCGGCGCCTATGGACTCAAGCAGAGCCTGTTCGATGTCTGGGTGATGCTGGGCTTCGGCATCATCGGCTACCTGCTGCGCAAGCTCGACTTCCCGATCGCGCCCGCGATCCTTGCGCTGATCCTGGGACCGATGATGGAGAAGTCGCTGCGCACGACGCTCGAGATCTCGGGCGGCAGCTTCGCGATCTTTCTCGACCGGCCGGTGGCGCTGGCGCTGCTGGCCATTCCGGTGATCGTGATCGCCTTCCTCTTGTTCAAGCCGCGGTCGCTCGACAAGCTGAGGGAAAGCGATATCGACTGAACGATAGATTTTCAGAACTTCAGGCAAATGGGAGGACTCAAATGTTTATCCGTCGTCGCACGCTGCTTGCCGCTTCCGCGGCAACCGCCATCGCACCCCCGGCCCTTGCTCAGAACTATCCACGCCGCGCCGTGCAACTCGTCGTCGCCTTCCCGGCCGGTGGCAGCACCGATGTCGGTGCCCGCATCCTCGCCGGCCTGGCCGAAAAGGACTTCGGCCAGCCCATCACCGTGGTCAACAAGGGCGGCGCGGGTGGCCAGATCGGCTTCACCGAAATCGCCCGCGCCCGGCCCGACGGCTATACGCTGGGCTTCCTCAACCTGCCCGGCATGAACACCATCACGCTCGACCCCGAGCGAAAGGCCGTCTTCACGATCGACAGCTTCATCCCCATCGTGAACCAGGTGCTCGACCCGGGCTTCATCTGGGTCAAAGGCGACAGCCCCTACAAGACGCTGGCCGAGCTCACTGACGCGGCGAAGAAGAATCCGGGCAAGATCAGCGCCTGCACCACCGGCATCCTGAGCGACGACCACCTTGCCATCCTGATGGTGCAGGAAGCCACGGGCGCCGAATTCCGCATCGTCCACTTCGACGGCGGTGCGCAGCAGCTTACCGGCGTGCTGGGCGGCCATGTCGACGTGGCCTTCGACAATGTCGGCAGCGTCTTCAAGCGCGTGGGAACGGAGATCCGCGGCTTGGCCGTCACCGACGTTGTGCGCTCGAAGTTCCTGCCCCAGGTGCCGTGCACCAAGGAGCTGGGCCTCACCACGGTGATCTCGTCCTCGACCCGCGGCGTCGGCGCGCCCAAGGGCACGCCGGCCGACATCTGCAAGGTCGTCGAGACCGCCTTCCTGAAGGCCATCAACTCCCCCGAGATGAAAGAGAAGATGGATGCCGTCGGCCTCGCACTAAAGCCGATGGTCGGCGCCGAGTACGCGAAGTACTACACCGACCTGCAGGCACAGGCGAAGAAGTATACCGAATGGGCTTTAAAAATGCGTTAGGGCTTTCGCAGAAAGCCCTGGCGGGCGGCAGCGCTTGTAATCAAGCGCGAGAGCCCGCACCGCGCAGAAAAGATGAGGATCGCCGTCCTTGTCTATTCTGAACCGAGTGGGCTCCCGCGCTTGATTACAAGCGCTGCCGCCCACCCAAGCTGACGCGCTAAGTGCGCGTCAGCTTGTTAAAAGGAACATCCTTGTCGACACGAATATCGGCAGGGAGCCCCAGCACGCGCTCGGCCACGATGTTACGCAGGATCTCGTCGGTGCCGCCGGCGATGCGAAAGCCGGCGCCGCCGATCCATTGCGCCTGGAAGCCGGCCGCGTGCGGCACGTCTTCCTTCATGATGCCGGCATGGCCCATCAGCTCCATGGCGAAGGCGCCCATGTCCTGCATCTTGGGAGCGGCCACGATCTTGATGATCGAAGATT
>Ga0082335_1008351_pt1 | contig 11836 bp, 12 predicted proteins | sample Subgrocontami58m_FD_72375 | JGI IMG/M metagenome (GOLD analysis project Ga0082335, IMG submission 72375) | Subsurface groundwater microbial communities from S. Glens Falls, New York, USA - GMW37 contaminated, 5.8 m (SPADES assembly) (version 2) ...
CGGACTCCTCGTCTCCGCTCAGCGAGCGGTCTGGGGGCGCGACGGTCCGGCCAAAAACCGACGACGGCGCGTCCGGGGAACGACTTCCAGCGAGTATAGCATAGAGGCGATCGAGCTGTTCGTCGCCCGTGAAGTGGATCACGAGGCGGCCCCCTTTCGCCCCACGGTAGACCTCGACCCGGGACCTGAGAACGCGGGCGAAGCGCCGCTCCGCCTCGGGGAGACGCAACGCGCGGGGCGGCTGCAGCAGACCGCCGCGGGTCACCCGCCGCACCAGCTCCTCGGTCTGGCGGACGTTGAGGCCCAACCGGCGCACCTGGGTGAGGACCTCTTCCAGGCGCGCGGGCTCGTCGACAGCCAACAGGGCCCTCGCGTGGCCGGCGCTGATCTCCCCGCCGGCCAGGGCCGCTTGGGCCGCCGGCGCCAAGCGCAACAACCGCAGGGCATTGGCCACGGCGGGCCGGCTCTTGCTCACCCGCTGGGCGACGGTCTCCTGGGTGAGGCCGAACTCCTCGATGAGGCGCTGAAACGCACTGGCCTCCTCCAGGGGGGTCAGATCCGACCGCTGCAGGTTCTCGATCAAGGCTATCTCGAGCGCCTCGCGCGAGCTGGCCTCCCGGACGATGACCGGGACCGTGGCCAGCCCGGCCTGCATCGCCGCCCGCCAGCGGCGCTCGCCCGCGATGATGCGGAAGCGCGGCACTTCGGCCGCTCCCGGCTCTGCCGTCACGAGGAGAGGCTGCAACACGCCGAACTGGCGGATGCTCTCGGCCAGCTCGGCCAGCTCGGCCGGGTCATGGTTCTGACGGGGTTGCATCTGGCTCGGTGCAACGGCGTCGAGGGGGACCTCTTCCGCCCCGGCCGGCGTCACTCCTTGCGGGATAAGGGCCGCAAGCCCCCGGCCGAGCCCCCGCTTACGCGTCGTCATTGCAGGCGCCCGGCGATCTCTTCCGCCAGATCGGCGTAGGCCTTAGCAGCGCGGCCCGCCGGATCGTAGTCGAAGATGGTCTGGCCATGGCTCGGTGCCTCGCCGAGGCGAACGCTGCGGGGCACCAGCGTCTCGAAGGCGTTGGGGAAGTGTTGGCGCACATCGGCCACCACCTGCCGGTTCAGATTGAGCCGCGGATCGTACATCGTCATCACGATCCCTGCCAACCGCAGCGCCGGATTCAGTTGCCTGCGAACCAACTGGATGGTGGCCAGTAGCCGTGCCAACCCCTGGAGCGCCAGGAATTCGCACTGAACCGGAACGAGCACCTGGTCCGCGGCAGCCAGGCCATTGATGGTGAGCAAGCCCAGGGAGGGAGGACAGTCGATGAGCAGGTAGCGGTAGCGGTCGCAGACGGGGGCCAGCGCCTGGCGGAGGCGGTGCTCCCGGGCCGGGAGCCCCACGAGCTCGACCTCGGCTCCCGCGAGGGCGGGAGCGGCGGGAACGAGGTCGAGGCCGGCGCGCACCTGCCGGCAGACAACCTCGTCGAAAGTGGCCTGGCCCAGCAGCAGCTCGTAGATGCTCGGCATGGAGGCAGGGCGGTCCACGCCCAGCCCGCCAGTCGCATTGGCCTGGGCATCGAGATCGACCACGAGAACTGCCGATCCGCTGCGCGCCAGATAGCCGGCGACATTGACGACGGTCGTCGTCTTGCCGACACCTCCCTTCTGGTTGGCACAGGCGAGGACGGAGCCCACTTCACCCCCCTCCCACCTTCTCCCCGCCTCGGGCGCTAGGCGCCGGTCGGCCGGCCAGGGTTGCGGCGCAGGGAAATGGTGACCTTGCGGTGTTCGCCTTCGCCCAGGCTCTGGGTCATGACGTCGTCCTGGTCCGCCAGAGCCACGTGGACAAGGCGCCTCTCGTGGGCGGGCATGGGTTCCAATGTCATGGGCTGTCCCGTGGCGCGCACCCGGTCCGCCATGCGTTGCGCCAGGCCCTGCAAGAGCTGAGCCCGGCGCTGGCGATACGAGTCGACGTCTACGGCCACCGTGACGCGGGACTGGACGCGGCGGCTGGCCATCAGATTCACGAGATACTGGAGGGCAGAAAGGGTCTCGCCCCGGCGGCCGATGAGCACCGACAGGTTCTGGCCCTTGATATCGAGCAGGGCCAGAGGGGCTGGCAGCATCACCTCGCCGGCGGGAGCCGTCTCCCGCACGATGTGGCCCTCCACGCCCAGCCGGTCGAGCAGCGCCTGGAGGATTTCCTCCGCGGCGTCCACGGCGTCCTCCGCGTCAACGACCGCTGCCGGCTGCTCCAGCGCCCGCTCCAGAGCGTTCGCCGTCGCGGAAGGTCCCGCCGGCGCCTCGTCGGCTGCGCGAAGAGACTGCTCAGAGCTTGCCCAGGGGACAGCGGCCGGTGGTTGGGAGGCGACCTCCGTAGCCTCCCCGCCCGCTGCCACCCGCTCAGACCGCCGGGTTACGCGAACTCGGGCCTCCTCGGCGCCGAGCCCGAGGAGGCCCGGGCGACCCTCGCTCAGGATCACTACTTCCACCTCGTCCCGCTCCACCCCCAACTCGTCGAGGGCTCTCCTCAGGGCTTCGTCTACTGTTCTACCGCCGACTTCGACTGCGTCCATGCGACGTCCCCTTTTGCCGTCCCCGGCCGGGAGGCGACTCCTTCCCTCGGGCTCGCCCTGCGGCAGGAGCGCTCGCGGCAGGAAGATCTCCCTGCGTCGCTGCTGGCGCTGGCTTGGGCCCACCAAGAAGGCTCCCCCATCCGGTGACGAAGTATTGCATGACGATGCTGATGATATTCGAGATGACCCAGTAGATGGCCAGGCCGCTGGCAAAGCTAATCGTGAAGAACCCGAACATGACGGGCATGGTGGTGGCCATGATCCGGTTCGTGGACTCGGTCCGCGGATCGCCACCGGGCATGGTGCTCATCTTCTGCTGTACCCACATGGTGGCTCCCACGAGGAAGGGCAGGATGAAGGGCGAAGGATCGGGTCGCGCCAGATCGAGCCAGAGGAAATGCCGGTTTAGAGGGAAGAGCTCAGCCAGGTGGGCCAGGCCGGGATACAGATTGCTAGCCAAGGAGAGCATCCCCTCCGGCACGAGGGCACCCGAGCCGCCGGTAGGGATGAAGCCGCCGCCGCCGCTGGCGTCGACGGGCATGGCCTGGAGGATGGCCTGGTAGAGGCCGATCCAAATGGGGAACTGGACGAGGGTGGGTAGCAGACAACCGGCAGGATTCACGCCGGCCTCTTTGTACAGCTTCATGGTCTCCTGGGAGAGACGCTGCTTGTCGTCTTTGTGGCGTTCCTGCAGGGCACGCATGCGCGGTTGTATGCCCGTCATCGCCTTGGCGGCGTGGAGCTGCTTGAGGGTGAGAGGCAGCATGATGAGCCGTACCGCAACGGTGAAGGCCATGATGGCGAGGCCGAAATTCTGGCCCAGCCCGGCGTAGAGCAGTAACAGACCGTGCAGCATCGGCCGCAGGAAGAACTCCGTCCAGAGGGCGAGCAGGTCCACCCGGCGCTATCTCCTACTGCGCCGCCGGGACGTGCACCGGCGGCCGGCTCGGGCGGCCTGTGGCCAGATCCAGCGCATCGAGGGTCCCCTTCGGACCATAGACGAAGGCCAGGCCCCCTCCCACGGCCAACTCGCCCCGTAGGGGACCACCATCGGCCGTTGTGAAGGGCTGTGCCCAGACGGGTGCTCCGCTGGCTGGATTCAGGCCGTGGACACGGCCCGGGCTGGTGGCCACGAGCAGCAGATCGCCGGCCAAGCGCGGTGTGGTCACCACCTCGCCGGCCCTATCCACACCTCTCAAGTCCGCATCGAGGCGCGTCTCCCAGAGCATCTCCCCTCGGCGCAGGTCGAAGGCGCGCACCTCGCCCTTCAGGTCAGCCGCGTACACGCGTTCCGAGGTAGCCAGGGGTGCCGCCCAAAGCCAGCCGGCGAAGGGCGCCGACCGCCAGATCAGCTCCCCACTGCCGGCGTGGATGGCATACAGGACTCGGTCCAGGCCACCGACGAAAACGACCCCTCCTGTGATGGCGGGCCTCCCAACGAGCGCACCATCCGCCTTGAACGCCCAACGCTTCGCGCCGGTGTCCAGATCGACCGCGTACAAGTGCCGATCCAGGGACGCCACGTAGACAGTCCTCTCGGAGGGATGAAGGGTCGGGCCACCCCAAATACCGTCGTCGGCCTTGAAGGGGTGTGGTGCGCAGGGCGTGCCCGTGGCCGCGTCGCAGACGAAGAGATTGCCGTTCGTGTCGGTGAAATAGAGCCTGCTGCCGCTTAGAACAGGGCTGGCGACGACGGCTGCACCGGCGGGCTTTTCTGCACTCGGGAACTGCCAGCGCAAGGCACCCGTCTCTGCTTCGAGCGCATAGACGTATCCCGTGTAGGTGCCCACGTACACGATCCCCTCGACGACCAACGGTGAGGCATACACGGGCCCTAGCTTGCGGTCGGAGCCCTCCGGTGGGAACCGCCAGCGCTTCGTTCCATCAACGGCGCTCAGGGCAACGAGCGGCCCTCCCTTCGCCGCCAGGTACAGCCCGTCCGCCCCAAGCCCTGGCCCTGCCCACCCTTCGGGCAGGGCCAGGGGCACACAGGCAGCGCCGCCAGCCACCAGCAACAGCGCGAAGAGGAGGGCCTGTTTCACGTGAAACATTCAGCGCACTGGATCCAGCCCACCGGAGTGGAAGGGGTGGCAGCGCGCCAGACGGCCCAGCGTCAGCCATAGCCCACGCCAAATCCCGTACCGCTCAATCGCCTCGTAGGCGTAGGCTGAGCAACTGGGAACGAAGCGACACCGCGGCGCGCCTCGGCTCGACCACCTCTGGTACAGGCGAATTCCTCGCAGGAGTACTTGCCTCATCTTCCCGGCGGGCTCAGACGTGCCCGCCCCATGAGATCCTGGAAGGCATCGCTGAGATCCTGGTACGAGGCCTCCGCTGCACCGGCTCGAGCAATCACCACGAAGTCCCACCCTCCCACCGTCCGTTCGCGGACGATCTCGCGCAACCGGCGCCGCAGCCGATTCCGCTGCACGGCGTTGCCCACGCGGCGTCCGATGGCGAACCCCCAGCGTGGAAGACCAAGCTCGTTACGACGGACCCGTAGCACCAGAAGAGGAGTCGCCCAGGAACGACCCTGCTGGTATACCCGGTCGAAGTCTCGCCGCCGCCGCAGAGTAGACCGCCCCGGGGCGGCCAGGGTCAGACGACCGTCAGCCGCTTCCGTCCTCGCCGACGACGAGCCTTGAGGATGTTCCGTCCCGCACGCGTGGCTGCATGCGCCAAGAAGCCATGCTTCCGGCGTCGAGGGATTCGCTTGGGTTGATACGTCCGTTTGGGCATGTGACAGGGAGGACTGATCGCCTCGAATGGATTATAGGGGAGAAGAGCGCCGGTTACAACCTTTTCCTTGCCGTGGACCCGGCGACCGCCTAGAATAAGCCCACTCTACGCCTGCAGGCGGGAGAGAGAGATGGAGATGACTCAGTACAAGAAACCGCTGCCCCTGCCCTACGTCGACAGCAAGCCCTACTGGGACGCTGCTCGTCGCCACGAGCTCCGCGTTCAGGAGTGTTCCCAGTGCCATGAGCGCTGGTTCCCCCCCTCTCCCGCGTGCCCGAACTGTCTCTCCCCGGACCACGAATGGCTCCTGTGTAGTGGCACCGGCCATGTGTACACCTTCGTGATCTTCCACCACGTGTACGGAGCCGAATGGGCCCAGGACGTTCCCTATAACACAGCGATCGTGCAACTGGACGAAGGACCCCGCCTGTTCACCACCATCGTGAACTGCCGCAACGAGGACGTGGCGATCGGCCTTCCTGTGGAAGCCATCTTTGATGACGTCACCGAGGAGATCACGATCCCTAAGTTCCAGCCCGTCTCCTCCACCTAACCAGCGCATAAGGCAGGGACTTCCACGCCTTCTCCGTGGACAACCCCCCTCCCCCTGCCACCGCTGGCACGGGTTGATCCACACTTCCTCCACCGTGTTCCCCCATCCATCCACAGACACCCCCCCCGCCCCACGACGTGATCCACGCTGTCCACGCCCCTACTACTAGCTGCCACTACAAGCACTCTTCTGCTAGGCCTCCATGACACGCCAGATAGGGGTACTAGGAGGCACCTTTGACCCGGTGCATCTTGGCCATCTCGTTCTAGCCATGGAGTCACTCGTGACTCTGGAATTGGACGAAGTGGTCTTCGTGCCGGCGGGCCAGCCCTGGCAGAAGGTGGACCGCGTGGTAGCAGGAGCCGAGGAGCGTGCTGAGATGGTGCGGCTGGCCCTCGAGGGAAGCCGACAGCTACGGCTGTCGTTGGTTGATGTTCGGCGACCCGGGCCCTCGTATGCAGTGGATACGCTGCCAGGCTTGCGCGCGGAGTATTCCGAGGAAGTGGAGTTCTGGTTCCTGGTGGGCCTGGATGCGCTGGCTGGCCTCGAGTCGTGGAAGCAGCCGGAGCAGCTCCTCAGGCAAGCACGGGTGGTTGCTCTACCCAGGCCAGAGGTGGAGTCACCAGTTGGTGTCATCTTGGCAAGATGGCCCTGGGCCCGGCTTGTCGAACTGGAGGGGCCTCAGATTGGCATCAGCTCGAGTCAGATTCGACGCAGGATTGCCGAGGGGCTTCCAGTGACGTATCTCGTTCCCGCGCCGGTTGAGGCCTATATCATGCGGCGAGGGCTGTACCGGCAGAAGCCCGTTAGTGCGCTGCCGAGCCCGCGCTAGTCTCTCGCTGCGAAAGGCTAGTTCGGCAGGGAGATCAGGGGTCCCAGGGAGCGACCTCCGAGTACGTGCAAATGGAGATGGTCAACAGCCTGGCCAGAGTCCGGCCCGATGTTGGCAATGACTCGATAGCCACTGGCAGCGATGCCCTGCTCGTGGGCGAGCCGCTGGCTCAGGAGCACGAGGTCGGCAAGGAGACCAGCGTGATGGGGTTCGATGGAGGCAAGAGACCGGATGTGATCCACGGGCAGCACCAGGATGTGCACCGGAGCCTGGGGGTAGATGTCTCGGATAGCGAACACCCGCTCGTCGCGGTAGAGGAAGGTAGCCGGCACATCCCCACGCCGGATCCGGCAGAACAGACAATCTGCGTCCTCCACCATCGGGCTCTCCGATTGTAGGAGCGGGCGATTCCCCCGGTCAAGCGGGAGGACGACTGCGCTCGGATTGATGCGATCAGCGCAGGCAGACACGGGAGACCTTGCAGCGTCATCTAGCCTATACTAGGTGCCATCCACACGGAGGAATTGCCCCCCATGCAAACGCGCCTAGGGAAGAAGGATTGGATCGAGCGCGTGTACGCTCCTTCTGTAGCCAGGGCTGCGGAGAGGCAGGAGCGCTTCGAGCTCACGTCAGGCATGGAGGTGGAGGCGCTTTACACTCCGGAAGACCTCGGCGACGTGGAGTACGAGAGGGATCTGGCGTTCCCAGGTGACTATCCCTTCACCCGTGGCGTGCAGGCCACCATGTACCGTGGACGCCTCTGGACCATGAGGCAATACGCCGGCTTCGGCACCGCAGAGGAGACCAATCGGCGGAACCGCTATCTGCTGGAGCAAGGGCAGACGGGCCTGAGTATCGCCTTCGATCTTCCCACCCAGATTGGCTATGACTCGGACGACCCCGTGTGCGAGGGGGAAGTCGGCAAGGTGGGCGTGGCCATCGACAGCCTGCACGACATGGAGACCCTCTTCGACCAGATCCCCCTCGACAAGGTCACCACGTCGATGACCATCAACGCCACAGCTTCAGTCCTGCTGGCTCTCTACACAGCGGTTGGACGCCAGCAGGGGACGGCCGCAGCGAAGCTCGGCGGAACCGTCCAGAACGACATCCTGAAGGAGTATGTAGCCCGAGGAACCTATATCTACCCGCCGCAGGCCTCCATGCGGCTCGTCGTGGATACCTTTCGCTACTGTAGCCAGGAGATGCCGCAGTGGAACACCATCTCCATCAGCGGCTACCACATGCGAGAGGCCGGATGCACGGCGCCGCAGGAGGTTGGGTTCACCATGGCGAACGCCATCGCCTACGTCGAGGCAGCCATGGGGGCCGGCCTGGACGTGGATAGCTTCGCCCCTCGGCTCTCGTTCTTCTTCGCCTGCCACAGTAACTTCCTGGAGGAGGTGGCCAAGTTCCGTGCCGCTCGCCGGCTCTGGGCCGATCTCGCCCGCCACCGCTTTGGCGCCCGCGACCCACGCTCGTGGATGTTGCGCTTCCACACTCAGACGGGCGGAGCGACTCTTACAGCCCAGCAGCCGGATAACAACATCGTCCGCACCGCCTACCAGGCCCTCGCGGCAGTGCTCGGCGGGACCCAGTCTCTCCACACCAACTCCAAGGACGAGGCCCTGGCCCTGCCCAGCGAGGAGGCCGTCGAAATAGCCTTGCGGACCCAGCAGGTCATTGCCTACGAGACGGGCGTGGCTGACACCATCGATCCCCTGGGAGGCTCCTACTACGTCGAGCACCTGACCAGTCGGATCGAGCAAGAGGCCCGCGCCTATATCGACCGGATCGACCAGATGGGGGGAGCCATCACCGCCATCGAGCGGGGCTACATGCAGCGAGAGATTCACGAGGCTGCCTACCGCTACCAGAGGGACGTGGAGGAGCAACGCCGGGTCATCGTGGGGGTGAACCGTTACGCCCGCCCAGAGCCGCCTCCTACCGGCCTGTTGCGCCTCGATCCCTCCGTGGGGGAGCGGCAGGCGGAGAAGCTGGCCAGCTTGCGGCGAGGGCGGGAGAACAGCACGGTTGCTGCGAGCTTGCGGCGCCTAGGGGAGGTGGCTCGAGGAACGGAGAATACGGTGCCGGCCGTTCTGGAGTGCGTGGAAGCGTATGCCACCCTGGGAGAAATCTGCAATGTCCTCCGGGGCGTCTTCGGCGAGCACCGGGACCGTACGGTGGTGTGACGAATCCAGACGACCCAACACCGAGGAGGAGCAAGGACTTGATCAAGAAGGTCGATCATATCGCCATCGTGGTGAAGAACATCGAGGTGGCAGCGCGCGTCTACACCGAGGCGTTGGGCATCCCGCTCACGCACATCCAGGAGCAGGTCGACGACGCCGTCCGAGTCGGCTTCCTCCCCGTGGGCGACAGCGAGATCGAGCTAGTCGAGCCCACTTCGGCTGAGACGGGCGTGGCACGCTTCCTGGAGCGCCGGGGCGAGGCGCTGCATCACATCTGCCTCGAAGTGGATGATTTGGACCAGGTGCTGGCTTCGCTGAAGGAGCGCGGGGTGGAGCTGATCGACCAGCAGCCCCGCCAGGGAGCGGTGGGCCGTGTGGCCTTTCTGCCCCCGCGGGCAACCAACGGGATCCTGATCGAGCTGAACCAGATCGTCGAGCCCCTGCCCTGGCGCCAGTCAGCCGGGGAGAGCCCTGCGGCACCGGCAGATGAACCGAACAGCTTCGACATTTCCCTGCCGCCGCCGGGTGCGTAGCGGCCCTGGGCGGCCCTGACAGCCGGAGAATGGACTTCGGCCCGTTCGTCCTGAGCCTGTCGAAGGACGCCTTGGTGGTTCGACAAGCTCACCACGAACGGGGTTCGTCCGTCGGTAGAGCCCCTGCGGGGGTATGGGGAACTGCCGTGGGCCTTGGCCGCCTCGCCCGCTGGGCAGGGCCAGTCATCATCCTGCTGGTCGCCTTCGCCGTGCGGTTCCCGGCGTTGCCTCAGAAGGGGATTGTCCACTGGGACGAGGCGATGTTACTCAACCAGGCCAGGATGGTGGCGAGCGGTGCCCGCGTGGCCCTGGCGCGGGCCGGGGTGAACTTGCCGGAGGGCCAGTTCCTGCGGCCCAGCGAGGGGTTCGAGATAGAGACTCGCTGGGGCCGGCTGCGGGGCGCCGAGAGCGCCCTGTACAGCAAGCCTACCCACTACTTCTTGCTTGGCTTCGGCATGTTGGCCCTGGGGGAGTATCCCTGGGCCGGCCAGGCGGTCTCGGCGTTCCTCGGAGTGCTGACCGTGGCCCTGGTGTACACGATGGTCAGGCCCGCCTGGGGAGCACCCGCGGCCCTGTTGGCGGGTGCGTCGCTGGCCGTATCAGGCTGGCACGCGATTTACTCCGCCCAGGCGTTGCACGGGGTGAATAGCCTCTTCCTGGTGAACCTGGCGCTGCTCTTCTACTGGCGCGCACTGCCGAGACGGCAATTCAAGCGGGACGCCGTTGCGGCCGGGGCCTGCTTCGGGCTGGCTTTTACGATCGACGAGCGCGCGCTGCTGCTGCTTCCCGTGTTGGCCCTGAGCGAGGTTCTGATCTGGTTGGGGAATCTGCCCGCGTATCGGACCCGCGTCCTGGGGAGAGTTGGTCTCATGGCACTGGCACGGACGGGTGTGGTGCGGGCGACGCTGGTGGTGGGGAGTTGCGCGGCGGTGCTGGGTGGTGCCACGGGGCTGTTGGCCGGCCTCGGGACTGTGGCAGAGAGGGTCGGCGTCGCCCTGCCCGGCGTGCAGTCCAACTACGGGCAGGTCCTTGGCCGGCAGTTCGCCTACTGGCTGCAGTCGGCGGGCCAGAGGTCGGGTTCAGAGCCGGAATTCCTCATCTTTCCGTATCTAACGTGGCAGTGGGATGGGCTGATGCTGGTGGGGCTCGTGATCGCAGGCCTTGTCGTCGCGGCGCTTCAGCGGCAGCGGCAAGATGTGATCCTGGTCGTGATGTATGCTGTGCACTACCTTTTCTGGTCATTGTCGGCGTGGCATGCCGCCCAGTACTTCCTGCCCATGGTGCTGCCCGGCTCCATTCTCGCTGGTCGCTGGCTCGCGGCGGTGCCACCACGAGCGCAGACCATCGTCGGTGTCGCCGTGGCCGGGGCACTCATCGTGGCCAACGGGCCCCGCGTGGCCACTCTGGCTGCCGTGGGCTCCGGGTATCAGCCGGCAGCAGAGATGGCGATCCGCGCAACGGGCGGCAAGCACCTGAGCAACTATCGTGCCATGACGATGTACTACACGGGAGAGGCCAACACCCTTTGGCCCGAGGGCGGGATGGAGTCAGTGCGGCAGGCTGTGAGAGACGGCTTCTGGGTGGCGATCGTGGCGTCGTCTCACCATGACCCCGGACAGATGCCGGCCTGGGAGAGCGAGCCGGAGCTGGCGGGGGCTCGGCTCATGGCGGTGCTGCCCAATCCCGCTGCGGCGTCCTTGCCCCACATCTTTGGTGGTCTTACCGGCGATAGGCTCGATGAACTGCTGGAGGAGGAGCGGAGGGCGAGCAGCGAAATCAAGGTCTACGACCTGCGCCCACTGCTGGCCTCTGGAGGGACGCGAACGAGCAGCGTGACAGACGTGACCAACGCCGGGAGCCGGTGATCTCTTGGTGACGCGTGGTGACCGCTACCGTGACGAGTTGCTGGCTGCCGGCGAGTTGAAGGCGGCGAGGGAGATCAGGATCGCCGTCATCATGCCGGCCTACAATGCTGAGAAGACGCTCGCTCAGCCCTATCGCGATCTGCCGATGGAGATCGTGGACGACGTGATCGTCACGGACGACGCGAGCCGGGACGGGACGGTGGAGGTGGCACGTTCCCTGGGCCTCGATCCGATCGTACATCCTCGGAATCTTGGCTATGGTGGCAACCAGAAGACCTGCTATGAGCGGGCCCTGGCGATCGGCGCGGACATCGTCGTGATGGTACACCCGGACCACCAGTACGATCCGCGCCTGATCCCTGAGATGGTGAACCCTCTGCTCCGGGGGGAGTGCGACGCCGTGTTCGGCTCGCGGATGCTGGGTGGGCGTTTCTTCGAGGGGGGCATGCCGAAGTGGAAGTTCTACGCCAACGTGCTCCTGACGGCAGTGGAGAACGTGGTGCTCGAGACGTACCTCACGGAGTGTCACAGTGGGTTTCGGGCCTACACCCGGCG
>Ga0082335_1008352_pt1 | contig 11836 bp, 21 predicted proteins | sample Subgrocontami58m_FD_72375 | JGI IMG/M metagenome (GOLD analysis project Ga0082335, IMG submission 72375) | Subsurface groundwater microbial communities from S. Glens Falls, New York, USA - GMW37 contaminated, 5.8 m (SPADES assembly) (version 2) ...
AGCCAGGGATGCCCCGAAGGGGGCGACCATCGAGTCGAGGAAGCTCTGCCTCCAGGGGTCGCCGATGCGGCTGGCGTGGAGCGCGACGCTCCGGGACATGCCGCTCGGGCTCCCGCCCGACTTGATCATGATGCCGAGCGAGAGCGCCGACAGGACGCCGCCGACCGCGAGGTCGATCGGGATCATCCCGTTGATGAGGGCGCGCTTGCCGTAGTAGCCCTTGACCATGCCGAAGCCGAAGGTGCCGCCCCAGCGCTCGATCTTGTCGACCACGAACCCGGCCGGCGTCGTCCCGTCCGTGTACTTCGTGATCATCCCCGAGGCGGACGAGTCCGGCACGGGGAGCAGCGTGGTGCGGTTCTTGTACGTCGCGTCGGCGATCGTTTCGAGAGCACTCATTCTCTGTCTACCTCTTCGGCAGGGCCCAGAGCCCGGGATCTCGATTCCGCGCGGCGGGCGTTGACGTTCACTGAGGAACCATCCTCCGCCCGGATCTCCGGGAGCGCAAAAAAATCTGCGGGTCAGGCCAAAAAAGTCCCCTCGGCGCTCCGACGAGGTCTTGTGTCGCAGTTGACAATCTCTCCGTCCTAAAAGTATGATTATTATACTGATTCAATACAATGGGACCCAGGCCCAGACAGCGCTGCTTCCTCTGTGACGAGGTCGGCCACACGAAGCCCTCGTGCCCGCTCCGTCGAGTCCTTCCGGACGTCATCGTCCCGACCCCGCGCAAGAGCCCATTCCTCATCTATGCGCTCGTCGATCCGAGGCGCCCGGACGACTACCGCTACATCGGTCGATCGAGTCGGGGTACACGCCGGACGCCCGAGCACGCGCGCGCCGCGAAGCGAGGGGAGCGGAACCCGAAGGCCGACTGGATCCGGTCGCTCCTCGTCGTCGGGGTCCACTACCGCGTCGTCATCCTGGAGGAGACGACCGCGAGTCAATTGAAGAAGCGTGAGCGGTGGTGGATCAAGAAGTACAGGCTCAGGCTCCTGAACCTCTCGAACGGGGGGACCAAGAATGACTTGAAGGCAGCGAAGCTGGTCCGGGCGTACGGAGCACACGGGGCCCACAAGAAACTGATCGAGACCGCGAAGAAGAAAGCAGAGTCGAAGAAGCGGCAGCTCGGCCGCATCACCGGGATGGGCGTGAGCAGCCCCTCCTACAGGATCGTCGAATGAAGAAGGAGACCGAGACGTTCGTCAACGTGCGCCTGCCGACCGACCTCCGCGAGCGGGCCCGCGCCGCCGGGCAGGAACTCAAGACGACGACGACGCAGATCATCCGCGACGCGCTCCGCGCGCACCTCGACTACCTCGAAGCCAAGATCCGTTCTGAGAAGGAGCGCGCAGCGGCGGAGAAGGCCGAGAGGCGCGCAGCGCGCGGGTTCCGGCCCCTGACGCCCCTCCGAGAGGACAAGCCCGAGGACAAGGGAGAGTCCCAGGCGCCGGAGGTCGCGCCCGAGTACGTCGAGCACGCGACCCGGATCGCTGAGGCGGTCGAGGCCGGATCGCGCACGGAGGTGCGCCTGCGCACCGCAGAGGCGGTCGCCGTGATCAAGAAGAGGTACCCGCTCACGCACCCGCCCGAGAGCGAGATCATCGCGACCCTCGAACAACTCGTTCTCTCCGCGCAGAAAAAAAATGCTGCAACGCAGCAATATGATCCTCCGAGAGAAATTGCTGCAACGCAAAATAATCATGCTGCAATGCAGCAACAAGAGGTCGACCCGCACGGGCACGTGATCGACGTCACCAAGCTCCGCTCGTTCGGAAACGTGCCCCTTGATTGACCAGAGCAAGAAGGCCGCCGTCGACCGGGCGATGAAGCTCCTCCGGATCGCCGCGCCGAACTCCGGCGCGACCGAGCCCGAGCGCGTCTCGGCCGCCGTCGAGGCGGCCAAGGTGATCGCCGAGAGCGACCTCGTCGTCGCGCCGCGGGAGATCACAGAGAAGCCCCGCAGGAAGAGTGACGCGGAGTCCCACGAGCCCTGGATGCACAAGGCCCGCGCCGCCTCCGCCGCCTCCGCGGCGGCCTGGGCGGACTGGGCGGAGGCCGCTCGCGCGGCAGGGATGTCCGACGAGGGGTTCTACGCGAGCACGAAGAAGAGCAAGCGGAAGAAGTCCCCCCTCGATGGATTCGGCGGATCGAACTGGACCGAGATCCCGATGAGGACCTTCGCGCTCTGCATGAACTGCGGTCAGCCGATCTTCGAGGGCGAGCAGGCGTGGTTCGATGCCTCGCAGGGGTTCCGACACTACGACATCACCTGCGATCAGTCGCGGTACTAAAAACAACTCGCCACCGACGATAAATTCAGTGTCGACTAATTTTTTTTTTGCGCGCTGACGAGACGCGACGGATGATGGCGAAGTCCCCCGGGAAACAACATTCGGATCCGAAACCGGAAGGAGTAGGAGCAAACATGGCGAACAAGAAGGCTCGTAGCGCGGCCAAGAAGAGGAAGCCGAACAGCGGCAGTTTCAACGGGCGCGACCCGGTGGCCGCTCGCGCCGGGCGGTACATCCCCAGCCCGCTCCGCCACGCGAGCATGAGCCACCCGCTCGACGTCCGCCTCGGCGGAAGGGTGAGTCTCGGCGGCATGGAGAGTCCCTACCTCGGACACCACCGCGCCGTCATGAGCATGCAGCAGGAGGCACACCAGAGGCTCACCCACGCGCAGCAGAAGAAGCTGAACCTCGAACTGGCCGGGCTGGAACTCAAGCAGAAGGAGGAGTCGCGGAAGATCGCCGATGACCACGAGGCGACCCTCGAAGATCTGACGAAGAAGCAGCGCGACGCGGCGCGCAATGCCGCGAAGCTGCGCGCGGAGCAGATCGCCGAGAGCGAGAAGCTGCGGGAGGACATGGAACAGAAGCAGCTCGCCTCCCGCAAGGAGGCCGAGAAGGCGCGTCGCGAGCAGGCGGACAAGATGGCCGCCCAGAGCCTCGACACGGCGAAGAAGTGGGCCGACAGCGAGGTCACTCTCGCCGAGCAGCTGGCGAAGCAGGCGGCGACGTTCGCCAGCATGCCGACCGGGGTCTGAACCGTGACCCGCAAGCGCAAGCGCAAGCCGGCGAAGCGTCGAGTCCAACGTCGCGCGACGTCGCGCCGAGCCGCGGTTCTGCGCTCCCCGATGCCGATGCTGCCGAGGAGAAGGTACTCCCTCGACGACTACCGGTGGCAAGTCCCGATGTTCTTCGGTGACATCCGCCGCAGCGAGCCGTCCATGATCGCGAACCCGAATCAGTGGACGGGCGAGAGCGAGAGCCCGCTTCTGCGCGCGGCGCGAGACACCTACGCACCCCCCATCTCCACGAGGCCGTCGTTCTGGGCGTACTGACGTCCGAGCGACTGCAGATAAAAGTCCGAGAACCACCGACCCCGAGACCTGAGACGAAAGGAAGAGACAACATGGCAAGAAAGAAGGGACGTCGCCGCCACCTCACCGCGGCTCACAAGGCAGCGATCAGCCGCGGTGTCCGGCGCGCCAAGCGCCGGGGACGCAAGGGGCGCAAGAGCCACAAGGGACGCCGCCGGTAGCCCCTCATCGAACGAGAACCCCCGCGCGTCGAGGCTGACTGCGGGGGACCTCGTTCTCTTGATTGGGTCCGCGACGTGCCTTACACACGTGTGCCCCTGAAGAAGCCCGTCGACCCGCCGCCGACGTCTGACCTGGACCTCATCGAGGTCCCTCGTAAGGCGCTCGCGGCCATCGGTCGCGCCGAGGCACTGCTCCGCGAGATCCTCCTCGCTCAACACACATGGCTGAGTCATCGGCGCAACTCCTGACACGAATCACCGTCCTCCTCGAACAGCTCATCGATTCCGAGAAAGAGGAAGTCCAGAAGTTCGGCGAGATCGCTCGGAACGCCCTCATCCTCGAACAGCACGGCGACAAGCTCGCAACGAGACTCGAAGAGTCAGCGAAGCAACGCGCCGCGGATCAGGGGGAGCTGCGCGCGCTCTTCGAGGCACTCCGCATGAACATTCGCCACGACACGGCGAACATGCTCGGGGCGATCACCCTCCAAGATGCCGCCCGTAAACAACGTCTCAAGACCCCGCCGGAAACCGCCGTCACGAAAGACAAGTCGTCCGAGGAGCTGCACCTCACCGTACAGGGGAACATCCCGGTCAAGACCATCCTCATCGCCTCCGGTGCGGCGATCTCGACCTTCTCCGGGTGGCTCTGGCACTACCGGAACGAGATCGCGCGCCTCTTCGGTCCGTAAGACCGTAAGAGATCGCGACCGCGCCGAAGTTCAGCGCGCGGTCCGCGCCGAGTCGCGGTACTCTGACCCGAGGAGGTCCCTCATGCCGAGCCTCAGTGCGTCCTGGCCCTACGTCGTCGCCGTCCTCTTCCTCATCGTCGCGGTCGCGAGCGCACTCACGCGACTGACCCGGCACCCCGAGGTCGCGCGAGGAGCGGGCGGGGCCCTCCGCGCGATCCAAGGCGGGCTCGGCTTCCTCTCCGCGATGGAGCACGCCGGGGTCGGGGGGTGGAAGCTCCCGCTCACCGCGGCGCAGGTGAGCGAGGCCGAGCGCGCCGTCGCCGCGGCCTCCGAGGCGCTCCGGACAACACGTGACGAGTCGAACAAGGTGCCGGCGCTCCTGCCCGTCCTCTTCCTGCCCGCGCTCGCGCTCGGCTCCGCAGTGCTCAGCTGCACGACGGTCGCCCGACGCGAGTTCACGGTGACCTTCACCGCGTGCAGCGCTGACAAGCTCCCGGAGATGCTGCAGAGGGTCGAGGCGGAGGTCGAGCAGCTGCTCCTGTCCGGGGCCTCGAAGGAGGAGATCCGGCAGGTCGGCAAGAAGGAGGGGATCCTGCTCGCCGCCGCGACCATCGAGTGTCTCGTCCAGGCCGCCGTCGCCGCACTCCAGCACCGGACCGACAGCGAGCCGCGCGCGGCGGAGGCGGTCCTCCGGGGGCAGACGATCCTCGAAGAGACGAGTCCGTGAGCTTCGTCCGCGTCGACGACGGCTGGCTCCTCGACGACGAGGTCTTCTTGCCGGAATCCCTGGACGTCGACGGAATTCTCGTTCGGTTCGACGTGCTCGCCGACAAGACGATCGTCGCCGAGGTCGACGCCGATCTCCCTCACGAAGTCCTGACGCGGATCTCTTCAGAGGCTCTCCGACGACTCGGGGCAACGACGACGAGGACGCGGTATCCGAAGCGAGTCGGGTGAGCCGTGCCTCGCTACGATCACTCCTCTCTCGACGAGTTCACGCTGGCCTACATCGAGGCGATGCTCTGGTCGACGAACGACGAGTCGACCCCGAGCGGGGGGCGTCCCCTCGACGAGAACTACGGCATCGACGACCTCGACGACTCCACGCTCGCGCAGATCCGAGCCGACTGCGAGGCGTTCCAGCGAGACAACCAAGAGAATCTCCAGACCATCTACTACGCCGGGTGGCGCGAATCTCAGGCCGGGCACTTATTTTGGATGACGCAAGATGACCTGGGGACCGGGTTTCAGGACGAATACCGCGGTCCCGATCGTGCTCTCACCGTCGCCTTCGAGTGCCTCACGGATGCGGCCCACGCCCTCGGGGAGTTCGAGGTCTACGTCGGCGACGATGGTCGGATCTACGCCTCCGGCTATGAGCCGCAGACGGGGCCTACGTGTCCCACATGCAAGACCCCGCTCGCGATGGGCGTCGGAGGGTTCTACTGTCCTGTGTGTCACTGGGTGCGGCCGTGAGCACCTCTCGCCTCACGCGCGCGCAGAAGCGCTCCCCGGACTTCCAGCGCGCACAGAAGCGCTACCCGCACGACGCAGACGAGATCCTGGAGATGCGCGCCCGCGACGCCCAGCTCCACGTCGACCCCTACGCGTGGCCGGGCGGCTACCCGATGTACTACCTCGCCGCCGAGAACGGGGACCCCGCGAAAGAGAACTGCGTCTCCTGTCCTGACTGTGCGGACAAGCTCGACCAGTACGACGAAGACCTCGGCGTCATCGCCTACGACATCAACTACGAGGACCCGGACCTCTTCTGCGAGTTCTGCAACGAGCGGATCGAGTCCGCGTATGCCGAGGGGGGCGAGGAAGAAGAAGACGACGCGGAAAACAACGACGAGGTCGTCGCTCTGCCAGACGACTCCCGCTCGCCGACTCCCCTCCCTCCGGTTCGTCCCGGACACGAGTACTGCGGGAACGGCTTCTGCCACCCCTGGTACCAGGGGCTCATCCCCGATGCCGAGAGATGCTGCTCGTGAGCCGTCTGATCAGACCGTCCCAAGAGGCCCGGGACAGAGTCGAGCAGCTCGCCCAGGACGCCGCGCACGAAGACGGCTGGATGCAGCCGTGCTTCGCAGATCGATTCAAGAGATATTCCGACTACTGGGACTTCGAGGACGCGCATCGACGTGGCTGGGAGGAGACCTGTCACTTCGAGTACAACTACGACCGCGTCCTCGACGAGATCGTCGACGACGAGGAGGCGCGACTCGGAGGACGTCTCGGTCACGAGTCGAGGCTCTACGACCTCTACCTCCCGCTCAAGGACCTCTTCTGGAAGACGTGGGAGAACGAGGTCGCGCTGTGCTCGAAGTGGGAGGACTGGCAGCAGCAGCAGATGGCTGCGAGCGTGATGCCCGTCGCCGGGAGGTACGTCGCACCGGGCATCCACGATTTCTGCGTGAGGGCGGGGCACTGCATCCCGGCGGCAAACGGGTACCCGGTCTCGCCCTGCATGTAGTCGTTTTTTTTGACGTACACAGCGGCACCCCTGACGATCAAGTCCTGCTGTCCACCGGGAAGACGTCTGTCAGGAGCCCTGAATGATCATCGAGCAGATCACCACCGTCCTGTCGCAGACCACCACCCTCCTCCACGAACTCACCGCCTCGGTGCGCTTCGTCCAGACTCTGACGCGGCGAGTCGTGCACGCCGTCAGTCGGACCCTCGCCGACGCGACGAGGTCCTCGTTCTGGCGAGACGCAGAAGTCGGTCTCGGCTCCACCGAGGGCGAGACGGGCGAGAGGAAGTGGATCCGCGTCGCCCCGCAGGGCGTCTTTCGCGGAGAGAAGCTCATGGCGACGGACACCTACTTTCCGGAGGGGTCCCCCGTCGGCGGTCACGGAACGCGCATCCTGAGCATCCTCGTCGGCGACAAGATGCAGCGACAGGGCGCAGGAACGCTCACGGCCTTCTTCGGGCCTGGGACTCTCGGGAACGGCTCTCGCTGGGATACCTGTCGGCTCGGTCAGGAGATCGCAATGGAGGTCGAGTTCCTCAAGACGTGCCGCTTCGACGCGACCATCTTCGGCAAGGTGCTCGTCGACACCGACTCTTTGAACGATCAGGCATTCTCCCTCGCGGCGTAGAGAGGTCATCCCGTGAAGCTCTGGCACATCCTCGCGGCGGCCGGCGGGGGCGGAGCACTGCTCCTGGCGCGCTCGGCCCACGCGATGACCAAGAACGACACCACCGGGTCCACCCTCGCGCCGATGGGCCCGGAGGCCAGGGCGGTCGTCGCAGAGGCGCGCGAGGAGGCCGCTGAGAAAAAGACACTCGGGCCGAAGGCCGTCGAGGTGCTCCTGCGCGACCTCGGGGCGAAGGAAGACCCGCCCGGGTCGAACCGCGGTCCCGTCATCGACCGGATCATCCTCGGCGTGAAGAAGGACGGCCGAGGGCTCCTCGGGAAGCCGTGGTGTGCCCGAGCAGCCCGCTGGGCCTACGACAAGGCAGCCGAGGAGCTGGGCCTCCCGCCCCCCTTCGCGAGCATCAAGAGCAGCCTCGCGCTCGTCTCGGACTGGAAGAAGTACATGAAGGACTACGAGCTGAGAGCCCCCAAGGTCGGCGCCGCTGCACTCCGCGTCGACCAGGGCAAGAGCAACCACGCGACCATCGTCGCCCGCGTCCTCGGAGACGACCTCTACACGGTCGAGGGAAACCACAAGCACGCCGTCGCCCTGGTCAAGCGGAAGAAGAGCGCCTTCAACCTCTTCCTCGACGTCGAGGCGTTCGCGAGGGCCAAGTCCAAAGACAAGAGCGAGGTGTCCGGCTACCTCGTCGGGACGAGCCTCCTCACCACGCCCTGGTGACCCGGTGCCGCGCTACAGGGTGATCTCCGAGGGGGACAAACTCCGTGTCGTTGATCCGACCGGACTCCGGTCGTGCTGTGATGCGACCGGGCACGACCTCCTCCAGGACTTCCTCGACGCGTTCAGGCGAGGAGATCAGTCGACCTGGGTCGCGTGTTACGTCTACCCGACGCTCACGCCAGGAATCTACGAGCTGTACCTCGTCACGGAAGGACTCTACGACCTCCTCCGGAAGAACAACCCCAGCTGGACGCTCCAGGGGATCCGCGTCTCGAACTCAGTACAAGACAATCGGGTCCACGTCCTGGCCGACGACTTCACCTTCGAGAATCTCGGACCCGTATGAAACGCGCTGAGGCAGAGAAGCTCGTCGGAGAGCACGTCGAGGTCTGGACTTCGCTGAACGGGGTCTACGTCGGCACGCTCCTGCGCGTCTTCGGAAGACCCTGGCGCGGGGCCGTCCTCATCGACGGAGTCCTGCGTGCCGCGACGCCGTGGGAGGCAGGACGCACAGGAAGGCAGCGGCGGGGCCTCCGTCCCGGACAGGAGATCGAGGCCGGCGGCGCGAACATCCGGCCGACCGAAGACGAGGGGACGACTTACCTCGCGGCCCTGGAGCGGCAGCTCCGGGAGTTCGAGCGCCACGCCGAGAGCGCCCAGGACCGAGACCGGGGGTGGATCGATCACAGCCTCCAGGAAATTCGAGACCGCATCGCCGAGGAACCCGCACACCTCGCGCAGATCTGCGCAGACAAGGGGCGCTACTCGTGAGGCGGACACCGCGACGACCCGGGATGCGCCCCTACCGGTACCAGCACCCGGCGCCCCCGGGCGCGAGGAACGCCCGGCGGACGCGACTCATTACCGTCGCCGAACTCCCGGTCAACCTCGCGCGCCTCGTCACGCAGTTCCAGATCCGAGAGGCAGGGTCTCGCCTGAAGAAATCGCGGGGGAGTTTCCTCAGATGCGGGACAGCAACAGATGCGTTCGTCGCCTTCCTTGAAGTGCACGGGATTCGAGCCGCCTTCTTTGATTTCAATACTGTCTACTCTACTTTCGAGACCCCGGCGGAAGAGGGCGGTGCGGGCCTCGAAGAGTCCTGGACGACAACGGAGTACCCGGAGTTCTACGGCGAGCCGTCAGAGAATCACGGTGGCGGCCGTACCGACCACGTCGTCGCCATTGTCGAGAGCGGGGACCCGAGGCACCCGTACTTCTTCGACTGGACGGCGAGACAATTTTCCCCCAGAGCACCGTTCCCGCTCATCTGGACCGAGCGGTTCGACCCCGAGGGATTACTCCGATGACGACGCGAAAGAGGAGGCGTCGGCCGAGAGTCCGACTGCCGAGCCAGCCCCGTCACCGCTGTGGATCAACGCGCGCCGCGATCCTCTGCGCACCCCCCGAGGCGCCCCCGCGCGTGCGCATCTCGCCGAGCGGCTGGAAGTTCATCGACGTGGACTGGCTGCGCCTGTGGTACCCGCCGGAGACGTCCGAGGAGGAGGTCCTCGGCGCGATGCCCGCCGAGTCCGAGGATCACGCGTCCTGCTCGCAGGCGCGCTGCGCCTACCGCGTCGGGGGCTGCCCCTGGCATGCGCCGGGTTGCACCTGCTCGGGCGGGGCGTGCCAGGACCTCCGGGACACGGGCCCCGCGTGGAGCGCGCTCGGGTTCGACAGCGAGAAGTCGTGGCGGAGATACCGCCAGAGACTCGGGCGCGAGGAGTAGGATCCGTTCATGGACTACAGCCAGAAGATCGAGGACATCCGGAACTTCTTCACCTCGCAGATCGAGCGACTCCTCCAGAGGATCGGGAGCGAGTTCGTGAAGCGCGGGTGGACCTGGGACGACACCGTCTTAGACATGACGGGCGACGAGTACACGTGGTCCATCGCGGTCTGGCCGCCGGGCGTGGCGGCGTCGGACCTGACGAGCCCAGAATTCGTCGACGTCTCGTTCACGATCGTCGAGCAGCCCGCCCGAGAGGGAGGAGGCGAGGGCGTCGCCCTCGGCCTCGACGCTCACCAGGGGGGCCACCCACTCGTGCGCGCCGCGCCTTACAACTACACGCCGCAGTTCTGGATCGACACGAATCAGGCGAGGTACTGGGACCACGTCCTCGACCGCTTCGCCGAGGTCAGCGGCATCGATATCCCCGAGTTCGTCAGCGAAGTCGAGTCCCAGATCAGCACGTCCTCACCTGCACCGCCTCCTCCGACTCGCCACCGCGTCATCCCGCAGGCGAGCGCTGCGCCGGGCGCCCCGCACGCCAACTGCGCGTACGCCGGCTACTGCGTCGCCTTCTACGACCTCGGCACGGCGACCTCGCCGTGCGGGGCCGGGAGGACCCCGTGAGCTACAGCAGCGACGTCGACGAGATCCTCGACATGATCGACGAGATCAAGGCCGGCGAGGAGGACATCGACTACGACTTGCTGCGTCGAAAACTGAAGGACTTGGGTCGCGAGGCAGACTCCGACATCTACGAACTCGGCAACGAGAAGACGCACGCGAAGGAGCAGCTCGAAGCTCTGGAGGAGAAGCTCGCCGCCTTCGAGAGGAAGTTCGAGGCCGCCGTCGAGATCCTCCGCGCGAACGGGATCGACGTGAGCGAGGACGACGTCGACCTCGCCTCGTGGCACGCCCGTCCAGCCGAGTTTCTCCGCAAGCTCGGCGTGATCCAGACCGTCCAGAAAGCGGCTGAGAGAGGTCAGCTCCGAGGTCACGCGAGCTGCTCACCCGGCTTCTGCCACGACTGGTACGTCGGACTCACCCCGGACCCCTGCGCGGTGTCCGGGCTGACCGGGCGGGGGAGGTACCGGCCCTGATGACGACTCGTCGCCTACGCGGGCGCGCTCGCCGGAAGGGCGTCTCCGGCCGACTCGGGAGCGAGGGGCTCCCTCCCGCCGTCATCGCCGCGTTCCAGGTCCTCGCCAACGAGCAGCGCGGCGAGGCCGAGAGCGCGATGGAGGCGGCGCAGGGGGCGCTCGGCGGCGGGGTCCTGTCCTTCGCGATCGAGCACACCGGGGACCTCGTCCACCGGATGTCCCAGAACCTCGACTGGGACCCGAGCGCCGGGTACCACTACGTCGAGAACAAGGTCGCGAAGGTACTCCGCACCCTCCGCGAGGGGTACGGATTCCGCCGCGAGCACGTCGAGAACATGCGGAACAACGCCCGCTTCCGCGGCGAGCCCCTCGCGGACTACCTCGCGCGAGCCCGGCAGGCCCTCCGGAGGTACGCCGCGGCGCACGCGCAGCTCCCCGTCTACAACCGCCCGCAGTTCCTCGCCCGGAGGGCCTCCGTCGCGCTCGGCGAGGAGCGGTTCGAGGACGCCGAGCGGGCGCTCGGCGAGCTGGAGAAGATACTCGCCGACTACGATGTCTGGACCCTGGCAGCGACCGCGTGTCGACTCGACGCCGCGGGCGGGCCGGTCCCCTTCGAGGGCCGCGCGGGCGTCGTGCGCTACCAGAGGAGAGAGTAGTCGTGCCGACTGTGTACCGCGTGCAGGACGCGTTCGGAAACGGCCCGTACGACACGAGCGGAGTCTACATCCGCGACGACGCGCGGAGGCGCCCCGCCCCGTTCAGCGGACGCTACGGAGTTCGCGAGATCTACAAGGAGGGCAACTTCTACGCTCGTGACAAAGCGGCGTTCTTCAGTTGGCGGTGCCTCTTCGGGTTCGAGACGCGAGAGGACGCCATCAGGTGGTTCGGCCCGAAGAAGATCAAGGATCTCGCTCGTCTCGGCTATACGATTCGACCCGTCCTCGCGAG
>Ga0082335_1008357_pt1 | contig 11830 bp, 9 predicted proteins | sample Subgrocontami58m_FD_72375 | JGI IMG/M metagenome (GOLD analysis project Ga0082335, IMG submission 72375) | Subsurface groundwater microbial communities from S. Glens Falls, New York, USA - GMW37 contaminated, 5.8 m (SPADES assembly) (version 2) ...
TGGGATAGATCGCGTCATCGGGGGAACGGGGGCTGCCGTGAACGACCAGGATTTGGTGTCCTGTGTCCAACGCAAGATCCAGGCGATCGGGCAGGCCGGACAGATACAGCTGCGCTTTACGGCTGATATGTTCCGCCGTCCAAAGCAGGATCTTACGCTTTTTCGGCGGTATTTGCCCGGCCGCCCCTTTGCCCTCCTGCAACACGTCCAGGACCTTCCGGTCGTAGTTACCCTTGATCGAGGTAATGTCCTGCTGCTGAAGAAAGCGGCAGACATCATCCGGAAAAGGTCCGTAACCGGTTATGTCGCCGGCGCAGATCATCTGCTCGGCCCCCTGGGCGCGGGCAGCGGCAACCACAGCCTCCAGCGCGGGCAGGTTGCCGTGGATGTCCGAAAAGCAGGCAATTAGCATAAGTATTCCACCTTCCTTTTCATTTTTTTCCGCAACAGGTCTTGCTTGCGCAGGGCCCTGGCAACCGCCGCTCGACAGCCGCCATTGTCCGCCCGGAGCCGGATGCATACCACCTCCGGGGCGACCGCACAGGTAAGGCCCCTGATGCTTCCCGTATGCCCGCAGTCGAGACCATCGGCGACCCGAAGCATTCCCGCAAGCCATTCCACTACTTCGCGGCGGCGGTTGTTGAGCGAGGCAAACAGCTTATGCCGCGTCGCGTCGGGCATGGCCTTGGTGTGATACCGGGCGATGAGGGCGCAGCTGATGCGATCCTTTTTTGCCAGCCCGGGAATATCGAGTTTCTGGATTAGTTCGCCGCTCAGTTTGTGATGTTTTCCTCCCCCCCTCTGTACCTGCGACCAGCCGATGTCATGCAGCCGGCCGGCAATCTCCAACAGACGCCGCTCCCCCGGACCGTACCCGTGGAGAACACGCAGCCCGTCAAAGAGGCCCAGTGCCAGCACCGCAACCTGCTCGCTGTGCGCCGGATCGGGATCGTAGGTCCTCGACCTTTCGGCGATGGCCGGCATCGTTTCCTTATTTTTCTTCACATTCCAATCTCTTTACCTGCGCTTAACGCCGCAAACTCTTCCTCTTGCCGATCTTCCTGACCAGTTCCTCATAAGGAGGCGATTTCACGCCCCCCTGCCGGGCCATGGCGATTAATTCAAACTGGCTGCGGATGAGCTTCTCCCCTTCTTTCGGTTTTCTGCGCCCAAAAGAACCGTCCGGCTGCATAAGGCGCGCCTTCACGTTATCCTTCAGGTAGGTCACAAGTATTTCGTCTATCAGGCGGGATTTCAGGGCATTATCCTTGATCGGATAGAGGATCTCCGCCCTTTTCTTAAAATTGCGGGGCATCCAGTCGGCGCTCCCCGAATAGATTTCCGGATTTCCGCCGTTATGAAAATAATAGAGCCGGGAGTGCTCAAGGAAACGGTCCAGGATGCTGATGACGCGGATATTTTCGCTGATCCCCGCGAGCCCCGGCCGCAGGCAGCAGATACCGCGGACGAGAAGATCGATACGGACGCCGGCGCAGGAGGCTTCATAAAGTTTGGCGATCGTCGCTGGATCCACGAGGGCGTTCATCTTCGCGATGATGCGCCCGGGAGCTTTGGGCGTTGACTTCTTCATTTCCCGATCGATCAGGCGGTGGATCGTTTCCTGGGTCGTCACCGGGGAAACCATGAATTTGCGGAACATCGAGGTCACGGTTTCGGTAGTAAACATCTCTCCGCCGCTCCAGGAATTGAAGCCGGTGAGGACATTGAACAAGGCGGAGACATCATGACCGAAATCGGGATCGCAGGTCAGAAGACCGATATCGGTATATAACTTCGCGGTAACCGTATTGTAGTTACCCGTGGAAACATGGACATAGCGCCGCAATTGTTTTCCCTCCCGCCGCACGACCAGCGTCGCTTTGCAATGTGTTTTCCAGCGGACAAACCCGAATACCGCGTTGACGCCCGACTCCTGCATCTGTTGCGCCCAGTCGATATTGTATTCCTCATCGAACCGGGCCTTCAGTTCCACCACCGCCGTCACCTGCTTGCCGTTTTCGGCGGCCCGCCTGAGCGCCGTGATTACAGGTGAATCTTTCCCGATCCGGTAAAGGGTCTGTTTGATCGCCAGCACATCGGGATCATCGGCGGCCGCATTAATAAAATTCATAATCACGGCAAAGGAATCGTAAGGGTGATGCAAGAGGGCATCCCCCTCGCGGATGACGGCAAAGATATCCTTGTCGCCGGCAAACCTTTGCGGTATGCGCGGATTGAAAGGAAGATCCTTATGGGAGGGATCAACAGGCAGTTCGTAGAGGGCGAGAAAATCGCAGATATTTATCGGACCATTGATCTCATAGATAAACCTTTCTTCGGTGCGGAGCTGTTGGGAAAGCAGGCTGATGAGCTTCTTAGGCGTACCGGGGTCGATCTCAATGCGCACGGCAATCTGATTGGCGCGATCATGGAGTTCGGACTGCACAGATTTAACCAGATCCAGGACTTCCTCTTCGTGAAGATCGTAGTCGTGGCTCCTGGTGACCCTAAAGGAAACGCTGTGCGTAATTTCCATCCCCGGAAACAACCGTTGGATATTCCGGCGGATCAGGTCTTCCAAAAGGATGAAGTGATGGCCGTCCTTGCCTTCCACCCGGACAGAAATCAGTCGCGGTACCACCGAAGGCACCTCCACGAAGGCATAGGCCTTCGTGACCTTGGCCCGGCTCGATTCCTTGAAAACAACCATGATATTGAGGCGCAAATTACCAAGGAAGGGGAAGGGATGTCCCGCATCGACGGCAAAGGGGGTCAGAATGGGAAACACCTGTTCTTCAAAGTATTCCCCCAGACGTTTGCTCTCTTTGACGTCGAGTTCCTCGAGGCGGTGAACGAATATCCCGGCCTTTGCCAGTTGCGGCAGAATTTCATGCATTACGCACTTGTATTGTTCCGCAACCAGCTCGCGGGCCCGGACGGAAATTTCATCCAATTCCTGGCGGGGCGTCTTGCCGCTGGCGTCGATGTGTTCGAGATCCGCCTCCAGGATGCGAAAAAGCCCGCCCACGCGCACCATGAAATACTCGTCCAGGTTGGAACTGAAGATAGAAGCAAACTTGAGTTTTTCCAGAGAAGGAGTAAGCGGGTCCCTTGCTTCTTCAAGCACCCGCCGGTTGAATTCCAGCCAGGAGAGCTCGCGGTTGATATAAAGGGAGGGATCGTGGAAATTGACAGCCCTTGGCGGCGCAACAGCGGCTGGTTTTGCCCGTCGGATCACCGCCACGGCTGAGGGTTTTTCCCTGGGATGCGCAACCTCAGTGGACATCTTTTCCCGTGCCATATCTCACTCCCCCATCCCTTGCTAACCCCGATAAACGGGATAAGTAAGTTTACGAAATTATTTTTTGCCACTCTTTTCAGTACCCCCTTGAGGGGTAAAAAGCGCAGAAAATAATTTCTTACTTACTAAAGCGCCGCGGCCAGCCGGGTGCAGATCTCCCTCATTATCTTGAGGCGGGCGTAATACTTATTGTTGGCTTTCACCACCCTGCAGGGGGCGAAGTCCGTGCTCGTGGGGGCGATCATCTCGCCGACGGCGATTTCATAGGCAGACCATTTCTTACGATTGCGCCAATCCTCTTCGGTTATTTTGAAATGTTTGAAGGCGGTGGTCTCTCTTTCCTTAAACCTCTTGAGCTGCTCGTCCTTGGTGATGCTGAGCCAGAATTTAATGAGCACGGCGCCGCAACGCGTAATCTGTTCCTCGAAGTCGTTGATTTCCCCGTAGGCGCGCATCCAGTCCGCATCCGAACAAAAGCCTTCGACCCGTTCCACCAGCACCCGGCCATACCAGGAGCGGTCAAAGATGGTAAAGTTGCCATTCCTCGGGATATGCCGCCAAAACCGCCAAAGATAAGGTTGTGCTTTTTCTTCTTCCGTGGGCGCGGCGATGGGAATGATGCGGTAGCTGCGCGGATCCAGCGCCCCGGTGACGCGCCTGACGCCGCCGCCCTTGCCGGCGGCATCTGAGCCTTCAAAGACGAGGATGGCGGATATTTTCTTAAACTTGGGGCTGCGCACGAGCAGGTTCAGCTTTCTCTGGTACTTGACAAGTTTCTGATCATAATCTTCCTTGGTCGTGCTTTGGGAAAAATCGAGAGATGTGAGCAGGAATTTACCATCTACCGGCGGCAGTACCGGCGGCAGTTTAGAGACAGTGTTCGGTGTTCCGGCGTCCAGCCGTGTACAAAGCGCGTTTAGGATGGTCTTGCCGACGGTCAGATAACGGTACCTTGGGTCCGTACCTTCCACGATTATCCAGGGCGCCTCGGCCTTGCTGGTATGTAAGAGGGCCCGTTCTGAAACTTGGCGAAACTTGTCGTAGAGCTTGAAATGCGCCCATTCGATATCTCTGACCCGCCAACGGGTCTCGGGGTCCCGTTCGAGTCTCTCCAAGCGTTTTTTTTGGGCGGCTTTCGAAAGATGCATCCAGAATTTAAGAATGAGGGCACCCTCATCATAAAGCATTTTCTCGAAACGGATGATACGTTCCGTGGCTTGGTCGAGCTCGGAACCTTTGATGGTCCCGTAAACACGGTTGACGATGGGCTCCGTATACCAGGAACCGAAGAACACCCCAATCTTTCCCTTGGGAGGCAGGGCGCGCCAGAATCTCCACATGGACGGATGGGCGAGTTCCTCTTCCGTCGGGACGCCCATGGCATTAGTTTCGATGAAGCGCGTATCCATCCACTCATTAAGTATTTTTACGGTTTCGCCCTTGCCGGCGCCGTCGACCCCGCCAATCAGGATGATTACCTGGAAATTACCGGACTTGCGCAAGTTTACTTGGGCATCGAGCAGGGCTTTTCTTAATTCCGGCACCTCCTCGTCATAGACGGCTTTCTTTATCCTGTGTCCTAATTCGGCTGACTCAAACATGGCAACCCTCCTTTCCGGAGCTGTATTGATGTTCCCCAGTGTGTAGCCGTAAATTCAGGCAGTAAAGTTCTTCTCCCCGCAAGATGGATTTCGGCTGATCCGGGCGCCGGCCTGATGGTTTATCCGGCCCCCGCGGCTGTAGTACCGGCTCGCCTTAGCGATTAGACCAAATTATTGAAGATTTTTCAATAATTATTCCTCAAGGCCGCTTGGGAGTACTTCATTCTTGCTTTCCGTCGTCTCCTGCCTTACATTCAATGGGGGAAGCTGAGGTAAAGAGATGGACAGAAACATCCTCGTCGTGGACGATGAAAGGGATATAGCGGAGCTGGTGGCCTACAACCTGGTTAGAGAGGGCTACCAGGTTACCAAGGCCTATGACGGCCACCGAGCCCTGCAATACATAAGGGAAAATCGGCCGGACCTGGTGATATTGGATTTGATGCTGCCCGGAATCAGCGGCTTCGAAATATGTCGCCAAATCCGGAAGAACCCTGAAACCGAGGGGCTGCCCATAATCATGCTGACGGCCAAAGCGGATAGCGTGGACAAAATTATGGGGCTGGAAATCGGCGCCGATGACTATCTAACCAAACCCTTCAATGTGCGGGAACTGGTGGCCAGGGTGCGGGCCGTGCTCCGCCGGTGGGAGAAGGTACCCGCAAGCGGGGGCAGGGAAAACATCTGTTTTCAAGGTTTGGCCATCGACTTCCGCACCTACGAGGTAACCGTGGAGGGGAAAAAAGTCAATCTTGGCCCCACAGAGTTAAAGTTACTGCGTTTTCTTATCTCCAACCCGGGACGTGTCTATTCGCGCACCCAACTGCTGGATCATGTCTGGGGCGATGATAATTTTGTGGAACCCCGTACCGTAGACGTACATGTTAGCCGCCTGCGTGCGGAAATTGAAAAGGATAAAGACAATCCGTGTTACATTTTAACGGTGCGCGGCATCGGTTATAAGTTTGCCGACCTGCAACAGGCCTAACCATACTTTAGCGTCCGTACCCATCTTTCACATATGTTTAACCATTCTGTCATCAAATTGTAACAATTCCTGTTTATAAGCACGGGCAACCAAACAAACAGGAGGAAGTTGATATGGGCAATAAAATAAAAAGTGTGTGTTTCGCCCTGGCTTTGCTTATCGTGGTAGCAAGACCGGCTTTTACCGCGCCGGACAGGCAGGTGCGGATAGATGGCTCCAGCACCGTCTATCCGATCACGGAGGCCGTAGCCGAAGAGTTCCAGAAGGCCAAGCGGGGCGGGATTAGAGTTACGGTCGGGATTTCCGGGACGGGCGGCGGCTTCAAGAAGTTCTGCCGTGGTGAAACGGACATTGCCGACGCCTCCCGGCCAATCCTCCAGAAGGAGATGGATGTCTGCCGGGAGCAGGGAATTGAATATATCGAACTTCCCGTTGCCTACGACGGTCTCGCCGTCATCGTCAATCCGAAGAATACCTGGCTCTCCTCTTTGACAGTGGCCGATCTGAAAAAGATGTGGGAGCCGGCTTCTCAGGGCAAAGTCATGAAATGGAACCAGGTCAGGCCCGTATGGCCGGATGCCCCCTTAAAACTCTTCGGGCCGGGTGCGGATTCAGGGACCTTTGACTACTTCACGGAGGCGATTGTGGGGAAAGCAAAAGCATCCCGGGGAGACTTTACCGCCAGCGAAGACGACAACGTGCTTGTCCAGGGGGTTGCCGGCGACAGAAACTCCTTGGGCTACTTTGGCCTGGCCTATTACGAAGAGAACCGGGGCCGACTGAAGCTGGTGCCGATTGTCAGTCCGGCCACCGGGAAAGAAGTCATCCCTTCCCTGCAGACCGTAATGGACGGAACTTACAACCCTCTCTCGCGGCCTCTGTTCATCTATGTGAATAAGGCATCCCTGGCCAAGCCGGAAGTCAAGGAGTTCGTCGGCTATTACCTGAATAATGTCGGAAAGCTGGCGAAGCAGGTGAAGTACGTTCCTCTGCCGGCTAGTGCCTACAAGCTTGCCCAGGAGAGATTCACCGGCCTGAAGACCGGCAGCATGTTCGGCGGCGAAGAAAAGGTGGGAATGAAGATTGAAGACCTGCTCAAACTGGAAGGAACCAAGAAATAATCGCAGAGGCGTTATAAAAAAGGCCGGCCCATGGATCACATCCGGAAGCGAAAATTAAAGGAGAAGGCAATAGAGGCACTGTTACTGCTCTGCGCGCTTCTCTCCGTTTTTATCACCCTCAGCATTGTTGTCATCCTCGCCTCTGAATCTTTCGGCTTCTTTCAGGAGGTGTCCCTGGCGGAATTTTTCACCGAGAGACAGTGGACCCCTCTCTTTGCCGATCCGAAATTCGGCATTCTTCCCCTCGTTGCCGGCACGTTGCTGACCACGGGGATAGCCCTCACTGTGGCGCTGCCTTTGGGTCTTTTGGTCGCTGTCTATCTCAGTGAATTTGCTCCCCATCAGGCCAGGGAGATCATCAAGCCGATCCTCGAGCTCCTGGCGGCCGTGCCGACGGTTGTTTACGGTTATTTCGCCCTCCTGTTTCTGACGCCCATGCTGCAACAGTTCATCCCGGATCTATCGGGCTTCAACGCTCTGAGCCCGGGCATCATCATGGGAATAATGATCATTCCCTATGTGAGTTCCGTGAGCGAGGACGCCATGAAAGCGGTCCCCATGCATATCCGGGAGGGCTCCTACGCCATGGGGGCGACCAAACTTCAGACCGCCTTCCGGGTCATCATCCCCTCGGCCTTCTCGGGCATTGCCGCCGCTTTTATTATCGGTATCTCCCGGGCCATCGGCGAGACCATGGTGGTGGCCATAGCCGCCGGGGGCATGCCGAGCCTCACCGCCAATCCGCTCGAGCCGGTCCAGACGCTGACTGCCTATATCGTGCAGGTCTGCCTGGGCGATGCACCTCACGGCACGGTTGCCTATAAAACAATTTTTGCCGCCGGGATAACGCTTTTTTGCATGACCCTGGGCTTTAACCTCCTCGGTTACTGGCTGAGAAAAAGGATACGGGAGGTATACTAGAATTATGTCGGACATAAAGAAGCGGATCCGCTACAATAAGTTCTGGAACTATCTCTTCCTGATCATCGGCCTCCTGTCGACATTGGTCGGTCTCCTCCTGCTCTGCGTCCTCATGATCGATCTGGCCCTGGACGGCGCCTCCCGGTTGAATTACCAGTTTCTCACCTCCTATCCGTCACGCTTTCCCGAGGAAGCGGGGATCCTCTCGGCCTGGGTGGGAAGTTTCCTCGTCCTCCTGGTTACGGCCCTTGCCGCCATTCCCCTCGGGGTGGCAGCGGGAATTTACCTGGAAGAGTATGGCCGGAAAAACTGGCTCACGGACATCATCGAGATCAATACCGCCAACCTGGCCGGAGTGCCTTCGATTGTCTATGGTCTGCTGGCCCTGGGGTTATTTGTTAATTTCTTCAAATTCGGAGAGAGCATTCTCACCGGCGGCCTCACCCTGGCACTGCTCATCCTGCCGATGGTGATCATGGCCACCCGGGAGTCGATCAGGGCGATTCCCAATTCCATCAGGGAGGCCTCCTATGCCTTGGGGGCAACCAAATGGCAGACCGTCCAGTGGCACATTATCCCCTATTCCACCGGCGGGATACTCACGGGGGTCATCATCGGCATTTCCCGCGCCATCGGCGAGACAGCGCCGATCATTACCATCGGGGCGCTAACATTCATCGCCTTCCTGCCCGCCCCGCCTCTCACCCCGGAATTCCCTTTCCTCTCTTTCCAATGGCTTATGGACCCCTTTACCGTCATGCCGATACAGATGTTCAACTGGGTGTCGCGGCCGCAGCAGGCCTTCCAGCAAAATGCGGCGGCGGCCGGCATTGTCCTGATGTTAATGACTCTAATCATGAACGGTCTGGCCATCTATATCCGATACCGATTCAGAAAGAAGATAAAATGGTGACAGAAACAAGCAAGGCAGAGACGAAAAATCTAAGTTTTTTCTATGGCAATTTCCAGGCGCTGAAGAATATCAACCTCTCCATCCTGGAAAAGAAAGTGACGGCGCTCATCGGACCGTCGGGCTGCGGGAAAACGACTTTTCTCCGTTGTTTCAACCGGATGCACGACCTCTATCCGCATAACAGATATGAGGGGGAGATAATTTTATTGCCGGAAAACACCAACATCATCTCGCCCGACATCGATCCGATCGAAGTAAGAATGCACATCAGCATGGTCTTCCAGAAGCCGAATCCCTTTCCCAAATCAATATACGAAAATGTCGCCTACGGTCTGAGGGTAAGGGGCATCAACAAGAAGAGCGCCCTCGATGAAAAGGTGGAAAAATCCCTGCGGGAAGCCGCCTTATGGGACGAAGTGCGCAACCGGCTTTACGGACAGGCCTTCGATCTCTCGGGAGGACAGCAGCAGCGTCTCTGCATTGCCCGGGCCTTGGCCACCGACCCGGAAATGATCCTCTTTGACGAACCCACATCCGCCCTTGATCCCATTGCCACTTCCAAAATCGAAGAACTGATCATCGAGTTGAAGAGCAAGGTCACAATCCTGATTGTGACCCACAACATGCAGCAGGCGGCGCGCATTTCCGACAAGACGGGGTTCTTTTATCTCGGAGAACTGATAGAATACAGCACTACCGATAAACTGTTCACTGCACCCGCGGTAAAGCAAACGGAAGAATACATTACCGGAAGATTCGGGTGATGATTTAGCTAAGAGGAGCATAGATGGAAACAGAAAAAAGGCATACCAGTCTCCAGTACGAAAGGGAACTCCAGGAGATAAAAGACAATCTTATTTATATGGGAGTGCTGACGGAAAAGGCCATCGCCAAGGGAATAAAAGCCCTCTTGCTGCGAGATTCGGACCTGGCCCGCACGGTAATCGCCGAAGACGATGAGATCGACCGCCTGGATGTGGATATCGAGGATAAGTGCATCCGCCTGCTGGCTCTGCGACAGCCGGCGGCAAGAGACCTGCGCTTTATCACCACGGCCATCAAGATTAACGGGCACCTGGAGCGAATCGGCGATATGGCGGCCAACATTTCCGAAAAAGTGATCATCCTGAGCGAAGAACCGCAATTGAAACCTTACGTCGATATTCCCCGGATGGCGGACATTGCCTGCGGTATGATCAGGCAAAGCCTGGACGCCCTGGTAAACGAGAATGTCGCCCTGGCCAACAAGGTGAGAAGCAGCGATGAGTTGGTCGATAACCTGAATGAACAAATATTCCGGGAGCTTCTCACCTTCATGATGGAAGATGTGCGCAACATCCACCGCGCCACAATCATCATGCAAATTTCCAAGAACCTGGAGCGAATTTCGGATCACGCCAAGGGCATTGCCGATATGGTGGTTTACCTGGTGACAGGCAAAAGTGTCCGCCATGAGGAACCACCGGAAAGTTAAATGGGAAACCATGTCATGAAACACCGCCTCCGCTGGAAAATGTTCGTCGCCGTGGTGCTCACCCTGCTGACCGTGATCATCCTGGATAGCTTATTTGATTTGACGCAGTCACGCCAGGATATGGCCAGCCAGGTCAAAGAAGAATTGGCAACAAACGGCCGGATCATGCTCGCGGCGCCGCCGGGCCACACCATCAAGAATATCCGCCTGCTTTCAGAAATTTTGCAAGCCCGGCTTACCGTTGTCAGCGCCACGGGCCGGGTACTGGCAGATTCGGACGGTGAGATGCACCACTTCGACAACCATCTCAACCGCCCGGAAATTCAGGAAGCGCGCGCAAAAGGAGTGGGCACTGCCACCAGATACAGCCAAACCCTGGGCATCGATATGATCTACCTTGCCTTGCCGGTAGAAGCAGGCGGGCAAATTTCCAGCTACTTACGGCTGGCCAAACCGCTGCGGGAAGTTAAAACGGCTGATGGGTATGTACAACAGATAATCTTCCGGGTGCTCCTCGTTATCCTGCCCTCCTATCTCTTGCTGGTATTTTTTTTCAACCCCTACATCATTGATCCCATCCTGGGAATCACCGCTTACACGGACAAGGTAAAGGACGATAACATTACCGGCAGCTTGATCATCCAGGCTGACGATGAGGTAAGGCAACTTGCCGATAACCTGAACCTCTTAGTGCAAAAATACGAAGCGGCCCTGGGCCTGGCCTTTGACGAAAGGGAAAAATTGGCAGCGGCATTAGCCAGTATGGCGGAGGGCATAGTGATTCTCAACCGTGAAAGCCGGATTGAACTCGTCAATAGGGGCGCAACAGATATCCTGGGCAGCCAGTATGGTAAGATGACGGGGAAGACACTGCTGGAGGCCTTCCGGAATTTGGAATTACAAAGGGCGCTTGACCGTTGCCGCGAGGAAGGGAAACATGTTTCCGTGGAAATTTCCCTCGACGATGCCCAGCCGATAATCCTTAATGTGAACGTGGCGCCGATTAAGGGTTGGCCGGGAGCAGACCATAAAACAATCATGGTACTTCATGATGTGACACAATTGAGGAAATTGGAGCGGATCAGGGTCGATTTTGTCGCCAATGTGACGCATGAAATCAAAACACCGCTCACGGCCATCATCGGCTTCGTCCAGACACTGCAGGAAGGGGCGCTGGAAGATCGCCGGCAAGCACTCAAATTCCTGGGAATCATCAGCGAACACGCCCTGCGGCTAAACAGGCTGGTCAATGACCTGCTGACCCTGTCCAGCATCGAACTCGGTGAAGTCAAATTACATATAGAGAAGATAGACAGCCGGAAAGCTGTCTTGCAAGCACTTGCCCTCATTGAGGAAAAGGCCAACGAAAAGGGCCTGGTCATCCGCAGGGACTGGCCTGATGAACTCCCGCCGATACTGGCCGACGCCGACGGCCTGATCCAGATATTGGTAAATATACTGGATAATGCTGTAAAATTTACCTCCCAGGGCAGCATTGCCATTTCTATGTC
>Ga0082335_1008359_pt1 | contig 11829 bp, 12 predicted proteins | sample Subgrocontami58m_FD_72375 | JGI IMG/M metagenome (GOLD analysis project Ga0082335, IMG submission 72375) | Subsurface groundwater microbial communities from S. Glens Falls, New York, USA - GMW37 contaminated, 5.8 m (SPADES assembly) (version 2) ...
CGAGGAGATGATCGGCCGCCTCGCCGAAACCGCCGGCAACGGCATGCTGCTGCTCGACCGCTTCAGCCGCGGCGGCGCGGTGCACCTGATCGAGATGCTCGAGAAGCTCCAGCACTCCGGAGCGCTGGAGCGGATCGCGCAGATCCTCCCCGAGATCGCCGAGCGCCTCGATCTGGTCAACGGCGTGCTGAGGGATATCGAGAACGCCGCGGCCGACGCGGCGAAGGCGCCGCGCATGTCGGGCGGGATAGGCTCGATGTGGCGCATGCTGACCGATCCCGACACCCAGGAATCGCTGCGCTTCCTGCTCTCGGTCGGCAAGCAATTGCGCCAGCACGCGCTGTCCGGGAAGTGATTCCGACGCGTGCATGACCGTGGCGCGGCCGCGCCCGGTCACGCCCGCGCGGCGATTCACGAGCAAGGCCCCTCGCTCACGTCTGCCCGCGTGAGGTCCGGTGACACGTCGATGCGGCGAGTCCATTTCTCGCCCACGGCGCACAGCGCGACGGAGCGTCCCGCGAACCGAGCCGGCTTCTGGCGCACGAGTCCGCAAGCGCCTCGCACGGGGGACGACAGCGCGAGTTTCTCGGCCTTGCCCGCGGCGAGGTCGATCTTCCACAGCGACCCGCGCACGGCATCGACTCCGAAGAGCACTCCGTCGACGAAGGCGAGGCCGGTGAAGCCCACGACCTTTTGCCGGTCGGTGTCGCGCGCAAGCGTCTGCCGCCTCGCCTCGAGGCGCTCCGGATCCAACCGCCACAGCACGGTGCGCACATTGCTCGATACGATCGCAGCCCCGGAGGCATCGATCGCGAGGTCGGGCGCGCAGTCGGACGGCGCGCCGACGAACATCCCGATGCGCCCGATCCGGCGCCGCGTGGTGATCTCGTAGACGTCGACGCCGTCGCCGCGCAGGACCCAGAGACGGTTTCGCGCCACGTCGGCCCGGACGCGAAGCGCCTCGAGTCGCCCGTCCGATTGCTCGTCGAGCGAGCCTCGCATGCCGTTCCCGTCCAGCGCGCCCTCGCACGCGGCCAGCAGGACGACGCAGAGCGCCACCAGAGTCACCCGCGATCGCGCGGCGATGGGGCGCGCCGTCGTGCCGGATCGTTTCGAGAGAGCGAAGGATACGTTTCTGCCGTTCATATGCATACTCCTTCCGCAAATGGGACTTGGAGCAGTGCTTGGACGCGAAACGCGTACTTGGGACCGGGTGCCTGCCTACGACCCGGCTGGGCGCGACCGCAACGGGCGCACCCACGAAGTCTTCCGTGTCGCTGGCGTCTATGGTGATGGGGTCGCGTCCATCGCTTCCTCGCTCCCAACGGAGTCAAGAGAAGCAGAGCTTGGACGCAGGACGTCTTGAACCGGCTTCGAGCCGGGCGGGGAGTCTGCATTTTCCCCGCGTGGGAGCCATAGTGGAACGGCGCTGCGGCGTTGTCAAGCGCAGCCTTGAGCGAATCCCCGGTCGGCGTTCGGACCTCGCCCGCGCAGGACGACTACGGCCTGCGGCTCGCCGCGACGATCTCGGCCTGAAGCTCCTCGTAGGTGTTCGCCACGGGATACTGCGGAAATTGCGCCGCTACGTTACCGGGCGGGCGAAACAGGATGCCCGCGTGCGCTTCCGCGAGCATGGTGGTGTCGTTGTAGGAATCGCCCGCGGCGACGGTGTGGAACTTGAGCTTTCTGAAGGCCTTCACCGATTCGCGCTTCTGGTCGCGCAGCCGCAGCCGGTAGTCGCGCACGCGTCCGCTCTCGTCCGCGACCAGCTCGTGGCAGAACAGCGTCGGCCAGCCGAGCTGGCGCATCAGGGGCTCCGCGAACTCGTAGTAGGTGTCCGACAAGATCACGACCTGCGAATAGCTGCGCAACCAATCGAGAAACGCCCGCGCGCCTTCGAGCGGCTGCATTCCCTCGATGACCTTGCGGATGTCCGGCAGCCCGAGCCCCTCGCGGTTCAGGATCTCGATGCGCCCGCGCATCAGCTTGTCGTAATCGGGCTCGTCGCGCGTGGTCCTGGAGAGCTCGGGGATTCCGGTGCGCCTGGAGAATTCGATCCAGATCTCGGGTACGAGCACGCCTTCAAGGTCGAGGCAAACGATCTGCAACGCGTTCTCCGGGAGCGGGGTTCATTTGGAGCGGCTCGGGCGAACGTGTCGCGTCCGCGGGCTGCATTCTAAACTAGAAGCGCTGCAGTGACAGGCCGGCCGTTCCCGGCGCGAAGGGCGTGCTACTCGAGATCCTCGTACTTCAGGTCCTCGTCGGCCATGCGCCGGCGCATCGCCTCCTCCTCGACGCGCCGCACCTTTTCCTTCAGCAGCTCGCGGCGGCGCTCGGCGACGTCCTTGCGCACGGAGATCGAGAACTCGCCGAACAGCACCTGCTTGAGGAAGCGGAACGCGAACGCGAGCAGCTTCTCGTCGTCGGCGAGGATCTCCTGCTTGAGCGCCGGTTCCAGTTCGAACAATTCCTCGAAGCCGGGGCTCGAGACGAAGGCGCGGAAGCCGTCCAGGTCGTAGCTTGCAAGAAAGAACATCTCGAAGCTGCGCGTCGAGGGCCTGCCAATGGTGGGGCCCGCCGAGCGTTTCTTGAGCAGGATCTGCCGCCATTCGCGGTTCGCCTCGTCGTAGGGCTCGATGCCCTGCTCGCGCCGGTATTCGCGCACGGTCTGCTGCTTCGGCTCGAAGTGCCCGAGGCAGTGGTCCTCCTTGACGACGAAATAGGAGTCCTCGTCCGTCGGGGAGCCGGTCTTGCGCATCGCGAGCATGCCCAGGGCGTAATAGCGACAGGCCGAAGGCCGGTCCTCGTAGACGCCGCAGCCCTCGGGCGTGAGGAACGTGCACTCGCGGCTGCCCTCCTTGGTCGCGAGCTTCAGCCCCGGCATGCCGTGCGCGTCCATCGAGTAATCGCGCGTGTACCGGTCGATGAACTCGCGCGAGGACAGACCGAAGCGGCGCTTCAACATCAGCACGTCGTAGGGCGTCAGCATGATGTCGATGTTCTTGCAGCAGGCGTTGAAGCAGGGAATGCCCTTGTGGCAGCGGAACTGGAACGTGTCATCCAGCGACAATTGCACCGGCTGCAGCGGCGATACCGGTTTCGGGTCGTTGATCTCCGTGCGCGTGGTTTGAGTATCTGTCATGTCCGCCTATGTTCCACAAAAGACAAGAGGGCCCGGATACTCTATACCCGGACCCTCCCCAAGGGCCGAAGCCGGTCCGTGCTACTTGATTATCTGTACGTACGGGACCTTCTTGAGCGCCCACTTCTTCGTCTCGCGGTCATAGCGCGAGTTCGAGAAGCACTTCCAGTTCTCGTCGTCGATGTAGTTGTAATCCATGTGGTAGTAGAAGCCCGGGTAGCGGGTTTCCTCGCGAAACTGGATGTGCTTCATGTGCGCTTCGGCGGCCATGATGCGATGGAAGTTTTCCCAGGCGCGCAGCAGCTCATGCAGGTCCTTGGCGCGCATCTTGAGCGAGTCTTCCTTGAGCATCTCCAGCTTCTGCTCCGCGACCTCGAGCATCTTCTTGTTGGTGCGGTAGTAGGTCGCCACGCCCGCCACGTACTCGTCCATGATCTTCTGCAGCCGGAATTGCAGGTGCTTGGGAACAATGTAGTTCGGGTTGACGTCGATGGCGGTGGTGTAGTCCTTGTGCTGGAGGAAGTTCTTCACCGGGCGATAGATCTCCTCGACCAGGTCCTCCTTGGTGCGCTGCAGCTCGGGCTTCCAGGCCTTGTTGTCGAGGGCGTACTTGACCATTCCCTTGGCCGCGATGCGTCCTTCGGCGAACGAGCCCGAGGAGAACTTGTGGCCGGAGGCGCCGACGCCGTCGCCGGCGGTAAAGAGGCCCTTCACCGTGGTCATCGAGCGGTAGCCCCAGCTCCATTCCTTGGGCACGCCCGGCAGATCGGTCGGGCCCGAGACCCAGATGCCGGCGCAGCCGGAGTGCGAGCCGAGCAGGTAGGGCTCGGTCGGCATGATTTCCGAAGGCGTCTTGTCGGGCTCGATGTTCTCGCCCGCCCAGATGCCGCACTGGCTGATGGTCATGTCCAGGAAGTCCTCCCAGGCCTCGGCCTCGAGGTGCTTCACTTCCTTGGGCGTCATCTTCTCGGCGAGCTTGGCCAGTGCGGTCGGCGTGTCCATGAAAATGGGACCTCGGCCGTTGATCATCTCCTCGATCATGATGTGGTTGCGAAGGCAGGTGCCCGGCACGCCCTGGCCGTACTTGCCGAAGCGCTTCTGGTCCTTGATGATATCCCCGCGCAGCGTGGCGTAGTCCTCGCCCGCGCCGTTCATCACCTTGGCCTTGAACAGCAGGAACCAGGCGCCGACCGGGCCGTAGCCGTCCTTGAAGCGGGCCGGCACGAAGCGGTTCTCCATCATGGTCATCTCGGCACCGGCTTCCGCGGCCATCGAGTAGGTAGAACCGGCGTTCCACACCGGGAACCACGCGCGCCCCGTGCCCTCGCCGACCGAGCGTGGCCGGAACACGTTCACCGCGCCGCCGCATGCCAGCAGGCAGGCCTTGAACTTGTAGACGTAGAGCTTGTGCTCGCGCACCGAGAAGCCCACCGCGCCCGCGACCCGGCTCGGGTCGTTCTTGTCGTTCACCAGGCGCACGACGAATACGCGCTCCTGGATGTTGTCCATGCCGAGCGCCTTCTTCGCGCCTTCGGCGACGATCCACTTGTAAGACTCGCCGTTGATCATGATCTGCCAGCGGCCCGAGCGCACGGGCTTGCCGCCCTGGCGCAGGCTCTTCTCCTCGTCGCCCTGCGCTTTCCAGATCGGAAGGCCCCAGTCCTCGAAGTTGTGCACCGAGTCGTCCACGTGGCGGCCCACGTCGTAGACGAGGTCCTCGCGGATGATGCCCATGAGGTCGTTCCTCACGTAGCGCACGTAGTCGGCAGGATCGTTCTCGCCGATGTAGGTGTTGATCGCCGACAGCCCTTGCGCGACGGCGCCCGAGCGCGACAGCGCCGCCTTGTCGACCATCTTGATCTTCAGGCCCGTGCCCTCGGCCCAGCGCGGGATCTCGAACGCCGCGCCGCAGGCGGCCATGCCGCCGCCGATAATGAGGATGTCCAGCTCTTCTTCGATGATTTCAGGATTTCCAAAACCGTACTCAGCCATTTCCCTTCCCCTTCAAGAACGGCTGCACCCGACCCTGGGGCGCCCTGCCGTCGAAAAAATCCCTGCGTTGGTCCCTTACGAGGCCACGAACTGGCTGCGATCGCCCGCGTGGGTGCTCTTGGTAAACATCACGTCGTGCCTGTCGAGGTCGGCCATGTCCGCCTTGGGCTTGCCGCCGTAAGGATCGGCCGAGCCTTCGGGCGTGGTGCGGATCGGAAACTTGAAGCGCTTCATGGTCCCGTTCCTGAACTTGATGGTCCACAGGATCGAGTCCGAACCGCGCATGGGCTGCACCGAGGCGCCCATCGGCACGATGTCGGCGTAATGCCGCACTTCGATCGCGTTCTGCGGGCAGATCTTGACGCACGAGTAGCACTCCCAGCACTGCTCGGGCTCCTGGTTCCACGCCTTCATCGCGTGGCCGGTCTGGGAACCGTCCTTGTCCAGCATCATCAGGTCATGCGGGCAGATGTACATGCAGGCAGTCTTGTCCTGCCCCTTGCAGCCGTCGCACTTGTCGGTACGAACGTAAGTCGGCATTGCCTTCTCCTCAGTAGAACAGGTTCACCGCGCCGAATGGCCGGTGAGCTTCACTTCGACTCTCTCACTTTCCTCCAACCCTGCGTAGTACTCGCGCAGGATCTCGAGCACCTCCGCCCGGCTGAATTCCGCCGGCACCGCGGCGCCCTCGGAGAGCCACTTCCTCAGCTTGGTGCCCGAGACGAGCAGCCTGTGCTTGTCGTCGTGCGGGCAGGTCCTCGCCGAGGCCATGCCGCCGCATTCGTAGCACCAGAAGGTCCAGTCGATCTTGAGCGGCTGCGTCTCGAGCGAGCCCGCCGGGATCTCGTCGAACACGTGGTGCGCGTCGAACGGGCCGTAATAGCTGCCCACGCCCGCGTGGTCGCGGCCGACGATCTGGTGCGAGCAGCCGTAGTTCTGCCGGAACAGCGCGTGCAGCAGCGCCTCGCGCGGTCCGGCGTAGCGCATGTCGAGCGGGTAGCCCGCCTGGACGACGGTGTTCTTGACGAAGTACTTCTCGGTCAGCACCGCGATCGCGCGGGTACGCACGTCTGCGGGGATGTCGCCGGGCTTCAGGTTGCCGAGCAGCGAGTGGATCAGCACGCCGTCGCAGATCTCGATCGCCACCTTGGCGAGATATTCGTGCGAGCGGTGCATCGGATTGCGCGTCTGGAACGCGGCGACCTTGGTCCACCCGAGCGATTCGAAGGCCGCGCGCGTTTCCGCGGGCGTCATGAACAACGCTCCGTATTTCGCCTTGAAGCCGCCGTCGGAGAGCACCTTGATCGGGCCGGCGAGGTTCACCTCGCCCTGCGCCATGACCATCTTGACACCCGGATGCTCGGCGTCGGTAGTGCGGAACACCGACATGCATTCGTGCGCCTTGTCGATCGAGTATTTCTCGGCCACCTTCATGGTGGCCAGGATCTCGTCGGAATCCGGATCGACGAGCGAGACCTCGGCTCCGGTCTCGATTTCGCTGGCGCGCACCTTGTCCGCCGAGAGCGTGATCGGGATGGGCCAGAACAGGCCCGACGCGGTGCGATAGCCGTCGCACACGCCTTGCCAGTCGGCATGCGTCATGAAGCCATCGAGCGGCGTGAAGCCGCCGATGCCCAGCATGATGATGTCGCCCTTCTCGCGTGAACTCACGCGCAGGCCGGGCAGCGCGTGCGCGCGCTGGCGTTCCGCCGCAAGCGCCTCGCCCTTCAGCAGCAAGGGCTTGAGGCCTCCCCCTCCATGGGGACGAACCAGATTGGGCATGGGGAAATGTGCTCCTCTCAGCGCGCCCTCGATTTGGAGTGCCGCTTGATCCGCGACATCTTGTGGATGCCGCATTGTGCGGATGCACATCCTGCGTCGGCAAACGAGTGTTTTTGATCGCCGGATAAGCGGGGCTGATTTTTTGATTTATGGGTGCACTTCGGCGCGAATACCCGAGTGATTCGCGGGGCTTCCGTGATATCGCTGCTAAATGCCCGAACTGCGCCATCCCTCTGGGCAACCGTTTGATTTGGGTCAAGTTGCTGCATCGCAAAAACAGGCTTCATGTGCGCCATGCAAGAACCGCCCTTCACCTCGACGTTGCGCGGCCCCTGCGCGAGCGATCCCGCCGGGATACGAGCGCGGAAATGCCCGGGGCCCGCCCATGCTAGAATTCGCGTCCTCGTCGGCGAAGCGGTGCACCGTGCCTAGTCGCCGCGGTGCCCTGTCGATGACGCCTGAAATCCGGATGCATTCACCTGCCAAGACGAAAGCCGCCAGCCGCTTCATCTGGTCCTATTACGCCTCGCCGCAGACGTTCTACCCGCTCGCAGGGACCCTGATCCCGTGGTTTGCTGCAGCCGCCGCCATATTTTGTGCGTGGGGGCTCTACGTCGGCTTCTTCGTCGCCCCGAGCGATGCCACGCAGGGCGAGTCCTACCGGGTGATCTTCATTCACGTCGCGGCGGCCTGGATGTCGATGTTCCTCTACGTGGTCATGGCGTTCTGGGCCATTGTCGGGCTGGTCCTGAACACGCGTCTGGCGGCGATGATGTCCAGCGCGATCGCCCCGACCGGAGCGCTGTTCACCTTTCTCGCGCTCTGGACCGGCTCGCTGTGGGGCAAACCCACCTGGGGCACCTGGTGGGTATGGGACGCGCGTCTGACCTCGGAACTAATCCTTCTTTTCCTGTACATAGGATTCATAGCGCTGCAGGCCGCGATAGAAGATCCGCGGCGGGCGGACCGCGCGGGCGCGGTGCTGGCCATCGTGGGCGTGATCAACGTCCCGGTGATCTACTTCTCCGTACAGTGGTGGAACACGCTGCACCAGGGGGCCTCCGTGAGCCTGACCCGCGCGCCCAGCATGGCGGCGACGATGCTCCTGGGCATGCTCCTTATGGCGCTGGGGTTCTGGATGTACAGCATTGCGGTGATCCTGTCGCGCGTGCGCTCGATCGTGCTGGAGCGCGAGCGTCGCACCGACTGGGTCATAAAGCTGGCAAAAGGGGAATCGGCGGCATGAACTGGGGCAGTTTCGACGCGTTCGTCGCCATGGGCGGCTACGGCCTGTACGTCTGGGGCTCGTATCTCGTCACGGCGGCCGCCCTCGCAATCGAAGTCGCGCTGTTGATCACGCGCAGGCGGCGCACCCTGCGCATGCTCGCGCACCTGCACGGAATGGAAGGCCAATGAAACCACGCCACAAGAGATTCGTCGCCATCGCGGTCGGCATCGCCGGACTCGGGCTCGCCGCCACCCTCGTGTTGTCGGCCTTCCAGAAGAACCTGGTGTTCTTCTTCACGCCGACACAGGTCGCCGACAAGGAGGCCCCCATCGGGCGCAGCTTCCGCATCGGCGGCATGGTGGAGGTGGGCAGCGTCAAACGCGATGCCGACGGCGTCACGGTGCGATTCGCCGTCACCGACACCGCGAGGAGCATGCCGGTCGAGTACCGCGGCCCGCTGCCCGACCTGTTCAAGGAGGGCAAAGGCGTGGTGGCGCAGGGCAAGCTCTCGGAGTCCGGCATCTTCCACGCGAGCGAGGTGCTCGCCAAGCACGACGAGAACTACATGCCGCCCGAAGCCGCGGAAGCGGTGAAGAAGGCGCAGGGCCAGCATTCCACCGCCACCCTCGCCACGCAGAGCGGGAGTCGCCCGTGATTCCGGAGATCGGCCACCTGGCGCTGATCCTCGCTCTGTGTCTCGCGCTGCTGCAGGGCGTTCTGCCGCTCGTCGGCGCGGCGCGGCGGCGGCTCGCCTGGATGGACATCGCGACGCCCGCCGCGCGGGGGCAGTCCGCCTTCGTCGCCGTCGCGTTCGGCTGTCTGGTCTGGTCCTTCTACGCCAACGACTTCTCGGTGCAGTACGTGGCGTCGAACTCGAACTCGGCGCTGCCGCTCGCCTATCGGCTGTCAGGAACCTGGGGCGGACACGAAGGCTCGCTGCTGCTGTGGACGCTCATGCTGGGCATCTGGACCGCGGCGGTCACGTTCTTCGGTCGGCGCCTGCCGCGCGAGATGCTGGCGCGCGTGCTGGGCGTGCTCGGCCTGGTGAGCTGCGGATTCCTGCTGTTCATGCTCCTCACCTCCAACCCGTTCGAGCGCGTGTTCCCGGTTCCGGCCGATGGCCGCGACCTCAACCCGCTGCTGCAGGATCCGGGCATGGTGATCCATCCGCCCATGCTCTACATGGGCTACGTGGGATTCTCGGTCGCCTTCGCCTTCGCGATCGCCGCGCTCATCGAAGGACGGCTCGACGCCGCGTGGGCGCGCTGGACCCGCCCGTGGACGACCATCGCATGGACTTTCCTGACCCTGGGCGTCGCGCTGGGAAGCTTCTGGGCCTATTACGAGCTGGGCTGGGGCGGCTGGTGGTTCTGGGACCCGGTCGAGAACGCCTCGTTCATGCCCTGGCTGGTCGGCACCGCGCTGATGCACTCGCTCGCGGTGACGGAGAAGCGCGGCGCGTTCAAGGGCTGGACCGTGCTGCTCGCGATCATCGCGTTCTCTCTGAGCCTGCTCGGGACGTTCCTGGTCCGCTCCGGCGTGCTCACCTCGGTGCACGCGTTCGCGACCGACCCCAGGCGCGGCATTTTCATCCTGCTGTTCCTGGGCGTGGTCGTCGGAGGGTCGCTCGCGCTGTTCGCAGCGCGCGCCCCGAAGCTCGGACTGGGCGGCGCGTTCGAGCTCGTTTCGCGCGAGACGATGCTGCTTGTCAACAACGTATTGCTGCTGGTCACCGCCGGCGCGGTCCTGCTCGGGACGCTGTATCCGCTGGTGCTCGACGCGCTCGGCCTGGGCAAGATCTCGGTCGGGCCGCCTTATTTCGAGACCGTGTTCGTGCCGCTGATGGCGCTGGCGACGCTGCTGCTCGGCGTCGGCCCCATCGCGCGCTGGAAGGGCAACCGCGTGCCGGAACTGGTGGCGCGGCTGCGCTGGGCGGCGCTGGCGAGCGTGCTCGCCGCGCTGCTGCTGACCGCGCTCGGAGGCCGCTGGAGCGCGCTGGTCGCTCTCGGCCTGCTGCTCTCCTTCTGGGTCGCGACGACCTGCGCCGTCGAGCTGGCTGGCTGGGTGCGCCATGACGTCGCGGGAGGATCGGTATGGTCGCGGCTGCGCCGGCTTCCGCGCGCCCACGTGGGCATGCTTCTCGCACACTTCGGCGTGGCGGTCTTCATCGCCGGCGTCACCATCGTCAAGGGCTATGAAAGCGACACCGACGTGAGGCTTGCGGTGGGCGAGTCGACCGAACTCGCCGGCTACCGCTTCCGCTTCGCCGCCGTCCAGGACGTCACCGGGCCCAACTTCGTCGCGGCGCGCGGCACGATCGAGGTCATGCGAGGCGCGGAAAAGGTGCGGACGCTGTATCCGGAAAAGCGGATCTACAACGTCCAGAAGATGCCGATGACCGAATCGGCCATCGACTACGGCACGTTCCGCCACCTCTACGTCGCGATGGGCGAGGAGCTCTCGCCCAACGTCTGGCTCATACGGGTCCACTACAAGCCCCTGGTCGGATGGATCTGGTATGGCTGCCTGTTGATGGCGCTGGGAGGCGCGCTCGCGGCGAGCGACCGGCGCTACCGCAGCGTCGACAGGGCGAAGCAGGCCGGCGCGGTCCGCGGCGCGAAGTCGCTTCCGGCCTAACAGGAAACCATGACCCGCTACCTTCTCCCGCTGGGGATATTCGTCGTGATCGCGGCGTTCCTCGCGATCGGCCTGCGCCTGGACCCGCGCGAGGTTCCCTCGCCGCTCATCAACAAGCCGGCGCCGGCGTTCACGCTGCCGCAACTCCACCAGCCCGCCCGGCAGTTCTCGCGCGAGGACATGAAGGGCAAGGTCTGGCTGCTCAACGTCTGGGCGTCCTGGTGCGTCGCCTGCCGCGAGGAGCACCCGGTGCTGGTCGAATTGTCCAAGACCAACGTCGTGCCCATCGTCGGTCTCAACTACAAGGACGAGCGCCCCGACGGGTTGAGGTGGCTCGGCCAGTTCGGCGACCCGTATCAGCTTTCGGTCTTCGACCACGAGGGACGGGTCGGCATCGACTACGGCGTCTACGGCGTTCCGGAGACCTTCCTGATCGACAAGGCCGGCATCATCCGCTACAAGCGCATCGGCGTCGTCACTCCCGAGATCCTGCGCGACAAGATCCTGCCGATGATCAAGGAGCTGAACGGGAATGCGTAAACTTGCGGTCCTGCTGCTCGCCGCCGCCTGCGTCTTTGCGGCGAACGCCGCCGATGTGGAGCGCACCGAGTCGGTGCTGGACAAGCGCGTGACGGAGCTCACGCAGGACCTGCGCTGCCTCGTCTGCCAGAACCAGTCGATCGCCGATTCGCAGGCCCCGCTCGCCATCGATCTGAAAAACCAGGTCCGGGAGAAGATGGAGAAGGGCATGACGGACAGGCAGATCGTCGACTACATGGTCGAGCGCTACGGCGACTTCGTGCTCTACCGCCCGCCCGTCAATGCCGCGACGGTGGCACTGTGGTTCGGCCCCGCCGCGCTGCTTGCGCTCGGACTGATCATGCTGTTCCGCCATCTCGCGCGGCGGCGCAAGGAACAGCCCGATGCCCCTCTGAGCGAAGCCGAGCACGAACGCGCCCGGGCGCTTCTCGGAACGACTGACAAGGATTCAGCGTGATCGCATTCCTGGTTGTAGCCGCATTGATGATGGCCGGCGCGCTGCTGTCCG
>Ga0082335_1008361_pt1 | contig 11822 bp, 10 predicted proteins | sample Subgrocontami58m_FD_72375 | JGI IMG/M metagenome (GOLD analysis project Ga0082335, IMG submission 72375) | Subsurface groundwater microbial communities from S. Glens Falls, New York, USA - GMW37 contaminated, 5.8 m (SPADES assembly) (version 2) ...
TGCGAGGACCGTCGCGGTGCCCATGACGTTCACGCGGATCGCGCCGAGCGGGTCGGCCGCCGCGAGCGTCGGCACGGCCTGGCCGGCGAGGTGGATGACGCAGGCCGGACGAGCGGCGTCGAGCCCGCGCCGGAGCGCCTCGAGGTCAAGGAGATCGCCGGAATGGATGTGCACGCGGAGCCGGATGGCGGTGAGGTTCGGGAAGGGCGGCGCTTCGACCGCGAGGCCGTGGACCTCGTCACCGTCGGCGAGGAGCCGCTCGGCAAGATGGCTGCCGACGAATCCCGTGATGCCGGTGAGGAGGACGGCGCGGGTCACCCATGGATGCTAGGAGATGCGAGCATGGAGCGCGGTGCAACGCTCGCTCGCGCCGTACCTCGTGCTCGGCGCGGTCGGGCTGTGCTGGAGCGGCGGCTGGATCGTGCTCAAGGTCGCCGTCGCGACCGCGCCGCCCCTCGAGTTCGCGGCCGTCCGCTTCGCCGGCGCGAGCGTGCTGCTCCTCCTCATCCTCGGCCTGACGCGGACGCCGCCCGCGCACCGCCCGGTCGGCGCGCTCGCGCTCTCGGGGCTCTTCGGCTACTTCGCCTACAACGCGCTCGTCTTCCTCGGCCTCACGATGGCGCCCGCGTCGGACGCCGCGCTCATCGTGCCGACGACGCTCCCGGCGTTGACAGCCGCCGCCGCTGTCCTCGTCGGCGAGCGGGCGAGGCGCGGAGCGATCGCCGGCCTCGTCGTCGCCTCGCTCGGCGCCGCGCTCGTCGTCGTCGGCGGCGACCAGAGCGCGGCGGCGGAGTACCCGCAGCGGCTCCTCGGCGACCTCCTGCTCCTGGGCGGCGCGGTCTGCTGGGCGATCTACACCGTCCTCGGCACGATCACGCTCCGGCACGCGTCGGCTCTCGCGGTCGTCACGACCTCGACGGTCATCGGCGCGCTCCTCCTGTTCCCGCTCGGGTTCCTCGAGCACGGCTACGCCGACGTCGCCACCTGGAGCGCCGGCACCTGGCTCGCCCAGGGCTACGTGACCGTGCTCCAGGGGGTCGTCTCGTTCGTCCTCTTCTTCTGGGCGGTCGGCCGCTACGGCGCCGGGCTCGCTTCGATGACCTCGTACCTCGTGCCGCTGGGCACCCTGGCGCTCGCGATCATCGTGCTCGGCGAGCGACCGGCGCCGATCCAGTGGGCCGGCGGCGCGGTCATCCTCGTCGGCGTTCGACTCGCCACCCGCAGCCGCACGCGGCCGCCGACCGCCGGAGAGACGGAGCTCGCCGCCGCGAGCGAGGCACTCTGACGGCTACGCGTGAATGAGCTGTTGGAGTCCGGCGCCGGGGGAGGGCTCGCGCCAAACGACCTCGCCGCCCGGAAGCTGCTTCAGCGTGTTGAACAGCGGCCGCCACTCCGTGTGAATGGACGCGTAGTGACTGAAGTTGATGATCTCGTAGCCGATAATCCTATCGCGGTCACCGAGCGAAACGATCGCATAGAGACCTTCGCCATCGTCGAGCGGTCGGTTTACGGATGGTTCGGGGCGGTCAACGAACCAAGCCTGGAACGTGTCTCCGGTCGAGTCGTAGATAGCCTCCCGGATCGGATCGGTGGGCTTCTTCATTTGCTCATCCTCACTATGCGCACAAACGGCTTGATCTCGTCTGTGGGAAAGGCAGTCGCGACGTCACCCAATGCGCCGTTCCACCTAACTACAACGAACAAGTAGCACGTTCCGTATCGCGTGGGGAGGACACCCTGACGATAGTACCCTCGTCCGCCGTCGGGCAGCTCGACGACGACGCTTGGATCGGCGAGCGTCTTCTGGATCTCGTCGTGCCACTCGTCGATCTCCGGCCGCTTCCGCACGTGACTTTCGTAGCCTCGCCGCTCCCATCGAATCCAAGCTCCCTCGTAATCGGTCGCCTGGAACGGGTAGAGACCATTCCCGCAAGACACGGCCGCAGGGTACCCCAACGGAAGCAGGCCTAGAGAACGGGAACTATCCCCTCGACGGCGGGAGCGACCCGGAGTAGGGTCCCGTTGAACTGACGTGGGTCGGAGGCGCCGGCGTGGCGTACACGGGGAACGCGTACTTGTGGACGGCGGAGAGTCTTGGCACGTTCAACGACGTGGGGGGCGTGTACTGGATCGTGCAGCCGCCAGTCTCGGCCGGAGGAGCGCATCGCGTGATCTACGTCGGTCGGACGGACAGCTTCAAGCGCCGCCTTCCGGAACACTTCAACGACCGCAGTGACTGCATCTGGAAGTATGGCCCTAGCCACGTCTATGCCGAGGTCATTGCCACTGACGCCGCCCGTATCGCCCGAGAGAAAGCCGAGATCATCGCTTACCAGCGGATCTCTCAGGCCCCCTGCAACGAGAAGGTCGGCTAGCACCGCTCGCAGCGCACCGCTGACCCGGTCCCATCGAATAGGCCCGCCACAACAACCGGGACGCTACGGGGCGCAGGATGTTCGAGGCGTTCCTTTCCCGCGCTGTGCCGCAGAAGGCGTCCTAGCGGCCTTCTTGAGGCACCCGAGGAAGGCACCACGCTCGGGGACGGGAATCTCCAGTCCTGAGCGCGTGCGCTGATTCGGCTCTCCTGGCCGGATGAGCGGTTCCTGTTTGCGCGGCACGTTCGATCCAATCTACTGCCGGCTGGCGATTGCCCGCTGCAATGCCTGGAGGAAACGGTTCGTGTCGAGGAAGTAGCTGGGATAGGCGCGACGAAGAGCCTTCAGCGATGAAACCGACACGAGCACTGCCTCGGCGCCCGGCGTATCTGCGATGTCGCGTTCAACCTTCAGGTACATGTCCGTAGCTTCCTGTTGCTGGGTCTTTACGAAGCCCGTAATCATTGTTTGGTGTTCCTTGGGATCGAGTTGCACGAGGAAGAAGTGGGCGTTCTTGAGGTCGGGGTGCTCAAGCATCTTGGTACTGAGAGCGGCACCGTAACCTCGTAGTCGTTGAGCAACATTGAGTTTCGCGGCGAGCTGCCTTAGTTCTGGAATGAATTCCGCTCGCCTCCACGGCGTGTTGGGTACTCGTGGCGCTCGCTCCCGGAGCGCCATCGCTGTGCCCATCAGCGCGAAGAAGCGCAACCATTCGGCTTCACCCTGATGCGACTTCAGGGACTGCTGGAGCATGGTCCCAACGGTTTCCACGGCGGCGGCCCACGCGTGCTGCAACTGAGTGCGAATCTGAACTTCGATCCTGAGCCCGTTGTATTGCGGATGACTGCTGCTCTGATGCGCGTAAATGAGATGAATCCCCCGATAGCCATCATCCTTCGGTTCGCGGATGTAGTCGTCATTGCGCTTCAGTTCATGTTTCATGTCCGACTTCAGATAGGAATCGACAAGCTGCTGCACCTTTGGTATCGAGGCAACGACTGCCCTACATCCACCGATATCGTGCATGCGGGCGAGGTCCATCGACTCAAAGCGCACCAACTTGGCCTTGATCGCGGCGAGGCGCTTGATTCGCTGCGACACAAGTGGCCCACGGTCGTCAACGCGCGCGACCCTCTGCCGAAGTCCCATCTGGAAAGTGTTTACCGGATAGCTGTGGGATGACCGCCAGTTGTTGACGACAACAAGCGCGTGCTCGATTGCCTCCATCGACTGGCCCTCAGCTACCAACGTTGCGCCGGCTCGGTTTACCTCACTCCGCTTGAACTGCGGGACCGCCCAAGCCACGCCATCCTCCGAGCGCCGTACTGCGTCGCTCACGGTAGGCTGCCACTAGAGTTTACCGCCGTCTAAGGGGATAGTTCCCCTCTGGTGGTGGTGAATCTTGGCCGCCGCCTCAATCCTGTCCTACTCGGGCCGGCTAGTCCACAGCGTCGAGCAGCTCGGACTTAGACCTTCACGACGACGACGACCTCTTCGCCCAGCATGTCGGTGATCTTCACCGCCACGGTCGTCGTGCCCTTGGGAATGGCGACCTCGTACGTGCCCGCGACGAGGTCGTCCTTCTTCTCCGGCACGTCGGCGAGCGCGACCTCGAACACCGTGCCGTCGTACGACGGGTCGATCATCACGCTGTCCACCATCTGCCGCCAGTCCGTGATCCTGGGCGCGACGATGCCCTCCTGAGCCGTGAGCCGCTCGACGATCGTCGGCGAGATGAACTCCTTGATCACGACCTTCGCCCGCTTCCCGTCACGCTTCACCGTGAGCTTCGCCTTCGCCGGCTGGTGGGCGAAGAGCTTCCCGTACTTGGGGTCAGTGCGCAGCTCGATGAGCTGGATCTGGTTCGGCGCGCCGCGGACATTGTGCGTGGCGAGCCACCCATCGCAGGTGGTCTCCTTACCGAGCGCGACCGCGACAACGTCCCGCTCCTCGCCCGGCCGCGCCCGCAGCTCGCGCGCGATCTCGTCGAGGTCCGCGGGTGAGGCGGGGTGGTCGAACGGGACGATCTTGAGCAGCTTCTTGCCGTGCGTGCCGTCGAAGAACCGATCCGTCTGGGTCCGCGTCGCGCCCAACGCCTCGACCGCGAGCGCGACGGCTTCGTTGTGCTGGATCGCGAGGTCATAGTCGTTCACCCGATAGGTGGCGAACGCCAGCTGTGCCGGTCGCGCGACATCGTCGAGGTCCAGTGTGCCCTGACCGCTGCCTCGCTGCGCCTCGATACTCTCGATGAGCCGCTTCGTCGTCATCTGGATCGCGCCCTTGTTGATGTCGGCGGCGAGCCAGCGCCTGCCAAGCTTCTGCGCGACCGCCACCGTGGTGCCGGAACCTACGAAGCAATCGAGGACGATGCTGCCCGGCCGCGATGACGTCGAGAGAATGCGCTCAAGCAGACTTTCTGGCTTCTGAGTCGGGAAGTCGGTGCGCTCTCCGGACTGCGAATTGATCGAGAAGATGTCCGTCCAGAGACTGTGGACGGCCTGACCTTCGATCTCGTCGAGGTAGCGAATGACCTGCGGAACCCCGCCGTCGGGGATCACGATCAGGCCTGATTCCCAGAGCTCATCAAGGCCCTCTTGCGCATGGCGCCACATCGTTCCAGGCGGCGGTGGGATCAGTTTCTCGCCGAACCGAAGTGCCCTTCCCGCCTTCCCGTGGGCGGGGGCGGTCAGATTATCCAAGCGGAACAGCCGATCATCTGCGTCCCGGCGGAAGTGTGACTTGATGTAGCTCTCGTTCAGGTCGATGAAGGGCTTATCGAAGTGATACTCGCTCCCCTTTGTGACAAGGAAGATCGTGTCGTGCACCGTGCCGAATTTCTTTCCGTCCGCCCGGAAATTGAATCTCTTCCAGATGATTTCGTTGCGCAGGTTGGCTGCGCCAAACACTTCCTCCAGCAGGCACCGGAGATGGTGCGAGCGATGGACATCGCTGTGGAGATAGAGCGACCCATCCGGCGCCAGTAGCTCGCGCAACAGCAGCAGCCGCTCGTACATGAACTGGAGGTAGTTGTCGTTCGCCCATATGTCCGTGTATTGGATTTGCTCACCAAGGGTGTACGCCTCACCATCAATGCGCGCCGCCCCCTTGACCCCTCGGAGTTCGATGCGGCGCAGGTAGTCCGCGCCTGAGTCGAACGGCGGGTCGATGTAGATGAGGTCCACCTTCCCGCGAAACCCGTTCGCGAGGAGATGCGCGAGCACTTCCTTGTTGTCGCCGTGGAAGAGCAGCCCGCCGCGCGGATAGCGGTCGGGCCAGTCGCTCCAGTCGATGTCGGCGGTCAGGCCGGGCACGCTGAAACGCTCGACCTCCTGGGCTGGATGGGCGGGAACCTCGCGGAGCGGCCGCTTCCCCACCCACGACAGCATCGGTCGACCTTTCGCGGCACCGACCTTCACGCTTGGCGCGGGGGTCATGACTTCACGCTCGGCGACCGATGCCGCCGTCTTCGCGCGTGGCGCTGGGGCCGCGGCCCTCACGCTCGGCGTCGGGGTCGCGGCCTTGCCGCGCGGCGCCGGGGTCGCCACCTTCGCGCTCCGCGCTGACGCCTTGGCCTTAGCGGGGGCCCCCGCCCCACGCTTGCGCGCGGTCACGGCGCTACCGCAGCGCACTCGTCGAGGAACCGCTGCACTCCCGCGAGGTCGGTGACGAGCGTCTCGTCGGAGGCGGTGAACACCATCTTGTATTCGAGCTTGTCCTGGTTGAGCGCGACGAGCTCGCGGACGGCGACTGCTTTGCGGCCCGCCTCACCCTCGATCGGATCGTGGCGAGCCGCTTCGCGCTTCACCTCGGCAAGGTACCAGCGATCGTCGCGGCAGCGGATGAGGAAGTCCGGGGTGTAGCGGGCCGGGCGCCCGTCGAGGCGGAGGTAGTCGAAGGTGAGGTCGGTCTTCTCGGGGTCGGTGAGCGCGCCGATGAAGTACACGTCCGTCACCTCGCTCCTCGAGCGGTTGAGCAGGCGCAGGACCTGCTGGAAGTACGACGCCTCCGGGTGGGTGTCGAAGTTGTACGGCGTGTAGTGGAAGCCGTAGCGTCCGGCGTTCTCGCTGACCTTGCCAGGCCCGAAGACGAGGTCTGCCCTGTCGGCGGGGTAGCTGATCTCGGCCTCATACGCGGTGGATCCGTCCGGAAGCGTGGAAGTCTCGAAGCCACCGGGCTTGACGATCCGGAGCGTCAGGGGCTCGTCGATGACGACCGTCTCGTACCTCGCGACCTGCGCTTCGAGCTGCGCCGCAAGGGCGCCGAGATCCGCTTCCGGCAGCTCGTCGGCGCCGGCGTAGGCGTCGCGCAGCGCGGCGAGCACCGCATCGGGCTCAGCGCGGACGGTCGCGGCGAGGTCCACCGCGGCGCCGTAGAGGTCCACCGTGCCCGGCTCCGCCTCGATGACGATCGCGTCGCCGACCGCGCGGAGGAGGCGCCTGGTCGCGGCCTGCGGACCGATCTCGAGCACGCGACCGACGATGGCGGTGTGCTCGGCGGGCGCCGGCCGCGTCAACACCAAACGCTCGACCGCGAGCCCCAGTCGGCGTACGACGCGCCGCTCCCGCCGGAGAACGAGCGGCGCGACGCCGATCTTGTCGGGCGCGAGCCGGATGCGGCCGTGCGTCGTCGCGCGCGCCCGCCGGTCGAGGTCGGCGACCGTCTCGTTGTAGTTCTCCTGGAGCTGGCGATCGAGCGCCGAGCGATTCGACGCCGAGAGGTAGATCCGCGCAGGCCGGTCGTTGCCCGGCACCTGGCGCAGGCAGCGGCTCGCGGCCTGGAGGACGAAGTTGTTGCCGGTGAGACGGCGCGCGAGCGCCGTCGCGAACAGACTCGGGCAGTTCCAGCCTTCGGTGCCCTTGTTCACGAGCAGCATCACCCGGTGGGGCGCGCCGGGATCGCTCAGCCGGTTGAACGCGTCCTCGGCCTCGCTCCCCGTCTTCGCGGTGTGGACGAGCACGACGGAGACCGGTTGGCCGATCTTCGCGAGCGCGAGCTCGACGCGCGGCCGCAGCTCGTCGATGTCGTCGGTCTGCGGGAAGTAGATCGCGAGCTTCGCGGGCGCGCCGTCCGGGAGCGCCACCGACCCGTAGTCCGTGAAGAAGTCAGTCACGACGTGCTCGACGAAGTCGCCGGTCTGCGTGTCGGCGAAATCGAACGCCTGAATGTTCCCGGCGACCTCTTTCAGGATGCCGTCGGCGATGCCCTGGCTCAGCCCGTACCAGACCACGACGTCACGGAGCGGCTGCCGGTGGAAGTACGGCGTGCCGGTCGTGTTCACGACGCAGATGAGGTTGGGCGAGCGCGCCGCGAGGTAGTCGACCGTCTGCCGAACGCGCTTCAGCCGGTCGCCGAGCTGGTTGCCGTAGGTGTGGTGGGCCTCGTCGCTGAAGACCGCGAGATGCGGCAGCGAGGCGATGTCCTGGAGCCGGCGGTTCGCGGTCTCACGCTCCTGCTCCTCGAAGGCCCGCATCTGGAGCGCGCTCACGCCGCGCCTCGCCACCGGCCGCGCCTGGATGCGGATCTTCTCGGTGTTCGTCACGACGATGTTGAACGAGGAGCCGGGAACGACCGGGATGCCGGGGTCGCCGTCTCTGGTGAAGGTGATCCGGTACGTCGCGGCGAACGACCGGTGGAGCCGCGGCGGCAGGATGCGCTCGTACGCCACACGCGCGAGCTCGCGGAGCGACTCGATGATCGTCTTGCCCGGCGCGAAGACGAGCGCGTTCTCGACGAACTGAACGCCGTCGGTGCCGGGATCCGGGTACTCCAGCGCCATCGCGAACTCCGTCGCGATGATCGCGCCGATGAGAAGCGTCTTCCCGGCCCCCATGGCGAGGGCCAGGATGTAGCTCGAATACGACAGCGTGAGCGTCTCGCGGAGCGCGTCGAGTTGGTGCTCCGCGGCGAACGCGTCGTCGCGCACCACGCGGTCGAGGAGACCCTCGACGCCGAGGTCGAGCGCGAGTCCGGTGAACGGCTCGCCGCCGAGCCCGAGTGCCCCCAGGCGCTCTCGGGCGCTCGGGAAGAGCGCGGTGTACAGCGCGCCGATGTGCGGGGTCGCGAGGACGAGCCGGAGGTACCAGTAGGTCTCGAGCGCGCGCAGTTGCGCAGCGCGGAGGTACCGGAGCGAGCCGCTCGTCGGGAAAGGCCGCCCGTCCTGCTCGCCCTCGATCGCGTGCTCGAAGACCTCGGAGATCGCGGGATGCTCGCACGGGTAGCCGTCGCGCCGCCATTCCGCGACGCGTGCCGCGAGTACCTCGTGCAGCTCGGTCACGCGGCCTCAGGATGCCACGCATGAGCCTGCCGCGTCCCGGCCGCGGGCGCTCGTTGTGCCCTGCTGGAGGCACGCATGGATGCTCCGTGCGTCACCGTCACGACGAGGGAGCACCCGCAATGCGCGGTATCACAGCGACGGGCTGCACGGCCAGCAGCCGGGCGCCCGCGCTGTAGCGGCGCGACGTGGTCTCGCCACTCACGGTGAGGTAGCCGGCGCGTACGGCAAGGCTGAGGTCGCGCGTCGCGCTTGGTCCGGTGCGTCCGGTGATCGTTCGGTAGTCACTCGGACGGATCGTGCCGTTGATCCAGGTGTAGACGAGCGCGTCGGTGAGCTGTGGGAGCAGCTCGTCCTTGGCCACGGCGTCGCGCAGGACGCGCAGCAGCTCCGTCGTCCCCTTGACGCGCGAGAGCACGTGCTCGGCAGCCCCGACGATGGCGCGCAGGTAGTAGGTGACAAACGGTGTCGCGTCGTAGCCAGGCGTGTAGGACGTGCCGAGGGATGCGCGGATCTCGGCGAAGTACTCGCGGCGCTGGAGGTCGAGGTAGGCGTCCAGCGAGACCAGCCCGTCGAGCGCGAGGCCGTGGTGCGCGAGGAGCAGGCGCGAGAGAGCGCGCGCCGTGCGCCCGTTGCCGTCGTAGAAGGGATGGATCGCCACGAGCTCGAGATGCGCGAGCGCCGCGGCGACCGCGGGGTGCTCGCCAGGCGCTCCTTCTCGCAGCCACCGACCGAACCGGTGCATGAGATCGGGCACATCGCCCGAAAGGGCGGTGGCAAAGATGATGGTCCCGTCCGCGCCGCCGACACGGTTCTCACCCGTGCGGTACTGGCCGGGGCGAAGCGTCGGATCGATGTCATCGAGCACGCGCTTGTGGATCTCACGGAGGACGCGCTCGTCAACGGCGAGCTGTGGGTCCGGTGCGATCTCGTCGACGAACGCGAGTGCGGCGCGGGTCGCGAGCACCTCGAGCGCATCCTTCTGGCGCGTGCTCGGAAGGCGCTCGAGGACCTCTTCGACCTCAAGGTCGTTCAGGCTGTTGCCCTCGATCCGTGTCGTGCCGTGGATCGTGCGCACCCAGGCCCAGTGCCGGAACCAGTCGCGGTAGTGGGGGTCGAGCCCGAGGTTGGCGAAGAGCCACTGGAGATCCGCAAGCGCGCCGAGCGGCCCGGCGGTCGCTTGGCGGTCCAGCGTGAAGTCCATCAGCGATTGCTCTCTTCCATGGGTGGAAGTCTATCACGGTCAGTTTCATCAGTGGAATAGACGTGCGGACTCTTCCATGGCGGACGGGGACCCTTCGCAGCCACCGGGACGACGCCTACGCGGCGCCGCAGCCCCTCAGTCCGTCAGCTCCGCGAAGCCGTACCGGCCGTCGGCGAGCGTGATCCGACCGAACCGCGGGCGGTCGTGCGTGAAGGCGACGAGACAGCCCTCCTCGGCGGCGCGCGGGATGAGGAGCTTCTTCGTCGCGAGCACGTCGAGCGGGTAGAGATCGAGCGCGCTCGCCCAGGCGAGCGGCAGGTGGTGGCGGTCGGGCAGGAAGTCCGAGGTGAAGAGGAGCGTCGCGCGCCCGTCGGTCACCCGCACGACCTGCGTGCCGCGGGTGTGTCCCTGGACCCGCTCGACCCGCAGGCCGGGCAGGAGCTCGACCTCGCCGTCCACCAGCTCGAGGCGCCCGGCGGCATCGAGCGGCGCGTAGTCGTCGTGCAGGTACGAGCCGCGGGTGCGCTCGTTCGGCGCGATGGCGTCCTGCCACTCGGTGCGCTGGAAGACATACGACGCCCGCGGGAACGTGGCAACGAGCGCGCCGCCGGCGAGGTGGGTGTTCCCGCCGGCGTGATCGAAGTGGAGGTGCGTGTTCACGACGAGCGACACGTCCTCGGGCCGCACGCCGCGCGCCGCGAGCTGGGCGAGGAGCGCCGGGGGATCGTCGATGCCGAAGTTCCGCTTCTGCTTCTCGGTGAGCTTCGACCCCGCGCCGGTCTCGACGAGCGCGACCCGGCCGCTCGTGGTGTCCCGGATGAGGAGGCAGTTCATATCCATGGCCACGCGGTTCAGCGCGTCGGCCGCGATCTGGCGCTCCCAGAGCGGCTTCGGCACGATGCCGAACATCATGCCGCCGTCGAGGCGGAACGTGCCGTCGCTGAAGATCTCGATCTCGAACCGGCCGATGCGCACGCGTCGAGTATGGGGAACGCGGGCCGCGCGCGCAGCCGCGCTCTGTCTCGGCGCCGGAGCCGGCGGGCGTGCTCGCCGCCGCACGCGCTCGGTAGAGTGGCCGCGTGGAGATCCGCCAGTTCCGCGACGGCGACGGCGACCGGCTCCGCACGTTCTGGCTCGCCTGCGGCATCCGCATCCGCCCGGGCGACGACGACCGCTCGCTCGCGGCGTTCGCCGCGCGGAACGAAGGTCTCTTCCTCCTCGCCGAGGAGAACGGGCACCTCGTCGGCTCGATCCTGGCGGGCTTCGACGGTCGGCGCGGCTGGCTCTACCACGTCGCGACGCACCCCGACGAGCGGCGACGGGGGATCGCACGCACGCTCGTCACGCGGGTCGAGGAGCGGCTCCGCGCGCTCGGCTGCCCCAAGGTGAACCTCATCGTGTGGGAGGAGAACGCGCACGGGATGCGCTTCTGGGAGGCGATCGGCTATCGCCGCGAGGCCACCGTGGAGTACGGCAAGGAGCTCTGAGCGCAGTCGCGCGTGACCGGGAAACGAAAGAGGCTCCCCGTTCTCACGGGGAGCCTCTCGGCTACGGAGCTTGGATCAACCGCCGGGGATGATCGGACCGATGGGACCGATCGGTTCCCTAAAGATCGGGCCGATGGGACCTTCGGGAACGATCGGACCGAGCGGTGCGCGCACTTCGGGAACGATCGGACCGAGCGGTGCGCGCACTTCGGGACCGATGGGACCCTGCGGTCCCTGCGGGCCTTGCGGGCCTTGCGGGCCTTGCGGGCCTTGCGGGCCTTGCGGGCCTTGCGGTCCACCCTGCGGACCACCTTGCGGACCACCTGGCTGGACGCCAGGACCACCGGGAGCCGCAACCGGACCACCCTGGCGACCAGGCTGACCACCGGGACCACCGGGCTGACCAGGCTGACCACCGGGACCACCGGGCTGACCAGGCTGACCACCGGGACCACCGGGCCGACCAGCCGGACGACCGGCACCAC
>Ga0082335_1008363_pt1 | contig 11821 bp, 13 predicted proteins | sample Subgrocontami58m_FD_72375 | JGI IMG/M metagenome (GOLD analysis project Ga0082335, IMG submission 72375) | Subsurface groundwater microbial communities from S. Glens Falls, New York, USA - GMW37 contaminated, 5.8 m (SPADES assembly) (version 2) ...
AGGCGGGCGTCGCCCGCTTCACCCTCGACACGCTCTACCTCTGGCAGGGACTCGATCTCGTGCCGGTGCTGGTCGGCATGTTCGCCATACCCGAGATCGTCGACCTCGCCGTGCGCGGCACTTCGATCGCGGGCGAACTGCCGCCCGGTCGCCTGAACAAGGGCGCATGGGAAGGCGTCAAGGACACGTTCCGGCACTTCGGGCTCACGATCCGCTGCAGCCTGATCGGCACCTTCATCGGCATCATGCCCGGGCTGGGCGGGTCGGTGGCCCAGTGGATGGCCTACGGTCACGCGACGCAGAGCGCGAAGAACGCGGAGGAGCAGAAGGGGTTCGGGCAAGGCGACGTGCGCGGCGTGCTCGGCCCCTGTGCGGCGACCAACTCCAAGGAGGGCGGCGCGCTCATCCCGACCATCGCGTTCGGCGTGCCGGGCTCGACGGCAATGGCGATTCTTCTCGGCGGATTCTTCCTCATGGGGCTGGTACCGGGCCCGGACATGCTGACGACCTACCTGCCGATCACCTTTTCGATGGCCTGGACAATCGTCCTGGCGAACGTCATCACCGTGGTCGTGAGCTTCCTGTTCCTGAACCGCCTCGCCGCGATCACCTCGGTGCGCGGCACGCTGCTGATTCCCGTCATCCTGGTGCTCGTGTTCATCGGCAGCTACACGGCGAACAACAACTACGGCGACCTTGTCGTGACGCTGGTGTTCGGCGGCATCGGTTATCTGATGGTGCTCGGTGGGTGGCCGCGCGCGCCGTTCGTTCTCGGCCTGGTGCTGGGCAAGATCGTCGAGAACTATCTCTACATCTCGATGGCGCGCTATGGATCTTCCTGGCTCACCCGGCCGGTCGTGCTGGCACTCTTCGTGGTCGCGATCGTCGTGATCCTGTATCCCCTCGTCCAGGCGCGGCGCACCGCCGCGAGAAGAGGCGCGCATGCGTAGCAAGGCGTCCCTGTCTGTCGACAGCAAGGCGTCCCTGTCCCTCGGACTCGTGATCATGGCCATGTCCGGGTGGGCGGTCGTCAGCGCGTTCGAATGGCCGTGGAAGGCTGCGCTCTTCCCGCTGGCGATCGGAATCCCGATGTTCCTCCTCGCCGGCGCGGAGGTCCTCTGGGTCATTCTGGGCTCCGCGCACCGCGGCGAGGCGAAGGACTTCCAGATCTCGCAGCACCTGCCGGCAAGGGTGGCGCTGCGCAGAACCGCGTCGGTGATGGCCTGGACACTGGGATTCTTCGCCGCCATCGTCCTGCTCGGCTTCCAGATCGCCGTTCCGCTGCTGGTCTTCCTCTACCTCAAGGCCGCGGGCCGCGAAAGCTGGAAGCTGACGATCGTCTTCACCGCCGTAGTGTGGGCGATCTTCTACGGCCTGTTCGATTACCTGCTGCACCTTCCCTTCCCCGACGGCTGGATTCAGACGGCGATCGGCATCGGCTAGGTTTTTGAGGCCGGCCCGGCTGCGCTCGCCGCGGCATAGCGTTGCTCTCACGGCACGCACATGCGCTTGTAATCCATTGGATTAGCCAATATCATGCTCTGCACCGTAGCCGAGACCCAGGAATACATCCGTGAGGCGGAGAAGCTACTGTCCCAGGACGAACGCCGCGACCTGATTTCCTACCTGGCGGCGCACCCGAGGGCAGGCGATCTGATCCAGGGCACGGGCGGCGTGCGCAAGCTGCGCTGGGGCCGCGGCGGCCGGGGCAAAAGCGGTGGCGTGCGGGTTGTCTACTACGTACATAGCGAGGCCATGCCGCTGTATCTGCTGACGCTGTTCGCAAAGAACGAACGGGCGAACCTCAGCAAGGCGGAACGCAACGATCTGGCGGACCTGGTGGGCGTCCTGGTATCAGCATGGATTGAGGAGTGAAACATGGGCAAGGCATTCGAGAGAATCAAGCGGGGGCTGACGGAGGCGATCGGCCACGCCAAGAGGACGAAGGCGGGCGCCGGCGTGCGGGTGTTCCAGCCGCGGGCGGTGGATGTCAAGGAACTGCGGCAGCGCGTGGGCATGACGCAGGAGCAGTTCGCCGCCCGCTTCGGGTTTTCCGTGGCGACGCTGCGGCATTGGGAGCGCGGAGACCGCGCCCCCGGCGGCCCGGCCCTGGTGCTGCTCAACGTCATCGACAGAGACCACAGGGCGGTCATGAGGGCGTTGTCGTAGCGCGCACCTGACGCCGAGGAATTGCCGCTCCCGGCGCGGTTCGCCGGGAACAGGAGCCCCGGGCGGGCCAATCTCCTGAGACTCCCCAACCATTGTGTTAAGAATCGGGATCGACCTCGGCGGCACGAAGATCGAGATCGTCGCGCTCGACGCGGACGGCCGTGAGCTGCTCAGGCGGCGCGTCGCGACGCCCTCGGGGGACTATGCCGCGACGCTCGCCGCGGTGGCGGGGCTCGTGGAGCGGGCCGAAGGCGAGCTCGGGACGCGCGGGAGCATCGGCATCGGCACGCCCGGCGCGGTTTCGCTCGCGACGGGGCTGCTGAAGAACGCGAACTCGACCTGCCTGAACGGCAGGCCGGTCAAGCAGGATATCGAAGCGCTGCTCGGCCGCGAGGTACGAATCGCGAACGATGCCAACTGCTTTGCGCTCTCGGAGTCGGTCGACGGAGCGGGGCGCGACGCGCAGGTCGTGTTCGGCGTGATCCTGGGCACCGGCGTCGGCGGCGGCCTTGTGATGTCGCGGCGCGTGCACGTCGGGGCGAACGCCATCGCGGGCGAATGGGGCCATAACCCCCTGCCGCTGCCGCGCGCGGAGGACCTGCCGCTGCCCGGATGCTATTGCGGCCGTCCCGGCTGCATCGAGTGCTATCTCTCCGGGCCGGGCATGGCGAAGCTGCATGCCGCGGCAACGGGGTCGAGCCTCGCGCCGCCGGAGATCGTCGCAGCCGCCGCGGCGGGCGATGCGGGAGCCGAGCGCAGCATGCGGCTCTACGAAGACCGGTTGGCCCGCTCGCTCGCGGGCGTGATCAACATCGTCGATCCCGACGTGATCGTGCTGGGCGGCGGCATGTCGAACATCGAGCGCCTGTACGCGAACGTTCCGCGCCTCTGGGCGCCCTGCGTCTTCTCCGACCGCGTCGTCACGCGGCTCGAGCGCAACCGGCACGGAGACTCGAGCGGCGTTCGCGGCGCAGCGTGGCTGTGGTGAAGACGCTCGAGGCCGGAGTGCTCGAGCGTAGTGCGGACTGGAAGAGAATCCGCGCGCCGAACGAGGTCCAGGCGCGCGCAGGCGACTGGCCCGCCTGGGCGCCAAGCGCGCCGTCGATCTGAAGCCGGTTCGGCACGACCCAGACGCGCAGGCCGAACTGCCCGCTCGGCCGGTCGCCTTCCTGGCCGTAGGCTTCCGCGATAACGTACACGCGGGGAGTCACCGCAAACTCCGCGCCCAGCCCCCAGCTTTGGCGCGTCCGCCCGGTGGCGGGATCGCGCAGCGCACCTATGTTCGCGTGAATCACCGTGCGATCGTTCATCAAGGAGAGGCTGGCGATCAGGTTGAGATAGGGCGACCAGCGCTCGCGCCGGGATGAATCGACGGGATTGAGCCGGGCTGCACCCAGCGTGATCGCCAGGCCGTAGTCATCGGGGCGCAGCTCCCTGACCAGCGTCTTCGCCTGGGCGAGGACGCTGCTCGAAGTACCCTCGGCCGCGCTATCGGTCCGGGTCCCGCCCAGCGTCAGCTCGACCGGACCGGCGGGCGAGCAGCCCGGGACGAACCAGAACTCGTTCTCGGAGAAGTGCCGCTGCCGCTTCACGAAGGTTTCGATCTGGCAGCCGCCCGCGTCGACGATGCGCGCGTCGTCCGTCACGAAAGGCCGGGCGGCGTAGGAGGGGATCGCATGCACACATGCGGCCAGCGCTGCGGCGACGGCGTAACGCGATTTCGACTTCAATTCGACGCTTTCTCAAAGGGGCATGAATATACGCGACCCGCGTGACAATTCCAATCCTTGCCGCTAGCGCGCGGCGAGCAGCGCGAGCAACTGCTCCTGGGCCGGGCGCGGCACGCGGCCGCGCGCGCGTCGAAGGTGGTATTCGCCGTCCGCGTCCATTTCCCAGGCCGCGTCGGCGAGGTAGATCTTCAGCCCTTCCTTGATGACGCGCTGCTTGAGACGCGGGTCGAGCACCGGGAAGCACAGCTCGATGCGCCGGAAGAAATTGCGTTCCATCCAGTCGGCGCTTGACAGGTACACGTCCTCGGCGCCGTCGTTGGCGAAATAGAAGATGCGCGAGTGCTCGAGGAAGCGGCCGATGATCGAGCGCACGCGGATGTTCTCCGAAAGCCCGCGGATGCCCGGCCGCAGCGCGCACACGCCGCGCACGATCAGGTCGATCTTCACGCCGGCCTGCGATGCGGCGTACAGGGCCTCGATCACGCGCGGCTCGAGCAGCGAATTCATCTTCGCGATCACGTGGGCCGGCTTGCCGGCCCTGGCGTGGCGCGCCTCGCGCTTGATCGCCGCCAGCATGCGCTCGTGCAGCGTGAACGGCGCGACCCAGAGATGGTGGAGGCTGCGCGCGCGCCCCAGGCCGGTGAGCTGCTTGAACACGGCGTCGACGTCGGCGCCGATCTCCTCGTTCGCCGTCAGCAGCCCGAAGTCGGTGTAGAGCTTGGCGGTGCGCGGATGGTAATTGCCGGTGGACAGGTGCACGTAGCGGCGCAGCACGCCTTCCTCGCGCCGCACGACCATCAGCATCTTGGCGTGCGTCTTGTAGCCGACCACGCCGTAGATGATGTGCGCGCCGACCTCCTCGAGCTTCGCCGCCCAGTTGAGGTTGGCTTCCTCGTCGAAGCGGGCGAGCAGCTCCACCACGACCGTCACTTCCTTGCCGCGCCGCGCCGCCTCGATCAGGTACTTCATGATCACCGAGTCGGTGCCGGTGCGGTACACGGTCTGCTTGATGGCGACCACATCCGGGTCCTCCACTGCCTGCTCGAGGAACTCGATGACGGGATTGAAGGACTGGTACGGGTGGTGCAGCAGCGTGTCCCCCTTGCGCACGGCGCGGAAGATGTCGCCGTGCCCGCCCAGCGCCTTCGGCACGCCGGGCAGGAAGGGCCGGAACTTGAGCGCCGGCAGGTCGACCAGGTCCACGAGGCTCATGAGCCGGACCAGGTTCACCGGCCCGTCGACGCGGTAGAGGTCCTGCGCGTCGAGTCCGAATTGTTCCAGCAGGAATTCCTCCATCTGCGCCGGGCACCCCTCGGCGACTTCCAGGCGGACGGAGTCACCGAAATGGCGCTGGGGAAGCTCGCCGGCGAGCGCCGTGCGCAGGTCCTTGATCTCCTCCTCGTCGACGAACAGGTCGCTGTTGCGCGTCACGCGAAACGGGTGGGCGCCCTGGACGATCATGCCCTGGAACAGCGCGCTCGCGAACGCGTGCAGCACCGAGGTGAGCAGGACGAAGCAATACCCGCCGCCCGCGACCTGGGGCGGCAGCGGCATGACGCGCGGCAGCAGCCGCGGCGCCTGCAGGATGGCCCTTCCGGAGCTGCGCCCGAACGCGTCCCTGCCCACGAGCTGCACGGCGATCGCCAGGCTCTTGTTGAGCACGCGCGGAAACGGGTGCGCCGGGTCCAGGCCGATCGGCGTCATGAGAGGCATCATCTCCCTCACGAAGTAGTCGTGCAGCCAGCGGCGCTGCTCGCGGGTCCAGTCCCGCTCGGGCAGGAAGCGCACGCCCTCGTGGGCGAGCCCCGGCAGGATTTCCTCGTTGAGCAGCCGGTACTGCCCGGCGACCATCGCGTGCGTGCGCTCGCTGACGGCCCGGAAAATGTCCCTCGCGCTGCCTTCGCCGCGCCTGTCGCCGTCCTCCCCGAGCTTGATGCGCTCCTTCAGTTCCGCCACCCGGATCTCGAAGAACTCGTCGAGGTTGGACGAAAGGATGCAGAGAAAGCGCAGCCGCTCGAGCATGGGCACGCGGCGGTCCTCCGCCTGCGCGAGAACCCTGCGATTGAACGCAAGGATGCCGAGCTCGCGCGACAGGAAACGGCTCTCCGTTCGCTCGAGGCGTGAAGGAGAGTCGTAGAGCATGCGAGGTGGCGTTGCCGGATGGTGGGAGGCGGCCCCGACGAGCGCACATGAATCCCTGCGTTGCAGCGGTTCGCGTTGCGCGCGGCCGGACATCTGCCTGAAGCCGAAGCATTCTAACCCAACAGTCGGTCCCACGCTCGGGCGGGCCGGTGCGCATTGCACCGCACCGCGGCGGGTGCTATGTTGAGTTGCAAATGCCGCAGGACGCGACTACGTGAAATATGACACGCTCGCCGCAGTCGATCTCGGGTCGAACAGCTTCCACTTGCAGATCGGGCGGGTCGTCGGGGAGCAGGTCTACCTGCTCGATTCGCTGCGCGATCCGATCAGGCTCGGCGCGGGACTGACGCGCGACAGGCGGATCGACCGTGCCACCCAACTGCGCGCGCTCGAGGCGCTGGGCCGGTTCGGCGAGCGCCTGCGCGGCATGCCGCGGGGCGCGGTCCGGGCCGTCGGCACCAACGCGCTGCGGGTGGCGAAGAATGCCGACCAGTTCCTTGCCGAAGCGAGGGGCGTGCTCGGGTTTCCGATCGAGGTGATCTTCGGCAAGGAAGAGGCGCGCCTGATCTACCTGGGCGTCGCACACGGCCTTCCGCCCTCGCCGGAAAAGCGCCTGATCTTCGACATCGGCGGCGGCTCGACCGAGTTCATCGTCGGAACCGGCCTCGAGCCCGAGCTCATGGAATCGATCCCGATGGGCTGCGTGAGCTGGTCGCTGAAGTTCTTCCCCGAAGGCAGGCTCGAGAAGCCGGCGTTCAAGCGCGCGGAGCTCGCCGCGGCGAACGAGCTGCAGCACATCGTCAAGTCCTTCCGGCGCGCCGGGTGGAAGGACGTGATCGCCTCGTCGGGCACCGCCCGCTCGATCGCGGCGATGCTGCGCGATTCCGAGCTGGCCGAACAAGGCATCACTGCGGCGGGATTGAAGAAGCTGCGCTCGGCGTTCATCGACGGCGGCAATGTCGAGCGGCTCAAGCTTCCCGGACTGCGCGAAGACCGGGCGGGAATCCTGCCCGGGGGGCTCGCCATCATGTCGGCGATCGTCGCCGAGTTCGGCATCGATGCGCTCGAGGTCTCCGACGGGGCGTTGCGCCAGGGGGTGCTCTACGACCTGCTGGGACGCGTGCAGCACCACGACATGCGCGAGGCGACCGTCGCCGAGTTCACGCGCCGCTATCACGTCGACACCGCGCAGGCCGAGCGGGTCGGCGTCCTCGCGGCGCGGCTGTACGCCGAGCTGGTCGCGGAGCCCGTGGAGGCCGACGCGCTCATGCTTCGCTGGGCCGCGGCGTTGCACGAGATCGGCATCTCCATCGCGCACGCGGCCTATCACAAGCATTCGGCCTACGTGCTCTCGCAGGCCGACATGCCCGGGTTCTCGCGCGACGAACAGGCGAGGCTCGCGCGGCTCGCGCTCGCGCACCGGGGCAAGCTGTCGAAGATCGAAGGCCTGCCCGCGCGCAGCGCCGACTGGCCGGTGATCTTCGCGCTGCGGCTCGCGGCGCTGTTCTACCTCGCGCGCATCGACATCACGCTGCCGCTCATCGCCTGCCGCGCGACCGATTCCGGGTTCCAGATCGGCATCGAGCGGGGCTGGCTGGACGAACACCCGCTCACCGAGGCCGCGCTCGAGGGCGAATCGGAGGAATGGCGGTCCTTCGGCATGCGGCTCGATATCCGCTCCCTCTCAGAAGAGAAGTTGCGGGCGGCGGGCACCTGGGCCATCGAGTAGCTAGAGGATGTCCGGGGAGACGACGGCGCGCAGCACGATCTCTCCGCGGTGCTGCGGGCGGCTCGAGAACCACCAGACGGAGCCCTTCTTCACCTGCCAGTCCGCTTCCCGTTCGGCAAGGATGAGCGCCGCCACCTGGCCGAGCGTCGGCTGGTGCCCGACCACGATCACGGCGCCCTCGCGCTCGGGCCATCCCGCCGCGGCGAGAACCTCCGGCGCGGAGGCGCCGACCCCCACCTTCTTCGTCGCGTGATAGGGCAGGCCGAGCGCGTCGGCGGTCTGCTGCGTGCGCCGGGACGGGCCGACGAGGATCTCGCAGCGCTCCGGCAGCCGTTGCTTGAGCCAGCGCGCGACCTGCGCCGCCTGCTTGTGGCCGCGCTTGGTGAGTTCGCGCGCCGCGTCGTTGACGCCGTCCTCGGCTTCGGCGTGGCGCCACAGGATCAAGTCCATCGTCGTTCGCTCCGGCGGTTGGATGGAACCGAAAAGCGTATTATGAATCCCCTACCCGCACTCCCGCTGCGGGGAATCCAAGGAGGCAGACATGGCAAAGAAAGGCAGCGAGAGCATCTACAAGATCGTCGAAGTGATCGGTACCAGCACGAGCTCGTGGGAAGAAGCCGCGAAGAACGCCGTGGTGGCCGCTTCCAAGACGCTGCGCGACCTGCGCATCGCCGAAGTGGTGAAACAGGACATGGCCATCGAGAAGGGCAAGGTCGTCGCGTACCGGACGCGCATGCTGCTTTCCTTCAAGTACCAGGCATAGGGGACGCCGCGAAGAACTTCGCGGCGGGCCTGAGGAGAACGCGAGGGGAGGGATCCCCTCGTTTCGCGACGGAAACTAGGGGAGGTCCCTGACGGTCTCGCGCTTGTAGGGACAGTCGGTCTTGATGCACTCGGCGTACAGGTACAGAGAGTGCTCCCGGATCGTGAAGCCGCGGTCCTTGGCGATCTTGCCCTGGCGCTTCTCGATCTCGGCGTCGTAGAACTCCTCGACTCGGCCGCACTGCATGCACACGAGGTGGTCGTGGTGGCTGCCCTCGTTCAGTTCGAACACCGCCTTGCCGGACTCGAAGTGATGGCGCTTGAGGATGCCGGCCTGCTCGAACTGCGTGAGCACGCGGTAGACGGTGGCAAGGCCGATGTCCAGCCCATCGTTCATCAGCAGGCGATAGACGTCCTCGGCCGACATGTGCCGCAGCTTGCCGGTTTCGAACAGCTTGAGGATCCGCAGGCGCGGGGCCGTCGCCTTGAGTCCGATGGTCTTGAGGTCGGTCACGTGGTGTATGTGGGCGCGGAGGGCGGTCGGGACGGGTAGCATCGAGCCAGCCCGGCCGGGCCTTTCCGCTATCATATAGCGTTTCGTCCGCCCCAAGAAGCCTCCGTTCATGAAAAGCATCCTGCCACTCGCCGTCGCGTTATCGGCTGCCGCGTGCAGCTGGGTCCCGAATCTCTCGCCGCACCGCATCGAGATACAGCAGGGCAACTTCGTCACGCAGGAGATGGTCGCCCAGTTGAAGCCCGGCATGTCCAAGGATCAGGTGAAGTTCATCCTGGGGACGCCCCTGATCGCCGACGTGTTCCACGCCGATCGCTGGGACTACGTGTTCACCCGGATTCGCGCCAACAGCCGGGAGCTGGAGAAGCGGCGCATTGCGGTCTACTTCGAGGACGGGAAGCTCAAGCGCGTCGAGGGCGACGTGATCGCCTCGGGCAATGCACCTGCCGCAGCGGGCGGAAGCCAGGGCAAGCCATGAGGATCGCAATTGCCGGCGCCGGCGGCCGGATGGGGCGCTCGCTGATCGAGGCCGTGCTCGGCTCGGGAGACCTCGAGCTCGCCGTGGCCCTGGACGTGCCGGACAGCCCGCTGATCGGCAGGGACGCGGGGGAAATCGTGGGCGCACCCTGTGGAGTCAGCGTGACCGGCGACATCGCGGGCATCGCCAATGCCGATTGCCTCGTCGATTTCACGCGACCCGACGGCACCCTCGCGCATCTCGAGCGCTGCCTCGCGTCCGGCACGAGAATGGTCATCGGGACGACGGGCTTCACGCCGGCGCAGAAGCAACGCATCGAGTCGGGCGGAAAGCGCATCGGGATCGTCTTCGCGCCGAATATGGCGATCGGGGTCAATGCGTCGTTCAAGCTGGCCGAGGTCGCGGCGCGGATACTGGGCGACGCCTACGACGTCGAGATCGTCGAAGCGCATCACCGGCACAAGGTCGATGCGCCCTCGGGGACCGCGATCAGGCTCGGAGAAGTGGTGGCATCCGCGCTCGGGCGGGACCTCGAGTCCTGCGCGATCTACGGGCGAGAAGGGGTCACCGGAGAGCGCGACCCGAAGACCATCGCGATCCACGCCCTGCGCGGGGGCGACATCGTGGGCGAGCACACCGTGATGTTCGCCGGCGCCGGCGAGCGCGTGGAAATCACCGTGCGCTCCTCGAGCCGCATGACCTACGCACTCGGGGCCCTGCGCGCCTGCCGCTTCCTCGAGCACAAGGCGGCCGGCCTGTACGACATGCAGGACGTGCTGGGCCTCAAATGAGCCCGCAAGGCGGGACGGGAAGAGCCCCTGCCGGAACAAAGGTGATTCCGCCGGTTTGAGCCGCACCCCGGTCTGCGGTATAATTGTTCCGTTTTCGACGGGACGAGCGGGAGCTGGTCCCGTTTTCGTATCAAGCTCCGGAGTCAACCGTGTCCGTGCCGCCGCCCGCCGTCCTCGCGCTCGCCGACGGAACGGTATTTCGCGGCCGCGCCGTGGGTGCCGAGGGCCTTGCCTCGGGCGAGGTCGTCTTCAACACCGCGATGACCGGCTACCAGGAGATCCTCACCGATCCGTCCTACTGCCGCCAGATAGTCACGCTCACCTATCCCCACATCGGCAACACCGGTGTCAATCGGGAAGACGCGGAATCGGCGCGCCCCTTCGCGTCCGGGCTGGTGATCCGCGACCTTCCCGCGCGCATGTCGAGCTGGCGTGCGGAGCAGTCCCTGCCCGAGTACCTGATCGCGAACGGCATCGTGGCCATCGCCGACATCGACACGCGCCGCCTGACGCGCATGCTGCGCGAGAAGGGCGCGCAGAACGGCGCCATCATGGCGGGCCGCATCGACGAGCAACTGGCGATCGCCGAGGCGCGTGCGTTTCCAGGCCTGGCGGGGATGGACCTCGCCAAGGTCGTGAGCACGCGCGAGCCCTACGAATGGACGCGGGGCGGCTGGGAACTCGGCCTCGGATTCCGGCGGCCGGCCACCGACCGGTTCCGTGTCGTTGCCTACGACTACGGCATCAAGTGCAACATCCTTCGATTGCTCGCCGATCGCGGCTGCCACGTCACGGTGCTGCCCGCGCAGACGAGCGCGCGCGAGGCGCTCGCGCTCTCACCCGACGGCGTGTTCCTGTCCAACGGTCCGGGCGACCCGGAGCCCTGCGACTACGCGATCGACGCCATCCGCGAGATCCTCGATTCGACGCGGATCCCGGTGTTCGGCATCTGCCTGGGCCATCAGCTGATGGGCCTCGCCTCGGGCGCGAAGACCGTCAAGATGAAGTTCGGTCATCACGGTGCGAACCACCCGGTCAAGGACCTTGAGACCGGGCAGGTGGTGATCACGAGCCAGAACCACGGTTTCGCGGTGGATCCCGAGACGCTCCCGGCAAACCTGCGGCCGACGCACCGGTCGCTGTTCGACGGATCGCTGCAGGGGCTGGCGCGCACCGACCGGCCGGCTTTCTGCTTCCAGGGGCATCCGGAGGCGAGCCCGGGACCGCACGACATCCGCTACCTGTTCGACCGGTTCGTCAGGCTGATGGAAGAGCACAAGGGTTCGGCCGGCTAAATGCCCAAGCGTACCGACATCCAATCGATCCTGGTCATCGGCGCGGGGCCCATCGTCATCGGCCAGGCGTGCGAGTTCGACTATTCCGGCGCGCAGGCCTGCAAGGCGCTGCGCGCCGAGGGCTATCGCGTGGTCCTGGTGAACTCCAACCCGGCGACCATCATGACCGACCCGGAGATGGCCGACGTCACCTACATCGAGCCGGTCACCT
>Ga0082335_1008364_pt1 | contig 11820 bp, 18 predicted proteins | sample Subgrocontami58m_FD_72375 | JGI IMG/M metagenome (GOLD analysis project Ga0082335, IMG submission 72375) | Subsurface groundwater microbial communities from S. Glens Falls, New York, USA - GMW37 contaminated, 5.8 m (SPADES assembly) (version 2) ...
GTTAATTTTTGAAAGGACAATTACCAAATTTGGCAATGGAGCAAAGATAGATGCTCCTAAAGATCTTCTTGGAAGGAAAGTTTATGTTATTCTTCGGAAGGATTAATTAATACGCAAAGCTTGAGAATATAAATGCTTAAATATGCTAAATAGCTAATTGCCATTATGAGCTTATTAGAAAAATTAGAAAAAATAGGTTGTGTATTAAAGTCTAAGCAAGGGCGGAATAGAAGTCTTTTACAAGAGGGGCAGGTGAATTTAAACGGCGCCAGAGTGGTTTTTGACAGAGATATTCCTCATTATAGTGTTTCTCCAAAGTCTGAATTTGTACCCTTCTTTGAGAATCCCCATTTAAAATCAGACAGGATGGACATGCCAAGAAGAAGGATAACTGCTTTCAAAAATCCCGATTTAATACTTTTACTTATTCCAGATGGATGGTTTAATGTTAGAACAAAGGCGGATTTGTTTACCTTGGAAGATTATAAAGAACGACACCAAAAATTTTTAAGACGTATGGGAGAGTATGGGTTCATTCATGAAGGTGATAGGACTGTTTCTGTATTTCAGGAGCTTGTTGACAGGGAATGCGAGATTTACGAAGAAGTGTTTTCAGCATATGGCGCTTAGGAAATTAACAAAATCAATTCTGTGTAATTTTTCCCGTCGGGAAAAATTATTGGATAAGAATAAAACTCTTAAAAAACAAAAGATTTAAATACCCTCAAAATTAAAACTAATCATAGTCAAAAGCAAGTCACAAACTCATATCTGATGAGTTTCTGATTTTGGAGAACTGATGTTCCCCAAACTTTTGATTTACAAGCAAATCAAAATGGCACAGGAAAAACCAAATTTTAACGTCGTGTTTGTAGGGCATGTAGACCACGGAAAATCTACAACTATAGGCCGGCTTGTGTATGATACAGGGCTTTTGCCTGAGAAAGAGCTTCAGAAGCTGAAAGAAGAGGCGCAGAAGCACGGAAAGATAGGATTTGAATTTGCATTTGTTATGGACAAGTTTAAGGAGGAAAGGGAAAGAGGAGTTACAATTGACTTGTCTTACAAGAAACTTGTTACTCAGAAATATTCTGTTACAATAATTGACGCGCCAGGACACAAGGACTTTGTCAAGAATATGATTACAGGAGCAAGCCAGGCAGATGCTGCCTTTTTGACTGTTGCTGTTCAGCACGGGGTCATGCCGCAGACAAAAGAGCATTTATGGCTGTTGAGAACAATGGGAGTAGAGCAGATTGCAGTTGCTATAAACCAGATGGATACTGTGGATTATAGCGAAGAGAAGTTCAATAAAGTTAAAGCAGACATATCCGCATTGCTTAAAGTTGTGGGAATAAATCCTGAAAAAACAACTTTCCTTGCAATTTCTGCATTCAAGGGCGATAACATTGCGAAAAAATCTGCAAATATGCCGTGGTACAAGGGACCTACTCTTTTGGAACAGTTTGATTTATTCAGTCCTCCTAAGAAACCAACTAATCTTCCATTGAGAATGCCTATTCAGGATGTTTATGAGATTACCGGAATAGGAACGGTTCCTGTTGGAAAAATTGAAACAGGAATAATGAAAGTTGGACAAAAGGTTTTGATTTTACCTGGAAGAAGCGGAAAGGGGATTAATGGGGAGATAAGAACAATTGAGATGCATCATGAGCAGATGACTGAAGCAATTGCGGGAGATAATGTTGGAGTTAATATTAGAGGAGTTGGAAAGAAGGATATTGCGAGGGGAGATGTTATATGCGATGCTGCTGCTCCTGCTAAAATAGTATCAGAGTTTGTAGGGCAGATAGCTGTTATAAATCATCCAACTGTTATTGCGAAAGGATATACGCCTGTTTTTCATATTCATACTGCGCAGGTTCCGTGCCAGTTTGTCGAACTTATAGAAAAGCTTGATCCCAAGACCGGGCAGGCGTCGCAGAAAAATCCTGACTTCATTAAGAATGGGGATGTTGCAAAAGTAAGAATAAAGCCGATAGGAAATCTTGTTCTTGAAAAGCAGGGAGACAATCCGCATATGGCAAGGTTTGCAATCAGGGATGCCGGCGCTACTGTTGCTGCTGGAATCTGCATTGAGTTGACTGAGAAAAAGTAATTCTTGAATTCTGGGGCTGGGAGATGATGATTGAAGATGACAGACGATTTGAAAAGTAAAATATTAAACTATGGACTGAGACAGGATTTAGCAAGGAATATCCCCGTTCTCTCAAGGCTTGAGAATTTTAAGGGATTAACTGACTTGAGATTAGTTGCTGTTCATGCATCAGAACCGGCAGATGAAAAAATGTATGTAGAGTATCGGGCAAGTGCTGAGCCAGAAGTTCACAGAAGGTTAAAAAGCGCTCTTGTTGAAGGAGGGGTTATTGGAAAATATGCGCCTACAACACAAACTATTCGTGGAAGGGCACAAAATTATATGCACATTTATTTTTTAAAAGAAGGAGTAGATGTTGAATTAAGAGTAAGTCCTAAAAAGGGAGGATAATTAATTTTAGAAATGGCAGAAACATACGATAGACTACGTGAATGTTACAAAAAATTTGATGAGCAAGCCAGAAGAGTTCTATAAAAGGCAAAGAGAAATTGCTTTGAGTATGCTGGTTCAGAGAACCTTTTATTGGAACTGATTAGAGAAAGAGATGGTGCTGGCACAAAAGCTCTAAGAAATTTCAAAGTTGATTTAGACAGGATGGAAGAAGGAATCAAGAAGTTGACAGAAAAGTGCCTGACAGACATCGTGTGTGTATACCCCTTGACTCCCAGAGCTAAACAAATTATTTTATTGGCCGGAGAGTACAGTGAAAGACTCCATCAGAATTTTATAGGGCATGGGCATTTAATGTATGGCTGTTTAAAAAGCAGGGATGCTGTTAGCAATGTACTGCTGCTAAATGCCCTTCCTGATGAAGACGGGTTTGAAAGAGAGCTGACTTCACTTTTAACAACTGGAAAAACGTCTATGCACTCAGTGATTCTGGATTCTTGCGGCGTGCCTTATCCATTAAAAGAATAACAGTTAGCCCAAGGAAAGAACAGCAAATATTCTAATTTTATTTAATCACACCTTCAAGATGGGGCATCTCTTTTTCAATAAAATCTATAATCTCCTTTTTAAAATGAGAGTTTAAAGAAATGCCTGTAAACTTGCTTTTTTTACAAACAATAATCCACCCAGTTTTAGAAAGCTCATTGACTATGTTTGTTAAATTTTGAAATCTTTTGAAATGCTCCAACCTGTCGTATTTTGCGCCCCAATTTCCTTTGCTTCTTGCCAGAACCGACATAAGCTGGGCTTTTTCTAAATCACTCGCCATACAAGTATAAATTTCTGTTATTTTTAAATGTTTCTATCTTTGACACTTTAAGTTATCCAATAGAAAGATTTATAAATGTTTATTCATCATGATTCTTATGAAAATAAAAGAAAATAAGAGTTTCTTCCTTATGCAATTTGGAGACACACCTCAGTTAAGAGTTCTGGACTTCTTAATTAGTTTTCATTTTTTTGATTACCCTGTAACTGAAATAGCGAGAGAAAGCAATGTAAGCTATAATTCTATTAAATCTTTTTTTGCTAACTTTATTAATTCAGGAATTGTTATCAGAACCAGAAAAATAGGGAAATCTGATTATTACAAGCTCAATCTGGAAAATCCTTTTGTCAAGAATCTGGTAAAGCTTGATTGGAGCCTCACTAAAAGAAACATTCTAACAGAGCCAGAAAAGCAAGCAGTTTATGCTCAAGCAGCGTGAACACCACCAAATTTAAAAGAGATATGGAAACACAAGAAGACAGAAGCATATTTGCAGAATATTTTGGAAATTCCCCATACATAAAAGTGCTTGATTTCCTGATTGAGGGTCAGTTTTTTGATTACAGCATGACTGAAGTAGCGAGAGGGGCAGGTGTTGGATGGAGTGCATTTACGATGATTTGGAAGAAATTATTAAACAAAAAAATAATTCTTCCAACAAGAGAGATTGGAAATGCAAGGTTATTCAAACTTAATAGGAAAAATTTATTTATTGAAAAATTAATAATGCTCGATTGGGAGTTTACGAAAGCTGAAACTGATAAACTGCTGATTTCTGCCTGATTTAGGTTATTTTTCAGCTGAGTATAATAATATTTATAAACTCGCCAAAGATAACCTCATTTATGAAAGTCGAGGAAAAAACGAGGCAGGAAATTGAGGCGAAGTCTTCGCAGATGTCTGATTTCTTAAAGATGGAGTATCTTGAGTCGTGCATAAAACAGCATCGGGAATTTGACATTAAGAGATTCTGCAACGTGAAATTGGCTGAGCTTTATGAAAAGAGAAATATGTTTTCTGAGGCTGCCCGAAATTCTGCGGCGGCGGCGGATATGGCTGTTACTTTCAAAGAAAAGATTGACGCTTATCTGAAGGAGACTGAATTATGGATACGGGCGGGAATTTATGAAAGGGCAGATGAATCATTCAGAAAAGCGCTGGCATCCGGAAACAGCCAGGAAAAGTATGAAGCAAAAAGAGCGGTCAAAGAGTATTACAAAAAACAGGCGGGAATTTATGAGAAAGCAGGAAAAAGCACAAATGCGTTAAAAGCGTATCTAAAACTTATTGAAATGACTGAGGATGCGGAGAAAACTGAAGTTAAGAAAAAAATTCTTGCGTTGTATTCGCGGCTTGGAAAGATTAAGGAATACGGCGCATTGAAAGCGCAGTTGGATGGAAATAGCTCCTAATACTTTAATTAATCCTCAATCCTCTTGTGCTTCAGGTTAATTTAATGGTTTATAGAGTTTTATCATCTATGCAGTTTCATGTTTGGGGGTTATTAATTTTGAACATTCATAGGGGGCTGCTAATTAAAAAATAAAAATAAAAGAAAAAAGATTATTCCTCAATTGGAGCGAAATCGTCTTCGTCCAAGTGACCTGGAACATCATCGAAATCATTCTCGACTTCTTCATCTGTATTGAAAGCCATTTTTACACCCTTTTTTGTTTAACTAAGATTTGCGGGAATTTGCTATATATAAACATTTTGTATATACTGATTTGGGCAAAATGGCTCGCAAAGGTTTAAAAACCCTGAAAGCGAGGAAATAGCAAGAAAGACATTAATTATGTTAATCACTTTCACAGATATCAGAAATATTAGATTTCACTTTCACGCTCATTTTTCAGAGCAATAGAGAAAAGACGAGGAGTAGTTAAGAATTGGTTAATGCATCTTTCTGAATTAAATTAAATACGCGATAAAATGGAGAAAGCATTGAATTCAAATTTAAGAGGTAAATTTGAAATCCTAAAATTGAGAAAGTTTAGGCGCTCGGAAATAAGAAGTATTTCCGAGACTCAGAAATTTAAGAAATTTCTGATTATTAAACTCCTGATGGAGATTTAATATGGCAAAAATAAGCCCTGTATCTATAAAATATACAGTGCATGCAAAATTTTCAGCAGAAGGCGGAGTTGAGAAGCCGGACGTAATCGGAGCTTTATTCGGACAGACAGAGGGACTGCTTGGCTCTGAGCTCGAGATGAGAGAGCTTCAGAAGGAAGGAAAGATAGGCAGAATTGAAGTTGACTTGAAGAATAATGACGGGAAGACTGAAGGGAATATCCATATTCCCTCTGCATTGGACAAGGCAGAAACAGCATTAATTGCAGCTGCAATAGAAACTATTGATAAAATAGGACCCACTGAAGCGAAGATTGAAGTTGAAAAAATCGAGGATGTCAGAGGAGAAAAAAGGAGCTTTATTGTTGACAGGGCAAAGAAGCTTCTTGAATCAATTCAGGGAGGCTCTGAAACGCGGGAGATGGCTGACGACTTAAAAACGCAATCGCGCCTTTCCAAAATGCAGGAATACGGCTCAGAAAAGCTGCCTGCAGGAGACATTTCTGAACATGAAGTTATTGTTGTTGAGGGAAGAGCAGATGTTATTAATCTTCTGAAAAACGGCATAACCAACGTTATTGGAATGAATGGAACAAAGCTTCCTGAAGCAGTAAAAGAAATGAGCTATGATAAGGAAATCACTCTTTTTGTTGACGGAGACAGAGGAGGGATGCTGATTGCAAAGAACGTCTGCGAAAATGCAAGAGTGGACTTTATTGCAGTTGCTCCTGACGGCAAGGAAGTTGAAGAGCTTGCCGGCAAGGAAATACTTACAGCATTAAGGAGGAAGATTCCTGCTCCTAACTTTTTCAGAGAGAGAAGCGATTTCCAGAGAAGAAATTTTGGATATGGCAGAGAGCAGAGAAGAACCGAGGCTGAACCGGTTAGGAGGGAGAGTGTTGAAATCGGTGATGAAGAGAGAGAAAAGCTCAGGAAAATGATGGGCGAGATTGACGGAGAAAAGTCAGCCTATCTTCTTAACAACAAACTTGAAATTCTGAAAACAGTGCCTGTGAGAAGCATAAGCAATGCTCTTTCAAGAGAAGGCGGAGTCGCCGGAATGGTTATTGACGGGCTGGTGACTGGAAACATTGTTTATTCTGCTGAGAATTCGGGAATAAGTTTCATTGCTGCGAAGAATTTTGCATATACTGACACGAAAATCAAGCTGATTTCGCTTTAGCTTGATTTTCGTTTTTCTTGTTTTTTTGACGTTAACTGATAGGCACAAGGTTGAGCATGGGCGGGGTTGTAAATTTTTAAATTGAAATTAAAATTGTAGGATTAGGAGTTAAGTTAATTTTTTATCATTATCAAAGCAAGAGTTTTTAAATATCTAAACTTTAGAATATCATGGAAAAAAGAGGGAAAGACTGGATTCTTATTGCATCAGCAGTGGTCATATTTATTGCAGCGGTTGTGCTGGTTGGATGGATATGGATTAGCTCGTACAGCAAGGATTGCGCTGATGAATCTTGCTTTGAATCGTCGCTTGAAAAATGCAGCAGGGCCGTTTGGATTAATGAAGCAGAGGATGCTTCATGGGGGTACGGCATAAACGGCAGAGGATTTTTGTGCACGCTTAATTCAAATTTATGCGGAGAGTGCATTGTAAATGTAAAGTTATTGCAGGTTAAAGGTGGATCTATTGATTTGGAGAAGCTGAATGGGAGGAGCATGGACTGCTATCTGCCTTTCGGATATGCTGCAAATCCTCAGGAGGATTTGTCAAGATGTCATGGGATTCTTAAGGAAGAAATGCAGGATATGATTATAAGAAAAATGCACTCGTATATTCTTACTAATGTTGGCAGGATAAGCGAGGAATTGAGCAGGGCTGTTTGATTCTGAATTAGTCTAATAACCCATTTTAACTAACCCCTAAGCACCCTTGTTATTATATTAACATTATTTTTTGTTATTGATTTGCAGGTTGATTTCCAAGTTATAGTGAAAGTCATAAGTCTTTCCTCGATTTTTATGACTTTCCCATGATAGCAAAGGCGCAAACGAGGAATTATCAGCGTCCTTTGCTATAGTTTTACAGATTATACCAATTTGAATTTTAATTTTTTTCGGGCATAGATTTATAAGTATTAATTCTTGATTAAAAAATGAAAAAATTCTTAACATTGGTAGAGACTGCAAGAGCATCTGTTGGAAAGCACGGAGGATTCACTGAGTCAAGCCAAGATGCTATAAAAGGCGAAATTCAGAGAAAAGCATTTGAAATGACAAGAAAACATTTCAAAATGATGGCTTGGTGTCCGCAAGTATCAATGGGGCAAGAGAAAGAAGGAACTATCAGAAATGCAAACCAACTGCTTGATGAAGCTAATGATTATTTTGCAGATAAATTGCAGGCAGTTTTTCCTGGCTACTCAAATTCACAGCTTAAACCTTCACAGGCAATGCCTGTCGGGGGGACAATCAGGATTGAGAGTGTTGAAGGAGGCATGATTGGCTTTCTGAGTTCATTGAGCCGTTCTGACTTAGAAAGTCTTGGAGGCACTTTTAAAACTGAAGAAGAGCTTGCATTAATGGCTGCCACGTGGGCGTATCATTTTGCCCAGAGAAGAGAGCCATATACTTATTTTAAAAATTAAACCAGTGATGCTCGCCTCGCCTGATGGCTCGGCTAGAATTATCTGCTCAATCAACTCACAAGTTCCTTGATTTCGATAGTTGATTAATAATTAATGTCACTAATCCCTACATTGTTTGATGAAGCCCAAATGGCAAGGTTTGAAGATTAACATTAATTTTAGATAAGTTTAAAATTCAGAGCATGAATAATTAAGCCATAGAAAGATATTTAAGCAGAGAGGTGGTATAGTTATTATGGAAAAACAAATAATGAATTTTAATGTTTTGATAGAGCAGGATGAAGATGGGATTTATGTAGCGAGGGTGCCCGAGCTTGAAGGATGCTACACCCAGGGAAAAAACTTGGAAGAAGTTCTCGTCAGAATAAAAGAGGCGATAGAGGTTTGCTTAGAGGGAGACAAAGAGGAGATAAATCCTATGAAGTTTGTTGGGATTCACAGAGTTCAGGTGCAAATGCCTCTTCTGGCCTAGAATGGCAAAATTAGCCCAGATTTCTGGAAAAGAGTTTTGTAAAATCCTCGAGAAACTTGGCTTTATCAAGACGTTTGGGAAGGGAAGCTATGTAAGATTCAAGCATCCAGATGGGAGGAGAACTGTTATTCCTGTTCACGGAAACGAAGAGTTGGGGAAGGGATTAATTAGAGAGATACTAAACCAAATAAAAATCAGCAGAGAGGAATATGAAAAGTTAATTGGTGAATAATATGATAAGATTCGGACCGGCTGGATTCGGGACTGTGAAAGAGGCGGCTTCTAACATTGAACAACTGCACAAGAAAGGGCTACGGGCATGCGAGATTCCGTTTACCTATGGGGTTTACATTAAGGAAAAGGAGCATAGGAAGGAGATAGAAGAGATACGAGAAACTGCAAGAAAACTGGATTTTAAGATAAGCATACATGCGCCATACTGGATAAATCTGAACTCTACCGAGAAAATGAAGATTGAAGAGAGCAAAAAAAGGATTTTGGACAGCTGTAAAATAGGCGAGCTTCTTGGAGCGGAGATTGTGGTTTTTCATGCCGGCTTTTACGGAAAGATGGACCGGGAGACAACTTACCTAAATATAAAGAAGGCGGTTCTCGAGATGCTGGACGAGATAAAGAGAAACAAGTGGAAAATCAAGATTGCGCCCGAGACAATGGGAAAGATTAACGTTTTTGGCTCGGCTGAGGAGATACTGCGACTTGTCTCTGAAACTGGATGCGCCTTTTGCCTTGACTTTGCGCACATGTGGGCAAGAAGCATAGGAAAGGAAAGTTACGCGGAAATCTATGAAAAATTCAAACATTTTCCTGATTTGCACTGCCATTTTTCAGGCATAATTTTCGGGGACAAGGGAGAAAAGAGCCATAAGCCCACTCCTGAGTCAGAAATAAGGAAGTTGCTTGAGGTAATTCCCGAGAGCAGGAAAATCACCATAATTAATGAAGCGCCCTTTCCAATTGTGGATGCAGAGAAAATGCTGAAGATTTGGAATGAACTTTAAGAGTTAGATATTTGCTCTGCCCTTACTTCTCTTTGCCAAAGTTGAATGGTTTCTAAAGTTTCCGCTAAAGCTCTTATTAACCCATACTCTCTTGAAGCCTTTTTTTTAATTATTCTTAAAATTTTAGGAGATTTCCCAGTTTTGTACCCACATTGAATTAAAGATGCTAAACGCGCCAACTTGCTTTCTTCTAATCGAATAGCTTCGCTTATAATTACTAATCTTTCACCTGACAAGCTAATTGCTTCTGCATAAAGACCTCTTTCTCTTGCAGAAAGAGACTCATCAGTAATTTCTGATAGAGCTTTATATAAAAGATTATACCGATGCCTTTCTTGGAGTTCTTTTTCTAAAGGTTCATTCATTTTTATTTTCTCACAAATCTTTGCGGAATTATTTTTTTCAGAATCTCCTGCTTTTTCTCTTGATTTTGCTTGACACCTTTTTCCTGAACTTTTTCATTTTCATGCGGCTTTTCTTTTGGTATACTGATGTATACTTGTTTTCTCTTGAGCTTTGAGTCAATATTCCTGAGTATGCTGTGGGCTGTGTCAGGATTTGCTCTCAAAGTATTCAGTATATACAGGGCTTTTTTTATCAGCTCGTCATAGCTCTCTCTTTCATACTCTTTCAGGTGCTCTAATCTCGCCTTAGTGTCTATTTTTATTTTTATCGTCGTTATCTTTAACTTTTTCTCGCCGTTATTCTTTGCCATTTTAGGTATACTTCAGTGTCATCAAGTATACTATTTAAAGATTGTTATTTTGTAGTAACTATTAAATCATAACAGCACAATAATCTTTATAAAGGCAGAAAAGATGCTATTTTCAACTAAATTTTATAAAACACAAAGATGAAATCAAAGGCAATTTTGGTTTCCTTGTTAGCGATTTTTGCAGTTTTGACTTTAACTGTGCTTGTAAGGGCTGACTTGGTTGCAAATGACGATGAAGCATTCAGAGTGTCCGTGAAAGGTGTTGAGTTTATAAACATCTTCGAGGATACTGTTTCTGTTGATGCTGGAGAAACAATTCCTATAAGAGTTGTTTTTGCAGCTGGAGAAGATGCTTCTGATGTCAAAGTGAAGGCAGAAATCTCTGGGTTCAGGGATGATGTTGAAGATGCAACCGGCAGGTTCGACATTGTTGAAGGCAAGACATACAGCAAGCTTCTTTCTTTGAAGATACCGTCTGATGTTGATCCTGAAGAGGATGCAACACTGACTATCCGAATTGAAGCAAAGGGAAAAGACGGCTTTAGGAAGGAGATTCCTCTGTTAGTTCAGAGAGAGCCATACAATCTCGAAGTTTTGTCAGTAGATGCTTCAAAAGAAGCTACAGCAGGCTCAACACTTGCTGTGAATGTTGTCTTGAAGAACATGGGCAGCCATGAGCTTGAAGATACGTTTGTTGTTGTAAGAATTCCGGCTTTGAATGTTGAGAAGAGAGCCTATTTCAGTGACTTATCTGCCACTGACGGGCGAATAATCTATCTTGACAAGAGCGAGTTTGATTGGCCAAATGAAAGAATCACTGTGCGTGAATCTTCTGATAGAGAAGATTCTGCTGAAAGAACAGTATTCTTGACTATACCATCAGACGCAAAAGCAGGAGTTTACAGCCTTGAAGTTGAGGCATACAACTCAGACGCAAGCGAAAAAACTACAAAAAGCATATCAATTGTCGGCAGCGAGCAGAAGAGCGATGTCTTGACTGCTGTGCTGAGCAAAGATGTGCAGTCAGGACAAACTGTGACTTACGACTTAGTTGTAATCAACTCAGGCGATAAGATTGCGGTTTATACCATCGTTCCTGAAAACGCGCAAAACTTGATTGTAAGTGTTGATGAGCCAATAATAACTGTGCCAGCTGATTCGAGCAAGACTGTAAAAGTCAGTGCTACTGCTGGAGAAGTTATGGGAACATTCAACTTTGCAGTCAATGTCAACAGCCAGGACAAGCTTGTGAAGAGAGTTAACTTCTCTGCCAATGTAGGCAAGAAGGCAATTACAAGCAATGTTACTGTTTTGACTGTTGTGCTTGCAATAGTATTTGTCGTGCTATTGATAGTGCTTATAGTGCTGTTAACAAGAAAGCCTGAAAAGACTGAAGAGCTTGGAGAAAGCTACTACTAAGTTTAATTTTTTATTTTTTATTTTTTATTTTTTTTATTTATCAGATTTATAAACCAATAATAACGAGGAAAAATATGAACGAAAATCAAAGAACACTGGGAGAGAGTTTGAAGGCGGGACTCGCAGCATTAGCTATAGGCACGGCGGTTGCCCTTGGAGGATGCGGCTCACATTCTGA
>Ga0082335_1008366_pt1 | contig 11817 bp, 6 predicted proteins | sample Subgrocontami58m_FD_72375 | JGI IMG/M metagenome (GOLD analysis project Ga0082335, IMG submission 72375) | Subsurface groundwater microbial communities from S. Glens Falls, New York, USA - GMW37 contaminated, 5.8 m (SPADES assembly) (version 2) ...
ACTTCCGGCCGGGGCAGCAATCCGGCGGCTTTCACGATTTCAGCCACCTTCTCCTCCCATTCAATCGCCATCACATGGATGCCCCGCACTCCCGGGACCGCTTTCAACCTTTCAATCGTCTCCACGCAAATCTTGATCCCCTCTTCCGCCTGCTTCTCCTTCGGGGTACCCTTCATCCGCTCAATCATCTCGTCCGGAACATCCATCCCCGGTACATTCTTCTTCATGTAATTCGCCATCCCCGCGGATTTCATCGGCGTCACCCCAGCCAAAATCGCACATTGCTCATGCAAACCACGGTCCCGAACCATCTCCATCCACCGCTCAAACTTCGCCACATTGTATATGCACTGCGTCTGAATAAACGCACAGCCCGCCTTTACCTTCTTCCCCAAACGAGCCGCCCGAATCTCAAAAGGATCCGCAAAGGGATTCTCCGCCGCACCCGCAAATAATACCGGCCTCCCCTTGATCTCCTCACCTCCCAAAAACTTCCCCTCATCACGCATCCGGCAAACCATCCCCAACAACTGAACCGAATCTAAATCATACACGTTCTTGCCCTGCGGATGATCACCAAACTTCTGATGATCCCCAGACAAACAAAGAACATTGCTGATCCCTAACGCCGCCGCACCCAATAAATCACTCTGCAACGCTATCCGGTTCCGGTCACGGCAAACCATCTGCAATATCGGCTCTAAACCCATCCCCTTCAACAATACGCAAGCCGAAAGCGAAGACATCCGCACTACCGACGTCTGATTGTCCGTCACATTCACCCCGTCAACCACACCCCGCAATAACTCACCCTTCCGGCGAACTACTTCCGCGTCGGCGCCCCGCGGCGGACCACACTCCGAGGTAACAACAAACCCGCCCGACTCCAGAATCTTCTCCAATCTCGAATTGGTCTTCACAGCTTCAAATCCTCCCTCACCCTCCGACGTGGACCTCCGTCACGACCACTGCGCCAATCCTTTACCGGTATTATCTCTTCGTAACGATCCATCTGACCCAAAGCCTGCAAACGATCAATGATCAACTGCCAACCGCAATCCGTCTCCCGGTCAACCTCGCACTTCCCACCCGAAGAACCGCCACAGGGACCATTCAATAAACTCTTCGCACAACGAGCTATCGGACAAACACCACCCGTCATATCCAAAATGCAGGCGCCGCAGCCCTGACAACGCTCACTCCATACCCCCTGCTCCAACGTCACCCCAATAAACGTCGTGTTCAAAGCCGGCGCTACCAACTTCGTCCGGTATGTGTCCGCTACGTACTGAACACCCGCCCCGCAGGCCATCGATAATATCAAATCGTAATCACCGGCAAAACTCCGAACCTGATCAATGTACTCGTAATCGCACTGCCGCTCTAACGTGTGCTCCCGAATCTCAATCTCCTTGCCCTCCTTCTGAGCACAAAGACGCAACTCCGATGCCAAAACCGCTACCTCACGCTCACCACCGGACCCGCAAACCGTCACACACTCGTTGCAACCCAAAAGCAATATCTTCCGGCAACCCCCCAGTATCCCCAATATCTCTTCCAAGGACTTGCGATTAGCTACAATCATCTACCAACCCTCCAATATATCCGCGACTCCTATGCGCCCATTCTAACCCTTAACTAAAGAACGCCTTGCCGGCGATGGACCCAAAGCTCGAACCCGCTCCGTCATCTCCCGGGCCAACTCCGCAAAACGCTGCCCCTGGGAAGCACTCATGTTGAACATCTCCAACCGACCCGAACCTAAACCAACCTCATCCAGTAAACCCTTCACATACTCCACACGACGACGAGCCCGTAAATTACCCCGTAAAAAATGACACTCCCCTTCCAAACAACCCGCAATATATACCCCATCAACCCCACTCTCAAAAGCCCGCAAAATCAAAATAACGTCCACACGGCCAGTGCAGGGAACCTTCACTACCTTTACACTGCTCGGATAACTCAAACGCATCGAACCTGCCAGGTCCGCAGCACTGTACGCTCAATGCTCACAACAAAAAGCAATGATCTCCGGCTCAAACCCGTTCCCGCCATTCTCCGGCATCTCAACTCCCTTCAGCAAAAGTCCAAGATCCTGAATCCCAAGCCTAAACCCTGAACCCGGAACCTGAACTGTTATGAACCCACCAACGCCCCAACCTTCGCCTCCAACTGGCTCGTCCGAAAATGCATCAAATCTATCGCCCGGGCCGGACACTCCGCCGCACAAGTCCCGCAACCCTTGCAACGTACAATGTCTATCTCCGCCTCACCCCGAACATTTACCACCGGAACTTCATACGGACATACCCGTACACAGGTCAAACAAGCCGCACACCGATCTCCCGATACTACCGCCACTATCCCTCCTACCAAAAGAGAATCCTGAGAAAGGATCGTAGCGGAACGCGCCGCAGCAGCTTCCGCCTGAGCAATTGTTTCATTGATGCTCTTGGGATAGTGGGCCATGCCGCACAGATACAGGCCGTCGCTGGCAAAATCAACGGGACGGAGCTTCACATGCGCCTCCAGAAAAAATCCTTCGGCGCTGAGCGGAAACTTAAAAATATTGGCTAATTCCTTACTGCCAATCGAGGGCACCACCGCCTGCGAAAGCACCAGGAGATCCGGCTCCAATTGCAGAGGCAGCTGGAGCATGGGTTCTTCGATTTCCACCACCAGTCTGCCCTCCGTTAACGAAACACGCGGTTTGTGCTGATCATCAAAGCGAATGAAGAGTATACCCTTTTCTCTGGCTTCGGTATAGATGCTTTCTTTGAACCCATAGGCTCTCATATCTCGGAATAAAACGATTACTGATGCCTCGGGGTTGATCTCCTTTATCTTTAAGGCATTCTTAAGGGCCGTTGTGCAACAGATCCGGCTGCAGTAAAAGTCAATTGCCGGATCATCGTCCCAGGGGCCAACGCACTGAACCATCACGACCGATTTGGCGTTACGGAGGGTTTGCTCACCGGTAAAAATCTTCGCTTCCAACTCCTCCTGGCTGACCACCCGCGCGTCATTGCCCTGAAGGTAAGCCTGGCCCTGATATTCGCGACCACCGCTGGCGATGATCACTGTTCCATGCTCGATTACCATCTGCCGCGGCCCGTCCACCTCCCCGATGCGGGTTTGGAAATTTCCCATCGCCCCGCCGTGCTCCAGGACTTGGTAACCAGTCAGAAGCTCGATCAGCGGGTGGGCTTTAACTTTTTCCATCAGCTGATCGAGAAAATACTGCGGATCGCCCCCTTCCGCAGAATAATAGCGCCGCCGCATCGCCCCCCCGAGTCCCGGCTCTTTTTCCACCAGATATACTGGGAATCCCTGATCCGCTAAATTCAGAGCGCTGGTCATCCCGGCAAGTCCGCCCCCCACAACAAGACACTTCTTAACCAAACTCCGTTCCCTGCGGTGGAGCGGCTCCAATCGGGTAACACTGGCTACCGCCATCGCCAGGAGCCGTCTAGCCTTCTCGGTGGCCTCTTCTTTTCTGCCCATATGGACCCAGGAACACTGATCACGGATATTGGCCATTTCGAAGAGATAAGGGTTGATGCCAACCTCGCGGATCGTCTCCCGGAAGAGGGGTTCGTGGGTTCGTGGCGAACAGGAAGCGACGACCAGCCGGTTCAGGTTATGCTCCCGCAAACTGTTTTGAATAGCCACCAGCGAATCGGCCGAACAGGTATAGGTGGTATTTTCCGCATGGACAACATAGGGCAGCGTGAGGGCATATTGAACCAAGTCTTTCACCTTGACGGTCCCGGCAATATTTGTCCCGCAGCTGCAAACAAAGACCCCAATCCGCGGTTCTTCTTCAGGCAGGATTTCTTTTTCCGGCGGGAATTCCTTTTTGCGCACCAGGGTCCCCCGTGACCTCCCCACAATGGAAAGGGCCATGGCGGCGGCACCGCTGGCCTGGATGACGCTGTCAGGAATATCCTTCGGCTCGGCGAAGCTGCCGCAACTAAAGACCCCCGGCCTGTTTGTTTCCAAGGGGTGAAAATCTTCCGTGGCACAAAATTGATGCTGGTTGAGCTTGATATCCGCCACTCGGGCCAGCTCCTCCGCACCATGCGGGGCATTCATGCCGATACTGAGAATGACCAGGTCAACACGCTCTTCAGAGATGCCGGCACCAGGGCTGCCATTCCGGTAACGGATGAGGATATCTTTACTCAGGGGGTCTTCCTCCAGGGCGGAAATACGGCAGGAGATATATTTAATGCCTTTTTCCTTACCCCGCTCAAAATAGGCGTCAAACCCCTTGCCGAAGGCCCGCATGTCCATCTGAAATATTTTGCATTCTACACCCGGTATATGTTCCATGGCCAGCATGGCTTCTTTAGTAGCGTACATGCAGCATACGGAACTGCAATAATCCTTATCTTTATTGCGCGATCCTACGCACTGGAGGAAGGCCACCTTCATCGGTTCCCGGTGATCGGAAGGGCGCGTCACATGGCCGCTAAAGGGACCGGAGGCACTTAGCATCCGTTCAAACTCCATGCTCGTCACGACATTGGCATAACGGCCATAACCCAATTCCGGGGATAATCCGGGATCGTATAAAGAATAACCGGGGGCCAGGATTACCGACCCCACCGACAATTCCTCCTCTACAGGCGCCGCCTGATGGTCTATAGCCCCGGCTTTACAAACCCGCACACATAAGTGACATTCCGAACAGATGCCGCATTCAAGACAACGCGCCGCTTCCCGGAGCGCCTCTTCCTCCGTTAACGACTGCTCGACTTCCCGAAAATCACCTATCCGGTCGGCCACGGGCAGGGTAGATGCAACCGCTCGCGGAGACAGGTCAACCACTCCCTCTTCCACCATCCTGGCTATTTCTTCCGAGGAAAGTTCCACCGTAGTCAAAGGCAGTTCTTCACGGGGCGTAAGCAAATCGACATTCCGCAAATAGCGATCGATCGATAGCGCCCCGCGGCGGCCGTCGGCGATGGCCTCAATCAAGATGCCGGGGCCTCTGTGAACGTCGCCGCCGGCAAAAATACCCCGCTGGTTTGTAACTAAAGTCTGCGGATCAACGATGAAGGTCCCCCGCGCACTCACCTCCAAACCGTGCGCCGGATCCAGGAAAGAGATCTCGGGCGCCTGGGCAACCGCCGCGATCATCGTATCGGCAGGTATGACAAATTCCGAACCGGTTACGGGAACGGGACGTCGGCGTCCACTTTCGTCGGCAGCGCCCAATTCCATGCGGAGGCACTTTACCCCGGCTACCCGTCCGTCCACAACATCTACGGCCACGGGTGCCGTCAACAGCTCCAGCCGCACACCCTCCCGCTCCGCCTCCTCTACCTCCCAAACGTTCGCCGGCATTTCATCCCGCGAACGGCGATAAATCATTACCACCTCGCGAGCCCCCAGCCTCAGCGCACTGCGCGCCGCATCGACAGCCGTGTTGCCGCCGCCGATAACGGCCACCCGGGCGCCCACTTCGGGCATGCCGGCGGCCTTACCTCCGCCGGCTGAACCAGAGCTGTCACCAGCCAAACTTACCGCCTGCAAAAAAGGAACACCGTGAAAAACGCCTGCGGCATCCTCTCCTTCTATCCCCAGGCGCTGCGGCTCGTGTGCCCCGATGGCCAGAAATATGGCCTGATATCCTTCCCGGAAGAGCGAATGGATATCGCGTACCGGGCTGTTTAAGCGTATTTCTACCCCTTCGGCGGCGATCCCCTCAATTTCCCGCTGTAAAACCTCGCGCGGCAAACGGTAGGCGGGAATGCCGACCCGCATCATGCCACCGGCTACGGGCAACGACTCGAATACCGTCACGCCATATCCCATCCGCACCAAATGGTGGGCGCAACTCAAACCGGCGGGACCGGAACCAACCACCGCCACCCTGGCCTCTGGCCTGCCGGTTATTCCATCTCCCGACCCGGCCGGCACACTTTCGGCGCCCGGTCCATGTTCATAGACCCAGTCGGCGGCAAAACGCTTCAGGGAGCAAATCGCCACCGGTGAATCCAGTTTTCCGCGGCTGCATTGGCCTTCGCAGGGATGAGTGCAGACCCGGCCGACCGAAGCCGGAAAAGGGTTATATTCCTTGATTACCTCCAGGGCTTCCGCATAACGCCCCGCCTGTATAAGCGCCACATACCCCTGCGCACTCGTTTCCGCGGGACAGGTCGCCTTGCAGGGGCTGGTTCCCCGCTTCGTGACCAGAAAAGCATTGGGTACGGCCTGCGGATAAGGGCGGTAGACGGCCTTCCGCTTGTTAAGGCCTTCGTTGAATTCATTGGGCAACTCCACCGGACATACCTGTTCACAATCGGCACAACCGGTGCATTTCTTCAAATCGACATAACGCGGCTGACGGCGAATTCTGGCCAGAAATCGGCCCGGCCCGCCTGTCAGGCCAACGAGTCGAGAGTTAGTGAGGATCTGGATGTTTAAATGACGGCCGGCTTCCACTAACTTAGGCGACACAATGCACATGGCGCAATCGTTAGTGGGAAAGGTCTTGTCCAGTTGGGCCATGCGTCCGCCGATGGCCGGCGAGCATTCCACGAGGTAAACCATGATTCCCGAATTGGCCAGGTCGAGAGAAGCCTGCACGCCGGCAATTCCGCCGCCGATGACCAATGCCGCACCTACGGTCTCATTTTCAGTTAAATTCATGGTCTACCCCCCCTACCCCACTTCACAGGGATGAAAGCTTCGCCGCTTCCAGGTACTTGGAAATCCTGTCTTCTGCCCCGATCGGAATGAGATGCACCCCCTGGCACAGGTCTTTCAATCCCGCTACCAAGCTGCTCACTATTTCGATGCTGGCCTTTTCTTTGTCCGGAGCAGCGGCCAGCTTTTCGATGATATGATTCGGGACTATTCCACCCCTAATGTGTTTGTTTATAAATATACCCATTTCTGCAGATCTGACGAGGATTATTTCGGCAATGACCGGAATCCTGAACGGCTCCACGCGTTTCATGAATTGTTGAAATGAATCGAGGTCAAAAACGGGCGTGCTTAGAAAGTAATGGGTGCCCAGTTCCGCCAGGTCCTCCATTTCCTTCAACTCCATGTCGGGCACTTTTTTTCCCCAGTGCGCATCGATACCGGAACCGACACAGAAATTGGGCCGCCTGGCCAATTCCCGGCCGGAAACATCCTGCCCCTCACGAATGCTTTCGATAACCGAATAAAGCTTGCCCGAATCGACGTGAAAAAACATGAGTTCCTGCAAGCTATCGCCGGTGATCCGGTAATCCTCGGTAAACGTGAGGATATTTTCGATACCCGCTTCCGCCGCCTTGAGCAGATGATCTTGCAGTTCAATCCGGCTCTTGTCCCGACAGGTTGTCTGCAAGATAGGATCGAATTTCTGTTCCCTCAAGAGGCGGCAGGTCCCCATGGTATCCGTAACGAGTCCTTCGATCTTCAGTTCGGGAACGGTCAGCGCATCTACCCTGCCCCGGATGCGCTTAACATTCCGGACGAGGTCTGCCGTTCCGCCGCTGATGGGAGGTTGAATTTCCGAAGTGACGACGAATTTCTTCTGCTTTAGATTCTCTGCCAAATGCATAGTTACACCCTATTTCCTCAGTCCTAAGAGCGCCGCTACCTCGCGCTTCAACTGATCCAGCGGCAAAGGTTTAGAAAAACAGGCATCCGCCCCATAGGTCTTCATCTGATCGAAAGCCTCCTCATTCAGATAGGCGGAAAGCACTATAATCTTGATATCCTTCGATATCGGATTACTTTTTACCTTTCTGCATACCTCGTAGCCGTTGATATCGGGCATCATAATGTCCAGAATGAGGAGATCCGGCAGGAAGTGACTGACCTGCAGCCCGGCTTCAAATCCATCGGCAGCCGAAATAAGATCATAACCGAATTCGTCCTCTTCCAGTGCCTGGACGATTGTTTCCACAATTATTTTATCGTCATCCACAACCAGAATCCTTTTCCTGGCCGCCACCTTGGTCTCAGCAGGCACGGGGAGCCCTCTTCCCACAAGGAAGTTATCCAGGTCGCTCTTCTTGATCCGGCGATGCCCTCCCGAAGTCTTCTGGGCGGCCAGATCGCCCGTCTCTAGCCAATCGATGATCGTCTTTGTGGATACCATACAGTATTTGCTTGCCTGGGATATCGTTAGCAATTCCATGGATTAATCCTCACTTGATCGTAGACGTCTTCCTGGCGGTTGCCCATAGCGCCGCCACAGCCGTTTTAAACTTCAGACACTTGCCGCAGCCCTGCCGTCGTGAACGGGCAGGGTAATGATGAAATTGGTGCCCTTTCCCACTTCACTTTCCACCTTGATTTCCCCTCCATGGTCTTTGACAATACCATAACAGACGGACAGGCCCAGCCCCACCCCCTTCACCTTTTGTTTGGTCGTAAAAAAGGCTTCAAAGATCTTGTCCCTTAGTTCTTCGGGGATGCCTGTTCCCGTGTCCCTGATAATGATCAAGACGTCTCCGGAACTTAGCATGGTTCGGACGTTCAGCGTACCACCCTTGGGCATGCTCTCCTTGGCATTCTTAATCATGTTCAGCATGACCTGCCGAACCTGATTGGTAGAAGCCATGACCTCCGGCAGGTAGCGATCGAAGGAGGTGGTAACCCTGATATTTTCCTCCTTCATCTGTTTTTCCATGACCAGCAGAATCCCTTCAATGAGTTCGTTGATTTTAGTCGGCATTCTTTTTTCCTGTTCCGGCTTGGAAAAACTGAGCATGCTGCGAAGCATCTCGGAAAGTCTCACGGTCTCGGCCAGGGACAGCTCCAGAATCCGCCGGCGCTTGCTCGTGGGCGGTATTTCCGTTTTGAGCAATTCCAGGGTATTCATAATGCCGTAAATGGGATTATTCAATTCATGGGCTATCTGCGAAGTCAATCTTCCCATGGCGGCTAACTTCTCCGCCTGCAAAAGGGCTTCCTGGGTTTTTCTCAATTCCCGTTCAATGCCCAGCCTTTCCCGTAAATCCTTGAATATGCCGATACTGGCGATTTCATTGCCCATTTCATCGTAGATAAGCGATGCAGAAAGGTCACCTTCGATCAATTCCCCATCCTTGCGGCAAAAAAAGAGGGGAAAGGAAGCGAGTTTACCCACGCCACCAAATTCAGGGCTCCTTAACTTCTGCATCACCTCCTTGGCTACGCCCGGCGAATAAATGCTGCGGATATTCATTTTTCCCACTACCTCTTCCGCTTTGTAACCCAGCATATTTTCGGCCCCGCGATTAAAAATAAGGACCTTGCCGTCCGTATCGGCCACAATAATGCCGTCGACGGAGCTCTCGATCAGCCTGGTCAAAAATTCATTGGCCTCACGCAACTCCTTTTCCATTCTTTTTCTTTCGGAAATGTCGATGATCAGCCCTTCATAGCCCACAACTGCGCCTTTATCGTCCCTGTTAAGGTGGGCGGTCAGGAGCACCGTTATCTTTTCCCCGCCCTTGCGCTTGAATTCTACCTCCCATTCTTTGACAAATCCCTGTTTTTCAATCTGATTTTGAAAAGATAGCCGATCCTCCGGTTTGACGTACAGGTCTTTGACTATGTCAATCTTCAGAAATTCTTCCTTGCTCCCATACCCAAGCATCTCCAGCAGTGCCGGATTGCAGTCAAAGAAACGTCCTTCTTTAGCACTGATGTATAGTCCATGGCGCACCCTCTCGAAGAGGGTTCGATATTTTTCCTCTGAGTATCTTAAGTCCCTTTCGTATCTTTTTCTGTCCGTGATGTCCCTGATGTAAGCGTAGGTTTTGCTGCAGCCGTTTTCCGTTTTGGTGGGCGCAATGCAAACCTCGGCCTCCTTGGTGTCTCCGAGATGTGTTTTGATGCCCATTTCCAGGCAAACCTTCTGGCCGACGTTCTTGCCCTTGCTCATCATATCCGCCAGAAATTCCCGGTCGCTTTTCCCGATGAGTGAATAAAACCTGCTGCCTAAAATCCGTTCTTTGGGAACTTCAAGAATGTCCGCCGCCACTTGGTTGGCAAATTCTATGCAGGAATTTTCATCGAAAACGATAATCCCGTCATCCCCCATCTCCGCAATCTTTTCCAGACGTTCGGACATGACACTGAAGTCATGGCTGATAAACTGCTTCTCGTACTCCATCAGCCGTCCTTCCAATTGTGCGACCCGACAGTTAAGCTCCTCGTAACTAAGGTCATTTGCCATCGATTTCCTCCGACCGCCCGGGGGGCGCGTCTCTTCCAGGAAATTCTTTTTAGAACGGTCTTACTGCTAATTATCCCTAATGTTCTTCAGCAGATCAGTTGAGTCGACGAAATGCCGGTCCATTTCCATTTCCCCGGCTTCCAGGCCGAAAGCCAGTCCCATCAGCTGGGTAAAATACAGAATGGGGATATGGAAGTCTTTCTTCATCTCTTCGGCTATCTGCTGCTGGCGCGCGTCGAGGTTTACCTGGCATAAAGGACAGGCCACGACAATGGCAGCGGCGCCCACGTCTTGCGCATTTTGCAGAATCCTGCCGGAGAGCTCCATAGCCAGGGGAAGCTGTGAAACGCCCAGCGACCCGCCGCAACAACGGGTTTTGTAAGACCAATCAAGGGGTGTGGCGCCTAATATCGTCAGCAATTTATCCATCTGCTGCGGATATTCGTAATCCCGGACACCGGTAATTTTCGGGGGGCGGGTAATGATGCACCCATAGTAACACACCACTTTCATTCCCGCCAAGGGGCGCACAACACATTGCGCCACTTTAGCGTAGCCCACTTTTTCCGTGACCGTTTGCAAAAGATGGTCAACCTCCAATTCCGGCGACGGCAGTTGCTTGATATCGGCCCGCAGCCGGTCCTGAAGGTCCTCCCTGGCGCATTCCTTGAGTCCGGACCTCAGGCGGATAAAACATGACGGACAGGGCGTGGTAATATTCCGGTAACCCTGTTGTTCCATGGCCACCAGATTTCTCACCGGCAGAAGCACCGACAGGTAATGATCAGTGGAATGGGCGGGCGTGCTGCCGCAGCAGCTCCATCCCTCGGGCTCTTCCAGGGGGACGCCAAGTTTCTGCATTACCCGGACTGTTGAGACATTGTATTCCCGTGAGGTGCCGTGAAGGCTGCAACCGGGGTAATAGCCGATTGCATCTTTCTTTTCCGCGGCGGTACTGGAAGAACGAGTCTTTCCAAAAGACGGCAGGAGCTTCAGCTTCCTGTTCCTCACCATTTTCATAGCCAGGGGCATATCCCGTCTGAGGAGCTGATCCAAATCGAGCGTGCCATCCAGGAGCTGGCGGAAGTAAAGTTCACCCATGAGTCCCGCTTCATACATTTTCCCAAACCAGCGTATCCCCCTGAGGGCCGCCCGGTTAAAGTGGACGGCTGGCGGAAGGGGCGCAAGGAGACCTTCCTTTTGGGCCAGAATCTTTAAATAGTCCATGATTCTGGTAATGTTTATATCATGGGGACAACGAACGGCGCAGGTTTCGCACATCGCGCAAAGCCAGATGGTCCGCGATCTCAAGACCGCATCTTTCTGCCCAAGCTGGAGAGCGCGCATCAGCTGGTTAGGGGCCAGATCAAAATGATCCGTCACGGGACAGCCGGAAGAACACTTTTGACACTGGTAACAGAGGAAAACGTTTTCACCGCACTCCCTGCGGATCTGCCGGGCCAGATCGGTACTTAAGGTCCTTTGCATGGCTGCTCCTTTACATCTGCTACCTCAAGCTACTTCCGGCCGGGGCAGCAATCCGGCGGCTTTCACGATTTCAGCCACCTTCTCCTCCCATTCAATCGCCATCACATGGATGCCCCGCACTCCCGGGACCGCTTTCAACCTTTCAATCGTCT
>Ga0082335_1008368_pt1 | contig 11811 bp, 10 predicted proteins | sample Subgrocontami58m_FD_72375 | JGI IMG/M metagenome (GOLD analysis project Ga0082335, IMG submission 72375) | Subsurface groundwater microbial communities from S. Glens Falls, New York, USA - GMW37 contaminated, 5.8 m (SPADES assembly) (version 2) ...
CGATCATCGCGTCGGTGCGTCTGCCCCAGATCATGTCGTGCACGCCCATCTGCACCATCTTGGCGCGGCTGGTGAAGCCCATCTTGATGCCGACGCGCTTCTCGCCGCGATCCACGCGCAATCCGATGCTCGTGCGCTGGATCTCGTAGGCGTCATCCAGGGTGAGTTTGTTGCTTGCGGTGAGCTGCGGAATGGCGCGCGCCTGGCGCGCCGCATCGTCCACCACGATTGCAAGTCCGCGAATGTCGCTCATGTCAGGCTCCGAATGCGGTGCGCACCGAGCCCAGCCCGGAAATGCGCACTTCGACTGTATCTCCGGCCGCGACCCCCGCCATGGGCCCCAGCGCGCCGGTCATGATCACATCCCCCGCCTTGAGGGGTGCGCCGGCCTGCGCCATGATGCGCGCAAGCCACAGGGCCGCGTTGAGCGGATTGCCCAGGCAGGCCACGCCTGCGCCGAGGGACACCTGCTCGCCGCGGCGCTCCATCACCATGCCGCACATGCGCAGGTCGAGACCGCGCAGCTTCTTCGGCTCGTTGCCGAGCACGATCATCCCGCCCGAAGCGTTGTCCGCGATGGTGTCCTGGATCTTGATGTTCCAGTTCTCGATGCGGCTCCCGACGATCTCGATCGCCGGCAGCGCATAGGCGACCGCCGAGATGAGCTCGCTGATGGTGGCGTCCTTCTTCTTCAGGTCCTTCTCGAGGACGAGCGCCACCTCGGCCTCGACCTTGGGCTGCATGAGGCGCGCGAGCGGCACCTCCTCGCCGTCGCACACCACCATGTCCGCGTAGAGCATGCCGTAGTCGGGCTGGTCGACGCCGAGCTGCTTCTGCACGGACTTCGACGTGAGGCCGATCTTGCGGCCGACCAGCCGCCTGCCCTTGCGCAGCCAGTACTGGGTGTTCGCCTTCTGGATCGCGTAGGCGCTCGCGATGTCGCCGGGCTGCATCTCGTCGCGGATGGGCTTGATCGCGACGCCCGTCTCCTGCGCCTTGCGCAAGCGCTCGGCAAACTGCCTGATCTTCTGGGGACTGAGTGTCATCTTGGGATTCCTGTCAGCTGCGAAACTCCGGGATGTCGGGCTTTGAGCCCCACATGCAGAACGATTCCGGCGCGAACGGGAACTGGCGCGGCCGGTAGCTTGCTTCCTGCTCCGGCAGGATGTGCTTCACCCCGACGGAGTATTCGTAGACCATCTTGTCCGGCCCCTCGAAATACAGGAAGCACGCCGACGAGGTCGCGTGCCGCCCCGGCCCGAACACGATTCTCACACCCTTTTCCCGCAGGAAGTAGTAGGAGCGCATGATGTCGTCGAAGTCCTCGACCTGGTGATTGATGTGCTGCACGCCCGGATGCGGCGAGGGAAACAGCGCCAGCGTGTGGTGGATGGTGCCGATGCGCAGCAGCGGCGCATCGCCGATCCAGTCCGACACCCGCGCATTCAGCAGCCTGGTCCAGAACGCCTCGTCGCGGGGCGCGTCCAAGGTGCGCAGGCCGATGTGGCTGAAGTGCGTGATCCCCGCGTCGCGGCTTGGAAAGTGCCGCGGCCCGCTGTGGTAGGGTCGCACCACGATCTCATGCTTGTTCCCGCTCGGATCCTTGAACGCGAGGAACTGCCTCACGCGCCTCGACTCGCACTCCTCGGGCGTGCCGTAGTGCACGCGATGGCCCCCGTTCTCCAGCTCGGCGCCGATGCGCTCGAAATCGGCGGCGTCGCGAAGGTCGAACGCGCTGGTGTGGTCGGCGGGATCGCCTTCGAAGACCATGAGCGTGTAGTCCCGCGTATCGCCGCGCACGGCCACCTTGTCGCTGCGGAAATACGCCGACTTGCCCTCGCGAGCGCATAGCTGGAGGCCGACGATGCGGGTCAGGAACTCGATCGTCGAATCCAGGTCGGCCGTGCCGATGCGCAGGTAGCGGATGTCGTGAAGATGGATCATTTTGCCGTCGCAGTCTCTTGTCACTCGACAGGATTGGCCGAGATTTTGGGTTTATATAACTCTCCCGATTTTGCACAGTTGCAACTTCGCAACTGTGCAAAATCGGAAGATCTATTAAAGTCAATTCGCGGCACCTCGCACAATTCCGTCGATTCCCCCTTCACCCCAGCTTCTTAACCCTCCCGATCCAGTCGCGGAACGCGGCCATCTGGTCGGTCATGAACTTGCGCGTCGTCGCGTCGGTGAGCTTGCCGTTCGCGTCGAACTTCGAGGTCTCCATGCCGATGAACACTTCGGGACGCACCATCAGGAATGCGTCGAGCTGCGCGAGGATCTTGCGCAGGTCGTACTGGGCGCTCACGCCGCCCTTCAGCCCGACGGTGGCGCTGAACATCGCGACCGGCTTGTTCTGGAACGGCTGCGCGGGCGGGCGCGACGCCCAATCGATCGCGTTCTTGAGCACCCCCGACACGGAGAAGTTGTACTCGGGGCAGGCGAACAGCAGCCCGTCGGCCTGCGCGATGCGCTCGCGAAAGGCAGCGGCCGGCGGCGGAAACCCCTTGTCGCAAACATCCTGGTTGAAAAGCGGAATGTCGGCGATGCTCGCGATCTCGAGCGCCATTCCCGCGGGCATCAGATCGCCCGCCGTCCTGAGGGCGTACATGTTGTACGACTTTTCCCTCAGGCTGCCGCATATTCCCAGGATTCGCATGTTTGCTCCTGACCGAATCTCGAAATTCGGCGTCAGTTACTTATTTCTTGTCATCCTGAGCGAAGCGAAGGATCTGCTGTTCGATTGTATGGACAGGTTCCGAAAGCAGATTCTTCGTCGCTGCGCTCCTCAGAATGACATCACTCGGCTCATTTCTCCAGGCCTACCATGATGCGCAGGCACTTCACGAACAGCGGCCTCAGCTCGGGCGGCAGCGGCTCCATGATGCGCCGCTCCACCACTGCGTCCCCGGGCAGCACATCCTCGAGGGCCCGGATGCCCTTCTCGGTGATCGTGATCTCGTAGGCCCTGCCGTCGTCGCGCGAGCGGTCGCGGCGCACGTAGCCGCGCGCCACCATGCGCGCGAGCATCTCGGCGAAGGAATTGCGGTCGATCGCTATTTTCTCGGCCAGCGCGTTCTGGTTCGCGCCGGGATTCTGGTACGCCGTGATGAGCAGGGCCTTCTGGCGCGGCGTCAGGCCGCTCGAGCCCAGTTCCTCGTTGAAGATCTCCTCGGCCCGGAAGTGCGCCCGCCTCAACAGGTGGGAAACGATGTCGGTGAGCACGAAGCGATCGAGCGCGCTGCCCCCCGCGGCGCGGGTTGCGGCCTCGGCGGAGGATCGGTTCGGTTTCGCCGGCATGGAAGCGGGGACGCGGGTGGAAGAGGAAGACATGGGTCAATTCAGACGTATTGTGCATAATTCTAATCGCCGTCGGGGTCGCCGCGCAAGTGCCGCATGCCAATGCGAATCCCCTGCCCCGGCCCCTGTTTCCCAACGCTGCGATACAACAAAGGCTACCTCCCCGCCCGTCCGTTGACACCCGCCGTAGCGCGGCGTAACGTAGGCTAAATATGCCGTAGTAGGCCTAGTTTCATCGAATTCCACGGAGCCGTCATGAACGCCAAGACCCAGATCCAGGAACGCAAGAACTACATCGACGGCCGCTTCGTCGGCAGCGCCAGGCAGTTCACCAAGCTGAGCCCGGTGGACGGCACCGCCGTCGCCATCGCGCACGAGGCCGACCGGGCGATGGTGGACGCGGCCGTGCGCGCCGCGCGCGCGGCGCTCAAAGGGCCCTGGGGCCGGATGCCGTTGCAGGAGCGCGTCGACCTGCTGCGCAAGATCGCCGCAGGCATAGAAAAGCGCTTCGACGACTTTCTCGCCGCCGAGGTCGCCGACACGGGCAAGCCGGTCAGCCTCGCCTCGCACCTGGACATTCCGCGCGGCGCGGCGAACTTCCGCATCTTCGCCGACATCGTGCGCACCTACGGAACGGAATCCTATTTCCTGGATACGCCCGACGCCAAGGGCGCGGTCAACTACGCCATGCGCAAGCCCCTGGGCGTGATCGGCGTGATCGCGCCGTGGAACCTGCCGCTGCTGCTGCTCACCTGGAAGCTCGCGCCGGCGCTCGCCTGCGGCAACACCATCGTCGCCAAGCCCTCCGAGGAGACGCCCTCGACGGCCACCCTTCTCGCCGAGGTGATGCACGAAGCCGGTGTCCCGGCGGGCGTGTTCAACGTGGTGCACGGCTTCGGCCCCGATTCGGCCGGCGAATTCATCACCACCCATCCGGGGGTCGACGCCATCACGTTCACCGGCGAGACCACCACCGGAGCGGCGATCATGAAGGCCGTCGCGCCCACGGTGAAGCCCGTGTCCTTCGAGCTGGGCGGAAAGAACCCCGGCATCGTGTTTGCGGACTGCGATTTCGAGGCCGCGGCGGCGGGCATGGCGAACGCCATCTTCGCCAACTGCGGCCAGGTCTGCCTCGCCCCCGAGCGCGTCTACGTCGAGCGCCCGATTTTCGAGCGATTCGTCCAGGCGCTGAAACAGAAAGCCGAAGCCTACGTCATGGGCTGGCCGGCGGACGCCAAGACCAACATGGGCCCGCTCATCTCCAGGCAGCATCGCGAGAAGGTGCTGTCCTACTACGCGCTCGCGAGGGAGGAAGGCGCCACGCTGGTCACCGGCGGCGGCATTCCGAAATTCGGCGATGCGCGCGACAACGGCGCCTACGTCCAGCCGACGCTCTGGACCGGCCTGCCGGAGACCGCGCGCACCGTGAAGGAGGAGATCTTCGGGCCCTGCGCGCATATCGCGCCCTTCGACAAGGAGGAGGAGGCGATCGCCATGGCGAACGACACCCGCTACGGGCTCGCCTCGACCGTGTGGACCACGAACCTGTCGCGCGGGCATCGCGTGGCGCAGGCCATGGAGTGCGGCATCGCCTGGGTGAATTGCTGGTTCCTTCGCGACCTGCGCACGCCCTTCGGCGGCGCCAAGCTCTCCGGCATCGGCCGCGAGGGCGGGCTGCATTCGCTGAACTTCTATAGCGAATCCCTGAATGTCTGCGTCAAGCTCTAGCTCCGTCATTCCCGGCAAGGCCAGGCCGCGCGGCAAGTACCCGCATTACAGGCGCGCCGGGGACTTCATCTTCGTCTCCGGCACCAGCGCGCGGCGCGCCGACAACAGCATCGCCGGCGCCGAGGCCGACGAGTTGGGCACGATGCAACTCGACATCCGCGCCCAGACACGTGCAACGATCGAGAACGTCCGCGACATCCTCGAGAGCGCCGGTGCCGGACTCGCCGACTGCGTCGAGGTCACGGTGTTCCTGGTCAGCATGAACGACTTCGGGGGCTACAACGAGGTCTACGGCGAATACTTCGGCTACGACGGCCCCGCCCGGACCACGGTGGCCGTGCACCAGCTTCCCCACCCTCACCTGCTGATCGAAATCAAGGCGGTCGCCTACAAGCCGCTGAAGTAAGATGCGGCATGCGGCTCCGTACGCAAATCGGTCTGGCGACGGCCGCGGCGGTCGTGGTGATCACCGGGGCGATCGCTCGCCTCCCCTCGTAAGAACCTGTCTAAAGTACGGAGGGTTGCTGCCGATATAACTTGGGCGGATTCCATTTCCCCTCAATTCACGGACACGACGATGACCTCCCCCATGCCAAGGCCGCCGCGTGATCCGAAGCCTGCCGACGAGTCGGACGGGCCGGTTGAGGCGAATCCGCAGGAAATCCGCCTGTTGCTCGTCGAAGACAATCCGGGCGACGCGTACGCGGTCGAAACGACGCTGCGCAACCTGAGCAAACCCGGTTACCGGGTCGTTCGAGCCCAAAGGCTCGGCGAGGCGCTCATGCTCGCCCGCAACGACGAATTCGACATCGTGCTGCTCGACCTGTCGCTGCCGGATTCTCAAGGCATCGAGGGCGTGCAGGAGTTCGCGCGGACCACGACCGGCCTGCCCATCGTGGTCCTGACCGGACTGGAGGACGACGAGGTCGCGGTCCAGGCGCTCAATCACGGTGCCCAGGACTACCTTGTCAAGGGCGAGGACAACGCCCGCGTCCTGCGCCGCGCGATCCGCTACGCCATCGAGCGCAAGCGCTCCGACGAGCATGTCGAGCGGCTCGCGACCACCGATCCGCTCACCGGCCTGGCGAACCGGACCCTGTTCCGCGACCGGCTCGAACACGCGCTCAGCCGGGCCCAACGCGAGAAGTCGCGCGTGGCACTGCTATATCTCGATCTCGACCGTTTCAAGGCCGTCAACGACACCTTCGGCCACGGGGCCGGCGACGCGCTTCTGCGCATCGTCTCAGACCGGATCCGGCTCGCGGTGCGCGAAAGCGATACCGTCGCGAGGATCGGGGGCGACGAGTTCACCGTCATCCTGGAGTCACTCGGCGAACCGACGCAGGCCAAGCCCGTTGCGACAAAGATCGCCGAGGCGCTCGCGCTGCCGTACCGGATCGGAGAGAACGAACTGTACGTCACGCCGAGCATCGGCATCGCGGTCTACCCCGACTGCGCGGGGGACGCCGAGTCACTGGTCCGCAACGCGGACGGGGCGATGTATGCCGCAAAGCTGCAAGGCCGCAACGGCATTCAACTCTTCACCATGGACATGTATGCCCAGTCGTTCCGGCGCCTGGAGATGGAAGGGCTGCTGCGCCGCGCCCTGGACGAGGACGAGCTGTATCTGGCCTTTCAGCCGCGCGTGCGCCTGAGCAGCCGGAAGATCATCGGCGCGGAAGCGCTGCTGCGCTGGAAGAGCGCCGAGGTCGGCGAAGTGTTTCCCTCGGCGTTCATTCCCATCGCCGAGGACACCGGACTGATCGTCCCCATCGGGGAATGGGTATTGCGCCAGTCGTGCGTGCAGGCCGTCAAATGGCAACGCAGGGGCGAGCGCGTCGTGGTCGCCGTCAACGTCTCCCCGCGCCAGTTCAGGCAGCCCGGATTCGTCAAGCAGGTCGCCGACATCCTGTCGGAGACCGGACTGCCGCCGGGATGCCTGGAGCTCGAAATCACCGAGAGCCTGCTGATGACCGACGTACAGGGCTGCGAAGCGATGCTGCGGAGTCTGCGCGACGTCGGCGTGTGCATTTCCGTGGACGATTTCGGCACCGGCTATTCCTCGCTTGCCTACCTCAAGCGCTTCTCCCTGGACGCACTCAAGATCGACAGGTCGTTCGTTTCCGGAATCTGCACCGACAGCGGCAGCGCCGCCATCGCCCACGCAATCTGCGGACTGAGCCGGGCGCTGGGACTCGAGGTGATCGGCGAGGGGATCGAGAGCGAGGAGCAGGCGGCCCGCCTCGCCGCCGAGGGCTGCGATATCGCCCAAGGGTTCCTGTTCAGCCCCGGCTTGACCGCAGGGCCGTTCTCCGACCTGCTCGAGCACGGCTTCCGCCCGGTATCGCACATCGCGCTCGGCACCCGGGTGAACGCCCGGTAATCCTTCGGCCGCCGGCGCCCACCCTGGCGCGCGGGAGATTGTGGCAAGCCACCGGATCGAGGTAAAGTGGGCGTCGTTCGCGAGGCCGACATGCTGCCGCCCATCAACTTCGCCAAATGGATCGATGACCACAGCCACCTGCTGAAGCCGCCGGTAGGCAACGCCGTGGTCTATCGGGACACGGACTTCATCATCATGGTGGTCGGCGGCCCGAACGCCCGCCATGACTATCACGACGACCCGTACGAGGAGTTCTTCTACCAGATCAGGGGCGACATTTTCCTCAGGACGCAGCAGGACGGAAAAGCCGTCGACGTTCCGATCCGGGAAGGCGAGATCTTCCTGCTGCCGGCGCACCTGCGCCACTCGCCGCAGCGCCCGCAGGCAGGCTCGGCGGGCCTGGTCATCGAGCGTTCCCGGCCCAGGACCGAGCTGGACGGCTTCGAGTGGTACTGCCCGAAGTGCAACGCCCTCCTGCATCGCGTCGAGATCCACTGCGCCGACATCGTCGCCAACCTGCCGCCGCTCTTCGATGCGTTCCATGCCGACCTCGGAAGGCGCACCTGCGCGGCCTGCGGGACGGTCCACCCGGGCCGCGGCTTCTGACTTCGGGTCCGAGGACCGGGTAGCGGCGCCAGCGGGCTGCGCCTGTCCGCTCGGCGTTCAGCTTAACGCAAATTTCCGCCGCGCGCCCCGCGGTACCAATCGAGGATCTGCTCGCCGTTCCAGTGCAGCACGCCCGGAAAGCCCTTGATGTACTCGTACACTTCCTCGAGGTACTTGATGCGGAACGGCTGGCCGCTGATATAGGGATGGATGGCGATCGCCATGATCTTGGGGCGCTCGGCGCCTTCCTGGTAGAGCCGGTCGAAGCTGTCGATGCATTTCTGCTTCCAGTACGCGGCTTCGTGGTGCTGCACCATCATCACCGGGATGTCGTTGGTCTCCACCGAGTAGGGCAGCGTCACGAGCGGCCCGTTCGCGGTAGCGATCTCGGTGGGCTCGTCGTCGTGAACCCAGTCGCCGATGTAGCGGATGCCCGCCGCGGCGAGATGCTCGGGCGTGTCGAGGGTCTCGGTGAGCCCCGGCCCGAGCCAGCCGACCGCGCGCTTGCCGGTGAAGCGCTCGATCGTATCGAGGGTTCGCGCAATCATCGCCGGCTGGTCCTTTTCGTTGTGGATCGGGCCCTGCTCGTAGCTGTGGCCCATGAACTCCCAGCCCGAATCCTTGCAGGCCTGGGCCACGCGCGGGTAGTCCACGCACACGCGCGCGTTGATCGCGAGCGTCGGCCGGATGCCGTGGCGCTCGTACAGGGAGTGGAAACGCCAGAATCCCACGCGCATGCCGTATTCGTGCCAGGACCAGTTGGGAACGTCCGGCAGCAGCGACACGCCCGTGGGCGGCGGGAGAACCTGGCGCGCCATCGCGCGCGCGATGTCCCAGACCTCCAGGTTGACGATGGTCCAGACGACGATGCGCTCGCCGTTCGGCAGCCTGAGCTTCGGCCGATCGACGATCGCGCTGTAGGAAATGCGTTCGCGGGGGATCATTGCCATATCGCCTCTCTTCAAAGTTTCATTGCACCGGGCTTCGCTATCCGGTGTAGGTTGGACTGAGCGCAGTCCAACGTCGACGTTGGACTTCGGCCTTCGGCCTCGGTCCAACCTACGCCGCCGCCCGGGCCTGCCTGCGACTGAGCACGAGCATGATCGCCGCGCTCGCGGCGAGCGTCGCCGCGCCCGTGATGAACACCAGCCGCGGCCGGCCGCTGTCGATCAGCCAGCCGATCAGGGGCGGCGACACCGCGGAGCCCAGGTCCAGGCCCGAATAGACGAAGCCGTAGACCTTGCCGCGCGCGTGCGCGGGGGTGACCTCGCGCACGATGATGTCGCGCGACGGATTGACGCTGCCGACGCAGAAGCCCGCGAGCGTGGTGACCACGACGAGCAGCACCGTCGGCAGCGCCCCGCTCGCCAGCGTCATCACGAACAGCATCGCGAGCAGGATCCCGATGATCGCGGCCGCGTCGTGCCGGCGCGTGCGCGCCGCGATGAAGCCTCCCGCGAGCGTTCCCGCCGCCGCGCCCGCGAGATAGCCGGTCAGCGTTCCGGTCGCCACCGCCACGGCGACGCCGTACAGGCCCACCATCGCCGGGATCGAGAAGGTCTGCAGCGCCGTCGAGGTCACCGAGGTGAACAGGAAGAAGCAGAAACACGAGAGCACCGGCGCCGAGACGAGCAGCCTGAGGTCGCCGCCGAGCCCGGCCCCGACCTGCCGCGGCGCCGCGTGCGCAGGCGCGCCCGCGCCGTGTCCGTCGTGGCGCAGCGCAGGCTGGAAGGCGAGCACCGCCGCGATCGCGAGACCGATCGCCCCGGCCGCGATCATGGTCGCGCGCCAGCCGAACGCGGAGGCGAATGCGACCGAGAACAGCGGCGCGACCACCCAGCCGAGGTTCCCCGATACGCCGTGCACCGAAAAGGCGTAGCCCAGGCGGCGGATGTCGACCTTCGCGTTGAGCAGCGCCATGTCGGCGGGATGGAACACGCTGTAGCCCATGCCCGCGATCGCGAACGCGACGACGAGCAGCGGGAACGTGGGTGCCAGACCGATCAGCGCGGTGCCCGCGGAGACGAGCGCGAGGCCGCCCACCAGCACGCGCTTGCCGCCGATCCGGTCGACCAGGAACCCCGCGGGCGTCTGCAGCAGCCCGGAGCCGACGTAGAACATGGTCGTGGCGAATCCCAGCGCCGCGTAGCCGACCTGGAAGTCCTCGATGAGCAGGAAGAACACCGGCGGCACGACGAGAGAATAGAAGTGCGACATCAGGTGAGCGACGCTCACCAGGCCGATGACCTTGACGTCTGCGCTGAGGGTTCGGGATGCCGTGCTCATCTTGGGTTTCCGATCGATCCGGCCGCAGCGTGCGAATGAGCTGCGTCCGATTGCGGCGGGCAATTATAATGCTTCGTCTCCAGGATCGACCAACCATGTCCTCGCCGCGCTATCCGACGCTGTTCTCCCCGCTTGCCGCGGGCGCCCTCACGCTGCCCAACCGCATCGTCATGGGTTCGATGCACACGCGCCTGGAAAGCACCAGGGACGCCGCCGTGCGCCTCGCCGCGTTCTACGCCGAGCGCGCGCGCGGCGCCGCCGCGCTGGTCATCACCGGCGGCTGGTCGCCCAACCCCGCCGGGCGGATGAGCGAGGACGGGGGCGTTCTCGACCGCCCCGAGCAGCTCGGGCTGCACCGCAGCGTGGTCGATGCCGTGCATGCCGAAGGCGGCCGCATCGCGCTTCAGATCCTGCACGCGGGCCGCTACTCCCGGCACCGGGGGCTGGTCGGCGCCTCCGAGCTCGTCGCGCCCATCAACCGGCTCAAGCCCCACGCGCTCTCCGACGCCGAAGTCGAGCAGACGATCGAGGACTTCGCCGCCTGCGCTCTGCTCGCGCAGTCCGCGGGCTACGACGGCGTGGAGATCATGGGCTCGGAAGGCTATCTCATCACCCAGTTCACCTCGCCCCGCACCAACAATCGCAGCGACCGCTGGGGCGGCGCGTACGAGAACCGCCTGCGTTTCCCCGTGGAGATCGTGCGCCGAACGCGCGAACGCACCGGGCCCGGGTTTCTCATCGTGTTCCGGATCTCCGCGCTCGATCTCGTCGAAGGCGGTCTCACCGCCGATGAGATCCTCGCGCAGGCGCGGGCGATCGAGCAGGCCGGCGCCGACGTACTCGACACGGGCATCGGCTGGCACGAGGCGCGCGTGCCGACCATCGCCTACATGGTGCCGCGCGCCGCGTTCGCGTTCGCCGTCAAGCGCATCAAGGCGGGGGTCTCGATCCCGGTGATGGCCTCCAACCGCATCAATACCCCCGAGCTCGCCGAGTCGCTGCTCGCAGATGGCGTCGCGGACTTCGTGTCGCTCGCGCGCCCGCTGCTCGCCGACCCGGAATTCGCGCGCAAGGCGAGCGAGGGCCGCGCGGACGAGATCAACACCTGCATCGCCTGCAACCAGGCGTGCCTGGATTTCATCTTCCGCGAGCGGACCGCGACCTGCCTCGTCAACCCGCGCGCCTGCCACGAGACCGAGTTTCCCTCCGGCCCCGCGCCGCGCGCCAAGCGGCTCGCGGTCGTCGGCGCCGGACCCGCGGGCCTTGCCTGCGCGGTGACCGGCGCCGAGCGCGGCCACCGCGTCACGCTGTTCGAGGCGCAGCGCGAGATCGGCGGCCAGCTCAATCTCGCCAAGGCGGTTCCCGGCAAGGAATTCGCCGAGACGCTGCGCTACTACCGCACCCGCATCGAGCGGCTCGGCATCGAGCTGCGGCTCGGCGAGCGCCCGGGCGCAGCCGAGCTCGCCGCCGGCGGCTACGACGAGGTCGTGATCGGCCCCCGCGGGGGGCCC
>Ga0082335_1008369_pt1 | contig 11807 bp, 10 predicted proteins | sample Subgrocontami58m_FD_72375 | JGI IMG/M metagenome (GOLD analysis project Ga0082335, IMG submission 72375) | Subsurface groundwater microbial communities from S. Glens Falls, New York, USA - GMW37 contaminated, 5.8 m (SPADES assembly) (version 2) ...
GCCGCGGCCTGCCGGTCCACGGGCAGCGCACGCATACCAATGCGCGCACTCGCAAGGGTCCGGCCAAGCCGATTGCCGGCAAGAAGAAAGTCACGAAGTAAGTCGAGGGAAATCGGATCATGGCCAAGCCTGCAGCCGCTGCGAGTGGCACCACTGCCGCCGCGCGTCCCCGTCGCAAGGAACGCAAGAACATCATCGCGGGCGTCGCTCACGTGAACGCCTCGTTCAACAACACGATCGTCACCATCACCGACGCGCAGGGCAACACCATCGCCTGGTCGTCGTCGGGCCAGCAGGGCTTCAAGGGTTCGCGCAAGTCGACGCCGTTCGCCGCCCAGATGGCGGCCGAGGGTGCCGGCCGCAAGGCCATGGAACACGGCATGCGGACCCTGGAAATCCAGGTGCGCGGTCCGGGTTCGGGACGCGAGTCGGCGCTGCGCGCGTTGCAGGCCGTCGGGCTCGCCGTCACCTCGATCCGTGACGTGACGCCGATCCCGCACAACGGTTGCCGCCCGCCGAAACGTCGTCGCGTATGAGCCGTCGGCTCGTCTGATTTTCTTACCGGGCGGCCGGCTCCCTCGCGGGAGACGGGCCGTCCAGCGAATCGCGGCAATCGCCGCCGGTTCCGAACGATACAGTCGCGGGCCCCCAGGCTGATTGGGATGGTCCGCAGAACACCGGTCTAGAGAGGTAGCCCACGTGCTTCAGAAGAACTGGCAGGACCTGATCAAGCCGGAGAAGCTTGTCACCGAGGCTGGCGTCGACCCTGGTCGCACCGCGACCATCGTCGCCGAGCCGCTGGAGCGGGGCTTCGGCCTCACGCTCGGCAATGCGCTCCGCCGCGTACTGTTGTCGTCGTTGCAGGGTGCGGCCGTCACGTCGATCAAAATCGACAACGTGCTGCACGAGTTCTCGTCGATTCCCGGTGCGCGCGAGGATGTGGTCGACATCGTCCTCAACATCAAGGCGATGGCCGTGAAGATGCAGGGCGACCGTCCGCAGCGCCTCTATCTGCGTGCGGTCGGCCCCGGTGAAGTCACCGCCGGCATGATCGAACTGCCGGGCGATGTCCAGATCATGGATCCGAAACACCTGATCTGCACGCTCGACGACGGCGCCTCGATCTCGATGGAACTGATGGTTGCCACGGGCAAGGGCTATGTCCCGGCCTCGGCCAACCGTCCGGAAGACGCGCCGATCGGCCTGATCCCGGTCGACTCGGTGTTCAGCCCGGTCAAGCGCGTCTCCTACAAGATCGAGAACAGCCGCGTCGGCCAGGTCACCGACTACGACAAGCTGTCGATGACGGTCGAGACCAACGGCACGACGATGCCGGCCGATGCCGTGGCGCTCGCCGCCCGCATCCTGCAGGACCAGCTCCAGCTCTTCATCAACTTCGAGGAGCCGCGCGAGGTCCGCAAGGAAGAGCAGCAGGACGACTTCCCGTTCAACCGTAACCTCCTGCGCAAGGTCGACGAGCTCGAGCTGTCGGTGCGGTCGGCCAACTGCCTGAAGAACGACAACATCATCTACATCGGCGATCTCGTGCAGAAGACCGAGGCGGAGATGCTGCGGACGCCGAACTTCGGCCGCAAGTCGCTGAACGAGATCAAGGAAGTGCTGGCCGGCATGGGCCTCCACCTGGGCATGGAAATCCCGGGCTGGCCGCCGGACAACATCGAGGAAATGGCCAAGCGGCTGGAAGAGCCGTACTAGGCCGGCTGGAAGGATATTAGGTCATGCGTCACGCCAATCGCGGTCGGAAATTCCACCGCACCTCCGAGCATCGCAAGGCGATGTTCATGAATCTCGCCGGTGCCCTCATCAAGCACGAGCAGATCACGACCACGCTGCACAAGGCGAAGGACCTGCGTCCGATCGTCGAGAAGCTGGTCACGCTCGGCAAGAAGGGTGGCCTGCACGCTCGCCGCCAGGCGATCGGCTTCCTGCGCGACCCCTATGTCGCCGACAAGCTCTTCACGACTCTGGGCCCTCGCTATTCGAAGCGCGCGGGCGGCTACCTGCGGGTGCTGAAGGCGGGCTACCGCTTCGGCGACGCGGCGCCGATGGCCGTGATCGAGTTCATCGAGCGCGACACCGCCGCCAAGGGCCAGGACAGCGGCCCGTCGGCCGACACGGCCGAGCAGCAGGAAGCGGCGTAAGCCTCTTTCCAAGGATCTTCGAAGACGCCCGGTGGCACTGCCCCGGGCGTTTTTCTTTGATAGGCTTTCCGGCATGGCTTTGACGTTCAGGAAGGCCGTTCCGTCGGAGCGGGACGATGCCCAGCGGGTCCTGAGGACGGCGTTCACGCCCTATATCCGTGACCTCGGCCGCGAGATTACGGTCCACCACTACGCGTTCCTCGCCGCCGCCATCGAGCGCGGCGACGTCTACCTCGCGCTGGAGGACGGAGAGATCGTGGGCGTCGCCGCGACCGAGCGGCGCGACGACGGCATCTGCATCGACCGGCTGGGTGTTGCGCCGGCGCGCCAGGGCACGGGCCTGGGGAGCTTTCTCCTGGAGCGGGTCGAGGAAATCGCGCGGTCGAGCGGCCTCAAGGAAATGTCGCTCGAGACGGCCGAGATGGCGGAGGGCAACATCCGGCTCTATCGCCGGCATAGCTTCGAGATCGTGCGCCGCGGCCCGCCCTCGCACGGCATGGACGCGCATATGCGCGTCATCATGGTGAAGCCGCTCTAGGCAGCCCAGGCGATCGGATAGCGGTTGAAGCCGCGGAAGCGCGCGCGGCCGCCGCGTTCCGGCGCGCCGTCGCGATGCAGCCTCTTCAGGCGTCCGACCAGGCGTCCGATGGCGATCGTGCCTTCCAGGCGGGCCAGGACGGCACCCAGGCACATGTGGACGCCGGAGCCGAAGGCAAAATGGCGATTGGGATCGCGGCTAATGTCGAAGCGGTCGGGCTCGGAGAATTGCGCCGGGTCGCGGTTGGCGGCGCCGATGCCGATATGCAGGTAGGTGCCGGCGGCAAGGAGTTCGCCGCCAATTTCGAGGTCGGCCGTGAGCCGGCGGTTGCCGAGCTGGTTGGAACTCTCGAAGCGCAGCCCTTCCTCGACGCAGCTCTTGAGCAGTGACGGGTCGTGCCGCAGCCGCTGTAGCTCGTCAGGAAAGCGCAGGAGCGCATCGACGGTGTTGCCGATCAGGTTGGTCGTGGTCTCGTGGCCCGCGTTCAGGAGGAAGATGCAGTTCTGCACCAGCTCTTCGTGGCTCAATCGCTCGCCATCGACCTCGCCATGGATCAGGACGCCCAGGACGTCGCGGTCGTCGGCCGGTCGCTTGCGCCGCTCGGCGATCAGATGGTCGAGATAGGCGGAGAATTCGCTGACGGCGGCATTGCCGGCCGCCAGCCGTTCGGCTCCGGGCACTGGCTCCAGCGCCCCAAGGATGGCCAGCGAATAGCGGCGGAAGGGCGCGCGTTCGCCGGCGGGCACCCCCAGCATGTCGCAGATCACCTCGACGGGAAGGCGGAAGGCGAAATCCTCGATCAGGTCCATGCCGCCGTGATCGACATGCTGGGCGAGGAGGCCGTCGACCACAGTTTCTATCCGCGGCTGCATCGTCGCCAAGGCGCGCGGCGTGAAGGCGGCGGCCAGGAGCTTGCGCACCCGCGTGTGTAACGGCGGGTCGTTGAAGACGAGGCTGGTTGTGTGATGGCGGTAGAGCGGCGTGCCGACGCCGAACTTGGGGCCGAATTCGGCCTTCTTGTCGGAACTCATGCGGGCGTCGCGATAGCAGACGGCGACGTCGGCATAGCGCGAGAGAAAGACGCTGCCGTCGGGCAGGCGCTTCAGCGGCGCGAAGCGGCGCAGCGCGTGATAGTAGGGGAAGGGATCGTCGAGAAAGGCGTGCTCCAGCGCCGTGAGATCGAAGCGCCCGGCAAAAGCCCGGGCCTCGTCCGCCGGCAGCTCGATGAGGCTCCCGGTCAGAACTGGTCTTCCCGGAGCGCGAACACCGTTCGCCCTGCAGCCTTCAGCGGACCGAGCTGGGCCAGCGCCGGGGGCAGGATGACCTCGGCATAAAAGCGCGCCGTGATCAGCTTGGCCTCCAGGAAGGCGGGGTCGCCGTCGCGGGTTGCGAGCCGGGTCTGCGCCACCAGGGCACTCCGGGCCAGCAGCCAGCCGCCCAGCGCCGTGCCGGCCAGCCGCAGGAAGGGCACCGAGCCAGCGAGCGCCGTCACCAGGTCTGCCTTGACCGACTGCGCCACCCATTTGGTGGCATCTTCCAGGGCATCCGCAGACGCCAGCACGCTGCCGCGGATCGCGGCCAGGTCGTCGCCGGGGGCGGCCTTCATCTCGTCGACCAGGGCGCGCATCTCGGCCACAAGGGCCAGCATGGTCTCGCCGCCGTCCTTGGCCACCTTGCGGCCCACCAGGTCGCGCGCCTGGATGCCGTTGGTGCCCTCGTAGATCGGCAGGATGCGGGCATCGCGCAGGTGCTGGGCGGCGCCCGTCTCCTCGATGAAGCCCATGCCGCCGTGGATCTGCACGCCCGTAGAGGCGATCTCGTTGCCGAGGTCGGTGAACCAGGCTTTCACGATCGGGATCAGCAGGTCGACCCGGTCCTGGGTCTTGCGGGCGGTCTCCTTGTCAGGGTGCCTAAGGGCGCCGTCGATGCCGGCCGCGGTGTAGTAGCCCAGCGCCCGCATCGCCTCGATCTGGGCGCGCATGGTCATCAGCATGCGGCGCACGTCGGCATGATGGACGATCGAGACCGATTCGGGCTTGGCGCTGCCGTCGTCCTTCGATTGCACGCGGCTGCGGGCAAAGTCTGCCGCCTGCTGGTAGGCGCGCTCGGCGATCGCCAGGCCCTGGATGCCGACCGACAGGCGGGCGTTGTTCATCATGGTGAACATGTAGGACAGGCCGCGGCCTTCCTCGCCGACCAGGTAGCCGACCGCGCCGCCGTCGTCGCCGAACGACATGACGCAGGTCGGGCTGGCGTGAATGCCGAGCTTGTGCTCGAGCGAGACGCAGCGCAGGTCGTTGCGCTTGCCGGGGCCGCCGTCGGCGCCGGCCAGGAATTTGGGCACGATGAACAGCGAAATGCCGCGCACCCCGGCGGGCGCATCGGGCGTGCGCGCCAGCACGAGGTGCACGATGTTCTCGGCCATGTCGTGCTCGCCATAGGTGATGAAGATCTTCTGGCCGGTGACGAGGTAGTGGTCGCCGTTCTTCACGGCCCGGCTCTTGAGCTGGCCGAGGTCGGAGCCGGCCTGCGGCTCGGTCAGGTTCATGGTGCCGGTCCATTCGCCCGAGATCATCTTCGGCAGGTAGGTCAATCGTTGCTCGGGAGATCCATGATGATGGATGGCGTCGATGGCGCCCTGGTTCAGCAGCAGCACCAACCCGAAGCCCATGTTGGCCGCCTGCCACATCTCTTGCACGGTGGTTGCAAGCAACCACGGCATGCCCTGGCCGCCGAACTCCGGGTCGAAAGGCAGCGAGTTCCAGCCACCGGCAACGAATTCCTTGTAGATCGCCGCGAAACCCGGAGCGGACCGGACGACACCGTTTTCCAGCTTGGCGCCGACCCTGTCGCCGTCGCGATTGAGGGGGGCCAGGCCGTTGCCGGCCAGCTTGGCGGCCTCCTCCAGCACCGCGTCGACCGTGTCGTCGGTGGCATGTTCGTAACCCGGCAGCGTCGAAACGCGCGCCAGTCCGGCCACTTCGCGCAGCGCGAAACGCATGTCGGCGAGCGGGGCGGTATAGGTCATCTGTTTTCCTCCGGGTCGCAATATGCCGTGCCCAGTCGCTTTTGGCGACCGGCTCGGGTACCTTGGCGGCATCATGACCGATGCAGTTCTGCTTACTGTCGACGGCCCACGGGCCACCATCACCCTCAACGATCCTGCCAAGCACAACCGGCTCGATCCGGCCGGCCTCGGCGCGTTGCGCGCCGCCATCGAGAAGGCCGATGCCGATCCCAACGTGCGCGTCACCGTGATCACGGGGGCAGGCGAGAAGACCTTTTGTTCGGGCTACGACCTCGGCTCGATTTCAGCCAGCGAGCGTCGCTCCCAGGCCACCGATGACGACAGCTTCGAGAAGGTCATGGATCGCCTCGAGGCGATGCGCATGCCGACGCTGTGCGCGCTGAACGGTGGGGTTTATGGCGGGGCGACCGACTTGGCGCTCGCCTGCGATTTTCGCCTGGGCGTGCGGGGCATGAAGTTCTTCATGCCGGCGGCCCGCTTCGGCCTGCACTATTATCCGGGCGGCCTGCGTCGCTACACGCAGAAGGTGAGTCCGAGCTTCGCCAAGCGCGCCTTTCTGCTGTCCGAGGATTTTTCCGACACGGAGCTGCTGGCTGTCGGCTATCTCGACTGGCTGGTCGACCGTGCCGAGTTCAAGGACAAGGTCGAGGAGAAGGCGACCAAGCTTGCATCCCTGGCGCCGTTGTCCATGGCCGGCATGAAGCGCGCCATCGAGCAGTTCGCCCAGGCGGCGCCGGATGTTCCGTCGATCCGGCTGAGCGCCCAGGCATGCGCCGGGTCGGAGGATTTGCGCGAGGGGCTGGCGGCATTGCGCGAGCGTCGCACGCCGGCTTTCAAGGGACGATGAACTGAGTCCATCATGCAACGCCGCCTCGCCGCCATCGTTCATGCCGACCTCGCCGGATTCACCCGCATGATGGAGGGCGCGGAGACGCGCACCTTCCGGCACCTGAAATCAGCCCAGATAGAGGTCTGGCGTCCGGCGATCGTGGCGTCTCAGGGCCGGCTGGTCGGAACGGCAGGCGACGCCATGCTGGCCGAGTTCGGCTCGGCGGTGACCGCCGTCGGGGCCGCCATCGATATCCAGGAGCGCATGGCGCGCTTCAACGAGGCCTTGCACGAAGACCAGCGCATGATGTTCCGCATCGGCGTTCACCTGGGCGAAGTGATCGTCGACGCCGAGGATCAGAACATCTTCGGCGACGGCGTCAATCTCGCCGCCCGCATCCAGGCGCTGGCCGAACCCGGCGGCATCGCGGTTTCGCGCGTCGTCCGCGACCTGGTGGAACTCAAGGTCGAGTATAGCTTCGCCGACGGCGGCGAACAGCAGATGAAGAACGTGAGCCGCGCCGTCCAGATCTTCCATGTGCGCCACGTCCGCCAGGCGCCGGTCGGCACGACGACCCGGATGGTGCCGCAGATCACGTTGCGCTTCGAGGGGCCGGACTCCGCCGGCCACAAGCACGCCTTCGACGTTGCCATGGACAAGTTGATGAACCAGTCGCAGGGCCTGGTGATCGGCCGCTCTGCCGATCAGTGCGAACTCGTCGTGGCGCATGCCACGGTGTCGCGTCGCCACGCGCGCCTCTGCCTCGCCGGTGAAGCCCTTCAGGTCGAGGACCTCGGTTCGACCAACGGCACGATGGTCAACGGCACGGCGCTTCGTGCCGGCGCGCCGGTGGCGCTTCATGCCGGCAACAAACTCCGTATCGGCGACGTCGAACTCGTGATTCGGCAGGTCTAGGATATGCGTCGGTCATGACCGATCCCGCAAAACCGCCTCCGGGCGAAGTGCCCGAGATCGATTATGTGGCGTTGCGCGCGGGTCAGACGATCGGCCGCTACGAGATCGTCTCCGTGCTCGGCCAGGGCGGTTTCGGCATTACCTACCGCGCGCGCGACATCCAGCTCGGCCGCGAGGTCGCGATCAAGGAATATCTACCCTCGGCATTGGCGGTGCGCCAGGACGGCGCCACCGTTCTGCCGCGCACGACCAAGATGGCCGACGATTTCGGTTGGGGGCGTGATCGTTTCGTCACCGAGGGACGCACGCTGGCGACCCTGCATCGCGTGCCGGCGATCGTGCACGTGTTCGACTTCCTCGAGGCCAACGGCACGGCCTATATCGTCATGGAGTTGCTGAGCGGCGAGACGCTCGAGGATCGACTGAAGCAGAAGGGCACGCTTACGCCCGACGAAGTCGACCGTATCCTGTGGCCGCTGCTCGATGGACTGGAGCAGGTGCATAGCTCCGGCTTCCTGCATCGCGACATCAAGCCCGCCAATATCCTTCTCAATGCCGCGGGCGATCCGACGCTGATCGACTTCGGCGCGGCGCGCGAGGCGATGGTCGGTCGGACGTCGGCCATGACGGCGATTTTCACACCGGGTTACGCCGCTGCCGAACAGATGACCTCGGCCAAGCAGGGGCCGTGGACCGACATCTACGGCCTTGCCGCCACGCTTTATCACGCAATTGCCGGCAAGACGCCGCCCAGCGCCTTCGACCGCATGCTGGACGACGGCTACGAGCCGCTCGCCCGGCTGATGCCCAAGGGATTTTCGCCGGGCCTTTTGGCCGGCGTCGATGCCGGCCTTGCCGTGGCCGCCCGCGACCGGCCGCAGTCGATCGCCGGCTGGCGGCCCATCCTCGGAATGACCGAGGCGCCGGCCGCCGATGCCACGGTGATGATGGCCAAGGCGCCGCCGCCGGTGGCCGGTCGCCATTCCGTCCTGACGCCGGACGCGACGCCCTCAACGTTCATGGCGGGGGGGCCGGCGCCAAAATCCCGTACCGGCCTGTGGATCGCCCTGGCGGTCGTTCTGGTCGCCGCCCTCGGCGGTGGCGGCTATTACGCGACGGCCATGCGGGGACCGGATCCCGAGATGGTCAAGGCCAAGGCGGCGGCCGAAGCGGCCGAGGAGGAGAAGCGCAAGTTCCAGGAGGAAGCGCAGAAACTTCGCGCTGAAAAGGAAGCGGCGGACCAGCGCAAGGCCGCAGAGGACGCCAAGCTCAAGGCCGACCAGGAGGCGAAGGCCAAGGCCAAGGCGGACCAGGAGGCGCGGGACAAAGCCGACGCGGAGTTGGCGTTCCGCCGCAAGATCGAAGCCGAGTTGGCCGAGAAGAAGAAGGCCGAGGACGAGGCTCAGCAGAAGGCGGAGGCCGAGGCTGCCGCCAAACGCAAGGCTGAGGAAGACGCGCGCAAGGCGGCCGAGCTGGTTGCAGGGCAGTTCGATTATTTCGGCAAGACGCTGATGTTGCTGAGCTTGCGCAACAATCCCGCCGAGATTCGCTTGCAGGGGGTCGATATCGTCGATGAGCCCGGCTTGCGCCAGGCCGGAGTCAATGCCATGGCGGCCAAGCCGCGCAACCTGCGCTGCCGCCAGACCGACCGCCTGACCGACGGCACGCCGCTCTATCGTTGCCTGGTCACCAAGCTCGATGCCAAGGACCCGTTGGCGGATATTCCAGACTCCGATCGGGTCGATCTCGCACTGCAGCTGGTCCGCGGTGGGCTGGTCTTGGCGTCCTGCGACGCCCCCCGGGCCTATGCCGACGCCGAGGACGAAGCCCGTGGCAAGAACCTGAACTTGTGGGCTATGATAAAGCCCGCTGAATACAGACGGAGATGCGCGCGATGAATGCTGTAGTTGCCATGTCGAGCCCCCGTGCCGCTACGCGGTCACGGTTCCTCGTCAAGCTGATCGGCGTCGTGGTGGCGATCGGCCTCGCGACCGGTTGCACAACCAGTGAAAGCGGCGGTCCGTCCAACCAGGCCATGGGAACCGTCATGGGCGCCGCGGTCGGCGGGGCCGTCGGCGGCTTGGCCTTCGGCAGCGCGGGCGGTGTCGTGGGCGGCGCGCTGGTGGGTGCGCTGGCCGGCAATCTCGTGGGCCGGGCGCTCGACAACCAGGAGCGCGCGAGGCTTGCACAGGCGACGCAGAACGCCTTCGTGGCCGAGACCAACGTGCCGACCACCTACACGGTCGAGAAGACATCCAATCAATCCGCGTCGACGCCGGCGACCGTGGTCGCAGCCAAGCCTGTCGGCCCGCCGGCCGGACGTGCCGACGGCAGCACCTGCCGGCCGATCGAACTCACGGCGACCAAGAACGGCCAGACCACGACCGAGACCACGACTTTCTGCAAGGCCTCAGGGTCCAACGATCTGAAGCCGGTTACAGTCTGATCCGCAGGGGGGCCGCCGCGCACAAACAGCGGCCGGCCTTTACGCGCTCTGCTGGAGGCCTATGAGCGACGCGTCTGATCGGTCCGCCCTGGATGGGACGGGAACGATGCCGGTTGACTTCGTCGCGCTGTCGGCGGGACGGACGATCGGACGGTACGAAGTCGTGTCCGTCCTCGGCCAGGGCGGATTCGGGATCACCTATCGCGCCCATGACAGCCAGCTCCATCGCGAGGTCGCCATCAAGGAATACCTGCCGCTGGCGCTCGCCGTGCGCCAGGACGGCACGACCGTACTGCCGCGCTCGACCGATGCGGCGGCGGATTTTTCCTGGGGGCGCGACCGCTTCGTCGCCGAGGGGCGGACGCTGGCCAGCCTGCAGCGGGCGCCGGCGATCGTGCGGGTCTTCGATTTCCTCGAAGCCAACGGCACGGCCTACATCGTCATGGAGCTGTTGAGCGGCGAGACGCTCGAGCATCGGCTGAAGCACAAAGGATCCCTCGGCCCGTCGGAGATCGACCGCATCCTGTGGCCGCTGCTCGACGGGCTGGAGCAAGTCCACGCGACCGGATTCCTGCACCGCGACATCAAACCGGCCAACATCCTGCTCGACGGCGCCGGGAATCCCACCCTGATCGATTTCGGTGCCTCGCGGGCGGCCATGGCCGGGCGTTCGGCGGCGCTTACGGCGATCTTTACGCCAGGTTATGCCGCCGCCGAGCAAATGACGTCGGCCAAGCAGGGACCGTGGACCGACATCTACGGGCTCTCCGCCACGCTCTATCACGCCATGACCGGCGCGACCCCACCCAGCGCGTTCGACCGCATGCTGGACGATGGCTACGAGCCTCTGGGCGGCAAATCCCTGGCAGGATTCGCGCCGGGCCTGTTGGTTGGCATCGATGCGGGACTGGCGGTGCGGGCCAGCGATCGGCCGCAGTCGATTGCCGGCTGGCGGCCGATCCTGGGGCAGGCGACAGCTGCCGATGCCCATACGACGGTGGCGATGGTCCGTCGGGGTGGCGGTGCCTCGACGGTGGTTTCCCGCCCCCAAGCTGCGGCGCCCGTCTCTGCGGCACCTGCCAGGCGCCGTGTGGGTCTGTGGCTCGGGGCCGCCGCCGCGGCAATTCTGGTGGCTGCTGGTGGCTATTACGGCTTGGTCAACGACCGTCCACCCACTGCCTCTGTGGCGGTGGTGCCGGCCGTTGCGACGGTCGACAAGGCCGCCCAGGAAGACCAGGCGGCGGTCGAGGCAAAGCGCCTGCAGGATCAGGAGGATCTGGCGAAGCTGCGGGCCGAGGCCGACGCTCGGCACAAGACAGATGCCGAGGCGGCTGTCCGACGCCAGATCGAGGAAGAAACGCGGGTCAAGGTCGCGGCGGAAGAGGCGGAGAAGAAGCGGATCGAGGATGAAGCGCGCCAGAAGGCCGACGCCGAGGTCGCCGCAAAGCACAAGGCCGAGGAAGAGGAGAAGAAGACTGCCGAGGAGGCTGAGGCCGCTCTCCGCTTCTCCGCGATGGACCGCCAGCACGTCCAGGTGGGGCTGACGGCGTTGGGTTTCGCCACGGGCGGCACCGATGGCACGTTTGGCCCCCGCACTCGGGAGAAGATCGCTGCCTGGCAGAAGGGCCACGGCATGACACCCACTGGGTTCCTCACCGGCGCGCAGAACCAGGCGCTGCTCAAAGAGGCTGCACCGGCAATCGCGAAATTCGACGATGAACAAAAGAAGGTGACCGAGGCGCAGGCCAAGCCGGCGAGCCCACCGCCGCTGGCTACCGCGCCGCCGCAGGTTGCCGCGGCGATGCCGCCGTCGGCGGCGCCGACTGCTGCTGCGCCGGGGTCGACGACGGACGGCGTGTGGCAGGGGAGTTACGCCTGTGAGGCGGGCA
>Ga0082335_1008371_pt1 | contig 11805 bp, 5 predicted proteins | sample Subgrocontami58m_FD_72375 | JGI IMG/M metagenome (GOLD analysis project Ga0082335, IMG submission 72375) | Subsurface groundwater microbial communities from S. Glens Falls, New York, USA - GMW37 contaminated, 5.8 m (SPADES assembly) (version 2) ...
CTTGTCTGGCGCGGGAAGGATGAGCAGGACTGGAGCGACCTCGTGGTCCACGCTCCGCCGCTCTACATTCAGGAGAAGGTCCACCCCAAGGTGCTGATCGACGACCTCCTCAGGCAGACCAAGCAGACCAACTCACAAACTGCCGGTTTCCAGACCGACCTCTTCGCCGACTTCAACGGCATGGCCAAGGGGGTGGACAAGACCGAGTTCTACGCCCACGACCAGAACTGGTCCAATCGCATGATCCTCGGCGACTCCCTCCAGGTCATGGCCAGCCTGGCCGAGCGGGAGGGCCTGCGCGGCAAGGTGCAGTGCATCTACTTTGACCCGCCCTACGGCATCAAGTTCAACAGTAACTTCCAGTGGTCCACCACCAGCCGCGATGTGAAGGATGGCAACGCCGGCCACATCACCCGGGAGCCGGAGCAGGTCAAGGCCTTCCGTGACACTTGGCGCGACGGCATCCACAGCTACCTCACCTACCTCCGCGATCGCCTTACCGTCGCCCGCGATCTCCTCACCGATTCCGGCTCCATCTTTGTCCAGATCGGCGATCAGAATGTCCACCGCGTCCGGGCGGTGATGGATGAGGTGTTCGGGGATGTAAACTTCGTGTCGCTGGTCTTTGTTCAAAAGACTTCATCATTCCCATCAGACAGCTTGGCGAACGTCTGTGATTACCTTTGCTGGTATGCCAAGAAGAAGGATGTCGTAAAGGTGCGCCAGCTATATGACGTGCAGCCTTTCGAGCTGGGAGAAGGCAACGCGCGTTGGCTCGAAATGGATGATTTTTCATACCGGGGTGTTTCTGCGCGCGAAGCCAAAGGTGAAGTCGCGATTCCTGCGAACGCAAAACCTTACAAGCCGGGCGACTTAACCGCCCAAGGTAGCGCCAAGAGTCCTCAACCCTTCGAGTTTCGTGGTATCACAGTCGATCCATCGTCTAAGAATGCACATTGGAAGGCTAATTACCCAAACGGTCTAAACCGTTTGCGAAACGCGAATCGAATTCACGTGGCGGCCAATAGTTTTCAGTATCGGCGCTACCACACCGACTATCCATACACCTCACGGAGTAACATTTGGACTGACACAGGCACCGGCAGTTTCACGGACGAGAAAGTGTATGTCGTTCAGACACCCACCAAGATGGTGGAACGTTGCATCTTGATGACCGCCGATCCCGGCGACCTCGTGCTCGACCCGACCTGCGGTTCCGGCACCACCGCCACAGTCGCCGAGCAATGGGGCCGCCGCTGGATCACGATTGACACCTCGCGCGTGGCGTTGGCGCTGGCGCGTGCCCGCATCATGGGCGCGCGTTATCCCTTTTACCTGCTCGCCGATTCCCGCGAAGGCCAGCTCAAGGAAGCCGAAGTTACCCGCACTGCACCGAGTTCACAGCCCGTGCATGGGAGCATCCGCCACGGCTTCGTCTATGAGCGCGTGCCGCACGTCACACTCAAGTCGATCGCCAACAACGCGGAGATCGATGTCATCTGGGACCAGTGGCAGGCTAAGCTCGCTCCGCTCGCGGAGAGGATGAAGGATGAATGCAGAAGGATGAAGGGGCAGAAAGGCGCAAAGTTCCAGCCTTCCTCATTCGTCCTTCGAGCTTCCTTCCAGGAATGGGAAATCCCGCGTGAAGCCGACACGGACTGGTCGGCGGAACTGAAGCGTCTCCATCAGGAATGGTGGGAGGCCCGCATCGCCCGGCAGGCAGAGATCGACAAGTCAATCGCCGCCAGGGCCGAGTTTGAATACCTCCACGACAAGCCTTACGACGACAAGAAGAAGGTCCGCGTGGCCGGTCCCTTCACCGTAGAAAGCCTCAGTCCCCACCGTGTGCTGGGTGTGAATGAGGACGATGAACTGATCGATACCCTGAAGGAGGACATCGCTGAATACGGCGCGAAGCAGTCTTTCCCACAGATGATCCTGGAGAACCTCAAGACCGCCGGGGTGCAGCAGGCGCACAAGGAGGACCGGATCACCTTTACGGCACTCACCCTCTGGCCAGGCGAGTTGGTCTGCGCCGAAGGGCGCTACCGGGAAGGCGTGACGGAAAAGCGCGCCGCCATCTTCATTGGCCCCGAGTTCGGCACCGTCCAGCGCGCCGACCTGGTGGCCGCCGCCCGCGAGGCGGGCGATGCCGGGTTCGATGTACTCATCGCCTGCGCCTTCAACTACGAGGCGCACGCCACCGAGTTCAGCAAGCTGGGCCGAATCCCCGTGCTCAAGGCCCGCATGAATGCCGACCTGCACATGGCCGAGGATCTGAAGAACACCGGCAAAGGCAACCTCTTTGTCGTTTTCGGCGAGCCGGACATCACCCTCATCCCGGAAACGGACGGGAGGCTGCGCGTGAAGGTGAATGGTGTGGACGTTTTTGACCCGAGCACGGGCGAAGTCCGCAGCGACGGCCCCGACGGCATCGCCTGCTGGTTCGTCGATACCGACTACAACGAAGAGAGCTTCTTCGTCCGCCACGCCTATTTCCTGGGTGCGAACGATCCCTACAGCGCCCTCAAAACCACGCTCAAAGCCGAAATTAACGCCGAAGCCTGGGCCACCCTGAACAGCGACACTTCCCGCCCCTTCGAAAAGCCGAAGAGCGGGCGGATCGCCGTGAAGGTGATCAACCACCTGGGCGACGAGGTCATGAGGGTTTTCAAGATCCAGTAATTTGGTATTCTCAGTCACGTCATGAGCGCGCTTAAATTGAGACTTGCGAATCCACCGATTGTGGAAGCAGTGGTTGACATTGATTGTGACATGCCGCCTACGTTGAACCTCGCGTCACTGGAGGCCCCAGCGAGGGACTGCTTCCGGGACCACTACCCCAAGTTTCAAGCCCGTTACGTCCAAGAGACCAAAATCGAAACGAAACCTGATCAGCCTCCACAGATGTCCGTCCGTAAAGGACTCGAGGCATTGCAGCTCCTGCACGAAGACGGGAAACAACTCGTGCAGGTGAGAGCGCAAGGCTTTTCGTTTAACCGTCTGGCACCCTACACCAGCTTAGACGAGTATTTGCCAGAGATCGAACGGACCTGGCGATTGTTTGTAGGACTTGCCTCGCCCATTCAAATCCGGGCTGTGCGCCTGCGCTACATCAACCGGATTGTACTGCCGACGGAAGCCGGTCGCGTCGAGTTGAATGACTACCTCAAGATCGGCCCTCGTTTGCCGGACGAAGAAACCCTGACGTTGGCAAGTTTCCTAAGTCAACACGCGGTTGTGGAGGCAGTTACGGGAAATCAGGCCAACATTGTCCTGTCGTCGCAGGCGCTCGAAAAAGGGAACCTCCCCATCATTTTCGACAACTGCGTAGCCGGCGCTGGACCCACTGCACCGGAAGACTGGCCTTGCATTCTGGAAAAACTCCTGTCATTACGGAACTTGAAGAATCGTATTTTTGAGAATACCTTGACCGAGAAATGCCTGAAACTGTTTCAAGACTAGGACTCTGCTGCCTCGCGGGATATGCCGCCTTGAATGCGTACGCTCGGGGTGGTACCGCCATTTCCTCCGAATCGAAAGAGGCACGCCAAGCGGCTTCTGCGGTCGTTGATCACGTCGAGCGGTCGCAAGCGCTCTTCGGCCAGAAAGCCGCAGCCATCTCGCAGTTGAAGGCACTAGCAAATGAGTGCGCCGAGGAGGGATGGGACGGGGCTGGCGCCCACGCCGTCTCGTCTCTGGCAGAAAGCATGGCAGAGGCAGTTATCCGAGCACTGCCGGACGGTTTTCCGCTCCCTGAGTTTGCTCCTGAGCCGGATGGCTCCGTTTCAATGGACTGGATTCAATGCCGGAATCGTCTATTTTCCCTGAGTGTGGGCACCAGCTACCGCCTTGCCTACGCGTGGCTGGACGGGGCGGACAAGGGACATGCGGTGGCACGTTTCGACGGGGAAAGCATCCCGCCAAGGGTTCTCGAAGGCATCAAAGGAATCATGAACCATGGCAACGCTCTCCTCCGGGCTGCCTGATCTCGTCGCGGACGAAGAGGATCTCGCGAGGTTCCTGACGCAAAGCAATCAGTTTAATGCGTCGATGGCCAAGCCGGCGGCTTTTCTCCCAAGTCCAAAGGACCGCGAAACCTCTGTCGCTCGTCATGGAACGGAGCCGTTGGAAAGGCTCTGGGCGATTGGTGTCAATGCTGCGGGTGACCGCACTCTTTACGGAGCCGCTATCTTCAAGGCGCGCACCGTCCGAATTGCCCAACTCGAAGTCACGGCGGACGAACCGCCGCCACGTCACGCCGTTATCCGCGGGTGGCCATCTGTCGAGACCGATCCCGAACTCCAGAAAGCAAAGCAGAAGGAAATGGCAGCCATCATCGCCAGCGAGGCTGTAGTGGTTCGGCGCTGATGCTCAGACCAGCCGACCCAATGGACTTTCTCATCGCCGCCACTTTCACTGACAGCCTTATTCGTCTTACAGGCGACGAGCAGAAAGCCGCAAAGACCGCGGCCTTCGACCTGCAGATAAATCCGGCAAGTCCGGGCCTGAGCTTCCACAAACTCGACAAGGCGAAGGACAAGAATTTCTGGTCGGTGCGGGTGAATGCCGACATCAGGCTGATCGTCCACAGGACGGAGGGCAGCCTGCTGCTCCGTTACGTGAACCACCACGACAAAGCCTACGATTGGGCCGAGCGGCGAAAGTTGGAAACTCATCCGAAAACCGGGGCCGCGCAGTTGGTGGAGATCCGCGAGACGGTGAAAGAGGTCATTGTCCCGGTCTATGTCCAGACGGAAATGCCTGCGGCTCCCAAACCCCGCCTATTCGCCGACAGGCCAGACGAGGAACTGCTGGGCTATGGCGTGCCGGCCGAGTGGCTGAACGATGTGCGTCAGGCCAATGAAGACAGCCTGTTGCTGCTGGCGGATCGCCTACCTGGCGAAGCGTCCGAAGCCCTGCTGGAGCTCGCCACAGGAGGCAAGCCGCGGGTGCCCAAGCCGGCGCAGGCGGTCACGAATCCTTTCGATCATCCCGATGCACAGCGCCGCTTCCGCGTTATGACCAACGTCGAGGAACTCCAGCGCGCTCTCGATTTTCCGTGGGAGAAGTGGACGATCTTCCTGCACCCGGAGCAACGGCAAGGGGTGGAGCACGACTACACCGGACCAGCCCGCGTCTCCGGCTCGGCCGGCACGGGCAAAACTATCGTGGCGTTGCATCGCGCCGTCCATTTGGCTCGCGCTCATCCGGAGGCGCGGGTGTTGCTCACGACTTTCTCCGATACGCTGGCGAATGCGCTCCACACGAAATTGAAGCGTCTCGTCGGCGGCGAGCCTCGTCTTGCGGAACGCATCGACGTTTACTCCCTGGCTGCCCTCGGTCTCCGCCTCTACAAGTCCCACTGCGGGCCGGTGAACCTGGCCAGGCGCGAGGTGGTGCGGGAACTGCTCGGTGAAGCATCGAAGGTGGTGGGCGGCCACAAGTTCAGCCTGCATTTTCTCCTCACCGAATGGGAACAGGTGGTGGATGCCTGGCAGTTGGGAAGCTGGGAATCGTACCGCGATGTCACCCGGCTTGGGCGAAGAACCCGGCTGCCGGAGGCGCGGCGAAAGGTATTGTGGTCCATCTTCGAGCAGCTCCGAGGCGGGCTGGAGGCGCGGAAGCTCATCACGCACGCCGGTCTCTTCACCTCCCTCGCGTCCGCGCTGGCGAAAGGCAAGCCCCCGCCGTTCGATTTCGCCGTCGTGGACGAGGCGCAGGACATCTCGGTCGCTCATCTGCGGTTCTTCGCCGCCCTGGGCGCGGATCGGCCCAACGCCCTCTTCTTCGCACCACAATTGGTGGCCGCTGGCGGATTTCGATGTTTTGGGGCACTGTGGAGTGGAAACCGTATGAAAACGATTCGGCACACCGCGACGCTCTTCTACTACGATGGCCCGCAGGTCTTCGAGGCACGCGACGCCATCGGCGGCCATTACGTGGCGGTGATGGTCGAGCCGGAGGGCGCGCAAGATGACCGTCCGGCGGAGGAGTTGGCCCTGCGTGAGGCTCGTTCCAAGCCGAGCAACCGGTCCATCAGTGAGGGCGAAGCCACGCCGCTGGTCTCGTTGTTGTCCGGGGTGTCGAACTTGGGTTCAGAGCCGGTCACACTGCTCGGAACTCTGGAAGAAGTTGACGTGACGCGACTGACTTGGCGGATCGCAACGCCAGACGGGAAGTATTCCGGCGAAGTCAACCAGGGCGGGCCGTCTCTTGTCGGACTTACAACAGGCAGCGCTTACAGGTTCGATTGCATTGAGGAAATTCAAGAAGTGGAGGGAACCGGCCGTGAGCAGCGCACCCTTTACTTGATCGAACACCGCCCTGTGTGACACGCCCAGCCGACCTGCCGAACGAGCCTTCGAGATCTGCGTCGAGGGGATCCTTCGTACGGCCCCGAGGGGTTATCGGAAGACCGCGTACAGCGCGACCATGGCGATGAAGATAGCCCCGGCCAGGACCTTGTAGTTCGCCAGGCCCGGCCAGCCGGGAGACTTGAGCGCGTCGAACGGATGCGGCCAGTAAAGCTTCTCCGTGTCCTCGCCGGGCTGTTTTGGAAGGGCGAGCGTGAAGACGATTTGCAGCACAACGCAGGGGGCGAACAAGTAGAAGGCCATCATCATGAACGGGGTGTCGCGGAAGAACAACGGGACCCAGTCCAACTCGGTCGGTTTCCACTTGTGCAGCGTCTTGAGCGCGAAGACCAGCGCCCCCATCCCGGAGCCGATCCGCATCGTCCACTTGGCGCTTCGCGCCGAGGCCCTGGGCCAGAAGATGCCGAGCAGGAACACGCACGTGATCGGGGGCGCCATGTGCGCGATGACGTCATTGAGTCCCGCGAAGATGCTATCGTACCGGTCCAGCAGCGGCACCAGGGCGATGCCCAGCAAGAACGAAGCGAACGTGGCGACGCGTCCGATGGCGACCAAGCGGTTGTCGGGCGTCTCAGGCTGGAAACGCCTCCATAGATCGTAGCTGAACAGGGTGGAAATCGAGTTAGCCGCGCTAGCCAGGTTTCCCATGAGCGCCGCCATGAGCGCGGCGGCCATGATGCCGAACACGCCGGCGGGCAGGAGGCTCTTGATCATCACCCCATAGACCTCTTTGCTGTTCGGAACAGTAACGCCTGGCAGGAGGTTCTGTTTGATGATGACATAAAAGAGCAGGCCCGGCAGCACGAAGATGAATACAGGCAGGATCTTGATCGCCGCGCAGAAGAGCGGGCCTGTGCGCGCGTGGTTCTCGTCCTTCGCCCCGAGCACGCGCTGGACAATCGTCTGGTCGGCGCACCAGTACCAGATCCCAAGCACCGGGTAACCGAGGAAGATCGCATACCAGGGAAGCTCCCTCTCCACCCCGGACGACCGCAGCATCGAGAGCTTGAGCAGGTCGCCCGAGGCCGTGAGCCCATCGACCATGCCCGACCAGCCCCCGACTTTTGCGTAGGCGAACCCGGTAATGAGGATCGCCCCGATAATCAGGACAATGGCCTGGATGGTCTCGGTGATGACCACCGCCGCCAATCCGCCGATGACGGTATAAACCGCCGTCAGCGCGCACATCGAGAGGATGCAGACCCACTTGTCGATGCCGAAGATGGCGTGCAGGACAACCCATCCGGCCGCCAGCGGGAAGGCGATGTGGAAGATGATGGCTGCCGCCATCGAGATGACAGCCAGCCAGTCACGGCACTCGCGGCAGTAGCGTTTTTCCAGGAAGTCCGGTAACGTGGCGACCTTGGCGCGGATATAGAAGGGCACAAAAAAGAGCCCCAGGAGGATGAGCGTGAAGCCGGCCATCCACTCGAAGTTGCCCATGAGCAGTCCGTTGTCGTAGCCCGCCTGGGCCAGGCTGACGAGGTGGACGCAGGAGATGTTTGTGGCGAAGAGCGCCATGCCGATCGAGGGCCATTTCAACGAGTGCGCGGCCAAAAAGTAACGATTTGCGCCGCTCTCCTTGCGCTTCTTCATGCCGGCATAGCAGCCCGCGCCGACGATGCCGACCAGATAGGTGATGATGACCAGAAGGTCCAGGTTTCCAACTTTGTTTGGCATGGTATGTGTTGGCCGCGACAGTGCCCGATGCTCGTAAACTAATCAATGCCCGAGCGTCAGCAACGGACTTTTTACCCACAGATTTCCCAGGATTAGAGGTCTTAGCAAACGGCCACTCCAAAAGTGATGTTTTCGCAAGTTGCGCAGCGGCAAGCAATTGCGAGAGTCCCGATTTTCAAAAATTTCTGGTGGGTTTTTCCTCCGCGCGCTTTCATGGTAGAGAGGCAATCCGGAAAGGCTCCGGCGTGTGGGTGACATCAGTTTTCCGGGATGGCAGCCCCAGAACTCCATCATTACCAGATCCAGTAGCCTACCCACCAGAAATTTTCTTAAACCGCGTCAAAAGGTGGTCGTTTGCCAAGACCTCTATAAGAATGAGGAAGGGAGAGAAACCGGGCCTTTCATTTCGCTTGAAATAGGTTAAGCTCATCACATAGTAATGATGATGCGCTTTGATATGGCCCCGATTCTCGCCCTGGCGTTGCTCCTCCAAGGAGCCCTCGCCGGCTCTTCCCCGCCGTCAGAGCCGGACTTTAACCGCGAGGTCCGCCCGATTCTTTCGCGCCATTGCTTCAAGTGCCACGGTCCGGACGATAAGGCGCGCAAGGCCAATCTGCGACTGGACACGCGCTCGGAGGCTCTCAAGGCGGGGAAGTCGGGCAAGAATCCCATCGTCCCCGGGAAACCGGACCAGAGCGAATTGGTGGCGCGCATTCTCCAAGCGGACCCGGATGAGGTCATGCCGCCCTCGACGGCGAAGTTGGGATTGTCAGATGCCCAAAAGCAGGTTCTCAAGCGCTGGATCGCGGCGGGGGCCAATTATGCGCCGCACTGGGCGTTTCGACCCCCAACGCAGGCCCCGTTGCCGCAGGTGAAGCAGGCGGACTGGCCGCGCAATGCGATTGATTCGTTTGTCCTTGCCCGTCTCGAGACCGAGGGCCTCCAGCCTTCGCCGCGCGCCGAGGCGCATACGCTCATCCGTCGCCTCTACCTCGATCTCATCGGGATGCCGCCCACGCCGGAGGAGGCGGAGGAATTCCTGCGTGATCCGTCGCCCGGCGCTTACGAGAAGCAGGTGGACCGGTTGCTCGCCTCGGTTCACTACGGGGAGCGCTGGGCGCGCAAGTGGCTCGACCTGGCGCGTTATGCCGATACCAACGGGTATGAGAAAGACCGTCAGCGCTCCATCTGGCCCTGGCGGGACTGGGTCATCAAGGCGCTCAACGATGGCATGCCGTTCGACCGTTTCACTATTGAACAGATCGCGGGTGACATGCTGCCGAACGCGACCCAGGATCAGATCATCGCCACCGGCTTTCATCGCAACACCATGCTCAACGAGGAGGGCGGCATCGACCCGCTCGAGTTCCGGTTTGTGGCCCTCACCGATCGGATGGCGACCACGGGCAAGACCTGGATGGGGCTCACGGTTCAGTGCGCGCAATGCCATACCCACAAATTCGATCCCATTCCCCATCGGGAGTATTACCAGATGATGGCCTACCTGAACAACGCGGACGAGCCGGAGTTCGACGTGCGTCCGCCCGATTACGAGAAACGACGCGCGGAGGCCGGGCAGAAGATCGCCGCGCTCAAGGCCGGCCTCCCCAACCGTTTCCGGCTGGACGAACGTCGATGGGAAACACCTGCGGCCGTCACGCTGACCGCATCGAGCGGTCAGAAGCCCGTGCGGCTTGACGACGGCTCGTGGCTGTTCGCGGCGAAGAGCGCCGAGACCGACACCTACACCGCCACCCTCGATACGGGCTTCGCGGAGATCGAATTCATCCGACTCGAGGTGCTACCCGACGCGAAGCTATCGAAGAACGGCCCCGGACGATCCGACGGCGGCAATTTCGTTCTGAACGAGTTCAGTGTCACAGCGGCGCCACAGGACGATTTGGGTGACGTCCAGCCCGTGAAGATCAGCAAGGCGGAGGCGGAGTTCTCGCAGGACAAGTTCGAGGTCAGCGACGCGGTGGATGGCGATCCAAAAACGGGTTGGGCCATCGCGGCTGGAGGCAAGTCGGACGTGCAACGGACCGCTACGTTCACCCTGGCGGCTCCCCTTGCTTTCGAGCGGGGCGCGCGGTTAACCATCCGCCTGGAACAGAATTTCGGTGAGCGGCATACGATCGGACGTCTCCGTCTGAGCGTGGGCGCCCAGATCGTGGATCCCCGCGCGATGGAAGTACGACGCCACGAGGCCCTGGAAAGAAAGTTCGACGCGTGGCTCGATCGCGAGTCGCCCACGGCGGTGCGCTGGACGATCCTCCGGCCCACGGAGGCGACGTCAAATCTGCCTCTCCTGACCGTGCAGGAAGACAACTCCGTGTTCGCAAGCGGGGACCAGACAAAGAGCGACACCTACAAGGTGAAATTCAAGACCGACATTCAGGGCATTACTGCCATCCGCCTCGAGGCTCTGCCCGACGACCGGCTCCCGCGGCACGGGCCGGGGCGCGTGTATTTCGAAGGTCCCTTCGGGGATTTCGCCCTGACCGACTTTCGGCTCTTTGCGGGTGGAAGGCGGCTGGCCTTCTCCGGGGCGAGCCATAGTTATGCCGCCGGAGGTTTCGCCGCAACGAACGCCATCGACGACAATCTGCAGACTGGCTGGGCGATTGACGGCGGCCAAGGCCGTGAGCATGCGGCGGTGTTCAACCTGGCCGATCCGCTCGCCGACGCCAGCGAGTTTACCCTCGAGATGCTCTTCGAGCGCCACTTCTGCGCCGACCTGGGGCGGTTTCGCGTTTCGGTCCCCGCGGACTCGCGCCCGGCGGTCGCCCACGGTCTCCCGCACGACGTCGAGCAAATCCTCCTGATCCCCGCCGAGAGCCGGACTGCGGCCCAGCGAGCCCGGCTGCTCGATCATTATCTGACGATCGCCCCCGAGGTCTCCGAGGCGCGAGCCGAGATAGACCAACTGCGCAAGGAGAGCTCCTCGTTTCCAACCACTCTGGTAATGACCGAGCGCCCGCCCGAAAACCCGCGCCGGATGTTCGTCCACAACCGGGGCGAGTATCTCCAACCCACCGAGCCTGTCGAGCCGGCCGTGCTCTCCGTCCTAAACCCAGTGGGTAAGGACGCGCCCCGCACACGGCTCGAATTTGCGCGATGGCTTGTCTCCCCTGAGAATCCTCTCACCGCCCGGGTGACCGTGAACCGCCAGTGGGCGGCTTTCTTCGGACGTGGCATTGTGAGGACGGTGGACGACTTCGGTTACCAAGGGGAGCCGCCCACCCACCCGGAGTTATTGGATTGGTTGGCGGTGGAGTTCGTCCGCGAAGGCTGGTCGCTGAAGAAGATGCACAAGCTCATTGTCATGAGTGCCGCTTACCAGCAGAGCTCGCTCACCACGCCGGAGTTGCTCGCCAAGGATCCCTCGAACACCCTGCTGGCACGCGGTCCACGCGTGCGCTTGGAGGCGGAACTCATTCGCGATTCGCTGCTACGGGAGTCGGGGTTGCTGACGGAGTCGGTCGGCGGACCGAGCGTCTTCCCCCCCCAGCCCGCTTCCGTCACCACCGACGGCGCCTACGGCCCACTGACGTGGAAAGTCAGCGAGGGGCCCGACCGCTACCGGCGCGGCCTCTACACGTTCAGCAAGCGGACCGCCCCCTACGCCATGTTCAACACGTTCGATGGCCCCACAGGGGACGCGTGCATCGCCCAGCGGGACATCTCCAACACCCCCCTCCAGGCGCTGACACTGCTCAACGACGCCGTCGTGATCGTGGACGACTCG
>Ga0082335_1008372_pt1 | contig 11800 bp, 13 predicted proteins | sample Subgrocontami58m_FD_72375 | JGI IMG/M metagenome (GOLD analysis project Ga0082335, IMG submission 72375) | Subsurface groundwater microbial communities from S. Glens Falls, New York, USA - GMW37 contaminated, 5.8 m (SPADES assembly) (version 2) ...
CCGTCTATCACAAGTCCCTCCTGCTCGCGCTCGCGGTGGCGCCCATCGCGGCGCGATTGGAACCCAGGGTCCGGGAGCGAGCGGCCTGATGGAGGGGCTCCGGATCGCGGCGCAGGCCGCCTTCTTCCTCTCGCTGGCCGGCGCGCTGCTCGTCTTTCCGATCTACCCCGCGGCGCTCTGGCTGCTGGCACGCCTGCGGCCCTCCCCGGCGGGAGCGGCCGACGGGAACGACGGCCTCCTCGCCATGCCCTCCGGTGCGGCAGTTCCGGCGGGACCGATCGCCGGTGACGGCTGCTTGCCCGCACAGCGGTCGGACCCCCTTCCCTCGGTATCCCTCGTGACCGTGGCGCGCAACGCGGAGTCGCTGCTTGCCGAGAAGCTCGAGAACTCCCTCGCGCTGGACTATCCTCCAGGACTCCTCGAGGTGGTCGCGTACTCGGACGGCTCGCTGGACCACTCCGCGGAGATCCTGCGCGGGTTCGAGGCGCGCGGGGTGCGCGTCCTGGTCGAGCCGGAGCACCGGGGGAAGGCGCACGGATTGAACGCCGCCGCCGCCGCCGCCACCGGGTCGGTGCTGGTGTTCAGTGACGCGGACGCGCTGCTCGAACCGGGGGCGCTGCGCGCGCTGGTCGCGCCGTTGGCCGACCCGCGCGTGGGGGGCGCGTGCGGCCTGCGGGTGCTCGCGCGCGACGACGCGCCGCTCGGCGAGGCGCAGCGGAGCTACATCGGCTTCGACAGCTGGATCAAGCGGCTCGAGAGCCGGTTGGGCCGGATCACCTCGAACGACGGCAAGCTGTACGCCGTGCGACGGGAGCTTTTTCGCCCCGTCGATCCGGGTGCGACCGACGACCTGTTCGCGGCGCTCTCCGTCGTCGCCCAGGGGCGCGGCTTCGTGTTCGCGCCGGAAGCCCGCGCCCGCATTCGCCTGCCCTCGCGGGACGCGGGCCACGAGCTCGCGCGGCGGCGCCGGATCGTCGCCCGCAGCCTGCGCGGAATCGCCGTCCATCGCGCCCTCCTGAATCCGCTCCGCTACGGGATCTTTGCGGTCGGGCTCCTGGTGAACAAGGTCCTGCGCCGCCTGCTGCCGATCTTCCTGATCGGGATGGCGGCGGGCGCGGCCGGGATGGCGAACGACTCCCTGCTCGCGCGCGCCGCCCTCGCCGCGACCGCCGCCGTCCTGGCGCTCGCTGCGGCGGACCCACTCCTGGCGCGGATCCGCGTCGCCAAGCCGCTCACCCGGATCGCCGGACGCGCCCGGTACGCGCTGCTCGGCCTGTGCGGTACGCTCCTCGGCCTGATCGACTTCTGCCGGGGACGAACGATCGAACGCTGGGACCCGCGCAAGACCGACGGGCCGGCCGCCGTTCGCGCTTCCGCCGCCGCCCCGGTCGGGGGTCCTTCTTCCGACGCGGGGCGCGCGGTCCCCGCCGCTATCGGGACTGAACCCGCGGCCGCGGTCTCCGCGGCGAACGGCGCGGCCGCCGCGGGCCCCGACGCATTCCCCCCGGGTCGTGCGCGCGTGGCCTACATCGTTTCGCGCTTTCCCAAGCTGACCGAGACCTTCGTGCTGCAGGAGATCCTCGAGCTGGAGCGGCTCGGACTGGCAGTGGACATCTACCCGCTCCAGCGCGGCCGGGAATCGGTGACGCACCCCGAAGTCGCGCGCGTAGCGTCCCGCGTTCGCCACCAGCCGTTGCTTTCGCGCTCCGTGATCGCCGCCAACCTCGCCGCACTCTCCGGGCATCCCCGGACCTGTGCCGGGGCGGCATGGGAGTGCTTCCGCGGCACGCTGGGCAGTCTCCGGTTCATGGCCGGGGCCCTGGCCTTCTTTCCCAAGGCGGTCTGGATCGCGCGCGAATTGCAACGCCGGGGAACCGCGCACGTGCACGCGCATTTCGCGCACCATCCGGCGTTGGCGGCGCTCGTGGTCCACCGGCTGACCGGGATCCCCTTCAGCTTCACCGCCCACGGGTCGGACCTGCACATGGACCAGCGGATGCTCGACCGCAAGATCGCGGCCGCGGCGTTCGCGGTCACGATCTCGGACTACAACCGCGAGTTCGTCCGCGAGCGCTGCGGGACCGCCGCCGCGGACAAGCTCCAGGTGGTCCGCTGCGGCATCGACCCGGAGGTGTTCACTCCGCGCCCGGCCGGCCGCGAGCCGGGCCGATTCACCATCCTCTGCATCGCCGCGCTGCGCGGGGTCAAGGGCCATCGCCACCTGATCGACGCCTGCCGGCGGCTGCGCGAGCGCGGGCTCGACTTCGAAGCCCGGCTCGCGGGCGATGGCCCACTGCGCGCGGAGCTCGAACGGCGCATCCGCGAGGCCGGCCTGGAGGGGAGCGTGACCCTGCTCGGTTCCTTGCCCCGGCCCGAAGTGGTCGCGGAACTCGGGCGGGCGAGCGTGCTCGTGCTTCCCAGCGTCATCGACGCGAAAGGACGGCGCGAGGGGATCCCGGTCGTCCTCATGGAAGGAATGGCGTGCGGGCTGCCGGTGATCGCGAGCCGCCTGAGCGGCATCCCGGAGCTGGTGGAGGACGGGCGCGAAGGCCTGCTCGTCGAGCCCGGGGACGACGCCGGGCTCGCCGACGCGCTCGCCCGAGTGAGCGCCGACCCGGATTTGCGGGCGCGGCTCGGCGGCGCGGCGCGCGAGAAGGTGCGGGCGCAATACGACCAGCGGACGAACGCGGCGCGATTGGCGGGGCTGCTGAGGGGAGCGGCCGGCGAGAACTCGACGGGTCCGGGGACCGCGGCCCGCCCGGCCTGATCCGGCGGCACGGCCCGCTCCAGGCACGCGCGTACCTTCACCGGCATCGCCGGTACGCCGCACCTCTTCGCCTCCTCCTGGAGTGCGAAGGGCGGGTCCGCGGGGTCCGGAGAGCCGTTCGGGAATCGTCACGGTCGGCGCGCGCGGAGGGGAGGGCTCAGTGCTCCGCGAGCAGGACGAGGCCGTACTCGCCGACGATGCGGTACCCCAGGGCCAGATAGGCGCGGCGCGCCGCGACGTTGTCTTTTCCCGTGAACAGGATGGACCGCGAGACCCCCTGCGCCTGGGCGGCAACCAGCGAGCCCGCGACCGCGCAGCGGCCGTAACCCTTCCCGCGCAGCTCGGGCGGCGTGTAGACGCCGCCGATCTGAACGGCGTCCGGCACCATCGCGTTGAAACCGGAAAAGGAGACGGGCCGGGCGGCCACGCGCGCGATCCAGGCCGCGCCGCGGGCCTGATAGTCGAGGATGTTCCGCCGGCAGCGTTCCTCCTGCTCCGGCCCACGCATGTCGCCCAGCGTCTCGACTCCGTATTCGACGCGCCACTGGACGAGCCCGGAGATCTCCTCGGCGCGGGGCGGCCCGACCTCGCACTCGCCGCGCGAGAGCGGCTCCGGGATCCGCAGGTCGGTGAGGGCGAGCGCAAAGAGGTCTTCGCAGGAGTCCTTCCGGGCGGGCGCCTGCGCCGGACCGAGCGCGGCGCGAGCCCGCACCACCTGATCCCACGGGCCGGCGAATCCCGACACGTCGCGGCCGGACCACTTCACCGCCCGGGCGACGGCGGTCTCGAGCTCTACGGAGCCCAGGACGATCACCATGCCGTTCCAGAAATGGGCGGCGACGGTACACAGCGCCTCGCCGTCCCAGACACCGGCGTAGGTGCCCTGCCGCGTCTCCCCGCAATCGACCAGGCCGCCGGCGAGCAGGTTGGAGCGGAGAAACATGGAGGTGTCGGCGTGCTGGGCGAGAAACCGCCCGAGCGCCTCTTCGTCGCCGGGCACGAGGACGCGGACGGCCATGAGGAGCTCCCGTTGCGAGTGGCCCGGGTGGTTCGGCGGACGAGCATACCCGTTCGGAGCTGGCGCGGATACGGCTTCGCCGACCAAGCGTGGGCATGGACCGTAACCGTGGACCGTGACCGCGACCGGGTTGCGGTGAGATCCCTTCGCGCAGTTTCTCGCGCGAGCGTACCCGAACCGGCCCCTTCCGTCCACGGGATCGGGGACCGTGGGACCGTGCGGGTAGGAATTGCAAGGGTCGGGGAAGCGCCTGCGATATGATCGCTGGGAAAACGCGTCGCGGGCATGCGCGTGCGGAGCGAGACGATGACGATGGACGCCGAGCCAGGGAAGTCGGATCTTGCGGATTCGGCTTCGGGGTTCCACCTGGAGGCCCTTCGGAAGCTCGCGGCAATACACACCCCCCGCTCGTTCGAGGACGTGCGCGCGGCGGTGGCGCGTCCGCCCGGAGGATCCGGAGACGCTGCGGGCCGGGCGAAGGGCGAATCCGATCTGGAAGAAGCGGTCATCCGCGAGTACTCCCGGAGCCAGGCAGCGGCGGGCGCGTCGGCGATCGCCGATGCCCGCCGGGCCTTGGCGAATGCGGGTGTGGGAGGCTCGTGGGGGCACGCGGTCGCCGAACTGCTGCGCGGCCACCCGTTGGTTCCGGCGGGCCGGGAGGAGCTGTTCGCGCGCGGCTTGAGTGCCGGGTTGGAGGGGGACCTGCCGGCGGCAGTGCACCTGCTGCTGCCTCAGATGGAGAGCTCGCTGCGCCGGCTTCTCGAGCTGCGGGGCTTCCCGGTGCAGCGGCGCTGGGGAGACGGATGGGCGGATCGACCGCTGAACGATTTCCTCACCGACTCCGCTGCCGAGCCGATCCTGGGCAAGAACCTGGCTTGGGAGCTGCGATCGCTGCTGGTCGAGCATGGCGGGCCGAACTTGCGCAATCGGGTGTGCCATGGCCAGGCGACGGTCGGGGATTGCCGGGGGCCGCATGCCGAGTATCTGGTCTGGGTGTCACTCTGGTTCCTGGTCCGATTCCGGGAGCCGACCGCCGGTGCGGAGGAAGGCCGGGTCGAGCACACAACGGATTCGTCGGTCCCGGTGCTGCCGGACCGGGGATGACGCAGGGCGGAGGGGGGAGGAGGATGACGAAGACCCGCGTGCTCGTGTGCTGGAGCAGCGGGAAGGACAGCGCCTGGACGCTCCAGGAACTGCGCAGCGACCCCGGGGTGGAGGTGGTGGGTCTATTGACCACGGTGAACCGGGGTGCACGAGCGGGTGGCGGTGCACGGCGTGCGCCGGAGCGTGTTGCACGCGAGTTCGGCCAGCAAGTCCGCCGTCACCAGCCCGGCCGGGGTGAGCCGCAGCTTGTTCCCGCGGGCCTCAACCTTCACCCCGAGCCCGTCGAGACGGGCCAGCACTCCGGCGGGCGTCGCAGCTTGGCCACGGAGGAAGTCCAGCAAGGCCGCCTTCCGTCCGCGGAGGGCGCCAGCCAGTTCCGCCGGGATCACCCGCGCCGGCCGGACCCGCAGCTTATCCCCCTCGACCTCGAAGCGCGCCCCAGCCTGTCGGACGCGCGCCACCAGCTCGGCAACGTCGATCATGGCGCCCTCCCGTTGTTACCAAACGGTCACGGACAGACAGACAAACGCCTATAGGGGATTGTCTGTCTGTCCGTACATCACTCCACGTCCAGAGATTCCTCCGCAGGCTTGGCGGCGGGCGCATCGGCGACCAGCCAGATGGACGTCCCGCCTGCCTTCGTCGCCTCGGCGCCGGCCTCACCACGGACGCGATCCAGCATCTTCTCCGAGTAGCCGGCGTCCTTGCCCCGCCTCAAAGCCTCGGCGCGCGCGAGCGCCCCCCCGGCCGCCTGGATCTCCGCACGCACCCACGCGGCCGCCGAATCGCTCTTGCGTGGCGTCTTGGAATGCGCGGCCGCCGCAGCGATGATATCGTCCGCCGTCTCGGCCAGCTCGCCCGGCGCCCATGCGGCAAGGCCCGTCTCGGGATCGTCCGGCGCGGTGATGACGTCGAAAGCGAGCCCCGCCGCGCCTGCCATGTTCGTCTTGCCGGCGAGTAGCTTCCGTTGCCCATCTTTGTCCTTGATGATGTGCAGGACGATGCGCGCGGCCGCGACCCATCCCCGTGACCCAAGTACCTTGTCGATTGCCGAGCCTTCTGCCTTGCGGTCGTGATGTACCAGCATGATCGAGAGCCGCTCGCGCATGCCAGCTCGGCCACCGGGCGAAGCACGGTGCGGACGTCCGCGTTGTCGTCGCCATTCGTGCCCGGGGGAAGCAAGGCGCCCGCCGTGTCGAGAACGATCAAGGCCACGTCCCCGACCCGCTCGCGCAGCTCGGCCACTGCGGCCGCGAACGTCGCCCCGTCGTTCAGGTAGACCGGCTCGGTTCCCTTTTTCCCCTGGCGCCCGTCGAGAATCGCCACGCGGTCCAGGTCCGCGCCAGCTGCGATCAGACGAGGAACGAGCGCCGTCTCGGGATCATCCTCGACGTTGAGCACGAGCACGCCCGCCGGTTTCCCAAGCTCCCCGTCGCCGTCGATCCACGCCAGGCCCCGCGTGATGCAGGCGATGATGTAGGCGGCGATGATGCCTTTCCCGCCACCAGGAGCGGCAACGAGCAGCGTGATTGCCGCGCGCGCAAGCCGCTTGTGCCAGAGCCACTCCACAGGGTGCGTGACGATCTCCGAAGCCATGCGCATGATGGGCCTGCCCAGCGCGGGCGCGGCGGCGGTTGTGTCGGCGTGCGCGATCGCCTTCCGCACGCGCTCCATCACGCGCTCCGTCTCGACACCCCGCCCGAGCGACGCGTGCGCCTCCTGCAGATCCTCCCCCAGCTTGCGTCGGTTCCGGTCCCGAAGGACCGCCTCGGCGTAGGCGGGGGCGTCGTCGGATCGGTCGGGCGCGTCGAGGATCCCCGCGAGAGCTTCAATCCCGCCGACCCGATCCAGGCGCCCGGCCTGGCGCAGGTCAGCGGCGACCGTCACGATGTCGACCGCTGCGCCGCGGTCGGCGAGGGCGAGGATCGCGCGGTAGACGATGGTGTGAGCGGGCGCGGCCAAATCCTCGGGGACGATGAGCAGGCGAATCGCTGGGATCGCGGTCGGGTCGAGCACCAACGACCCGATCAGCGCGCGCTCCGTATCGCGCCAGCCATCGATGTCGGCGAGGGGCAACAGTTCCGGTGTCACCGTCGCGGTCGTCGGCGTCATTCGCCACCCCCCGCCGCTTCGCGTGCGATCTCGCGCCCGATTCGATCGATGAGCCGCCGTCGCGATCGGCGCGCGCGTCGGCGGGCGGCCGCGGAGCCGGCGCACATTCGTTGGAGCAGGCGCGCATCGCGTTCGGCGTCGCGGACGATCTCCGGCGGGGTGTTTTTCATGAACGGCACCCCCGCCGATCGCGGCGATTCGCATCGCGGGGCCTGTCGAGAGCGGCCTGCACCGGATCGGATGGCGGCAGGATCCCGGCGCGCTCGAGCACCACGGCGGCCTCGGCCTGGCGCAAGTCCGCGGGCGCCGGGGCGGCGACGGGGGCGGATGCGAGCGGGACCTCGGCAGAGCAGGCGCGGATGAATTCCTCCACGTCCGCCCGTCGAAGATACAAGCGACCGCCGATGCGCGTGGTTCGCAGGTGTACGCGCCCGCCGCCCGGGGTGCGGCATCCGTGGCGATGCCAGCGCCAGGCCGTCGCCGGATTCGTCGCGCCGCCAGTCCGGCTCGGCGGTAGCCATTCGCGCAGCCCGCGCGAGAGCGGAAGGGTTTCGTGGTTCTCTTCCATGTTCGCCGTCCTCCACAAGCCGCGCGCCGGATTAGCGCGCTTCTGCAAGAGACGCGAACACGCACCGCAAAGGGACACGATTCGGCCTGGAATCAGCCTAGATGGTGGGCTACAGGGAGGCGCGCGCGCTACTCGTTTTCCTGCGCGAGGCGGGCGGCTTTGGCTTCGTGGGCCGCTTTGTGGATCATAGGGCGCACGCGGGCGAGCAGGAAACGGGCGGCGCGGCGTAGGCCGCGGACGGGGATTGCGGGGTGATGGCGAGCCAGCGCAGGGGGCGCGGTATGGGTTGCCCCTTGGCCTCAAGCCACGCTTCGACGTTCCGGGCGGCGCGGCGCCGTTTTCCGCCGCTGGCGAGTTCGGCATCAAGCAGATCGCGCACCGGCTTGGGAATGCCGGCACTGGCCGGACATTCCCGGGCGGCCGCGACCTCCTCGACGGGCACCGGCCCGCCCGCCCGCCGGCGCGGATCTTGCCCCGCCTTCAGGACGGCCCGACGCAGCCAGCGTGCGAACTCGGCCAGCGAAAGCGCGAGCGCCGGAACCGTTCCCTTCGGCAGCCAGCGCGCGCCGTGTCCAGAGCCGAGACGAAAGCGACCGGGCGAGGGCACGAACGCGGCGTCCAGCGCAGCGACGCCATGCGTGTTCGCAGGATCGCCAAGCACGGACGCGAGCGCCCCGGCGGCCAAGGCGTTTTCCCTTCGTCCGAAAAACGACTGGCCGCCGACCGTAGTTTCGGGTCCGAGTGCCGCGAGCGCCGCGACCGGGTGGACATGCTCTCCGTAGAGCCGGCGAGCCAGCACGGCGACAAGTGAGCCGGCGATCCCCGCGTCACGCGCACGAAGACAGACGATCCGCGCATTCCGTGGGACTTCGCGCCAAGCCCAGCGGCATTCACCCAAGGCGGAGGCGGCGTCAAGCGCGTTCATGCGGCACGCGAGCCGCTGCAACAGCCGCGCCGATTGGAGTTCTTCGGCTTCTCCGAATTCGCGCTCCCCTCGACTATCACACAGCCGGCGCAAGAAAGGCGCGGCCCGCCCGGGAGCGCCCACGGCAAGCGAGAGCAGCCGGGCGAGCGGACGCAGCGGACGCCGGATGTGGCCGTCGCGTACGGCTTGTAGGAAGGGCGCCGGCAGGAAGCGGGCTACGCAACCAACCAAGTCAGCCAGCGGAATGTGCGCGTGCAGGACGGCTTCGGACACAGCGCGAGACGCGAGCTTGAGCGTCGCCCGCGCGGTGCGCCGCTCGCCCGGCGTCGTCGCAGTCGACCAGAGCCGCCTTGCGCTCAGCGCCAAAGACACCGGCCGGATCACGACTTCGCCGTTCGCCAGTAGGGCTTTCTCTTTCGCCCACAGGGCGGCGACGTCGAGATCCTTCGCATTGACCATCGTCGCACCCTACCAGCCGATCGGCCACTTCATCAGGTGTCATCTTTCCAATCGTTTGCGCATGAGCATGTGAGCGATGCAGGCGCCGCCAGCAACGATAGTCACCAGACCGATTGCTAGCCAGTCCTTGGCCGCCCACTTGACACCCAGAAACCCCGGTGCCGGTACCAAGTACGCCGGCCGTCCCTGTCGAGCCTCGGGTCCGGTGACGTGCAGAATCACCACGAGGGAGCCTACCACGAGGAATGAGAGGCCAGTGAACCACAGCGCCCTCATGATGCTCTTGTCGCTCATGTTCCACAGCCACTCCTTGATTGGCTTGAAGATCGAAGGCGCGATCGAACCGACCAGACCTCCCCCCACGACGCCGCCTATGATGCAGACGAGAACACCGGCAATCCCGTATCGGTTAACGATCTCATCAAAAAAAGAGACGAAGAGGAACACGCCCACCACCGCCCCCGCGATCACACAAAGCACGACTGAGTTCGGCGGGTCCACGTGAGCAGATCCGCCCCCGGCCTTCTGGGATTCGCTCTGGATTCAACCGCCATCCGGTTCGGCGGGGCGCTGTCCGCCTTTATGATCGTGGGGCCGCGGTGTGGCAGATTCGTTCGGGCGAGGGAGCTGGAGTGGCGGCGGCCGGACTGCGGGTGCGGGCAGTGGCGGAGTGACCTTCTCCCACTCCTCCTCGATTTCAGACCGCGGGGTTCGGGCACCCAAGCCCAGGATCCCTCGACAGCGTGGGCATTCCAACGCTTCGACCGGAACAGGCAGACCGCACGTGTGACAGGACCGAAGCTTGGCCACCGAACCGGCTGCGGCCCGTCGCGGCTCTGCGGTCCCTCGCTCGGCAGGAATGTCGATGGCGGCCTCGCAGAGGCATGTCTGCGTGGTGCCTGCCGCTTGGGGGGAGGCGGACAGCAGCCGCCCGCACCACTCGCATTTCAGCTCGAGCCTCATCGTCGTCCCGCCTTCCGCCGACCCGGGAGCCGGAACCCGATCCGCTCCCGCTTTCGCCCGCGCAGGCGATTCGGTGCCGGCGTCCAATTCATCGTGCCGCCCTACGCTTCCTCCCAGGTGTGACGGTCGCGTCCTTCACGCCGAAGGAAATCGCCCCCTTGTCCGGCGCGCGCGCGGCGACCAGCCGGTCAATCGCCTCGCGCACCACGTCGGCAATCGAGCGCCGCTCTGCGAACGCGATCAACCGCAGGGCTTCATGCTGCCTGGCCTCGATGGCCGCGAACAGCGTGACGGGGGCAGTCAGCTTCTTTTCGCCCATGTCTCACCTCTCTACCCGGATGTTCGGCCCCACCGTCAGCGCGTCAACGGGGCCGATGAACCGAAGGTACATCGCCAATTGTCGAAACCTCGGGCACAGTACGCGGCGGGCATACGAGACGATCCGCGCCCGCTCCCCCCGCGTGTTCGGGATGTCCACTTCGAGCAGGGCCAACACGTCCCGATGGACGATGCCACGATCCCACCAGAATCCGCGATACGAACCCGGCGGGAAGCGCGACAGCGTTCCGCCGCCGAACAGTCGCGCCACTTCGTCGCCCGTCCGGTCAAACTTGCGCCGCTCGATGGTGCGCCGGCGGCCCCTGCGGTCCCGGTTGTAGTGCGTCGGCAGCGGAATCAAGACCGTCACGGTACCGGGGCGCCATCGCATCTTCGATCCCATATCATGCTAGCATACATAGCCGCCGGCTTGCGGTCAACCACCAGGTCCGCTGCCTCGCTGCCCGGCCCACCTACCCCAGCCGTTCGGCCAGCTCGGCGGCCTTGCGTTCGCTGGCCTCGGCGTAGATCAGCGTCGTCTTGGCGTCGGAGTGCCCGAGGGCGAGGGCCGCAGCCTCGATCCCCACTTCTCTCCGGTAGCGCGTCGCGCACGCATGGCGCAGCCGGTTCGGCGCCCAGGGCGGAATGCCCGCCTTCGCGCACGCGCGGTTGAGCGCCCGGCGCAGGGCCGCTTCGGTGTACGGCCGGGACTCGAGGGCCGCGCCGCCCGGGGGCAGCCCGCGCCGCTTTCGTTCCTGCGCCGCGACGTGCGACGGGTAGAGCGGCGTCTTGCGCTTCTCCCGCCGATCGGCGAGCCGCTCGCGCGCTTCGTCCGCGGCATCGAACACCGGGGCGTCCGGGTCCAGCTTGAGGAACGGCGCGAGCACGGCCTGGGCCTGCGGGCCGATCCAGATGGCGCGCGCCTTCCCGCGCCAGGCGGTCTTGTGCAGCGCCGGCCGGTAGCACCAGACGCGCCCCGCCCGCTCGAGCTCGCGCCCGCGAAGGGCGACCGCTTCCCCGGGACGGCACCCGGTCCACAGCATGAACCGCACAAGCGCCACGGCGACCGCGGGCAAGTGCGGCAGCGTGGCTTCGATCTCGCGTTCCGTCACCGGCGCGACGGGCTCGGGTTCGCGCGCCGCGCACCGTCCGGCGGCGAGGGCCTCCACCGCGGCGCGGGCCTGCCAGACGGACGCGGGTACGAGCTCGCGCCCCGCGCCCCACCGGAAGACGTGCCGCACCCGGTTGACGTGGCCGTTGATCGTCCCCCGCGCCATCTCCGCGCCGATCATCCGTTCGCGCACCGCGCGCAGCGCCAGCGGGCCGAAGTCGCGCGCCGGCGTCGAGCCGTAGAGCTCCACCAGCGGGCGCAGGGCGGCCCGGAAGCAGGCGAGTTCCCCCGTGGGCCTGCCGTCCGGGTGGCGGTAGTGTTCCTCGCCGTGCTTCCAGAATGCCGCGACGAGTTCGGCCGCCGTCACCCCGGCGGCGGGTGTTGGAGCCGGGCGCCCGCCGCGGGCCAGCCACTCGTGAACCGCGGCTTGGTAGGCTTCGCGCGATTCCTTCGAG
>Ga0082335_1008375_pt1 | contig 11797 bp, 13 predicted proteins | sample Subgrocontami58m_FD_72375 | JGI IMG/M metagenome (GOLD analysis project Ga0082335, IMG submission 72375) | Subsurface groundwater microbial communities from S. Glens Falls, New York, USA - GMW37 contaminated, 5.8 m (SPADES assembly) (version 2) ...
CTCGGGAAGGCTGAACCGCGTAAAGCCCGCACAGGCCGCGATGCTGGACCCGGACACAGCGCCAAACGCAGCATTCGCAATTGTCGTGGCAATCGCCAGCCCCCCGGGGAGTCTACCCACCCACTTCTGGGCCGCCCGGTATCCCGCCTCGGCCAAGCCAGCATGGCCGGCAAAACTTCCCATGAGGATGAAGAGAGGAAGGACAATCAGCGAGTAATTTGCCACGGTCTTAAAGGGAGTGGTCGTCAACAGGCTCAAAGCCACATTAAAATCACCACTTACCAGCCAAAAGCCGATAAAGCCGACAAGGCCAAGGGAAAGTCCGACGTGTACTCGCAATATCAACAGTATCAATAGCAAAAGGATGCCCAATGTTCCCAGCGATAGGTCGCTCATGCTGCTTTTTCCCTTCCGTCCAGGAGACCGGCAACACTCTTGGCTAGTGAAATACTGAACTGTACCAGCAGCAGAGCGGTTCCCACCGGCACAATGAATTTCGAGGGGTAAAGGGGAAGGTGAACCGTGCCCGTCATGAATTCACCCACGTGCCAGGAACCCAGTGCATGTTTGAAAGTTCCCCAAGTCATTAATCCGAAGAAAAAAATACCTGCGACGCAAGTTAGAATATCCGTCAATCCGTTCCATAGCCCTTTCCATCGTTCGTGGATATGCCGGGTTAATAAATCTATCCTTATATTTTCCCCTTTTGCCTCCACGTAGCCCCAAGCCAAAAACACTATGAAGGGCATGGTCGCCTCGATGATTTCGAAAGTAGAGGGAACAGGCAAATTCAAAACCGCGCGTCCACTGATATCGATAATCATGATCAACATAACCAGAAAAATGAGCGTTGCCGAAACAATGCCGGCCATGGTAAGAACCTTCAGGAAAACAGCGTTTGTCCTCAACCTAATCCTCCTAAACGAGGTATCCCGTTCACCGAAGTGCCGGGGTTAGTTGTGTATCGGAGGGCGATAATTTGATGCAAAGGGGCTGGCTCAATAGTCGCCAAAGGCGTCGGCGGGTATTGGGGATCGATTTGGTGTTGACGCTGCCTTTCGGGCTGGTGACGAACGAGATCGGGTGGCGCGGACCTCGCCTTCAGGACCAGGCAGCCCGGCGCACGGTGCGGCTCGTCTTCGTCGGCGCATCGACCACGGGCAACAGCCACTATTTCCCGTATTCCTATCCGGAGTTCATCGGCCAGTGGCTCAACCTCTGGGCGGCGTCGCGCAACCTCGACATCGCCTTCGAGGTGCTGAACGCCGGCCGGGAAAGCATCACCTCCACCGACATCGAAGCGATCGTGCGGACCGAAGTGCTGCCGCTCCTCCCCGATCTCGTCGTCTATTACGAGGGCCACAATCAATTCAAGATGGGCCTGTCGCTGAAGAAGCAGGAGAGCGGCGAGGTCGTCCGGCTGGATCAGGTCGTGCCGGAAGCGTTCGCCGGGCGCCTGTTGCGGGACCTCGCCCATCGCCTCGCCCTGGCGCGTCGCCTCCAGGCCGCATTGGGATGGGTCGGCAATCCCGGACGGGGCGAGGAATGGCCCAAGCCCGGCTATGAATTGACGTGGCCCTCCGCCCGTGACGAAGCGGACCCCGACCTGTCGCGCGCCGACATGCCCGTGAACCTGCCGACGATCCTGGGCGATCTCGATCGCATGCGGGAGGCGCTCCGACCCATAGGGGCCGAACTCGCGCTCAGCTCCTTTGTCTGGCTGGTCAGGGACGGCATGGTGCTCGATCCGGTCCGGAACAGGTTTCTTCTCGAGTGGCTGAACATCACCCACTTCCCGTTCAGCTACCGGGACATGGAGAGGATGCTCGCCTTCCAGAATCGCGTCTTCGAGAAATATGCGTCCGCGCATGATCTGGCCTTCTTCGATGTCGCCAAGGCGATGCCGCTGGATCCCGATCTCTTCACCGACGGCGTCCACATGACCTACGCCGGCGTCCGGCTCCACGCCTGGATCGTCTTCCAGGAGCTGGTGCCGCTCCTGGAGGCGAAGCTTGCCGACGAGAGCTGGCCGCGACAGAGGCCCCGGCGGGACCGGGTGCCGCCGGCGCTGCTCTTCACGCCGAGGGAACTCAAGGTCGAGTGCCCCTGAGGGGCGACCCATCACGGGCGTAAGGGCCCTTGTCTCCGGCCGCCTTGTCCGATTCAATGATTGGACAGGTGCGGCCCGGCCGCACCCCGACACTGCTCGCCCGTACGGCCGAGGTGATCGAATGAGGAACAGGCATTTGCGATGTCGGCGCGCAAAGCCGGCGCGGTGACGACGCCTTGGTTGACCGCAATCATCCTCCAGCGGTAAGCGACGGGTCGGTCGCCGAGCCTCGCCTTGGCGCCCGGCCCGGCGAGACGGAGCAGGCCGGCCCTGCGGCAAGCCAGGCAATACCGGCGCCGAGCGAGGTCGAGGAGAGGGAGGCAAGAGGGCGAGAGCTGCGCGCCGCACAGGACCTCGCCCGGCAGCGCCGTCGTCAAACCATTGCGGCAAGTGCTGCGGCCGTCATCATCCTGGCGCTCGGCGGCACGGCAACGTGGGTGTTCCGCGAGCTGGCGGTAACGCGCGGCAGCCAGGTCGCGCAGCTCGAGTACGAGAACAGCGTCCTCTCGCGATTGCTCCGCCAGGAGTACCAGCAGCGCTTCGATCATGCGAAAGTGTCTCCGGCGCGCCAGGAAACAGTCGCGCAAAGCGTCAGGAAAATCCTGGGCAATCGCGCCCGGTATGAGCGCATCACGAAGTCGACGACGATGCCCTGGTACTTCCTGGCGATCATTCATGGCCTGGAAGCCGACTTCAGGTTCGACTCGCACTTGCATAACGGGGATCCGTTGACCGGCCGCACGGTCCGCGTGCCGGCCGGGCGACCGGCCCGGGGCACGCCGCCGTTCAGCTGGGAAGAGAGTGCGATGGATGCCATCGCGGTCAATCGCTACGACAAGTGGAACGATTGGAGCATTGCCGGGATGCTTGTCGTCTGGGAACGCTACAACGGCCTCGGATACCGGCATTATGGCGTCAATTCGCCGTATGTCTGGGCGTGCACCGACCTTTATGCGAAGGGTCGATATGTTGCCGACGGCCGGTACGATGCGCATGCCGAGTCAAGGCAATGCGGCGCCGTGGCACTGCTCAAGGGACTGATCGCGACCGGCTCGGTGTCGCCGCCGGCAGGTCCGAAATAGGCGACTGCGGTGGAGGATGCAGACCGCCGTCTACTCCAGGGGCCATACCTCGACTCACGGGCAGGGCTATCGCATGTGGCCTAAAAGGCTGTAGCAGCTCGTATTTTGAGGGGAAGCAAAAGATCCCTCACTTCGTTCGGGATGACACTATTGCTGGGCTTTGCGCGGTGCGTCGATGCAGAAACCGGTGTCATCCCGAACGAAGTGAGGGATCTTTGAGGCATATGCGATTGCCCTGGGGCTAACCGGGGGTTGGCCGCGAGGCCAGCCGGCTACTTGCGCTTGTTCGCCGCCGCCTTGGCGCCCGGGTTGGAATTCGACGACGCGAACGGCGAGGCCGAAACGATCTTCTTCGACTTGTCCTGCTTGGGCTTCTTGGCTTCGCGATTGCCGCGCTGTTGCTTCTGGGCCACGTCGGGTCTCCTCCTGTTTGTGCGGCAGGACCCTAGGCGCATTTGACGGGCCTGTACGATCTGTCTCGTTGGCGATCATTCCCCCCGGGCGATCATTCCATCGTCGAAGTGGCGGACGCCTCGGTCACGATGAGGACGGGCCTGGCCGACGCCGCCAGCCGCTCGCCCAGCGCATCGGACGCACTGACCCGGCCAAGGACTGCGGAAATCCCGATTCCGACCAGAAGCAGGCCGACGCAGACGCCAGGTCCGTAACCCCAGCCGGCGCTATAGCGCCAGCAGGGCATGACGGCGATCCCCGTTGCTGCCAGCAGGACCGTGATGATCAGGACGATCATGCTCCCCCAATGCCTCCTTTGGGGAACAACGGCCGACGGACGCGCGAGTTCCGCCTTAATTTCGCCTTCAGCCGTCGGGGCCCGGTTCATCCACAATCCTGTGCATGACGCGGGGCGCCGCCCCGGCGATAGTGCCGGCAAAACAATGACCGACGCCCTCTCGACTGCCCTCTCGGCCGCTCATGCGCTGCTGCATTCCGTCTTCGGCTTCAACGAATTCCGCCCTGGCCAGGAGGAGATCGTGCGCGCCGTCCTGGCGGGCGAAAACGTGCTCACGGTCATGCCGACCGGCAGCGGCAAGTCGCTGTGCTACCAGCTGCCGGCCATCGTGCGGCCGGGGCTGACTCTGGTCGTCTCGCCGCTGATCGCCCTGATGCGCGACCAGGTCCAGGCGCTGACCGCCGCCGGCGTCGCCGCCGGCAGCCTCAATTCCAGCAACGAGCCTTCCGAGAACGCCCGGGTCATGGGTCTCCTGCGCACGGCCAAGCTGCGGCTGCTCTATGTCGCGCCCGAGCGGCTGGCACGGCCCGACACGGTCGAGATGCTGGCCGAGGCCCACGTCACCCTGATGGCGATCGACGAGGCGCATTGCGTTTCGCAATGGGGCCACGACTTCCGGCCCGAGTATCTCACCCTGGGCAATGTCGCGCGCCAGATCGGTGGCCGGCTGCAGACGCTGGCGCTGACGGCCACGGCCGACGCACCGACCCGCGGCGACATCGTCGAGAAGCTCTTTCCCTCGGCGCCGCCGCGCGTCTTCGTGCGCAGCTTCGACCGGCCGAACCTGCGGCTCGCCTTCCAGACCAAGGAGCGCTCCTCGCGCCAGGTGCTGGCCTTCGTGCGCGCTCACGAGGGCGAGAGCGGCATCGTCTATTGCGCCTCGCGCCGCAAGGTCGAGGAGCTGGCAGTGACGCTGGCCGATTCAGGCGTGCGCGCGCTGCCCTATCACGCCGGCCTCGACAAGCGGGTGCGCGACGCCAACCAGGATTCCTTCCAGCAGGACGACGGCGTGGTGATGACCGCGACCGTCGCCTTCGGCATGGGCATCGACAAGCCCGACGTGCGCTTCGTCTGCCATGCGGACCTGCCGTCCAACGTCGAAGCCTATTACCAGGAGATCGGCCGCGCCGGCCGTGACGGGCTGCCGGCCGACACGCTGACGCTCTACGGCCTGGGCGACATGCAGCTCCGACGCCTGCAGATCGAGCAGAGCGATTCCTCCGACGAGCGCAAGCGCATCGAGCGCCAGCGCCTCGGCGCCTTGCTGGCGCTGGCCGAGGCGCCGCGCTGCCGCCGACAGACCCTGCTCTCCTATTTCGGCGAGCAATCGGAGCCCTGCGGCAACTGCGATCTCTGCGTCGAAGGCGTCGAGCGTTTCGACGGCACCATCGATGCGCAGAAGGCGATGTCGGCCATCCTGCGCACCGGCGAACGCTTCGGCGTGGAGCACCTCGTCGCCATCCTGACCGGTGAGTGCACCGAGAACGTGTTGAAGTTCAATCACGACCGGCTGCCGACCTTCGGCGTCGGTTCGGGCCGCAAGGCCGGTGAATGGCGCTCTATCTTCCGCCAGCTCTCGGCGGTCGGCCTGATCGCCCAGGACCTGATGGAGCACGGCCGCTGGTGGGTGACGGAGGAAGGCTGGCGGGTGCTGAAGGGCGAGGCGCGCATCGAGCTGCGCAAGGACCTCACTTCGGGCGCGGCCAAGGGCAAGGCGGGCTCGCGCCGCGACCGGCGCGCCGCCACCAGCGCTGCCATTGTAGGCGATGCCGATTCAGCCCTGCTCGATGCCTTGAAGGCGTTGCGCACCAAGCTGGCGCGGACGCAGAACGTCCCGGCCTATGTCGTCTTCTCCGACCGCACGCTGGCCGAACTCGCCTCGCACCGCCCGGCCAATGCCGGCGCCATGCGCGAGATCCACGGCATCGGCGACGCCAAGCTCGAACGCTATGGGGCGGCGTTCCTCGAAGTCATCCGCGCGAACGTTTAGGGGTTTGGACCGCGGGCCTCCAGGCTCGCTCATCTTCATGATGCGGGCCTGGAGGCCCGCGGTCCGTCCTGACGGATTTCTACTCGCCCGAAGACTCAGGCTTCTCGAGCGGAATGCCGGCCTTGAGGAGGCGGTAGCGGCCGTCCTGGAGTTGCGCGCCCATCACGATCCCGGTCCGGGCACTGCCGCCGTCGAGGCCGAGGCGGTCGCCCTCGAAGAGGTGCGGATCTGCCATGCCGCTGATCGCCGTGTGCTTGTCGGGTGGCGTGTGGCCGTGCACCACCAGCGTGCCGCCGAAGCCGCCCTTCCAGTCGAGGAAGCCATGGTTGATCCAGGCCCAACGCGCCTCGGTGAAGACCGTCCAGGGCCGGGTCAGGAACTCGTCGGGATCGGCGTGCGGATCGAGCCCGCCGTGGACGAACAGCGTATTGCCGAGACTGACATGCGAGCGCATGCCGTAGAGCCGCTGGACGACGCGCCTGCCCAGTGCCGCCTCGAGCAGCGCCAGGTCGGCATGCGCGGCCGGTTGGCCCGCACGCGCGGCCATCTGGTCCAGCAGCTTCTGGCCGCCCATGCGCTTGCTGAGCCACATGGCTTCGGCCTTGTGCGCGTGCGGTCCGCCGATCGTGGCCAGCATCATCATGATCTCGTGGTTGCCCATCACGCGGTCGATGCGATCGACGCCGCGGGCCTCTGACTTCTCCGCCCACAGCTCGAGCACGCCCGCGCTGTCGGGCCCGCGGTTGATCATGTCGCCGAGATAGATCAGACGCCGCTGGCCGCTTTCGGCCTTGGCGAGTTCGGCAATGGCATCGAGCAGGACACGGAGTTCCGCCGCGCAGCCATGGACGTCGCCGATGGCGAACACGGTCTCGCCCTTGAGCGCAAACGGCGCCGGCTTCCAGGCGGATATATCGACAGGCAGGGACATGGCGCGATGGTAAGCCTATCCCGCGCGGCGCTCCACTGCCGCGGGCGCACGGCGCTCGAATTCTTCCTTCACCGCCCGGTTCAGGTCGAATTGGGCTTCGGTCGATTGGTCGCGATTCACCCAGACCTGGGCCGCGAGGACATAGCCATCGTCGTTGAGCGCCTCGACACCCACGGCATCGACCCGCAAGACCCTGTGGTCGCTCAGGATCAGCTCCTTCAGCCGGGTGATGGTCGCGCCGACATCGTCGTTGGCCGGCCGCTGGTATTTCAGCTCCAGCCTCAGGGTGCCGTTGCGATTGTGGATGCGTACGATCTCGCCCCACAGCTTGCCGTTGGGAATGACGACCCGCAGATTCTCGTCGGTGTCGATCTCGGTGTAGAAAAGATTGATCACCCGGGTGACACCGATCACGCCGCCCGCTTCGATGCGGTCGCCGATGCGGAATACGCGAAAGAGGACCAGCATCATGCCGGCTGCAAGGTTGCTCAGCGTGCCCTGCAGCGCGAGGCCGATCGCGATACTGATCGCGCCCAGCACGGCCACGAAGCTGGTGGTGGCGATGCCGAAGGTCGTCAGCACAGCCACGAACGTGAAGATCAGCACCGCGTAGCGCGCACCGTTGGCGAGGAAGACCGCGATGGTCCGGTCGACGTGCGAACTCTGTTCGCAGAGCCGGACGATGGCCGCATAGACGAAACGCGCCGACATCCAGCCGGCGATCAGAATCACGATCGCGCCCACGACCCGAAGGCCATAGGTCGTGATGATCGCCACCAGCACGCCGGCGGCGCCGTTCCACTGGGCTTCGAGGTTCATCCTTGAAAAACGTGACGGGCAGAGCCGGGTTCCCCGGCCGCTCCGGCGTCCTGACTAGTGCGGCGCGTCGTAGGCTTTCCTGAGGCCGGCAATGTCGAGCTTGACCATGCCGAGCATCGCATCGGCCGCGCGCTTGGCGCGGGCGCGATCAGGGTCGTTCATCATCTCGCCCAAGATCGTGGGCACGATCTGCCACGACACGCCGTAGCGATCCTTCAGCCAGCCGCACTGCTCGACCGATCCGCCTTTCGACAGGGCCTTCCATAAACGATCGATCTCGGCCTGGCTGTCGCAGTTCACGCTGAGCGAGATGGCTTGGTTGAACGGGTCGAGCGGGCCGGCGGCCATCGCCCTGTACGGCTGGCCCCCAAGGTGAACTCGACGAGCTGGAGCGAGCCGGCAGGTCCGCTGGGGCTGTCCGTCGGCAAGGTCGTCACGCTGTCGATGTGCGAGTTGGGCAGCAGCGAAACGTAGAACAAAGCCGCCTCGTGGGCCTTCTCGGCATACCATAGGCAGGGGACGATCCTGGACATCGGGACACCTCCGGCGTTGCTCGCCAATCAAAGCAAAAGCGCCCGGCACGCCGAGGTTCCACCGGCTCTACGGGGCGAATGGCTTGACGGGGTGAGCGGAATACGATAGGAATGCACCTATGATTCTCCGATCCACCCCGCACATCCGCGCTTCATTTCCTTGCTTCGGCCCTCTCCGGGAGCGACGGCACGAATGCCGAATCGGAAACGCGCAATGTCGCATTTCATGCGACAGGCGACATCGGCCGACTGGCGGAGAAACGCGAGGAAGATCAGGAGGTTGACCGGCGACGGGCCGGACGCAAACGATCGCGAAACGGATTTTTTGTTTGTCGTGTTTTAGGCGACGTTGTTCTCGCGGATGAAGGTGCGGACCCGGGGCATGATCTGCTCGCGCCACTTGCGGCCGTTGAAGATGCCGTAGTGGCCGACCCGGGGCTGTTCCCAGTGGACGTGGTGGGCGCCGGGAATGTTGGGCGTCAGCGCGTGGGCCGCCTTGGTCTGGCCGATGCCGGAAATATCGTCGAGCTCGCCCTCGACCGTCATCAGGGCGGTTTCGATGGCGGCAGGATCGATCTTGCGGTCGCGGCTCACCCACTCGCCACGCGGCAACAGGTGCTCCTTGAAAACCACCTCGATGGTCTGGAGGTAGAATTCTGCGCTCAAGTCCATGACCGCGAGATATTCGTCGTAGAAGGTGCGGTGGCCGTCGGCCGAATCGTCGTCGCCCTTCACCAGGTGCTCGAACTGGCGCATGTGGGCGTTTACGTGCCGGTCGAGGTTCATGGAGATGAAACTGGTGAGCTGCAGGAAGCCCGGATAGACGCGGCGCATGGCGCCGGGGTAGCCCAGCGGCACCGTCGAGATCACGTTCTGGCGGAACCACATCATCGAGTTGCGCATCGCCAGATCGTTGGGAACGGTCGGGCTCTGGCGGGTGTCGATCGGGCCGCCCATCAGGGTGAGCGACTTGGGTTGGCGCCGGTCCTTGGCCTCGGCCATCAGGGCGGCGGCAGCCAGCACCGGCACCGAGGGCTGGCAGACGGCGATGACATGCACGTCGGGCCCGAGGTAGCGGCAGAAGGCGATGACGTAGTCGATATAGTCGTCGAGCGAGAAGTTGCCGTCGGTGAGCGGCACCTCGCGGGCGTCCTTCCAGTCGGTGATGTGGACGTCGTGCTCGGGCAGCAGCGCCTCGACCGTGCCGCGCAGCAGGGTGGCGAAGTGACCGCTCATCGGCGCCACCACCAGCACCTTGGGATCGCGCCGGGCGGTGTCGCGACGGAAATGGACGAGGTCGCAGAATGGCTTGCGCAGCAGGAGTTCTTCGTTGACGTCGACGGTCTCGTTGTCGATCTGCGTGGTCGCGAGGCCGAAATGGGGCTTGCCGTAGTTCTGGGTCAGCCGCGCTACGATCTCGGCACCCGCTGCCACCGACTTGCCGATCCAGGTCTCGGACAGCGGATTGTAGGGGCTGGAGTAGGCCTGCTCGAGGGCATTGGCCCAGAGCCGGACGGGATTGGCGAGCTGCCGCTGGAATTCATAAGCATGATAAAGCATGTGGGCGCGGATTGTACGCTGGCGCGACTGCTTGTCACTTCAATAGTGCAGCGCACAAATTACATGAAATCAATGACTTATAGCAACCGTCCCACGGCTGTCGCGATCGCCTCGGCCTTGGCGTCGTGGGTGAAATGGGTGACGAAGCGGCCGTTGCGGTCGAGCAGGTAGACGATCGAGGAGTGGTCCATCAGGTAGGGCCCGCCATCCTTGCCAGGTACCTTCTGGTAGTAGACGCGATAGGCGCGGGCCGCGGCGGCGACCTGCTCGGGCGTGCCGGTGAGGCCGATGAAGGTCGGGCCGAAGTTGGTGACATAGCCCTTTAGCAGCGCCGGCGTGTCGCGCTCGGGATCGATGGTGATGAGGACCAGGTTCACCTTGCTGGCCGCATCCGGGCCCAGCTTCTCAATCGCCGTTTCCATCAGCAGGAGCGAGGTCGGGCAGACGTCGGGACAGTAGGTGAAGCCGAAGTAGATCAGGGTCGGCTTGCCCTTGAGACTGTCGCTGGTGACGGTGCGGCCGTCCTGGTCGACCAGCGTGAAGGGCCCGCCGATGCTGGGACGGCCACCCTGCAAGGCATCCCAGCCGATCCAGCCCGCGGCCAGGGCCAGGGTTGCAATCCAGACACCCAGCAGGGCCTTCATGGTACGCGACATGGGCGGGAACATGGGCCGTGCCCGGCGCCTCGACAAGCCGGACCTCTGGTCGCACAAGAGGAGTTGATGAGCGCGGATATCGTCCTTCTGGCGCGCGCCGCAGACTACGCCGCCCGGCAGCACATCGCCCAGCGGCGCAAGGGCGAACGCGCCGAGCCCTACGTCAACCACCTGACCGAGGTGGCGGCCCTGCTCGCCGAGGCGACCGGCGGCGGCGATGTCACGCTGCTGGCCGGTGGCCTGCTGCACGACACGCTCGAGGACACCGACGCGACCTACGAGGATCTGGAACAGCGCTTCGGTCCCGAGGTCGCGGCACTGGTGGCCGAGGTGACCGACGACAAGTCGCTGCCCAAGGAAGAACGCAAGCGCCTGCAGATCGACAAGACACCTTCGAAGTCGCGGCGGGCGAAGCTGCTCAAGATCGCCGACAAGACCTCGAACCTGCGCAGCATGGTGACCAGTCCGCCGAAGGGATGGCCGCCGGAGCGCTTGCGCGACTACGTCGTCTGGGCCGAACAGGTGGTGCGCTCGTGCCGCGGCCTCAACGCCGCGCTCGATGCGGCGTTCGACGCGGCCCACGCCGACGCCAAGCGGCATCTCGGCTGACGGGACGACGGTGGTAGCAGAGCGCATCGTGGTGCTGGGCGCGGGCTTCGCCGGCCTGTGGAGCGCGATCGGTGCCGCCCGCGCGCTCGACGAGCTGGGCATCGGTGCCGCCCGGGTCGAGATCGTGGTGATCGACCAGACCGCCTGGCACTCGATCCGCGTGCGCAACTACGAAGCCGATCTCGAAGGCACGCGCGTCGGCCTCGACAGCGTGTTTGCGCCGATCGGCGTGCGCCGCCTCGAGGCCGAGGTTACCGGCATCGACGTCTCCGGCCGGACCGTCGCCTACACCGCGAACGGCACCTCTCGATCCATCACCTACGATCGCCTGGTCTTCGCGCTGGGCAGCCGGCTCGCCCATCCGCCGGTTGCGGGCCTCGCCGACCACGCCTTCGACGTCGACACTTATGCGGCGGCGAAGCGGCTGAATGCCCATATCGCGGCCCTCGCGCACCGCGCGTCCTCGCCCGGCCAGTCGACCGTGCTCGTGGTCGGCGGCGGGCTGACCGGCATCGAGGCGGCGGCCGAAATGCCTGGCAGGCTGCGCGCGGCTGGCATCGCCACGCCGCGGGTCATCCTGGCCGACCATGCTTCCAGGATCGGTGCCGACATGGGGGCGGGCGCCCTGCCGGTCATCGAGGAAGCGCTCGCAGCACTCGGCATCGAAGCGCGGGGCGGCGTGTCGGTCGCAACGGTCGACGCCGAGGGCGCGACACTGGCGACGGGCGAACGGATCGCCGCCGCCACCGTCGTCTG
>Ga0082335_1008377_pt1 | contig 11795 bp, 10 predicted proteins | sample Subgrocontami58m_FD_72375 | JGI IMG/M metagenome (GOLD analysis project Ga0082335, IMG submission 72375) | Subsurface groundwater microbial communities from S. Glens Falls, New York, USA - GMW37 contaminated, 5.8 m (SPADES assembly) (version 2) ...
CCGCCACCGAAAACATGCCGGGGGGCGCCGCGACCAAACCGGGCGACATCGTCACCAGCCTGTCCGGACAGACGATCGAGGTACTCAATACCGACGCCGAGGGGCGGCTGATCCTGTGCGACGCGCTGACTTATGCCGAGCGCTTCGAGCCCGCCGCCGTGGTCGACATCGCCACACTCACCGGCGCCTGCGTGATCGCGCTGGGCCATGTGGCGAGCGGCCTCTACAGCAACAAGGAGGCGCTCGCGCGTGAACTGCTCGCCGCCGGGGATGAAGCCTATGATCGCGCCTGGCACATGCCGCTGTGGGACGATTACCAGGAGCAGCTGAAAAGCAATTTCGCCGATATGGCCAATATCGGCGGCCGGCCTGCGGGCAGCATCACCGCCGCCTGCTTTCTTTCCCGCTTCGCCAAGAAATTCGACTGGGCACATCTGGATATCGCCGGCACCGCCTGGAAATCGGGCAAGGACAAAGGCGCGACCGGGCGGCCGGTTGCTCTGCTGACCAGATTCTTGATGAAGCGGGCCGGAAAAACGTGAGCGGCAAGTACGAAAAGCGCCGCGGCTCATTTGCTCCCCGTCCCGCATTTATCCACGCTCGCCAATGACACGCATCGACTTCTACTTCGAGGCCGAAGACAAACTGCAGGTGGCCTGCCGTCTGTCGGCCAAAGCGGCGCGACAAAAACTGCGCGTGCTGATCTACACCGCCGATGAGGCGCTCGCGCAGCGAATCGACCGCTTGCTCTGGACCTGGCAGGCCACGGGCTTTCTGCCGCACTGCATGACACGCAGCCCGCTGGCCGCCCAGACCCCGGTGCTTATCACCCACCATCCCGAGGACACACCGCATGACGAGGTATTGCTGAATCTGCATCACGACCGGCCGCCCGCGTTCAGCCGCTTCCGACGCCTGGTGGAGATCGTCGGCCGCGACGACGAAGACCGTGAGGCGGCGCGCGCGCGCTTCCGCTTTTACCGCGACCGCGGCTACGAAATCGTGAATCACGACTTGTCCAAGGCCAATGGCTGAGCCCGAAGATCTGCTCGGCAAGGCCGACGCCCTGATGGCGCGCCACCGCCCGTCGCGCACGGCAGCCGAGCCGTATGCCGAGATTCCGGTACTCGACGAAGTGGTGGAGATCCCCCCTGACGGCGACGATCCACCCGTGCTGACCGAGCTTGTCCTGTCCGCTCCTGCGGAGGAGGAGCAGATCAACGCGCTTGCGGCGAGCATCCGCGCATCGCTGCTCGCCGGGTTGCAGCCCGAGATCGATGCTCTGATCGAGGAGCGCCTGAAACAAGCCCTGGCGCCGCTGGTCGAACGGCTTTTTAACGACCTGCGCGGCGACCTGCAACTGATTGCGCGGGAAATCCTAAGCGACGCCATCGGCACCGCCGTCGAGCGGGAAATCGAGCGGCGCAAATAAAGCGATAAGTCACGAAGGAGGCGCGCATGATTGAACACGATCTCGATATCCGGACCACCGATGGCGCGATGAACACGTTCATCACACATCCGGAAGAAGGCGGGCCATTTCCAGTGGTGCTCTTTTACATGGATGCGCCCGGCAAGCGCGAGGAACTGCACGACATGGCGCGGCGCATCGCTACGGTGGGCTACTACGTGGTGTTGCCGAACCTCTATTACCGCAAGACGCGCGAGTTTGTCATGGTGCGCGACGAGGAAGGCCTTAAGCGCATGTTCGCAATGATGGAACACCTGTCCACCGATCTGGTGATGCGCGATACGCAAGCGATGCTCGACTTCGTCGATGGCCGCGAGGAGGCCAAAGCGAGCGCGCTCGGCATTGTGGGCTACTGCATGAGCGGGCCTTTCGTGTTCGCTGCAGCGGGGCGCTTTCCCGAGCGCGTCAAGTGTGCTGCGTCGTTCTATGGCGTACGCCTCGCGACCGATCACAAAGACTCGCCGCATCACGGCGCAGACAAGGTGCGGGGCGAACTCTACTTTGGCTGCGCCGAGACCGACAAATACGCGCCGAAGGAAATGATCGACAAACTGGAAGCGCACCTGAAATCCATCCCCGGCCTGCGCCATCGTGTCGAGTGGTACCAGGGCGCGGAACACGGCTTCGCCTTTCCGCAGCGCCAAGGCATTTTCCACAAACCGAGCGCCGAGCGGCACTGGGAGCGCCTGTTCGCGCTGCTCAAGCGCAATATCGGCTGACTTCGGTATCCCGGTGCGCGCCAGGGTGCCACTGTTGAATTTTTTTCCTTCCCGCATGCACTTCACCCGGGTGAAGCCAATCATTCGCCGGGTCCGTTCCTATGCAATGGGTCACGGATTGCGCATATAGGTGTTATGTTCATTCCAGGCTCCTCCTTTACGGCAAATCACCGGGATTTCGAACAGTATTATTGGTTAACTAGACCGGGGCGCGGGTGAATCCACCCGCGCCCCTGCCGTTGAGCAGGAGAGCTTCCCGGGTTTACGAGGCCTTGGCTTCCTTCTCTTCCGTCTGTTGCGGGGCAATGTTGGGGATGCCGGCCATCAGGGAGGCCGGGACGGCCTTGATCAGTTCATCCACGGAGAACATCCCGTCGCTGTCGAACTTGCACAGCGCCCGCGCTTCCACCGGTTCGGCGTAGGTGTTGATCTTGCCCTTCTCTACGTGGAACACCTGGCTGTTGACGTCCTTGGCGGCGTCGGTGGCCAGATAGGCGACCATGGGGGCGATGAACTCGGGTCCAGGCATGGCCATGATGGAGTTGTACATCTCCTGGGTGACGAAGCCCATTTCCAGCCGCTTCTTCATGCCCTCGATGACTTTGTCGTTCATGGTCATGCGGGTAGCGGCCAAGGGGCAAATGGCATTGGCGGTGATGCCGAAACGCCCCAGTTCTTTGGCCAGGGAGCGGGTCAGGCTGATGATGCCCCCCTTGGCCGTGGAGTAGTTGCATTGGCCTACCGAGCCCTTGAAGGCGTCCGAGGAGAAGTTGATGATGCGGCCGGAGCGTTGGCCGCGCATTACTCTCGAGGCGTGGTGGCACATGTTCCAGTGGCCCTTGAGATGGACTTGGATGACGGAGTCCCAGTCGTCCTCGGTCATGTTCCAGATCATGCGCTCGCGCAGGAAGCCGGCGACGTTGACCAGGACATCGAGCTTGCCGAAATTGTCGGTGCATTGCTTGATGATCTGTTCCGCCTGATTGTAGCCGGTGACCGAATTGAAGTTGGGCCGGGCCTTGCCGCCGGCGTCGACGATCTCCTTCACCACTGCTTCCGCCACTCCCCGGTCTTCGCCGGCGCCGCTGCGATCCCCGCCGGGATCGTTGACGATGACGCTGGCGCCTTCCTTGGCCAGCAGCAGGGCGACTTCGCGCCCGATGCCGCGCCCCGCGCCCGTGACGATTGCCGATTTACCTTGCAGATTCATTTCGATCTCCTTGAAACGTTCTTGGAATAAATGAATCGCCCCGGCGAACCACCGGGGCTTGACCTGTTGTCCGAACCTGGAACCCGTCCCGATATTACCTCAGACTGAGGGACGAGTTCAAAAAGGCGATTATCTGCTACTGTCGGGAGTAAATATAAATGTCCAGTTTTGTAGCAAATTGGCGCTACTCAGGCGAACGGCGGACTTGCTCAAGAGCTTCCTGCGCCTACCGCGCCTTGTCCATGGCATCCCAGTCGAACAGCGCGGGCTGCTTGTCGAGGAAGCGGTCCACCGCCTGCAGGTGGTAGTCCGATTCCCGTGCTTCGGACTGAGCCCCCATCTCCATGATGCCCAGCGTGCGGAAATCCTGGCTGTAAGATTGGTGCAGCACCCGCTTGGCATTGCGGATGGCCAGCCGGGAAGCGTGGCGAAAGCGCCCCGCCAGGTTTTGCGCGGCGGCCATCAGCGCTTCGGGAGCATGGATGCTGTGCACCAATCCCAGCGTCTGGGCCTCCGTTGCGCCGAAGGAGCGGGCGGTGAAAATCAATTCCTTGGCCTTTTGCAAGCCGATGAAACGCGGCAGAGTGTGCATGATGCCCATGTCGGGCACCAGCCCGACGCGGCCGAACACGCAACTGAAACGGGCTCGCTCGCTGGCCAGGATCAAGTCGGCGGTCAGCGCGATGCTGAGTCCCGCGCCGAAAGCGAAACCGTCCACCGCCGCCACCACCGGCACCGGCAAATCCACCAGTTCCGGCAGCCATTGATACGCGTTGTCGAGGGTCTTGTTGCGCTCGGGGACCGTCAGGTTGCGTCGCGCCTTCATGAATTTGATGTCGCCCCCGGCGCTGAACATGCCGCCGGCCCCGGTGAGGATCAGGGCGCGGATCTCCGGGTTGGCCTTGACTTCCGCCACCAGGGCGGGGAAGTCGTTTTGCATCATGGGGGTGGTCAGGGCGTTGCGCGCCTTGGGGTTGTTCATGGTGAAAACGGCGACTCCGTCTTGCACCTGGAACAAGGCGTCGATGAAAGGCATGGTGTTCTCCTCCTATAAAATGTATTTAGCCAAGTCTTCGTTTCCGGCGAGAACCTATCTGCCGAGCTGCGCGAAAACATCACGGCCACTTTACTCCCTCTTTCCCTCATCCAGCGGCATATCCGTTATCATGGAGTCAGTTCGATTTCGCACTCTTTGAGGAGGAATTCCATGAGCCAGCAGCCCGTCACCCCCCGTCCCGCGGCAACCCTCATTCTGGCCAGGGATGGCGCCCAGGGGATCGAGATCTTTATGATGCAGCGCAGCCTCAACTCCGACTTCGTCGGCGGGGCTTACGTTTTTCCCGGCGGCGGGCTAGACAAGCACGATAGCAGCCCGGAAGCCGCTGCGCTGTGCGTGGGCCTGACGGACGCGGAAGCCAGTCGGCAGTTGAAGGTGGCAAACGGCGGGCCGGCCTACTGGGTGGCGGTGGTTCGGGAGTGCTTCGAGGAGGCGGGGCTGTTCATGGCCTATGACCGCAACGGGCAATTGCTCTCTCTCGCTGACCCGGAAACGGCGGAGCGCTTCGATGGCTACCGCAACACGCTCCATGGGGGGGAACATAACCTGGCGGAGCTTTGCCTCAAGGAAGGATTGCGGCTGGCCACCGACCGGGTGGCCTACTTCGCCCACTGGATTACCCCGGCCGCTTCTCCGCGACGCTTCGACACTCGCTTCTTCGTCGCCGCCGCCCCGGAAAACCAAGTCGGTTTCCACGACAAAAAGGAAACCGTGGATCACGCCTGGCTACGCCCTCAGGAGGCCATCGACCGGGCCAAGAGCGGGCAATACAATATCGTCTTTCCCACCTTGAGCAACATCAAGGCCCTGCTGCCCTTTTCCACCACCGCCGAGCTTATGGCCTATGCCCGTACCGAGCGGGACATCCCGGCCATCCTGCCCCGGCGGGCGAAATTTCCCGACGGCACGGTGCGTCCGGTGCTGCCCGGCCAGCCGGGCTATGACCACTTGCCGGGACCGGATCCGGTACCGGCATGAGCGGCATCGCCCAGGAACTCGGCGTGACCCACACCACAGTGGCCGGTTACTACGAAATCCTGGAGGACTGTCTGATCGCCGAGCGGATCGACGCGTTATCGGAGAGCCGTACGCGCAAGAAACTTACCAAATCACCGCGGTGCCGTCGCAGGAGATTCCGAAGCTGGCGCACAGCCTGACGTGAATGACTAGAATGTTCGACGCGTCCGTGGGATGGGACGTCGGAGGATGCATCGAGCTGTGGCGCTTGAACTTGCGCGGACGGCGACCCGTCCGCGCGGATCGCCGATTGCGCACGGACGAAAAGCCGTCCGCACGCAATCGGCGGTCTTGTATGACATCTACCGCAAGCCGTTGTTGCTTTTATCAGGAACCGTCTTTTCTGGACGGATGCGCTTTTTATCCGTCCAGAAAAGTCGGTTGGCGCGCGCGAGCGCGCAATGGCCGCTCCCGGCACGCGACGGCATTTACGGCACCGTGAATAGCCGCATCAATCCGCTATAATCCGCGTTTCGCTCATTCGAGCCGGTCGCTTTGCCGGAAAAAGCGCCGCTCAATTCGCTTTGCCCCCAAAGATGGAATTAGCCAAGAGCTTTGAACCGCATGCCATCGAGGCGCACTGGTATCCCGAATGGGAGCAGCGCGGCTATTTCCGGCATTCGGACGACCCTGCCGGACCGCCCTATTGCATCCAACTGCCGCCGCCCAACGTGACCGGCACCCTGCACATGGGGCACGCGTTCCAGCAGACGCTGATGGACACGCTCATCCGCTATCACCGCATGCGCGGATTCAATACGAACTGGGTGGCCGGCAGCGACCATGCGGGCATCGCGACCCAGATCGTGGTCGAGGGCCAGTTGCAGGCCGAGGGCAAGACCCGCCACGACCTCGGCCGTGAGAAATTCCTCGAGCGCGTATGGGAATGGAAACAACAGTCGGGCTCGACCATCACCCGGCAGATGCGGCGCCTGGGCGCCTCGGCCAACTGGACCTATGCCGACACCGACGGCCAGCACGCCGGCTACTTCACCATGGACGCGAAAATGTCACGCGCCGTCATCGAGGTGTTCGTGCGCCTGCACGATGAAGGCCTCATTTACCGAGGCAAACGCCTGGTCAACTGGGATCCGGTGCTCGGCACGGCGGTATCCGACCTCGAGGTCGACAGCGAAGAGGAAGACGGCAAGATCTGGGAAATCAGCTATCCGTTCGAGGACGGCACGGGCGCGGTGACGGTCGCCACCACCCGTCCGGAAACCATGCTCGGCGACGTCGCCGTCGCCGTAAACCCCAAGGACGAACGCTACGCCGCCCTGCTCGGCAAGCAAGTCGTTCTGCCCCTCACCGGCCGCTCGATCCCGGTGGTCGCCGACGATTACGTCGATCCCGCGTTCGGCACCGGCTGCGTCAAGATCACGCCGGCGCACGATTTCAACGACTACCAGATCGGCCAGAGGCATGGCCTCCCGCAGATCAACGTTCTCGCCCTGGACGCCAGGATCAACGACGACGCTCCGGCGGCCTACCGTGGGCTCGACCGCTTCGAAGCACGCAAGCGCATTCTCGAAGACCTCGACGCCCAGGGATTTCTGGTTTCGGAAAAGCCGTACAAACTGCGGGTGCCGCGCTCGGGCCGCACCGGCGTGATCGTCGAGCCCATGCTCACCGACCAGTGGTTCGTGAAAATGGACGCTCTGGCGAAACGCGGCCTGGAAGCGGTGGCCGCGGGCGAAGTGCAGTTCTTTCCCGATCACTGGACCACGACCTACAATCACTGGCTGGAAAACATCCAGGACTGGTGCATTTCGCGCCAGCTCTGGTGGGGCCATCAGCTTCCGGCCTGGTACGATGAAGAGGGCAAGGTGTACGTCGCGCGCAGTGAAGCCGAAGCCCACGCCCAGGCCGCGGCAAAAGGCTACCGCGGCAAGCTCAAGCGCGACGAAGACGTGCTCGACACCTGGTTCTCCTCCGCCCTGGTGCCTTTCACCTCGCTCGGCTGGCCGGAAAAGACGCGCGATCTCGAGGCCTTCCTGCCTTCCTCGGTGCTGGTCACCGGCTTCGACATCATTTTCTTCTGGGTCGCGCGCATGATCATGATGACCCTGCATTTCACCGGCCGCGTGCCGTTCCGCCACGTCTACATCAACGCCCTGGTGCGCGACGCCGAGGGCCAGAAGATGTCCAAATCCAAGGGCAACACCCTGGACCCGCTGGATCTGATCGATGGCGCGAACTTCGACGCCCTGCTCGAAAAATCGACGCAGGGCCTGATGCTCGCCAGCCACAGGAGCAAGGTCGAGAACTACGTGCGCAAGAATTACCCGAACGGCATCCCCGCTTTCGGCGCCGACGCGCTGCGCTTTACTTTCGCCTCGCTCGCGAGCTTTGCGCGCACGCTCAACTTCGACCTCGGCCGCTGCGAGGGCTACCGCAACTTCTGCAATAAACTGTGGAATGCGACGCGCTTCGTGCTGATGAACACCGAGGGCAAGGACTGCGGCGCGGACGAGTCCTTGCCGCTCGCGCCCTCCGTCATCGACCGCTGGGTCGTAAGCCGGCTGCAGCGCGCGGAAAAGGAAGTCGGCGAGGGCTTCGACAGCTATCGCTTCGACCTCGCCGCGCGCGCCCTGTACGAGTTCGTCTGGGATGAATACTGCGACTGGTACCTCGAACTGGCCAAAGTGCAACTGCAAAGCGGTGGCGAAGCCGAGCAGCGCGCAACCCGGCGCACCCTGGTGCGGGTGCTGGAAGCGGTGTTGCGCCTCGCCCACCCGATTATCCCTTTCATCACCGAAGAACTTTGGCAGCGCGTCGCACCGCTCGCCGGGCGCACGGGCAAGAGCGTCATGCTCGCGCCTTATCCGCAGTCGCAAGCCGAGCGCATCGACGCCGCGGCCGAAGCCGAGGTTGCGGTGTTGAAAGACATCGTCGGCGCCTGCCGCAATTTGCGCGGCGAAATGAACGTCTCCCCGGCGCAGCGCATTCCGCTGCTCGCCACCGGCGACAGAGCAACGATGGAAGCGCTCTCTCCCTACATCAAGTTCCTGGCCAGGCTCTCCGAGGTAAGCGTGGTTGAAACCTTGCCGGACGCCGACGCGCCCGTTGCCGTGGTGGGCGAGTGCCGCCTGATGCTCAAGATCGAAATCGACAAGGCGGCCGAGCGTGAGCGCCTGCGAAAGGAAATCTCCCGGCTCGAAGGCGAAATCGCCAAGGCCCGAGGCAAGCTCGCCAACTCAGGCTTTGTCGCGCGTGCCCCGGCTGCGGTCGTGGCGCAGGAGCAGGAGCGCCTGACCGCGTTCGCCGTCACCCTGGAAAACCTCAAGCCCCAGCTCGCCAAACTCGGCTGAGCGCGGCCATGCATCCGATCCTGCGCGGCTTCCAGCATCGCAACTTCCGCCTGTTCTTCATCGGCCAGACGCTGTCGATGACCGGCACCTGGATGCAGCACATCGCCATTTCCTGGCTGGTGTACCGGCTTACCGGCTCGGCGTTCATGCTGGGTTTGACCGGTTTCGCGCTGCAGATTCCGATGCTGCTGGTCTCGCCCTTTGCCGGCGTCTGGGTGGACCGCTTCAACCGCCGCAGGCTGCTGCTGCTCACCCAGGCGCTGGCACTGGCGCCGGCGCTGCTGCTGGCTGCGCTCACCAGTGCCGGCACGATCGAAGCCTGGCATATCATCGCGCTGGCGCTGTTCCTGGGCAGCGTCAACGCGTTCGACCAGCCCAGCCGTGGCGCGTTCCTGCTGGAAATGGTGGAGACGAAGGAACACCTGCCCAATGCCATTGCGCTCAACTCGATGATCATGCACAGCGCGCGCTTCGTCGGCCCCAGCATCGCCGGCGTGGTGCTCGCCTACGCCGGCGAAGCCGTGTGCTTCATGCTCAACGCGCTGTCCTACCTGGCGCTGATCGTCGCCCTGCTGATGATGCGGGTGAAGCCGATGCTCCCGTACGTGCGGCACACGCACTGGATCGAAGGGCTGAAGCGGGGCTTTGGCTATGCGTTCGGCTTTCTACCGAGCCGGCGCCTGCTGCTGCTGCTGGCGGCGGTAAGCCTGACCACCTTCCCCGTTCAACAGTTGATGCCGATCTTCGCCCGCGAGGTCTTCGGCGGCGATGCCCGCACTTTGGGTCTGCTTATCAGCGCGTCCGCCTTGGGCGCGCTCTGCGGCACGGCGTATCTGGCGAATCGCACTTCGCTCGCCGGGTTGTCGCGCGTGATCATAACGGCGGGCTTATGCGCCGGCATCGGCCTCGCGCTGTTCTCGCAGTCCCGCCTGCTGCCGCTGTCGCTCGCGCTGATGCTGCCCATAGGCTTCGGCCTGTTCGCCACCGCGACCTCCACCAATACCATCCTGCAGAGCATCGCCGACGAAGACAAACGAGGCCGGGTGGTGAGCATATACAGCATGTGCTTCATCGGCATGGCGCCGGTGGGCAACTTCATTGCCGGTTCGATCGCCAGCCACATCGGCGCGCCGTTCACGCTGCTCATCTTTGGCGCGCTGTGCACCCTCGCGGCACTGGCCTTCGCCCTGCGGCTCCAGTCCTGGCGCGCCGCGATCAGGCCGGTGTACCGGCGTATGGGGTTGGTGAAATAGCGCCGTTGGCGCAATGGCCGGGCGGCTGATCGGGGGAGGAATCGGCCCGGGAGCCAACAGGCAAGCGGTTCTCCGCGAACCGGCATTACGCTTCCGACGCCGCGGATCATCGGGAAAGCGTGATCTTTGTTGCTGCAAAGAAAAAGGGCTGCAGGCGTCGCCGCCCGCAGCCCTGCTTGAAGCGTTCCCGATCAGTTAGGCTTACTCTTACTTCAACTTCATGCTGTAAGCGATGCCGAGGGAATTCTGATACATCGTGATTTTGTCGGTTGCATTGTCCCCGAGCCAGCCATTGAAAAGACTGGGCGCGGTGACGGAGTTCCTGAAGGCATGCATGTAGGCCATGGTCAGTTCCGAATCTTTGCTCACGTTATAGGTGAACCCCAAGGTAACATGATCCTTGACCACGCCAGGGGCAATAATGTTGAAAGTCACATCGCGGCCCTGGATCGGGTTGTCGGTATGGTTGTAGCCGGCACGCAGGATCAGGTTCGGGTTGTACTGATACTCGGCGCCGATCTTGAACACATTCACGCTGCCCCAGCCGAAACCGCGGCAGCTATCGCACCCAAGCGTACCGCCGATCGTCAGGCCGCCATTCGTGCTTGGATTGGCAACCGACTTGATACCGGAGTAGTTGATCCTCTGATAATCGGCGGCGATCGTCCATGCCGGGGTCGCCTTGAACGCGATACCCAGGTTCAGGTTGTCCGGTATGTCGAAATAGCCCTGTCCCGCGAACAGATCCTTGTACTTGTCGAACTTGGCCATTTTCACCTTGGTAGCGTAGCTGGCGCCCAGGGTCACCGTATCCGAAACCTTGCCCATCCAGCCAAGCTTGAGGCCATAACCCCAAGTCGTGTCCTTGCCGCGTTCGGTCAGGTTGTTACCAGCAGCATACGGGGTGCCCAGAACACCCCCTGGGGTGGTGTATGAATAAAAGGCGCTCAAGCCTTCGTTCTTGAAACTCTGGCGCGCGACCAGCAAGGATGCGCCAAAGGAATGGTCCTTGTTCACCTTCATGGCAAAGGTCGGCGCAATGATCAGTTGCTCGAAGTTCACGCCGAGTTTTCCGGAGCCGCAAAGCAGGTTGTAGGGACCCGGCTGTCCGGAGGCTTGGTTGAAGCCGCCAGCCTGACTGCCGCAGGCGTTGACATTTCCACCGGCTATCTGCCCGCCGGGATAATCCGTGTTCATGCCACCGTTGCCGTAGACGGTGAGACCGACGGACTTGTCCGCTCCCAGCATTCTGTTGTAGCCGAATTCCGGAATCGGGAACAGGTTGCTGCCGCTGGTGGCCACACCATCCATGCCGGTACCAAATCCGGAACTCCCGCTGCGCGAGCTCTCGCGCCTCGGGCTGAACAGATCCACGCCGATATCAAGCCGGGAGCCAACCCAGACCATGCTGGCCGGGTTATTCGCGCCGCCGAACGCATCGATGGCCATCGCCGTCGCGGCGCCGCCCATGCCTTTGGCCCTCATGCCGTAGCCGTGGGCGAAATATCCGTCCGTCGCCAGCGCAACCGACGGAACGGCAAAGGCGGCAAGCAACGCCGAAGTCAGTACTGTACGTTTCATTTCACTCCCCTTCCTTTTGTAATTGGTAATTGCAACGGTCGTTTCAAACGAATCTAGACAAACAGCGTGACGTCGGCTTCCTGCGCCATCGGCAGGAAGTGAGCGGCGCCGCAGTATTCCTTCACCTCGGGGATGAAATCTTCGCGGGTGGAGCCGAACAGATCGACCGTCCTCTG
>Ga0082335_1008378_pt1 | contig 11793 bp, 6 predicted proteins | sample Subgrocontami58m_FD_72375 | JGI IMG/M metagenome (GOLD analysis project Ga0082335, IMG submission 72375) | Subsurface groundwater microbial communities from S. Glens Falls, New York, USA - GMW37 contaminated, 5.8 m (SPADES assembly) (version 2) ...
CTAAAATTCTTCGTACCTGACCCTTCCTACTACCAGGGAGAGCGCCCTTTGGTTTTGTTCAATCTCTCCAACTCACGCGACGTGATTTCATCGACCTTCTTGCCGACCATAACGGTCGGGCTCAACAGAACCACCAGCTCGGTTTTCCTAACCTCTTGAGTCGTGGAGCGAAAGAGACGACCAATCCCCGGAAGGTCCTCCAGGATTGGAACCTTGCTGTCGCTGTCGATCCTCTTTTCCTGCATCACCCCGCCAATGACGACCACCTTTTGACCCACACGGGCCTTGCCGAGGAGGACATCTTCGGCAGTGACTACATTGTCTCGGGAGATGCCGGGGATGTCCGGGATGACGGGAAGAACCCCCGTTGCCAGGATAAGTACATCCGGGTTAGATCTCTCAATATCTCCGGGAGTTGCCGTCTGCCCCAGCTCAATCTGAATAGGAAGCTTCCTGATCTGTGCCATGAGGTAGGTGGTGAAGTCGCCGATGGCCTCCTTGTGGGGAGGCAGCGCAGCAAGGAGCATCTGCCCGCCAAGCTGGCTGTTCTTGTCGCAAAGGTTGACCAGGTGGCCTTGAAGGGCCAGTACCCGGGCAGCTTCCATGCCTGCTGGCCCGCCGCCAATAATGAGGACCCTCTTCTTCTTTGCAGCGGGCCTGATGACATATTCTCGTTCTTTGCCTACACCAGGGTTCACGGCGCAGCGCAATTTGCCGGCAACATATATCGCATATTCAACACACTCGTTGCATGCAATGCACGGTCTGATTTCGGCCATTGCCCCGTAAGCAGCTTTATTGGGAAGTTCAGGGTCCGCAATGAGTGCCCTTCCCATAGCTATGAAGTCTGCCCTCTTCTCCTGGAGAGCTTTTTCCCCGAGTTCGGGGGCGATTCTGCCCACGGCGATGACCGGGATGTTAACAACCTTCCTTATCCCTTCCGCCAAGGGAATAAGATTGCCTCCGGGCTCTGACATAGGCACCCGATGCATATTGCCATGCGGTCCCAAAGTACCGGAACAGGCAGAGACATGGATAGCATCGGAGCCGGCGTCTTGAAGCAACCGGGCTATGATCTGAGACTCTTCGGGAGGTATGCCCCCCACCGGCGCTATTTCAACCCCGTTTATTCGGCACCACATCGGATAGTTTGTGCCCACTGCATCTCTGATAGCCCTCACCGTTTCCACCAGGAACCTGGCCCGGTTCGACAAATCACCACCATAATTGTCCTGGCGCTTGTTCCAGGCCGTAGACAAGAACTGAGCAAAAAGGTATTGATGTGCGGCGTGGATTTCCACGCCATCAAATCCTGCGAGTTGTGCCCTCTTCGCTGCCTGGACAAAATTTCCGGTTATTCCTTGAATCTCCTCTGTGGTCAATCCTCTGGGCTGGTCAAATCCGGGCCGTGCCAATGTCGAAGGCCCGACAGGCTGATGCCCGGTGACCTTAAATGTCGTCGCATGCCCGGCGTGGTGCAACTGAACGACTGCTTTTACATGATGCTTCTGAATGGCGTGAGCCAACTGCCTTAAGCCGGGGATATATCTGTCATCATCTATCCTTGGTTGATTGGTTATAGCTTGACCTCTTGGTCCGTCAACACAAAACGTCTCCGTGATGACAAGTGCCACGCCACCTTTGGCCCGCTCTGCGTAGTAGTCCTTCATCCGTTCAGTCACAAAGCCCGCTTTGTCGGCGAACTTGGTGCCCATAGGAGGCATAACGATGCGGTTCTTCAGCCTCAAAGTGCCTATTCGTCCAGGCTCGAACAGTTTAGGGAAATACTGGCTGGTAATCATTTCCGAGCAACCTCCACAACGGATCCAACCTCTGTTTCCAGGAGCAAATCCAGCGTGCCGCGGCCTGCGTTCCTCGTGGAGAAAGGTGTCAGTAGTGGGCCCGACAGGGTTCGAACCTATGACCAACCGGTTATGAGCCGGCCGCTCTGCCACTGAGCTACGGGCCCGTTGTTACCCACTGAATTGAATTCTAGCGTATTTCGGCGCGTCTGAACAAGCAGGTTTTGTATGCAGTCCTATATGGAGGGGATGGGGCTGTGCCAACAGGGAGTTAAACACCAGTGACGAAGGAACAATACGTTCCTTCGTCACTGGAAGACAGTTCTTGCAGGCAGAATCAGTTATTTCGCTGTTTTAGCCGCCGGCTCGTAGCCCTTCCTCTTGAGGCCGGGCCAAGCCCGATCGGCACCCAGCGCCTGAGAGTGGAGGACTTTCAATATCTGGGTTATCTCCTCCCCGCTCTTCTTGTCGAACTCCTTGACGCCATTGCTGCCGTACTTCTTCGATACCATTTTGATGAGTTTGGCGTCGCCTTCGGCGCTCAGTATCCAGGTGTTGGACATACAACCCGGTTTCCTCAAGAACCAGACGATGCCCGCAGCGTCTTCGCCGGACACATGTCTGACAGCCTTAAGCACACCTGGCTTGGCAAACGTCCGGAAAAGATACCAGTGGCCCGGAGAAATGCTGTAGGACCAATCTGGCGATATCCCCCGGCAAATGATCCTCAGGACATCAGGAGCACGCCGCAGAAGCAGGTCAAATAGACGAATAGCGTGCAGCACGTTCACCAGTCCTGTACTGAATGCAGGGATGGTGACCCCTTCCACCTTCAGTTCTTTTCCCTTGCGGATTGCCTTGCCTGGAACCTCTGACTCGTATTTTGGATTTCCTAGCTCACTCATTCACATATCCTCCTTTTGTCTTGGTGAAAAGACCGCCGCCGCTAGTGCGATAAACAAAAGAGTTGCCTTTGTCCCACAACAGGTATTATCTGCCTTGCCGGACTGTGTTGTTTCGGGAATTGGCGTAGCTGGTACCTCGCTTCCTCCTTTGCCTCCAATCAGCGCGCGTCAGAGACTTCATAACCGCAAGGCCGCTCGACTCCACGCGATGTAGCTAAATTAGACCATAAAGACTCTCTTCAGTCAAGAGGATTTGCAGGCTGCGACCGAGATGCTGGAATTGCCTCAGTTACAGCAGAAAGCCCCTCTTCGAGCAGAGGGGCTTTCTGTGTCTGCAATTGTGATCCCGTTTCTAGATGAAGATGGGTACCAGTACCAGAGTGATTGTAGATAGCAGCTTGACCAGAACGTGCAGGGATGGCCCGGCCGTATCTTTGAAGGGGTCGCCGACGGTGTCGCCGACTACGGCTGCAGCGTGAGTGAATGATCCCTTTTTCACGACGTTGCCTGCCTCGTCTTTGAGTTCCCCGCCCTCGATCATCTTCTTGGCGTTGTCCCACGCGCCGCCAGCGTTGTTGAAGTAGCTCGCTACAAGTATGCCGGCGATTGTGCCCACCATGAGGAGGGCGCCTATGGCCATCGGCGCATCGAATTCATATCCACTGAACTCGGGTATCAATCTGAATGCTACGCCGATCACTATCGGGGCCAGGACGGGCATTACTCCGGGGGCGATCATTTCGCGCAGACCTGCACGCGCAGTTACGTCTACAACCCTGGCGTAGTCAGGCCTCGATGTGCCATTCATTATGCCGGGATCAGCCTTGAACTGACGTCGGACCTCTTCTATGATCTTGGAAGCGGTCTTTCCCACGGCCTTGATTGCCATTGAAGCGAAGAGGAAGACCAGCATGGCGCCGAGCAGGGCCGCTACGAAGACCTCAACCCGAGAAATGTCTATGGTCTTCGACCATGATGGTTTCAAGAATTGCACAGTGTCCATGTAGGCCTGGAACAGCAAGAACGCCGCAAGTCCGGCAGAGACCATGGCATAACCTTTGGTCAATGCCTTCGTAGTGTTGCCGACGGCATCCAGTTTATCTGTGATGGCCCGGACCTTGCCACCAACGCCTGCCATCTCGATGATTCCACTGGCGTTGTCGGTTATCGGCCCAAACGTGTCCATTGCCAGAATGAAGGGACAGGTCATCAGCATGCCCATGGTGGCCGTGGCGATGCCGAATACGGCGCCGCCTTCAAGTCCGGTCCTGCTGCCCAAGAAGTAGGCGAGCAAAAGGGATATGCTGATAGTCACGGCTGTTGCCAGGGTTGTTTCGAAGCCAACAGCGGTTCCCGCAACTATGTTTGTGGCGGGCCCCGTCTTTGAGGCCTCGGCGATTGCTTTGACAGGTTTATACCTGGACTCTGTGTAGTACTGTGTTATGAACACTACAACTACGCTGGCCAGAATGCCTACGGCACCGGCTGCGAAAAGCCAGTAGTCGTCCAGCATCACCTTGGAGACGAAAAGCATGAAAACCAGGGAAAGGCCCACAGAGATGAAGTAGCCCCTGTTAAGGGCATTCATCGGGTTCTCATCTTCACGGCCCCTGACGGCCATGATTCCGACTATGCATGCAATGATACCGAAGGCGCGCACCACCAGCGGGAAAAGCACCCATACAGGGTCAAATGTTGCCAGGTAGACCGCGACACCGAGAATCATCGCCCCGATGTTTTCTGCTGCAGTTGATTCGAATAGATCGGCGCCGCGGCCTGCGCAGTCACCCACGTTATCGCCGACTAGGTCAGCGATTACCGCAGCGTTCCGGGGATCATCTTCCGGTATGCCGGCCTCAACCTTGCCCACCAGGTCGGCGCCCATGTCAGCGGCTTTGGTATATATGCCGCCACCGAGTTGGGCAAACAACGCGACGAAACTCGCGCCGAACCCGAAACCGACGATGAGATGCGGCGTCACTCCGGGGTCGCCACCGTAGCCGTAGTAAATGGCCGCCACACCAAGGAGGCTTAATGCCACGACCAAGAAACCCGATACTGCGCCACCTCGAATAGCGACGGTAATGGCGTCCCTGAGCCCGCCCTTGGCTGCTGCTGCGGCGCAGCGCAAGTTGGACTTCACGGAGATATACATTCCAATAATGCCGGAGACCGCTGAACATACTGCTCCGGCAAGGAAGGCCAGGCCAGTCCTCCATGCTATGCCGACGGAAGTGGTCCCGTATTGTTCCAGACTCCTCTCGTCAGTTAAGAGTCCGACCACGATGGCAACAACGATTGCCGCAAAGACGGCCAGGATGCCTATGGTACGGTATTGGCGTTTGATAAACGCCACTGCCCCTTCCAAGATGCGGCCGGCGATATCTTGCATTGCGGGAGTACCGGAGTCACGCCGCAGCACATCTCGAATAAGCAGAAGGGCGAACAGCACTGCCAGTCCGCCAGAAGCAGGCACCATCCAGATTAAACTCATATCTTCTCCTTTCTGTGTTTCTGTCGTAAAGCGGACGTAGTATAGTGGAGCAAAACGATGGTGTCAAAAGAAAAAGCGAGAGGGGGTTGCATCTGCAACCCCTCTCCCGCGCCCGTGTTTTCGTCCGGCGGTGACTGTAAGCCAGTGGACTGGACTAGTTGTTGAGAGCTCCCTGGTTGATCCAGTCCGCGATGAGTTGGATGTTAGCCGAAGAAGTGTAGCCCTGCATCTTGCCCCCGGGGATCAGGGAGCGATACAAGTTGCTAACAGTGGCATTCCCCGGTGTCACCGTAGCCCTGGTGCTGGAATAGCTGCTCAGGGTTACGCCTGCAACTCCCCCATGGCAACTCGTGCATGGGTTCAGGATGGGCTGGATTGTGGCCGAGTAGCTAACCATCGCAGGCGTTGGTGAAGGAGTGGGAGTGGTGGTAGGAGTAGGAGCGGACGCAGGGCCAGTGCCTCGAATATATTGCACCAGAGCGTCTTTTTGTGAACTGGTGAATGTCGCGTTGTAGGGGGGCATCGGTCCAGGGCCGCTGTTGATCGCGTTGGTTATTTCGGACGGACTTAGGCTTGCCATGGATGACCTGCTTGGATGACAGTCCACACAGTACGTGCTGTACAGAGCCGCGCCATCTGGTGTGGGTACAGGCGTGGGCGTCGGAACTGGCGTGGGGGCCGTTTTGTGACATATGAGGCACAAGCTGTTGGAACGACCTGCATGTGTAGACGAGAACGGGGCCGGTCCTCCAGAGTAGTGACACATCGTGCAGGTGCTCAAGCCCGTGAGGGAGTGGGGGACGTTCGGCGACGCAGGAAGGGCCGGGCGGGGCAAGGACGCACCAGTTGTTTTGTGGCAAACCATGCACAAGCTGTCAGAACGACCTGCATGAGTAGGCGAGGACCGGGCTGGTCCTCCAGAGTAGTGACACATCGTGCAGGTGCTCAAGCCCGTTAGGGAGTGGCGGACGTTCGGCGACGCAGGAAGGGCTGGGCGCGGCAGTCTTCCTGGCATCGGACGGTGGCAAATGAGACAGAAGCTGTCAGGACGGTTCGTGTGGTCCAGCCGGAACGGGGCCGGTCCCCCGGAGTAGTGACACATGGAGCAGGTGCCGATGCCTGATGTCGCATGTGTGACATTGACCGCAACCGGGATTGGCGCCGGTGGCACGACCTTCGGCGTTCGCGACGGCTTGTGACAGGCCGAGCAGACGTCATCGGTAACCCAGGGATGGTCAGGCTTGAACTGTTTGGGGGCCATGGGACCGTGACAGGCAAGGCATTTGTCGAGGCCGTCTGTCACATGAGTTGTTTGGGGTACGTCAGTCGGCGCCACAACCACGATTGGCTTGGGGTCCGAAGACAAACGGTGACAGGCATCACAGGTCTCGTTCGTGACCCACGCGTGGTCCGCCTTGACTGCCTTCGGCCCGCTGGGACTGTGGCAGATCAGGCAGTTGTCCAGATTGTCTATGGAATGCGGCGTCTCCGGAGACTTGGGCGGGGCCACTTCGGGAAGCGGCTTGGGAGTAGACGACAACGCATGACAGGTGTCACAGGTCTTGTTCGTTACCCAGGCGTGGTCAGACTCGAATGGTTCGGGTCCGGTGGGGCCGTGGCAAACCAGGCAGTTTTCCAGGTTTTCGATGTTGTGCGGTGTCTCGGGAGACTTAGGCGGGGCGTCCGCAGGAAGGGGCTTTGGCCTGGATGACAGTGCGTGGCATACGCCGCAGGTGTCGTTTGTCACCCAGGCGTGGTCAGATTTGAATGGTTCGGAACCGGTGGGGCTGTGGCAGACAAGGCAGTTATCAAGATTCTTTATGGAGTGCGGTGTCTGGGGTGACTTGGGTGGAGCCTCAACAGGCAATGGCTTGGGTTCAGGAGACATCTCATGACAGGCCAGGCATGCCCCGTTTGTGGCCCAGTTGTGAGTGTTCTTGAAGGGCTCCGGCCCGGTTGGGTTGTGGCAAACCAGACAGTTGTCGAGGGCCTCAATCGGATGGGGAACGGTCGAAGCCAACGGTAATACACCAGCGTCGGTGGGAGACGACCGTGACTTCGGAGTGTAGTGGCACAGATCGCAGTCTCCGCTTATTGCTTTTGACTCTCCGGGCGTGCCGTCCTGAAGGGCCACTTTTACGAGAGTGCCGTGACATCTGAAACATCCCTGCATCTCTCCTTGGCGCGAGAGCGCCGCGAAATCGAAAGTCCCCTTGTCCTCTGTCTTATTGTGCTGGTTATCGTCCTGATAACTGTTGTCCTTATTGCCGGAAAGCGTGATCAGAGGAACCATGTCCCTGAGTTTGGCGATCGCGCCGTCGATAGATTTTCGTTTGCTCTGGAATACATCAGGGTAGTTTGTGCGGTAGAAATCTTCGATCTGGTCCAGCTTGACGTCTCCACGTCCCGTCGCGGTCTCCATTTGTGGATTCAGAGCGTTCATCGCCAGCATCTTGATGAAGGGCAAGGTCGCATCTATTGAGCCGCTGGCCATCGCCCCGTCAATCAGTTCTTCAGGCGTGCCGACTGGATGACCGACCCGATTGTGGCAATCCGCGCAGTCCATCATCCGTTTTTCGTTCTGAATCTGTTCAGCGGTCACCTGTCCGATAAGGTCGGGGTTGACATAATGGGTGACCTCCCCGGTGGAACCCTCACTGCCTACCCATGCGATGTTTTCCCTTTGACCATTGACGGGCAGATACCAGACCCTGGAGGTAGTATGCCAGTGAATACCGCTACTACTATCGCCGGGGCCGCCATTAAGTTTCAAGACCAGGGTGCTCAAGCTTTTGGTGTTGGTTTTATCAGTGGCAAATGTGGTCTTGATCACCGGTACGTCACCGGAGTACCGGCTCGGTGAGTGACATTCCTGGCAGGTCTCTTTAGAATGGAGGCGGTTCTCCAGCAGTGCGGGGATTGGACGCGGATAATCTCCCGTGATGGTGGGCATGATTTCGGTGAGGCCCTTTATCTTCGATTTGACGAGGTTTGTCGTCCCTGCTCCAACGTGGCACTGGGCGCAGGTCACATTCGAGTGCGCGGACTGTTTGACAGTAATCGCCTCCGTGTAGTGTGCGGTATGGCAAGTTTGGGTGCAAAACAGAGTGGAGTCCACTAGCTGGACTGCTTGATTGCCAGCGAGGGCCAAGACGGGTACCACGCTGAAGGTGCCGAAAACAGCGGTTGCGATGGCCAGCTTTTTGTGGAGTCTGAAGAACTCCGTGAGCCATATCACAATGTCCCTAAATCGAAGCTTCATTGTGCACCCCTTTGGGAGAGAGAATCGCGAGAGCGTCCGCGAGGTGAGGATTCTCCCCCGGAAAAGCTGCCACAATCGGCGGCAAGCATGTCCTGCCGGGACCGAAATCACGGCATGCGGCGGCAGCCGACACGCGTGGAAAACTGGAAACGCCTAGTGTATGTTGAGCCACGCTATATTGTTGCACCGAATACTGGGGTCGACCATACCCTTTGGTGCAGTCCTCTGGGGGTGGAATGGGTGGGAAGCTGCCCTACCCAAAAGGGGGAAAGAGACTTGAAAACCGTGGAACAAACTATTCTGGACACTACGGTGGAATATAGTTCCAGCCGGGGAAACCGGTATCTCAAACCTATTTGGACAAACACAGTCCGCGCAGGATAAGACATGCCTGTTGGTTCAGTATGTGACGGCTGTTTGGCAAAGGTTGTGTGACCTTTTTGTGACGCGTAGTCTTTGGATCATGGAACGAGTAGGAGGTCATCAGTATCCGGAGAAGGGAGATAACTTTAGGAAACCGGGAAAACGCTGTTGCTCAACTTCGGGGGAGGATTAAGCGCTGCCCGAATCCGAGTGCAGTTGCCCTCTATCGCTCCTGTGTCTCAAGCGGCACTAACCCTTTGTTTATCGCGTACGCGGCCAACTGCGTCCTGTTCTTGAGGTGCAGTTTCTCCATTACATTGCGGAGGTGGAATTTCACTGTGTTCTCAGTAACATGGAGCCTGGCCGCTATCCCTTTGTTGGACTCTCCAGTGGCGATCAGACTCATAACCTCCGTTTCCCGGCTGGTCAGTTCATTGGCTGCGCTATCTGGCGATGTCGCCAGTTTTGGCTGGCGAACGAACTCGTTTATCACTCTGCTGGCCAGAGCTGGTGTGATTGCGGTTTCACCCTTTTCCAGTGCAGAAAGCAGCCCGAAGAACTCGTCGGCCTTCAAGTTCTTCAGAACATAACCGTTAGCCCCGCCGCGCATTGCCTCGAACAGGTCGTTGTCGTCTTCTGACACGGTAAGCATGACGACCTTTGTGTCGGGCATTTCGGACTTTATCGCGCGGACAGCCTCGATGCCATTGCAGACTGGCATCTGGACGTCCATGATGACTAGGTCAGGTTTTAACAGGCGGGTCTTTTCTATCGCTTCGGCGCCATTAGATGCCTCACCGACAACTTCTATGTTCCTTGCCGAAAGAAGCGCAGCAATACCTTTACGGACGAGGACGTGGTCATCTGCCAGAAGAACTCTCATATTAGCCGACCGCCATCACGGGCACCTTGAGTTGGACGATTGTTCCTCTTCCCGGAGTCGAGAATACGTCGAGGGTGCCCTTAATACATTCTGCCCTTTCTTTCATTGTCTGAAGCCCGAACTGGGGCCAATCGCCTTTCCTGTTGCGGCGCAAATCAAATCCGTGCCCGTCATCTTCTATTGTCACACAGAATCTGTCCGTCCTTGCCGCGAATTGTACGGAGGCTTTTGTTGCCCCGGCGTGTTTTCTCACGTTGGTTAGCGCCTCCTGTATGATCCTGATAATCTGGACCTCGGCCACCGGTGAAAGCGGGGGGATAGCCGTCTCATCCGCTTCGAAAGCGATCTTCAAATTGCTCATTTGATGGAAGCGAACGATATACTCTTGTATGGCCTTATATAGTGATTCATGCGCTGTCGCGAGCCTCAAGCCGAGTATCGATTCCCTGATGTCGGCATATGCTTCCTGGCATGTGTCCTCGAGCTCCTGAAGGTGCGATTGCGTCGCGGCGACCTGGCCGACTGCGAGGAAGCTCTTTACTGCCTGCGTCTTTACGTTGATGTAGGAAAGGACCTGCGCCACGCCATCATGCATCTCCCTGGCGAGCCTCTCTCTTTCCTCGATCGCGGCTGCAGCCTGGACCCTCTGGTGCAACCTTGCGTTTTCGATAGCGACTGCTATGTGAGTGCTGGCGTCGACCAGCAAGCGCATGTCTTCCGGGCAGTAGCGCCTGTGGGTGAGGGTTGCCACAGAGAAGACACCTACTGTGACATTCTGGGACCTCAGCGGTATGCATGCGAGACTGTGGAAACCGCTGCTCCTGATCGTCGTACCGACTAGAGCAGGACTCCTCTGCACGTCCTCGATCAGTAACGGCTCACCACGGAGTGCTGCTCCTCCCACGAGACCCTCACCCAGGTTGAATCGAGCCTTGTCGGACATGCCCTTGTGTTGTCCGGCACGCGCGGTGAGCGTCAGTTCGTTCGTCTTCTCGTCGAGAAGGAATAATTCCGCCGCATCAGCCTTTGTCACCTGGATAATCTTTTCCAACGCTGTTTGTAGCACCACGTCGAGGCTGAGCGACTGGTTTACGGCTGAGGCCACAGTGTTCAGGACCGTGAGTTCTTCATTCTGCCGGACAACCTGCCTCTGGATACTTTCGATTTCGCCAAAGATGACGCGAGAAAAGCCGTAGGCCCCCGCGGTCACCAACAGCGCCAGCGCGAAATTCAGTTGCAGGTCGCTATATTTCTCCCCGAAAACGCCGTGCCTTATCGATTCCAATATCCACACATAAAGGCCTGGCCCGACGACCGTTAGCACTTTCACTATCTTCACCGCCAGGAGGTCGCGGTTGCCTCCGAACCGATCGAGCAACTGTTCACTCAACCATTCGATCACATTCTTGATGCCAATTGCCACGCGGTTACCTGAGAGCACGTTAGATAGTCTCTCACCAAGTCGCCGCACCACAGTTGTGAACCCGGGAACATTCATCTCTTTTAATGGTAACATTCATCTTGATTTTATGGCAAGGAACTGTTCGACCGTACGTGCAGGGCTCCGAAACGAGGGAGGGTGCATCCGCCAACTGGCGGATGCACCCTCCCTCTTGATTTGACGCTGCCGTGATCGGTTTAGCCGCTGTACTCGTGTGGACGGATGTTGAATATGTACCTGTCATCGAAGAATTGGCCGAGGTCACGACTGTAGCTTTCTTCATCATCTTCTTCGTGATCATCATCATCCTCGTTTTTGCCGAAAACGGCGACTATGGTATGGTTGGCGGTGACGTTGTTGAAGGTGTAGCTGGTGACGGCGCCCACCGATACCCCGTCCACCTTCACGTATGCTATGCGGTATCCGACCCTGGGAGTGATAGTGAAGGCCTGGCTGGACCCTGGGTTTACTGACACCACACCGGAAGGCGTGATAGAGCCGTTGGCGCCGGCGCTGGCTCTGATGACGTATGTTGTCCCCGTATTCGCGGCGAAGGTGGCCGATATGGTGTGGTTGGCGGTGACATTGCTGAAGGTGTAGCTGGTCACTGCGCCGGCCGGTAGGCCGCCCCTCCGCACGCCAG
>Ga0082335_1008379_pt1 | contig 11793 bp, 8 predicted proteins | sample Subgrocontami58m_FD_72375 | JGI IMG/M metagenome (GOLD analysis project Ga0082335, IMG submission 72375) | Subsurface groundwater microbial communities from S. Glens Falls, New York, USA - GMW37 contaminated, 5.8 m (SPADES assembly) (version 2) ...
CCCGCAATGTGGAACTGAAATATGGCAATTGGATACGTAAACATACACACGGTATTGGACTGAGTCAAGTTAGAAACATTGACAAATTGTCGATAGTTCGACTTTGCACACCAAAATGCTTATTTAGACGATTATCTTAGAAGACGCCTCCTAAACTCAAAGTGAATGGTGTGCCGTAGTAGTGAACATAGGAGAGACCGACTCTAATAAAAGTCCTCCATCTGACCGTTGGATGCGATAGCAGATGTTTCCCGCAGGAAGAATTACGGTACAGACTGGATAGGGTCCGGGTCGAGACTCCTTTATTACGCTGAACCCGGCGCCGAGCTCAAATCTATGTTCATCCGAAGGAAACACACTCCACATTGCCATCGTGCCGCACCAGTTGCGGGCCTCAACCGGCGGTCTCGTGCCGAAACCCACCCGGACGCCTGCATGATCCCACGTGTGCTCGTAATTCAGGGTAACGCTTGCGTAAAAAAATGCAGTCGCTATGTCGACATAAACAAGATTGTTTGCGGAATGAACACGGAACGAATCGTCGTTGTGCGCAGTTGTATCATCAAAATCCGTAGTAGCCGCCCGGATATCTTTCCTCTCAGACATAGTTGTCTGTCGCAAAAAGACAGACTGCGGGAAAGGGAACGAAAAAAGTCGCTTGAACTCTAAAGTGGGATAGATATGGTTATGCGGACAAACGAGAGAGCAGAAAATGCTGCGGAAGAATGAACGAGATGTAAAAGAACTACATGTACAAACGCTCAGCAAATTCCGTTTTCTATCGCAGGCTGTGGTATGGTTGGGGAATGCCATAACGCCTCCAAGCAAAACGGACTAGTTTCTTGCCTAATGTACGACAGAAAGCTTCTCATGTCAATACCTCAAACTCCTCAGAATGTGTCGGGACGAAGTATCTGGCAAATAAGAGAAGTAAGACCCACGAGGTCTGCCATGAATTTACAGAGACCTCGTGGGTCTCGTAAATTTACTCAAACAAAAATCCCAACTCAACGGTCGCCGAGATGGGATTTCTGCCTAACATTATCCGACAAGTCCCGACAATAGCCGTCGGGACTATTCAAAAAGCAATCCCGCGGAGCGGGACTCTTGCTCATTGCATAAATTCATTTGAGCAAGAGTAGCTTCTTCAAGTCACTTCTTGTTCCGCTTTGCAGGCGATAGAAATACACGCCGCTTGCCAAATTCTCCCCGGAAAATTTCACATTATGGTATAGTCCAGCGTCCGCAACATCATCAAACAGCGTCGCTACCTTCTGACCAAGTGTATTGTAAACTTCCAGCACGGCGCGATCTGTTTTCTCAACTGAGAACTTGATGATCGTTTCCGGGTTGAACGGATTCGGATAATTTTGAAAGAGCGCAAATTCGCGCGGTGCAATCTCGTTCACAGCCGTGAGCACCCCAACAGTAATTGCATCCGTGAAATGCGAGGTTCCATCCAAATCAACTTGTCGCAGCCTGTACGACCATGAGCCAGTCGTGACCGCGTTGTCGAGATACTCATAGTGGTGCGACTCATTCGTTGTCCCATGCCCTGCGATAAAACTGTTTGCGATCTCACCCCACGCCGATTCGCCGGTTCTCCGTTTCTGCACAAAGAACCCGTAGTTATTCACTTCGCTCAATGTCGTCCACTGCAACCGCACACCTTGACCAGGCACCTCAACTCCGGTGAACGAGGCAAGTTGGATTGGCAAAACAAGATCAATGATGCCGGCGAGATAAGGTCGTTGCTCACCTCCGATGTTGTTGAAATTTCCACCAGCATAGATTGTTATTCCCCGCAGAGCCAGCGCAGACACGCCACCGTACGCATTGGGATTCCAGGTCGTGGCGTTGCCCGTTGTTGCATCGAGTGCGGCAAGAGAATATCTCACCTCTCCGCCAATGGTTGTGAAATCACCGCCGGCGTACACTGTCGTTCCTGCAACAGCAAACGCGCGCACAGGGCCGTCTGCATTCGGATCCCAACTCGTGAGAGTGCCGGTTGTTGCGTTAAGGGCAGCAACATTGTTTCGTGGCTGTCCGCCTACAATTGTAAAATAGCCGCCTGCGTACACAGTTGTGTCCGAAATTGCAAGAGCATAAACGCTGTTGTCAACATCCGGATTCCAGCTCATGGTATTTCCATTTGTGATGTCAAGCGCTACAAGATGGTTTCTCGCCTCACCGCCGCTAAACGTGAAATCGCCCCCTGCATAGAGCGTCGTTCCGGAGATGACAAGCGCATGCACAAATTCATTTAGCACGGGATTCCACGATGTCACACTCCCTGCTACTGAATCAATTGCTGCAATGTAGGGTCTCAGCTCGTTGCCCATGAATACGAAACAACCGCCTGCATAGACTCTCCCTTCTAAGACAGCCAAAGCATTCACATAACCACCGGAATGCGGGTCCCAGTCCGTCGCATTGCCCGTTGTCGCATCGAGCGCCGCGATATAGTCTCTTAAATGTCCGCCAATCAGTGTGAACTCACCACCCGCATAGACCGATGTGCCTGAGATTGCAAGCGTATGGATAGGCGCATCGGCATCAGGATTCCAACTGGTCACACGTCCCGTTGTTGCATCAAGCGCGGCAATTCTGTTTCTCGCCTTTCCGCCGATGCTATAAAACCAGCCGCCTGCATATACCGTCTCATCAGAGACTGCAAGCGCAAAGACACTGTTGTTAGCATCAGCATTCCAGCTCGTGGTATTTCCTGTTATCATGTCAAGCGCTGCAATATGGTTTCTCACCTCGCCGCCGCTAAACGTGAAATCGCCGCCTGCATAGAGCGTCGTTCCGGAGACAGCGAGCGCATGCACAAATTCATTTAACGCCGGATTCCATGATGTCACACTCCCTGTTACTGAATCAATTGCGGCAATGTAGGGTCTCAGCGCATTGCCCATGAATACGAAACAACCGCCTGCATAGACTGTCCCTCCTGAGACAGCTAAAGCATTCACAAAATCTTGGGAATTCGGATCCCAACTCGTGGCATTACCGGTTGTTACATCAAGCGCGGCAATATGGTTTCTCGCCTGTCCATCAATGGTTGTGAACTCGCCGCCCACATATACAGTTGCCCCTGAGAGTGCAAGTGCGTGGACGGTGCTATCTGCATTAGGATTCCAACTGGTCGCACTGCCCGTTGTCGTATTGAGCGCGGCGATTCTGTTTCGCACCTGTCCGCCGATAGTGGTGAACTCACCCCCCGCATATACAGTTGACTCTGAGACTGCAAGCGCTTGCACGATTCCGTTTGCATTCGGATCCCAGCTCGTCGCGCTGCCGGTTGCCGCATCAAGCGCCGCAAGATGGTTTCTCGCCTGCCCGCTGATAGCTGTGAACCCACCACCAACATACACTATTGTCCCTGCAACAACTATCGCGCGCACGGTGCCGCTCGGATTAGGGTCCCACGCATCAACCGTTCCAGTGGAGGTGATGTGTGCAATATTAGAACGAAGAACTCCACCGACCGCGGAGAAGGAACCTCCTATATACCATCCGTCTGCACCATCCGCCGCGACAGCGTAGATGGCACCATTGACTTTGGGAAAATTCGGGTCAGGATTCCCGGTCCTTGTGCTGAGTGCGGCTCCCGAGCCAGTCAGTGGTCCAACATGAGTAAAACTACCACCGATGTAAATGGAATTGCCGGAGACTACTATTGAGTTAACATGGTCGTTAGCAACCCAAAGATCATCTTGCAGGGTTTGTGCAACGCCTTGCTGATTCGGGAAGCACAGGAACACAGCGGCTAATGCTATGCCGGTCAATCGTTTCATATGTCCTCCTACAAAGTTGTTGTTGGCTGGTTGATTTTTTATTGTCAGGGACCGAGGAATAATTCTCCAAACGCAATAACCACGAAGCGTGAAGTTGCAGGGTGAAGAAAATGAATGTCGGGCGTTGATGATTGTCGAGGATCGCGGGTGAGGACGGACTCACACGGACGAACGAGAGAGCAGAAAATGCTGCGGAAGAATGAACAAGATGTAAAAGAACTACATGTACAAACGCTCAGCAAATTCCGTTTTCTATCGCAGGCTGTTGTATGGTTGGGGAATGCCATAACGCCTCCGGACAAAACGGACTACTTGTTGGGTAGCAATATACCGTACTTAGGTTCTCAAGTCAATACTTTCAAAGTATGCAGATGTTGTATCTGAGCTGGAACCAAAAGCTCGGCAGTCACATTGTCTCAACATTTTCGCACAGGTTATAGTCGCTGAAGCTCTTCGTCTGAAAAACTATACCTGTACATGCCCGGCTTCCCGAATCCGTGCAACCCGCCGTGGCGGGCAACCCCTTGTTCTCCAAACGCCAGTGGCTGGTTGCGAAACGGATCAACGCAGAAGACCCGGCTCATTGTACCGGTTCCCTCCTGGCTCCCAAACACACTGCAACGATTCACGCTTGATGTCCTTGAAAAATGATTTCATCGCGTTCACACTTGCAGTCGTCGGCTTGAAACTCGCCGGCGATTGAAAGAGGATGATATGTGCGTACAGCTCAGCGCAAATCAGTTTGAGGAGCTGATGTTACGCACAGGCAATCTGTAAAGATGTTTTGTAGCAAATCGCGTTGTTCACATGACGCTCCTCTGGAGCTTCCCGTCTATCCTTGTTGTTGGTTTCTATAAACATAGCGCCCCTGACGGGGCTTCGGAGCCGATGTAACGCCGTAGGCGTAACATGTTTATAGAACTTTCTTGGAAGTGACCGAGCCAAAGCTCCGTCAGGAGCGATATGTGCTTCTTTGCGTAACATGACTGAGGAGGTCAAACTGGGGATTGATGGCACGTGCTTCTACTCCAGCGCATCGAGGGTTAGCACAGCAGCATACACTCCGTTCACGACTTCGGCGAGGAAATCATAATTCAACGTCTCGGCAGTATCGGTGGGTTGATGATAGTGCGGATTACGCAGGAACGCCGTATCGGTAATCATCAGCGCGGGGAAGTTGTATTTCCAATACGATGAATGGTCAGACAGAAACAGCGGCGGAAGAAAACCCGGTGCAGCCAGGCTCTCAACACTAACTCCGCATCCTTGCCGCATCGCTTCACGAACTACATGCAGCATTTTCCTTGAGCGGAGATTTCCAACAATGCTGATGAAGTCTCCATGCTTTGGATATCCTCCAAGTCGCCGCATGACGGGGAAGGGATACACTTGCTTCATGTGTTCACCTCCGTAGCCAAGCATCTCAAGCGCCATCATCACCAACACTTTTCTTCCGGCATCCTTCAATGACTTCGCATGTTGCCTGCTTCCCATGTGCGCCGTGTGGAAGTACGGCGGCTCTTCGTTCGCGTACGCGACAAGCTGAATCGGTCGTGTGTTCGAATAATTCCTGAGCAGCCTCGCCAACTCCAGAAGTCCGGCAACACCACTCGCATTATCATCAGCGCCCGGCGTTCCCACAACGGTGTCATAGTGCGCTCCAATGATGATGCCCGCACGTGTCGGGTTCTTGCCTTCAAGTTCGACAACCAGATTGCTGTAACGCTTACCTCGAACCTCAAAGTGCTGACGTCTTATTTTTTCATACCCAAGACTGACCAGCTCCAGCTCGATGTAGTCCGCAGCTTGCGACAGACGTTCAGGGAAAAGGCCGCTGCGTGAGGGAAATGAGCGTGAGAGCACTTCAACTTTTCTACGTGCACCGGACACAATCGCAGCAAGTTCCGAACCAGGAATCTTCGACATCACCATCCAGTGTTTATGACAGTACGACTGTTTTTCCCGGCTCCAACTCCATCACTCGTTTCTTCAGCTTTGTGTGCAAATATTTCTTCAACAGTTGTGGTGTTCCAGTAAGCGCAGGAAAAGTTCCATAGTGCATTCCGATGATCTGCGTTGGATTGATCAGCCCGCACGCAATCGCTGCTTCACGCGGTCCCATCGTGTAAAGGTCGCCAATCGGGACAATCGCAACGTCGGGCTTGTAGAGTTTGCCGATGAATTTCATGTCGCCAAACAATGACGTATCCCCGGCGTGATAGATGGTAAAGCCGTTTTCAAATCGTATGACATAGCCGGCGGCTTCACCGCCGCAAGCGACGACCTTGCCATCAACATCAATGTCACTGCTGTGCTTAGCATCCGTCATCGTAACTTTGATTCCATCAACATCCGTCGTTCCGCCTTTGTTCATACCCATCGCAGTTGTAACACCCTGCGATTGCAGGTAGAGATAGACTTCATAGATACTGATCAGTTTGGCGTTTGTTCTCTTCGCAACCTCAACGGCACTGCCGACATGGTCAGAGTGTCCGTGAGTAATGAGAATGAGATCGACGTTGGAGATGTCTTTCGCTCCGGCTGGCGCTTTCGGATTATCGAGCCATGGATCGATAAGAACGGTTTTACCTGATGGCGACTCTAATTTGAACGCCGAGTGGCCGAGCCATGTGATATTCACTTTTCCTTTTGACGAGTTCATCGTAATTCTCCATTCGTGTTTTGGGTAGAAGAATTTCTTGTAACACTATTCCACAGTCTTCAAAAACTTCTGCAGTGCTTCCTCTCTTGTCTTTTGTAACTGTTGCCTCCGGTAGATTGTTGGCGGTGTAGCTCGTTCTTTACATGCGGATTTAGGAAGCGAACAACGTTCGCATGTCTCGTTCACTTCCACAATCGGAATGGAAGACTCATTCCAGAACCGCACAGTGTTCTTGAAATTATCGTTGAGCAAAAATCCCAGGCTGATGCTCGAGTTCGTCTCCTCCGTCAGCGCAAGTGGTCGCGCAACACTGATGACGAAGAACTCAGCGTTACCATCCATGAAGTGTGAGCGCTGAACATCAGCAATCGTCCCATCCTTGAGTTTACGTTTCGGAATCTCTGCCAACTGCTTCAGTAAGTCAATCGCAAGCCAGCGACGACAGTAATGCTCATTGAGTCCGATTGCGTGAGGCACTACAACACGCGACATGTTCAGCTCTTTCGTCAACGTGAACTCTTTGCTGCCTACTTCATTGTTGAAGCGCAAGTAAAACATTTCCTGCAAACCAAAAAACTTCGGGATCAACTGGCTGAGCCGATACAAGAACATCTCCGGCGTTGCTTCATAGCGTCGCATGATACTCAAGAATTCATACCCATCCCACTTCTCGCGAGCAAAAAAAATCTCCAGGTCCTTCGTAAGCAGATCTCGATTGATGAACAATGTGCCGGCAAAATACGACGCTTTGTAATTGTTCAACACTTCTGCAAATGAACTCACTTCGAGCCATGTGGACGTCGTTGGATGCTCCTTCAATTTAAGATAGCAGAAACCAATTTCTCTCGCGAGCAAAAATGCTTTCTGCGACGGCAGGAGTTTGTCGTTGAGAAAAAGTTTCCGCGGTGTTCCCGATGTGCAAATAGAACGAAACTTCTTGAGTTCGGGATATTTGTCAAGCGGGATTTCTCCAATATCATAACCGTATTCGCTTGTGAGCGATCGAGCTAAATCATCCGTAGAACGCGGCGGTTCCGCTTTCCATTTATGCTGCCGTGTAAATTCCTCAGCCGCAGTCTCAAGATCCTCAAAGTAATTCGAATGCATCTTCTGATAGGAACGAAGCGCAGCAAAAAGAAATTGCTCGACACTCATGTCGTAGCTCTGTCCAATTTCCAGAAGCGTCTGAATAAACGCGCCGGCTTCTTGCGGAGAGTCTGTAATCATGCTTACGAGATCACGTGGCTGAATACCGAACAACTCGAAGGGAAATTCTTTGATGAGCGGCGACTTCAGAAATGTTGTCAGCGGGTCGAGCGATTCCGACATTTGAACCGAGACCAGGTCATCGAATGAAATACCAATCGCATTGGCAAGTTGAATGATCTTATCCGGTGTCGGGTATTTCTTCCCTTTTTCAATCTCGCTGAGATAGGAAACTGACAGCCCCGATTTCGCCGCCATCTCCGAAAGAGAAAGATCCTTCTCGTTCCGCAATTGCTTGAGCTTGACACCCAAGATCAGTCGTAAGTTAGCAGCATTCATGTCCATGGTACGTCTATAATCTATCAATTTTTGCTCTGGCTAGCCAATCGAATTCTCTAATAGCGAAACCGAACGTGATAGCACTCATCCGCTAATAGCGAAACTACTGGATAAGCGAAATTTCGCTTGACATCTCTTCGTTGCGATATTATATTGAAAACAGAAGCTGTTCTTTAACATATCCACAATTAACTTGGGAGGGCGCAAGCCATGCACACCTTGAACGATGTCCAAACGCTGGGATCAATGAACAATCGCTGGGACGGGATCACTCGACCCTATACACTGCAAGACGTCCAAAAGCTCCGCGGAACGATTGACATCCAATACACACTCGCTGATCTCGGTGCGAGAAGATTGTGGAACCTGTTGCACACCGAGCCATATGTTCAAGCGCTTGGCGCTCTCACCGGAAATCAGGCGATGCAACAAGTGAAAGCAGGACTCAAGGCGATTTACCTGAGCGGCTGGCAAGTTGCCGCCGATGCAAATCTCGCCGGACAAATGTATCCCGACCAAAGCCTCTATCCTGCAAACAGCGTCCCCGAAATTGTACGAAAAATCAATCACACATTACTCCGTGCCGATCAAATTCACTCTTCCGAAGGAGTGAACGGTATTCACTGGCTCGCGCCGATCGTTGCAGATGCAGAAGCTGGATTCGGTGGTCCTCTCAATGCATTTGAATTGATGAAAGCGCTGATCGACGCCGGGGCTGCGGGCGTTCACTTCGAAGACCAGCTCGCCTCTGAAAAGAAATGCGGGCATCTTGGCGGCAAAGTCCTCGTCCCAACGAGCCAATTCATTCGCACACTCACTGCTGCACGTCTTGCTGCCGATGTTATGAACGTTCCCACCGTTATCATCGCTCGCACTGATGCAGACAGCGCAAACCTCCTTACAACTGACATTGACCCTCGCGACCAAAAATTTATTACAGGCGAGCGAACTGCCGAAGGGTTCTTCAGGGTAAAGAGCGGTATTGAACAGGCAATCGATCGGGCACTTTCGTACGCGCCGTATGCTGATTTGATCTGGTGCGAGACTTCACATCCCGATCTGGGTGAAGCAAGAGAGTTTGCTGAGGCAGTGCACGCCAAATATCCCGGAAAGCTTCTTGCCTACAACTGCTCGCCGTCGTTCAACTGGGCAAAGAAACTCGATCCGGACACGATTGCCCGCTTCCAAGAAGAGTTGGGCGAGATGGGCTACAAATTCCAGTTCGTTACGCTCGCGGGATTCCACGCTCTCAACTATAGCATGTTTACGCTTGCACACGATTACAAACGTCGCGGCATGGCTGCATATTCCGAGCTGCAACAGAATGAATTCGCAAGCGAAACGAAAGGCTACACGGCAACAAAGCATCAGCGTGAAGTCGGAACGGGTTACTTCGATCTCGTCACGCAGATCGTTTCGGGCGGAACTTCTTCAACAACGGCGCTTGCCGGCTCGACGGAGAAGGAGCAATTCTACGCAACGGCGACCAACGAAAAGTAATTGTCAGATTTCATATACTGCACCAGCGCGCCACCGAGGTGAAGCGGCGCGCTTGTGCTTTTCTCAAACACGGCAATGCATTTCAACAATAGCTCAAAGGAATATGATCTTATGAATGACGTCATCGTTGAGCCTGTGCTCGCCGGAGTGGAAATCGTCGGCTCGTCTGTCTCCTCCTATCCCGACATACTCACTCCTGAAGCATTGGCGTTTGTTGCAACGTTGGAACGTGAGTTTAGAGCGTCACGAAAACATCTCCTCGCCAAGCGGGTCGAACGGCAAGCAAGGATTGATGCGGGCGAGATGCCGGATTTCTTACCTTCAACGCGGCGTATTCGAGAAGAGATGTCGTGGCAAGTCGGGGCGATCCCCGATGATTTGCAGGGACGCCGCGTAGAGATCACCGGACCCGTTGAGCGCAAGATGATGATTAACGCTCTCAACTCTGGAGCAAATGTATTCATGGCGGATTTTGAAGATGCCAATTCTCCGACATGGAGTAACTTGATGCAAGGGCACCGGAATCTGCGCGATGCAATTGCAGGAACCATCTCGTTCACAAGTCCCGAGAGAAAGCAGTATCGGCTCAATGACAAAGTCGCAACATTGCTCGTCCGTCCACGCGGCTGGCATTTGCAAGAGAAGCACATGCTTGTTGATGGCGAACCGATATCCGCCTCGCTCTTTGATTTTGGGATATACTTTTACCACAACGTGCGGGACTTACTCAACAAAGACACGGGACCTTATTTCTATCTTCCCAAAATGGAAAGTCATCTTGAAGCACGACTTTGGAATGAGGTGTTCGAGTTAGCACAAGATGAGCTTGGTGTTCCGCGAGGAACAATCAAAGTCACGGTGTTGATTGAAACTATTCTTGCCGCGTTTGAGATGGAAGAGATTCTTTATGAATTACGAGATCATATTGTAGGATTGAACGCGGGACGATGGGATTACATGTTCAGCGTAATAAAGAAATTCCGTCGGAGGCATAACATCCTTTTGCCTGATCGCTCGCAACTGACGATGACTGTTCCGTTCATGCGTGCGTACACTGAATTGTTAGTCAAAACGTGTCACAAGCGGGGCGCACATGCAATCGGCGGTATGGCGGCATTCATTCCCAGCAGGAAAGATGCGCAAGTGAATGAGGTTGCCCTTGCCAAAGTCACTGAGGACAAAGTCCGTGAGTCGAGCGACGGCTTCGATGGAACGTGGGTTGCCCACCCTGATCTCGTGCCTGTTGCGAAAGAGCCGTTCGACAAAGTTCTCGGGGCGGCGCCACATCAAAAGCATCGAATGAGAGAGGAAGTAAGCATAACAGCAAACGATTTGCTCAACTTCAATATTCCAAACACTTCAATCACCGAAACAGGCTTTCGCAACAATATCAGCGTCGGGCTGCAGTATATCGAATCGTGGCTGCGTGGAGTTGGAGCCGTGGCGATTTTCAATCTGATGGAAGACGCTGCAACTGCAGAAATCTCCCGCTCGCAAGTATGGCAATGGCTGCATCACGAAAACGCAACGCTTGTAGATGGAAGAAGAATCAATCTCGCGTTGTATCGGACTCTTGTTGATGAAGAGGTAAAGAAGATCGAGCGATGGATCGGAACAGAAGCATTTGTCTCAAGCCGCTATGAGCTTGCAGGGAGTTTGTTCGATAGGCTGGTGACGCAAGAGAATTACGAAGAGTTCCTCACGCTCGGCGCGTATACGTATTTGGATTAGGAAGAAACACCAAGGCAGTCCCGCGAGGTCTTACCTGATTGTTCACGAACAGACCTCGCGGGACTTCAAGATGACCGTCACCTCGCCGCGCTGTCTCGTGCAGGTCTACGACCTCGTAGAGGTGACGGTCATCTTTCGTTACCGCAAGAGCAGGAGCTTTCTCGTTTGAACGAATTCCCCAGCCCGAAGCCTGTACAGGTATACTCCACTCGCCAGCCCCGTTGCATCGAATGTCGTTTCATAACTTCCCGGCTTCAACTCTTCATTCACCAGCGTTCTCACTTCCCTTCCCAACACATCGTACACCTTCAACGTCACGCGACCGACCTCTGATCTCTGACCTCTGACTTCTGGAATCTGAAATCTGATCTCTGTTGTTGGATTGAATGGATTGGGATAATTCTGGCCGAGTTCGAAGTGTACAGGATTCGCCCCCATTCCGCCTTCTTCCTCGTTGACCCACACTACGCCACCGTTCGTTGTCCGAAGGATTGTTCCGAATTCTCCTACCGCCGTACCGTTGTACGCATCCGCGAAGTGGACGCCAAAGAGGTG
>Ga0082335_1008380_pt1 | contig 11792 bp, 8 predicted proteins | sample Subgrocontami58m_FD_72375 | JGI IMG/M metagenome (GOLD analysis project Ga0082335, IMG submission 72375) | Subsurface groundwater microbial communities from S. Glens Falls, New York, USA - GMW37 contaminated, 5.8 m (SPADES assembly) (version 2) ...
GATAACGGCCTGCTCCAGGACTATGTCCGGGTAGTGGTAGGACAAAGGATAGTTGACCGGCTGGACGAGACAGTAGAGGAGGGGGCCACTATTTTTATACTCCACGAAATCGCCGGTGGATGATACAGCGGGCGACGACTCTCCTCAATCCCGTCCACCTGCACCCGGTGTGCAAAACATTCAGCGGTTAAAACATGTCATACGCTACGATGGGAAGAACACACCCTATTTTCAGGAAAAATTAGCCCGCCTTCAAATATATCGTTCAACTCATCATGCCCCAAAAATAGCTATTTAAAAAGTTGGGCAAAAGGGGAAGTAAAGAAAGGATGCGGTAAGTATCTATTTCCTCCCTGCCTTATTAAAAAATAAAATTTACTCAAATAAGTATCAATGGCTATGGTAGTAATAATTCAGATTCGGTTTTTATTATTTCTTCACGCTCTCCGAAAGGAATTTGACTATTTCGTATATAGGAGCCCCCGGACCGAATACCCTGGATATGCCCATTTTTTGAAGCTCAGGGATATCGCTTTCCGGAATCACCCCTCCCAGTATCACCTTTACGTGTTCCAGGTTGTTCTCCCTCAGATGGTGCATTAAGTCGGCGGCGACCTCCTTATGTCCACCAATCAGCGATCCTACCCCTATGGCATCCACATCCTCGTCGAGGGCCGATTTGACTATCTGTTCCGGGAAAAGGAACCTGGTGAAAATCACCTCCAGCCCGGCATCCCGAAGTCCCGCTATTACTGTGAGTATGCCACGGTCGTGGGCATCGGTCTCTGATTTGGTAAGTAATATCCTTATTCTATCTTGTGTCATAGTTTTTGTTTTCCTTATAATATGCCAGAATAGCGATTAATAGATTGGTTTTTACCTCACCCCATACCCCCTCTCTGTTGACAGAGAGGGGAAATCGGAAGGCGAGGTGTTTTGAATTCGCCCCCTACACCAGCGGAGAGGATTCCACACGCCGATGGCGGGTCGGGAGGTGAGATCCATACCCCCCACTTCCCACCTCTCGTTTCTCACTTCTCACATAGGGTAGCCCCAACCGAAGGCAGTCTTCAGGACACCCATCATCTCCCCCATTGTGGCATCGGCCCTTACTGCGTCCATGACTGCCGGCATGAGGTCTCCACCGTTTGGCCACTCGGACTGCACCTTTTTGGCTGCCTCTTCCATCTTGCCCAACGCAACCTTGGTCTTATAGCTGTCCCTTTCCTGCTTCCACTTTTTTATCCGTTCTTTGGCTACCCTCTCCACCTCGGGGTTGACCTCGAACACCGGAGCGCTGACCTTCTCCTCGGCTGTAGCATATTTATTCACACCCACTACAATCTTCTCTCCGGTATCCACAGCCCGGCGCCACTGGAGGGCATTCCGGGTTATTTCCCCCTTGAACCAGCCAGTCTGCCAGGCATTAACGTAACCTATCTCATCCACCCTCTTGACGAGCTTCATTACTTCCTCTTCGATTTTGTTGGTCAGCCATTCCACATAGTAGGACCCGGCCAGCGGGTCTGAGACATTGGCTATACCTGTCTCATGATAGAGTATCTGCTGCATTCTCAGAGAAAGGGTAGCTGCTTCTTTGGTAGGCAGGGCCAGCGCTTCGTCATAGCCCACCGTCCATATACCATCAGCGCCTGAGAAGACCCCGGCCAGGGTTTCCATCGTCAATCGGACGACATTGTTCAGGGGCTGCTGGGCCGTCAGCGATGAGCCTGCGGTCTGGAGGAACAGGCTGGGTTTAAGCGATTTAGCCTCTTTGCATCCAAAACGCTCCTTGTTTATCCTGGCCCATAACCTCCGGAATGCCCTGAACTTGGCTATGGTCTCGAAGAAGTCCGGCGTCAACGATATTTCATGCCCGAAACGGCCCACGAATTTATCGGGGTCAACGCCCGCCCGGATAGACTCTTCAGTGACAGCTATGTGGGTGGCCAGAATAAAGGCAACCTCCTGGATGGCGTTGCCTCCGGCTTCCTCTATATCATAGGCCTGGAGGGCCATCGGCCTCCACCGGGGCATATTTTTAGATGTATGCTTGATGAGTTCCACAACCACCTTGAGGGCGTCATGGGGTCTGAAGCTACAGGTATCCCAGTGCCACTGGCACCAGGGGAAGTTCCACACCGTGCCGCGCAACTGGTCCACGGGGAAGCCCATCCTTTCAGCGAGGACGGTGTACATGGCTACGGCAGGCATTGCCCCCTGTACGGTGCCCAGAAAGACTATCAGCTTATCCAGGGGGAGGCCGCCAAACAGGATTTCAAAGTCCTTTAATGTGGCCATCGAGGAGCCACACTGTCCTATCCGGCTTCTGGCGGCGGGGTGGTCGGGGTCATATCCCCCCTGCGAGGCGATATCGAAGATAGCAAAGTATACAGGCAGACCCAGATAAGAGGCCATTCCCTCTTTGGTAAGGTCATCATATCTCGCCCTGGTGTCTTCCGGCAGGCCGAAGCCCAATCCGAACTCGTTGGCCCACGGGCGGAACTGATATGCCAGAGGATAGTTACCCCGGGTATATGGGTAGGAACCGGGTAAACTCAGGTCCTCAGGTTTCATATCTTTTATATCCAGAGGGCCATATACGGGTTTTATGGGTATGCCCGATGCAGTAGTGGCCTTAAACTCCTGCTCACCGTATACACGGTCACACTCTTTATCCCACTCCTCCTCCAACCGTTTAGCGTCTTTTAAGAATTTTTGAGTATACATAGCTCTCCTTGTGGACTTTCTATTATGCAGATTATTTGCAATACGGGTAGTTTCAACAAATCAACCATGGCAATTGTAGCCAATATGGGGGATTGCTGTCAATTAGGTGAATTGCGTAAACGAGGGGGCAAGGGTCAATTGAAAAGATTGGTTGGGTAAGCGAGCGTACTGTGATATGGGGGTACGCCATCTGCGAGGGTTGTAAGGAGAAGTTTTTCAAAACCTTCGGTTCTGTGACATGAATTCAATACAAGATTAGCCATTTGGAGGTCAGTCTGATTCTCTAAAAGACCTATACAGTGCGGCAAGAATCTTTCTCTCTTGCAAATGCACTTGAGTTGAATGACTAGAAACTATTCGCCTGACCCCACTTGACGTATTTTAAAGAAACCCTATACTAAGTGCTACAATGGGTGACGAACTAACAAGACCTACTGAAGTTGGCGGGCGCATAAATAATGCCGACGACAATAGTGATAGCGAGTTTGTTTGGGACCGCCACCTCACTCGAAGACAGACCCGACATTATCAGCGTGACGTTTTCAGGTGGCAGAAGGCTGTCGATGGCGCAGAGACCAATGTGGTTGCGTGGGACAAGTTGAGCGTAGCTTTGGATAGGTTGGGACGCTACGAACAAGCTCTGGGCGCAGCCGAAAAAGCTACAAGCATTCAGCCGAAACATGCTTCAGCATGGAACCATCGAGGTGGCATCTTGCGCCACCTGTGGCGTTTAGCCGAAGCCTTGGAGGCCATAGACAAGGCGTTGCGCCTAAACCGTAAGTACGTCGACGCTTGGGCGAACAGAGCAAATACCCTGAGCGCTTTGGGTCAATACGAGGATGCATTGCAGAGCATCAATGAAGCTCTCACTATACGCTCGAAGTATGCGTTAGCCTGGAACAACCGGGCCTCCACTTTGGAGAAATTGGGACGACATCGGGACGCGATTGAGAGCTACAGGAAAGCGCTGGAGTTAGACCCAAAGTACGGTACTGCTTGGCATAATCTGGGTAGCGTGCTTAGTGATTTAGGGCAGCACCAGGAAGCTCTGGAAAGCTTCGATAACGCACTGACTATCAATTCCAAATTTGTTTTAGCTTGGAACAACCGTGGCCACGCCTTAAGCGAGATGGGAAAGTGGAAAGAAGCCGTGGATAGCTATGATAAAGCTATCACCACAAACCCTGGCCTTGCAATAGCGTGGGCTAACCGAGGGGCTAATCTATGCCACTTGAAGCGGTATCAGGAGGCGGTGGATAGTTACAATAAGGCCCTCGCCATAGATAACAATCTTGTGCCAGCCTTGGTAGGGCGCGGAGTTGCCTTTTTCGAACTGTGTATCTACGTTGAGGCAGTGAACAGCTTTGACGAGGCTCTAAAACTGAACGCCGGCTTGTCTGATGCGTGGGACGCAAAGAACCGGGCTCTGGAACGCGTGGAGAAATGGCTGAATGGTCACCGGCCACCGAGTCTTCTTACGGAGCTTTACGACCAAGTTGCTCGCGCAGAGGCCAGGCTTCATAACTTCATCCAGCTACGGCTAAAGAAAGAATTAGGAGACGATGAGGCAGGATGGTGGGTTAAAGGGATTCCATTAGAAATGCGCCAGGAGTGCATGAAAAATCGAGAGGCAGCCCCCGAACGATTACCTCCGTACAGCTACGTTTATCTCATAGACTTGAAAAAGATATTAGACAAGAGCTGGAAACACTTCGAGTCTGACTTCCAGCGCGTCAAAGGACAGTTTAAATCGAAGAACGAATTCTTGGCTAGCCTCGGGCGCCTTAACGACGTTAGAAACGCCGTAATGCACCCTATTAAGGGCACAGCCAATGAAGACGACCTGAAATTCGCGCGAGACATGCGTCAGGCAATAGAGGCATTCGCAGGGCCAGGCTGAAGAGGAGTTGATGGCAAAGAAGCGGCCGGGAAATCATGGTGGTTGTGCTAAAAGGCTTGGTTTGACGTTGGCAACAGACCGCGACTGCAGTGCCGATTCTGTGTATCTCATCTGGTGGGAGTAGTAGTGGATATAGGCTACCCTTTGGCCTCTTTTAGCCTCTTTGTTACAGCATCGAGCGACCACTCTTTACTTGGCTTACAAGCAATCTGAATCGTGAGCAGCTTCTCAACGGGACAAAGAAGGAGTTTTCCAAAAGCGGCAGCCAACGAACGAGTCGATTCCAAACAGCCCTGCACATCAAGGATATTGTCGATTTTTGCGGCGCGTCGGATCAGTCCAAAATCAGTATCGAAGTTGCTGTTACGCAAATTAAATAGCTCACGAAGCTTTCTCTTAAGCTCTTTTACATCCAATCCTGGTAATCTGAGGTTATCAAGCTCCTCGTACTGCACAGCCCAACCAACGTTGATAGCTCGGCTTTCCATCGTTGCTACCATAGGATTAGCAGAATTCCGGGCTATTACTATGCCATCACTGACTTGCTTTATAAGATAGGTGTCCCAATCTTGCCGGTCATAGCCGGTTGCTTGAAGTAATTTGTGGACTACGGCATGTGTGAGAAAACTGCCCAGCAGTTTCATAATCTTACATACAGCAATTTGCTGGTCGTTATTAAGCTGTTTCAAAAGGCTTTCATCAGATATGTCTATGTTGTAGGAGAAGCCACAACAGTTAGCGATAACGTGGCATAATTCATGGGCTGCATCGTGTTCGAGGGTGCGGTTGCTTGGGTCTGCAAGCAAGGATACGCTGGTGATGCGTTCCTCGCTGCTCACCCAGACCTCTGGATTTCCAACGCGGAACTCAAGAGGCAGGCCTCGGTAGTCCGAGCATTCGTTAGCGATTCTCAGTATCTGAACAAAGCCCGGGTTCTCTATTGCGTTGAGTTGCATCAGGATTTTAGGATCTGATTCTAGCATTAGTACTCCAGCGTGGATACGCAGAATATACAGCCTCGATAGCCCACATATATCTTCACCTTCATAACCCCCATCCGCTCCATCGGCCCATCCCCCTCGTCTATGATATGGGTCTCCGAAAGCTCCAGCTTGTCAGCGTCGTTCATAAAGGACAGAGCCTTCCTCCTCTACTTCAAGGATAAGCGGATAGCCCCCTTTTTTCATGTCTTCATATTCCTGGGGGGTGAGGACGATAATATCCAGCGGGGTCTCCCGTTTACCCCTGAGAAGCCTGTAAACCTGCCAGGTCCGCTCAAGCCAATCCAGGTCACTATTGGCAATGATAAGGAGGTCTATGTCACTCTCTTTGTCGGCCTGCCCGGTAGCATAGGAACCAAAGAGGATAATTTTTTCAGGTGACAAGCCCTCGACGATGCTGCCGATAAGCTGATATATTGGAGAACTTTTTTCTAAGGTAACCATAGATGCCTTTTCCTTGATCGTCCCGATATGTTTGCATTATACACCAATCACCGTTTTCTTAATCACCTACCATTCCTCACCTGTTTCGGGCGTAACAGGAGCTTCCCACGAAATGATTGAAAATCCCTCTCAACCTCCTTCCGATTTCATTCGGAATCCCGCACCGATTCAGTTCCTTCATACGGTGTCCCGTATGACCAAAGGGAATCGGGATATGAATCCCGTTAAGTCGGGATGAATCGGGACTTTAAAAAGGGAGAGGTTCTGGTTTTCCCCTTACTAAGGGGAATATAGGGGATCCGTTGAATACTCCGTTATCAAATCGGGGCACCAACCTCCCTCGTGCCATTTTCTCATTGATTTCTCAGAATATTCATTCTATTATTATACTTGTAACGGCGGTTCGTGGACCGCCTTATATCCCTGTCATGTTGCATACTCTGGATGCATCGCTTTCTGCTAGCCAAATAAACTCAATAGACTCATTTGGAGGTTCCCTTTGTCGGACGTCAGTCATCTTACGATTTCAAATATTCACCAATACAATTTCAATCTCATCTGCATAAAATATCGCATATTTTGTATCTGTGGCAAATTTTTTCATCTATTCAATCAAACGTGCTCTTTAAAACCAATACGCCAAAAAGCCCTCCCGATAAAACAATCAAACAATCGATCTGTTGACGATGGGCAAACTCCATCTCTTTCTCCGTCTATCACCTACACAGGGGAAAAAATTGACACTTCCTCCCCAAAAGCGATAAAATTGCCGTATTCTTTCGAAAGAAATCTAAAATCTTTCGATGTTTGCCTCCTGGTTTGCTTGCCACCGGCGAAAGGAGCGCGCAATGGTTACGATATCTCAGGAACGCCAGCAGCTTAGTGACAGGGTTAAACTGGAAAAAGAAGAGCTTTTATCCGCCCTACCCCAGCTCGATACCGAGAGGATCCGCTTCCTGCTCGATGTGTTCAGAGAGACAGAGGGAGAGCCGGCAGTCATCAGACGGGCTAAGTTCTTCCACAGACTATGCACTCAGAAAACAATCTTCATTGATAATAATCCCCTTGTGGGCACACTGACCCGGTATAAGTACGGCGGCTACCCCTTCCCTGAGGTCGGTTGTCAATGGATGGAAAGGTCTAACGAGTTTAGCCTGCAACGGGGTAAAGCCCCTATACCACCCGAAGCCAGGGAAACGATCAAGCAGGCAGTGGACTACTGGCGAAAAACCAACATCTACAACAGGACTCGCGATGTCGTTTTGCAAGGTTTGGGCGTGGACATAAACCTGCTGGGCAAGTGCGGGGTCGGCACCGAGTTCACCGCCGGAGGCTTCATGGGCGCATTCCCGGATTACGCCATGGTTTTAACCAAGGGAATAAAGGGGATTAAAACAGATATAGAGAATTATAAATCACGAATTGTACTTGGCGACCCCGACAGCCTGGACAAATGGTATTTCTATGAAGCTACGTTATTATGCCTGGATGGGTTTTCCAAACTCGCCGGCAGGTATGCCTCTCTGGCCAGGGAGATGGCGGTTAAGGAGACCAACCCGGAGAGAAAGGCCGAACTTCAAAGGATGGCAGAGTCCTGTGATTGGGTCCCCGATAATCCGCCCCGGGATTTCCGCGAGGCCCTTCAAGCTGTTTGGTTTACCGGAGTCGGCATATGGCTGGAAGGCCCGATGATACTCAATGCCCCTCCCTGCCGGTTCCCACAGTATATGTATCCGTTTTACAAAAAGGATAAGGAACAGGGCAAAATCACCGATGAAGAGGTCATCGAGCTTCTCCATTTCTATTTCCTCAAGCTGAACAGCCTGGCGGCGGTGCTGCCGCCCCACGGGTTCGCCTGGTCTCAAAGCCGTATCGGCCAACAACTGACCCTGGGTGGATTGACAGCGGAGGGGGAGGATGCAACTAACGAGCTGGACTTCCTGGTGCTGGAGGCGCAGAAACGTATAAGGCTTCCTGAACCGCTGGTAAACCTAGTCTATCACGATAAGCTTTCGGAGCAGTTCCTGCACCGTTGCGTAGATTTGATCCGGACTGGAGTAGGCCAGCCGGCGTTCCACAATATCCGTGTGGCTACGGAAAGCCATCTCCTGTATCACAAGATGCCCCTGGAGGAGGCCCGGAATATAGGCATCGTGGGCTGCGTTCAGGGCATTGTCCCCGGCTACGAAGATGGCGTCTGGGAAGCCAGGTTAAACATGGCCAAGATAGTGGAACTGGCGCTCAACGACGGCAAAGACCCTGTTACAGGGATTCAAATCAGCATCAGGACTGGCAACGCCGATACCTTTAAGACCTATGACGATTTCCACCAGGCAGTGATGAAACAGATGGAGTATATTGTGCCGCTGGCCCGGCAGATTTCCCGGATTAGCTGGAATATACAAAGAGACTTCCCCCTGCCTTTTACCTCTACACTGGTACATGATTGCCTTGAGGTAGGTAAGAACTTAACAGAGGGCGGGGCCAGGTATCCCTTTGGGGACGGAGTGAATACCGTCGGCCTGATCGACCTGGCTAACTCGATGGGGGCTATCAAGAAGCTGGTCTTCGAGGATAAGAAGGTCGGTATGCAACAGCTTAAAACAGCTCTGGCAGCTAATTTTTCAGGATATGAAGACATTCAGAAGCTGTGCCTGAATGCTCCCAAATTTGGTAATGATGACGAGTACGTGGACTCCATCGTTAAGGCGTTGACGGCTAAATTCTACAAGGAACACCAGAGGTGGCCGGATTATAATGATAGGCCGGTGCGGCCCTCAGCTTACTCGGTAACCGCTCATTTTGCGCTCGGCAGGTACACTGGTGCATTGCCCAACGGCAGACTATCTGGAAAGGCCCTCTGCGACGCTACGGTCTCGGCTCAGCCAGGGACCGATAAGAATGGGCCGACAGCGCTAATCAGGTCTGCGGCCGGGGCTGTGGACACCGTGAAGTACGGCAACAACCACCTCAATATGAAGTTCCACCCGGCGTCGCTGGCCGGGGCAGAAGGGGCCAGAAACCTGCTTTCCCTGATAAAGACCTACTTTGACCTGGGTGGGTATCATGTGCAGTTTAACTGCGTCAGCGCCGAGGCATTAAAAGAGGCACAGAAGCACCCTGAGAAGCACCGTGACCTGATAGTGAGGGTGGCCGGTTTCAGCGCCTTTTTCATCACGCTGGACAAGGGTGTCCAGGACGAAATCATAGCCCGGTCAGAGTTGACGTTTAGAAAGTAGGTTAGAGCGTCGCTTCACGCCTGGTGAACTTCCAGCCCATAGGACTTCAGGATTTTCTCGACGGTTTCCACATCCTCGGCTTTCATAGTAACGAGGTGTTCTAGCTGGTACTCTTTGCCGAGACGGCGGTACTTGGCGATGCCCAGCTTATGATATGGTATTATATCAACCTTCTTTAGACCGAGATGGTATATGTAATCCCCTGCCGCCCTGAGGTTCTCCTCCGAGTCGTTGCAACCGGGTATGATAGGCATCCTTATTATAACCTGCACCCCTGACCTGGCTACCATCCTCAGATTGGCCAGCACAAGCTCATTTTCTGCTCCGGTGAGCTGGTGGTGGGCCTCCGGGTCCATATGTTTTATATCGAAGAGCACTAAATCCGCATGTTTTATCAACAGGTCCAGGGTTCCGGTATCGGTATAGCCGCAGGTCTCCAGCGCCGTATGAAGGCCCAACCCTTGACTCCCTTTAAGGACCTCCAGGGTGAAACCGGCCTGAAAAGCCGCCTCGCCTCCCGATACCGTTACTCCACCGCCTGAATTGCGGTAGAACAGGCCGTCCTTCCTGACCACATTCAACACTTCTTCGACCGTCATTATCTTACCGGTTATCGCCCTGGCTTCATTGGGGCAGGCTTCAACGCACTTTCCACATACCTCGCATAGCTTGCGGTCTATATTAATGGCGCCGCCGTCCCCTATTGTAACGGCGTGGTGAGGGCATACCTCGATGCACCGATAGCAGCGGGTACACAGCGACTCGTTATAGAACAGCTCGGGCCGGGGCATCTGGGATTCGGGGTTGCAGCACCACAGGCACCTTAATGGACAACCTTTGAGGAACACAGTTGTGCGGATACCTGGGCCATCGTTCAAACAATACCGTTGAATATCGAAGACGATTCCAGACATCTTTGCATCCGGCGCTGTCCCTTCCTTCAATGTAACGTCACGCCTGCCAGTATTTTCAGAGTTCAAGTAACTACCTTTTCCAAATCTTCATGCGATAAATGCAGCAAGTTTAACTATATCCGTAACAGAAGCTACACTATTATAAACTCAACAGGGCTGCGTTTACAATTTAATCCGAAGCGGTTGAAACAACAATTTATGGTTTCTCTACACCTTCAAATCACTTCACGTGTGAAACCAGTTCCCCAAGCCCCAGACTCCGCAAAGTCTCGGGTAAGGGGTATCCTTTTGCATCCCATCCCATCGTTTTATAATAAACGCTCAGCATCTTTTTCCATTCGGGCATTACAGTTTTACCCTTCGCCGGGCCGTCTATAGGCGCTGAACCGTAGCGGGGCGAGGGTTGGTCCAACTCCGGCGATATGCCATGCCTGATGTTAAATACCCTCAGGCGGTTAGCCGCCCTCCGTCCTACTGTCAAAGCGTCGTCTATGGTGAGTTGCCAGCCGGTAGCTGCCTCTAACATATCTATTATAGGCTGCAAATCTGTATTGGTCAGGAACCGGCACACGCCCAGGGAATCCTCGAAAAGCATGGCCCCTTTTATTAGCGCATTCAGCATGGGCACACCTTCAACGGAAAAATGGTCGTATTTGGGCAGCTCTTTATATTTGGCTACCATGCGTTCCATTACCCGCCCGCCTGACTCCAGAGTGCCAGTGTTGGATATACTGGTATCGAAAAGCTCGGGCCAGACCGCCCGGTGGTCATGGCCGCGGGGAGAATTTCCCTTTCGGGAATGAACGGCCATAGAGACAGCCGACTCGCCTATCTGTCTTGCCCCCCGCATAACCCCATCGGCCAAGATATTGCCAAAACCCTTCCTGTGGGCGATGTTGTTAAGCAGAGCATAGGTGGCCTCGCCGTTTCCCCAAGTGAGATCCAGTCCATCGGTATCCTTTTTAGTGATAACGCCTTTCTCATAGCATTCCATAGCCAGGCCAACCACCCATCCCCCCTCGTTGGTCTCCAGCCCCAGCTTGTCCACCAAGTCGGCCAGGACGATTGACCAGGTAGCATCGGTCTGGCCGGTTACCGGCCCCCATGCCGCCAGGCACTCATATTCCGGCTCATCCACCTTTCTACCCTTATAAGGGCCTTCAGGGACAGTAAAGGTGTGGCTGTGGTGTGAAGGGCAGGCAAAACAGGGACGGCGCACCGGGCTGAAACTATTGCGGATATTCGATGCTTTGTACCGTTGGAGTTGCTCCGGCTTGATGTCATAGATATTGGTGGTAAGGTTTTTAACCGGCAGATTGCCGGCTGCCTGCTCAGTGTTGCGGAACACGCCATTAAGGGTTCCCCATCTAAATGTCTCCAGTCCCTCGCCGGGCGAGGGGTTCCGCAAGCGGTTGGAGAGGCTGTTTACCTGACTCAGGAGTTTGCTGCTATCCTTGATCGGAATGCCAACCCTTCCGGCTTCAGCAGCAATGGCCTTGAGTTTTTTAGACCCCATTACTGCGCCGACGCCGTTGTGAGCGGCGGCGTGGCCTCTATCGCAAAG
>Ga0082335_1008381_pt1 | contig 11790 bp, 11 predicted proteins | sample Subgrocontami58m_FD_72375 | JGI IMG/M metagenome (GOLD analysis project Ga0082335, IMG submission 72375) | Subsurface groundwater microbial communities from S. Glens Falls, New York, USA - GMW37 contaminated, 5.8 m (SPADES assembly) (version 2) ...
ACAAGCGCAAAAAGCAAAGTTGCAAATTATTCGTTTACGACGCTCGAGCCGAATTTGGGAGTTTATTACGAGCTCATTCTTGCGGATATTCCCGGGCTCATTGAGGGCGCGTCCGCGGGAAAGGGCCTTGGCATAAAGTTTTTGCGCCATATCGAGCGCACAAAAGTTATTTTTCATATTATTTCCGCAGAGGCAATGGATCCGGCGAATGATTACGCGGTCGTCCGAAAAGAACTCGGCGCCTATAACAAGGCGCTTCTCGCGAAAAAAGAATATATCTTTTTGGGGAAAAGTGATACGGTAAGCACCGCCGAATTAAAAAAGAAAATTCGCACCCTCCAGAAATTGAAATCTCCGGTCAGGGCGTTTTCGATTCACGATTATGCGAGTATCGAGGCGATAAAAAAGATTCTCAACACGCTCGCAAAAGAGAAATACAAAGCATAGTATTAGGGTGAGTCCCGTAAGTATCATTACTCAATGTAAAAATTTTTGTGAGGTCGGAATTTAAGAATCAATAACTTTTTTATAGTGTATGGACGATATACAAAAACAATTAGCCGAGCAAAAAGAATTGCTTGAGAGGATCTACATCTCAACCGAAAAAACACGCCGAGCGTTTACCTGGACGCTGATAATTTCCGTTGCGGTGATTATTTTGCCGCTTATCGGTATGGCGCTTGTCATACCAACGCTCATGAGCACGTATTCCGGGCTTTTGCAGTAAAGAAATGGTAGAAGCAATTTCTCCGAGATCGCAGAAAATTGTGGAATGGTACGAACGGCGGCTTGCACCGGTCGCTTTTATCATTGGTTTTGTTTTTGACAGTATAACGTTCACGCGCGTCGACTTTTTGTTTGATCACGTAATACTCATCGGGCATCTTCTTATAGCCGCGTCTGGGATAGTCCTGGTAAATGCGCACGCGCAAGGACGGCTTCACCCCGTTAGAAGCATAGTTTCTAACGGGTTCGCGGGGAATTCATGGCAAGATTCGCGTTGTTCTATCCCTTAGCGATTCAGTTTTCATTCGGCGCGCTTTTCAGCGGCTTTACCGTTCTTTTTGCGCGAAGCGGAAGTTTCGCAGGAAGCTGGCTGTTTCTTGTTTTTCTCGTCCTTATTCTCGTTGGAAATGAATTTTTCCGTGAGCGGTACAAACGCTTTATATTCCATATCAGCATTTATTTCATCGCGCTTTTCTCCTACGCGATTATCGCAATACCGGTTTTAATGAGAAGCATTGGACCACGGATTTTCATTTTGAGCGGAATCGTAAGTATTCTCGCAATCGCATTCCTCGCGGCGATTCTCGCGTTTGTCGCTCCGGCAATAATTCGCGAGAATCGCTTCCGGCTTATGGGTACGATCGGCGGAGTATATCTTCTCTTCAATCTTTTCTATTTCACAAACATCATTCCGCCGATTCCGCTTGTGCTGAAACACCTCGAAATCTACCATTCGATTGAACTGACGGAGAATGGGGCATATCGCCTCGAGTATGAAGGTGCGCCGTGGTACCTGCCATGGAGCGGCACGGATCCGGTATTTCGTTGGGTGCGGGGAACAAAAGCGATTGCCTTCACCGCTGTTTTCGCTCCTACCGATATAAACACGAAAATTGTCCACCGTTGGCTGTATTATGACGAGGCGTCGGGCGCCTGGGTGGAGCGAAACGTCATTGGGTTTACCATGAAGGGCGGCCGTGACACCGGGTATCGCGGGTATAGCGAAAAAGAAGCGATAACGCCGGGAAAGTGGAGAGTTGAGGTTAGAACCGACCGTGGCCAGCTCCTCGGCCGCACGACATTCGAAGTTGTCGAAACGACCGCGCCGCCCGCGCTCCAGACACGGGAATTATAGTTTTTGCGAAATACGAAATTAACATACGATAATATGTTTGCGTTCCGGAGAGGAGAATTATGGGGGAACGACTCTCGATGCGATTGATTTTCTAGAAGGTGAGTATATCATAGCGACAGGTAACAAAAACCCGCTATACTTTCAGCATGGATAAATTGTCTGGATTTGGAACTTTCGAAAAAACCGTTATGGCTATCATAAACGGAGTTCGAGAGGCAGTAAGGGAAAAGAAATGGCCTATGCTTGTTGGTTACTTCTTTTCTGTACTGCTTATTCTGACTGTAGGATTTTTTGGTTCAGTAGGTGCGGTTGTGGGAGGTCTTTCGGCATTAAACATAGTTAAAGAAAATATCTATGCGCCAAAGAGAGAGCTAACCTATGAAAGAAAAAGCGAGACTATAAATCAGGATGGTAGCTATACTACCGTCTTTATCCTCAAGTTTCTCACGCCTTCGGGGCAAGGCGGTACTCTCATTTATAAGAAACCAAAGAATGCAGAATGTTCAGACGATCTAATGTGGATTACAGGAGGTATTGAGTTCAAAGGCGGAATTCCTTATAAAGCAGAAGAGTACGAAGTTGCTTGTACTTCGAAAGAGCCAATTACTGATAACTATCGCTTATTCAGCATAGATGAATAATAGATATGTTCGATAAATTCATAAAATTCTACGAACGGACAATACGAAAAATGTGGCGTATCCGCGCGGGAGGTGCTTTGCGTTCCTTGAAAGGAACTCTTGTTGAGACGATGGCCGAGGAAATAGTCTTGCTCGCATGGAAAAATATCGGGGGTAAACCCTTGCGCATTAAGATCAATAAAACAAAATACCCAATCAGTGATGGAAAAGGCAATGTTTATAGATTATCCCAAGATAAGCAGGTTTATATTGATGATGAGTTTGTACTTTCGATTGAGTGTAAGGCGTATGCAGAGGTTGCAATGTATAAACGCATACTGGTTGATGTTTTCTTACTAAAAAAACATTTTCCAAAACTCAAATTTTGCCTTTTTCAATTAGAAAGTATGCTTGGCGGTGACTATTCAATTGATGTTAATCATTCAAAAGGAAGTCCATCAGTGAAAGTACTCGAGCATCATTTCCCGAATCTTGATATAGAAATTATTACAATGCTTGACGGAGAGCGAAACATTAAAGGCGAAATACACAAAAAGCAGTTTTACAAATCGCTTCGTCCCGAAAGGTTGGAACACGCGATCAAATACTTCGAGCGCGCACTAAAAAAACATCTCTAAAATAACTTCGCTGGAATTTCCTTAATTCGCTTTTCAGAAATTTTGCAGTATTTCGATGAAATATCTATTCCGATATATTTTCTGCCTGTTTCTGCGGCGCAAAGCGTGGTTGTTCCTGCGCCATTGAATGGATCAAGTACAATATCATCTTGATAGCTAAAAAGTTTCATTAGTCGCGTTGCTAACTCCTTCGGAAACATTGCAGGATGGTCGTATTCTTTCATATTTCGCTCGGGAGCAATAGACCATTTTGCATAAACCCATTTCTTGAATTCATCGCCTGTTATGTCGGCTCTTGACGAGTCGCCAGCTTTTTTGTGCGTATCTTTTGAGAAGACCTCAACAAATTCCCATGTATATTTTAGATAGGGCATACTTGGGCTTTTCCAACTACCCCATGCAGTATATTTGCAATTGTAATTATTTTTCTCCCATAAAATTTCACCTTTCCAAATCAAACCAAGATCAAGTAGTTGCTTTGACATTAAATGATGACTTGGGATGTAGTCCGAAAAAAGCGGTTGCACATTGAGACAAAGACGCCCGCCCGGCTTTAGAACACGGGCACACTCCTTCCAAATCGTATTTAGTTTTTGGAAATAATCATCCCAGTGTACGGCATCATTCTTATTATCATCCTTATATTCGAGGCCAAAATTATATGGGGGTGAGGTAATAATTATATCTATTGACCCAGTTGGGATTTTCCTCAAAACTTCTTCGCTATCACCGCAGATGATTTTGTTAGCAAATTCTTTAATGCCGTCTACTTCCGCAGTGATAATTGCATCTTTTTGAAATTTTGTTCCGCCGCGCGCCCTTTCCTTCGCTTCTCTGTTTTTGACTTTTCTTTCCCGATTAAGAAGTTTTGCGTCTGGATAAATTTCGACTGGGGCAATAAAACCGCTATCGCGAATAACATCAAGCACTATTCCTTGTATGGAAACATCTCGACCGTTTCGGAAAATAAGCGGCTCCATACTTTTGTTTGCCGGTTGTAGACGGATATGCCCCCTCTCCTTGTAAAACTTCTTTAACGTTGCTTCGTGGTTATCAATAAGGGCTACAACTTTTTGTCCGTTCTCGGCTGTTTCTTGTTGTCTTACCAAAACGATATCGCCATCGTTGATATTTTCATCAATCATACTACTACCGATTACGCGGAGAGCATAGACCTCACTGCCCGATGGTATTTTTGTATTCGGAACTGCGATAAATTCTTTTTCTTGTATTGCCTCTATTGGTTTTCCTGCGGCTATAGTGCCCAAGAGTGGTATACGGATAAGTCGAGTGGGGGATTTTAAAATTCTAATCCCCCGTGCACGTCTCTGACTTTTTTCTAAATATCCCCTCGATCGTAATGCTTCTATATGTTCATGGGCGGTTGATGGTGAAATTTTAAATCGATGAGCGATCTCGCGTTCAGTTGGTGCCACACCGTTTTTTGATAATATATGAGTGACGAAATCCTTGATTTGTTTTTGACGATGAGTAAGCATAAATTTAGTATATCATATGCATCCGAGCAAAACCCGAGCAGTTATCCACAGCGTCCATTTGATTTTTAAAGGAATTTTGAGTATACTACGTCATATGGTGAAAGAAAAAAATGAAAAAACTTCTGAACCGGAAGTTTCGGTGACAGAAGAAAAAAATACAAAAGAAACTCATGTGGTGGTTGAAATGCCGGAAGAGGTCGTCATAAAACTTGTTCAAGAGAACCTGGTTAAGAATTATGAGACGTTGGTGTGGTTATTTAACGCATCGACGTCAATAGCAGCAGGTTTGTGGGTTGCTTTCATTACTGTTGAACCGCGGTGGTTTACATCTCTATTTTTTAGTGCGGCTGGTATAACAGTCCTTTCAATTGTACTTATTGTTTTGATTATAATAAACCGGAAATCAGTGTTCTCAAACCCCGTTAGAAAAAGGATGAGGATTACGGAATTTCACAAAGTTTTTTAATGTGTTAATTCCGTGTCAGTTCTACCGCGCGGAGGGTCGTTCATTCAGGAAATATGACTGAAGCCAGCGAAATGTCCTTATAAAGAGCGGTGATTTTAGAAAAACTGAATTACCCCGAAAATCTTGATTCTTTTGAGGAACCGTGGTATGCTTGACATACCATGAGATCGAAGAATCTTGAATACGAGCACAATCAAATCCGGACGACATCCGTGTCTTTTTTGGAGGCGTATAACAATATGCTTCCGTCGGGGTTCCCGCGCGCTTCAATTGAGTTATTGAAAAAATTCCAGGTTGCGCACCCGGTCTTGTTTAAGCACGGCAATGAGTGGTCTATTGATAAACATCGTAAGCGCCTGATGGACTGGCTTTCTACGCATCACGATGTCTGAACGAAATTCTTCCGCGTCCTTTACCGGCCTTGGGATTGCCCCACGGCTTCTTGATATTATTGCGAATTTGAAGTTTACGACTCCGACCCCGATACAGGAAAAAGCGATTCCTGTTGCGATCGAGGGAAAAGATATCATCGGGATCGCCCAGACCGGAACCGGGAAAACCCTTGCGTTTGGAGTCCCCATGATTCAGAGGATCGGGCAGACAAAAACTATGGGCCTCATTATTCTTCCGACGCGGGAGTTGGCACTTCAAGTCGAAGAAATGCTCCATAGGGTTGGCCGTTCGCTTGGGTTGAGGACAGCGCTTTTAATCGGCGGGATGTCCATGCGTCCGCAGATGTCCGCGATTCATAGAAATCCTCACATCATTATCGGAACTCCCGGGCGCATCATTGATCATTTGAATCAAAAAACGCTTTCTCTCGGGAGCGTTTCCATTCTCGTTCTTGACGAAGCGGATCGGATGCTCGATATGGGATTTGCCCCGCAGATAAAACAGATTCTATTCAAGGTGCCCAAAGACCGCCAAACCATGCTTTTTTCCGCAACAATGCCCGACGATATTGTGCGCATGGCGACGGAACATATGAAATTGCCGTTTCGCGTCGAGATTGCGAGGTCCGGGACCGCGGCAGAGCGCGTGGAGCAGGAACTTTTTGTCGTCAAAAAAGAAGACAAGATTTCGCTTCTCAAAAAACTTCTTGAAGAATATCGGGGGACCGTGCTTGTATTTTCGCGGACAAAGCACGGTGCGCGAAGAATCACGCGCGCGGTCCAGGCGATGGGGCATACCGCGGCTGAAATCCATTCCAACCGGTCGCTCGGACAGCGCCGGAACGCCCTCGAGGGGTTCAAGCGGGGAGTGTACCGCGTGCTTGTTGCAACAGACATTGCGTCCCGCGGAATTGATGTCGTGGGAATCGAACTTGTCATTAATTTCGATATACCGGATGATCCGGGCGACTATGTTCATCGGATCGGGAGAACGGGCCGCGCGGGCGCTGCGGGACGCGCGATTTCTTTTGCGACGCCGGACCAGCGAAATGCAGTCCGTGATATTGAGCGCTTGCTAAAAACATTTATCAAGGTCTCAAAACTTCCGGAACTTCCGGCTTTACCGCGTCCAAGTCCGGGTGGTACGCTTCATGAACCGCGTTATCCGCGAGCTCCGGCATATCCGCATTCTTTTGGCCGTCGTCCTCACGCCAGAGGCGGGGAGAGACGTTATTTTCACCGTTAAGAAAAGATACTATAGTAGGAGTGTTGACCTCGATGATGTATGAAGATACAAAACGCGAGCGATATTGCGTCCTCCGCACTCAGAAAATCCGCGTGTGAAATCGCGGAAGCCGGGCTTCAAGCGATTGATACCGAACAAATAGTCAAAAGCGCGGTCCGCGCTGACGCGGACAGTATTTTTGTTAACGACGAACAGTTTCCGCTTAAGAAAAACGGCGGAATTTTTGTTGTGGGAGTCGGCAAGTGCGCAACCGAAGCCGCGCATGCGCTTGAGGATATTTTGGGCGATCAACTTTCAGGGGGCGTGATTATTGATGTGAAGACCGGCGCTCCTTTGAAAAAAATAACTGCATATAAAGGAAGCCATCCATTGCCGACTGACGTGAATGTCGAGGCCTCGTCACACATCGTAAAGCTCCTTCGCCCGCTTTCGGAGGATGATTTTGTGATTTTTATAATTTCCGGCGGCGGCTCAACTCTTTTATGCCTTCCGGAGGATTCGGGATGCCAGGAGGAATCAAAAATTCTTCATGAGCTTATGGTGCGGGGCGCTGCCATACAGGAAGTCAATGTTGTCAGAAAGCATTTGTCGCTTGCGCGCGGCGGGTATCTTGCCGAGTATGCGTATCCCGCACGCTCGGTCGCGCTTATTTTTTCCGATGTGCCGGGAAACGATATTCAATACGTTGCGTCGGGTCCCACGGTAAAAGACACGACTACCCGCGAAGACGCCCAGGCCGTTCTTTCGAAATATGACGTTTTAAATGCGTGCCACATAGATTCCTGCGGGCTTATTGAAACGCCGAAAGATGATAAATATTTTGAGAATGTGAAAAATATTGTTGTTGCGTCGAATGCGATTGCGCTTTCCGCAATGGCAGAAAAAGCAAAAGATCTTGGGTTTTCGCCCGAGGTGCGGACGCAAAATCTCGTCGGAGAGGCACGCGATGCGGGAAAAGCGATTGTTGAGGATCTTCACAGCGCCCCGCCAAAAAGCGCTCTTTTATACGGCGGGGAGACCACGGTTACGGTGCGCGGCCACGGAAAAGGCGGGCGAAATATGGAACTTGCGCTTTCCGCTTTGCGGTTTCTTAAAGAAAACGAGGCAGTGCTTGCACTCGCTTCCGACGGCCGCGACAACAGCGATATTGCGGGCGCAATTTGTGATATAATGACACGGGAGAATGCCGTGAGACAGAACCTCAATATTGAAAAGTATCTCGCGGACAACAACGAGTATCCGTTTTTCCAGGCGGTCGGGGATTATCTTCTAACCGGAGATACGGGATCAAATGTATCTGATCTAATTATCGCGATAAAGGAATGAAACAACGAAAATTCATCGTAAAGTTTGAGGATGTCGGTATCAAGGACGTCCGACTCGTGGGCGGAAAAAACGCGTCTTTGGGCGAGATGATCCGCACGCTCGCAAAAAAAGGCGTGCGAGTCCCGTCGGGTTTTATCGTGACCGCCGAGGCGTATCGGTATTTTCTTCGCGAGTCAGGGCTTCAAAAAATTATTCATATTGCGCTCCACGGCCTGAATACAAAAAATCTCGGCGATCTTGCCAAGCGAGGGAAATTTATACGCGAATCAATACGTGGAAAAGAATTTCCTGCCGACCTCGCGACCGCGATACTCTTGGCATACAAAGCGTTTGAAGCCAGATACGGAAAAAACGCGGACGCCGCGGTTCGTTCCTCCGCCACGGCCGAGGACTTACCGGGCGCGAGTTTTGCCGGAGAGCACGAGACGTATCTCGGCATTCGCGGGGGCGAGGATATTCTCTTGGCCGTGCGGGCCGCGATGGCGTCACTCTTCACTGATCGCGCGATTTCTTATCGCGTGGACAAAAAATTCGACCATTTTAAGGTTGCGCTTTCCGTAGGAGTCCAGAAAATGGTGCGTTCCGACAAGGGGGTGTCGGGCGTGATGTTTACCGTGGATACGGAATCAGGTTTTCGGGACGTTATTTTGATAAACGGCGTTTGGGGACTTGGCGAGCTGATTGTGCAGGGAGAAGTGACGCCGGACGAGTTTCTTGTATGGAAAAAAGGTTTGGAAAACGCGGGTTCCATGCCGATCGTTGATAAGCGGTTGGGAGTAAAAAATCGAAAGATGGTGTATTCGAGCGCGGGAAAAAATATCAAGCAGACAAAAATAATTCAGACGACTCGAAAAGAGCGTGACCGTTTTGTATTGAGCAATAAAGAAATTTTGAGGATTGCGCGCTGGGGCGCGCTCATTGAAGAACATTATTCGAAAAAAAACGGCGCGTGGACCCCGATGGATATGGAGTGGGCAAAGGATGGCGAGTCGGGCGAACTTTTTATTGTTCAGGCGCGGCCCGAGACGGTGCATGCGGGGCGCGATTTTTCGAAGGTGAAGGAATTTGCGCTTCTTGAAAAGAAAACCCCGGTAGTAAAAGGCGCATCGGTCGGATCGAGTATCGCGACGGGGCGTGCGAGGATAATTCTAGACGCAAAAAATGTCGGTCAATTCAGGAAGGGCGAGGTTTTGGTGACCGATATGACGGATCCCGACTGGGAGCCGATTATGAAAATCGCCTCCGCGATCGTGACGGATAAGGGCGGGAGGACGTCCCACGCCGCGATCGTGTCGCGGGAGCTCGGGATTCCTGCGGTCGTGGGAACGGAAAACGCGACGAGAAGGATTGCGACCGGCGAGGTTGTTACCGTTGATACGACCGGAAGCGACGGGGCGGTGTACGCGGGCAAGCTTCATTTTCGCGTGACGGAACATGATGTCCGGAAAATTCCAAAACCAAAAACGCATATTATGGTAAACGTTGCGATGCCCGAGACCGCGTTTGAGACGTCATTTTTGCCGAATTCGGGCGTGGGGCTTGCGCGCGAAGAATTCATCATTGCGTCAAAAATCGGGATCCATCCGATGGCGCTTATAAATTTTAGAAAACTTGCGCCTAAATTGCAGAAAATCATTCGCAAAAAAACCCGCGGCTGGGAAAATGAAATCCAATTTTACATTGATAACCTTGTGTTTGGCATCGCAAAAATCGGATTGGCGTTTTATCCGCATCCCGTGATCGTGCGATTCTCGGATTTCAAGACAAATGAATATCGGACGCTTCTGGGCGGTAGCGCCTACGAGCCCGCGGAGGAAAATCCGATGATTGGCTGGCGGGGCGCGTCGCGCTACTACGACCCAAAGTTCAAGCCCGCATTTTTGCTTGAATGCAAAGCGATTAAAAAAGTGCGGGACGAGATCGGGCTTAAAAACGTGATTCCAATGGTGCCGTTTTGCAGAACGACCGAGGAAGCGGTGAGCACGCTTGAAATTATGGCGAGTGCAAGCATCACGACGAATTACATCGCAAAAAAGCGCGGGCTTGCGAAAAAAAATATCACGCCCGTTTATATGATGTGCGAGATTCCTTCGAACGTTCTTTTGGCGGACGAGTTTCTTGATATTTTTGACGGAATGTCCATTGGCTCAAACGATTTGACCCAGCTCGCGCTCGGGCTCGACCGCGACTCCGGGATCGTAAGCCACGTGGCAAACGAAAATAACCCTGCGGTTAAAAAGCTTATCGCAGAGATAATCAAAAAATGCCGCGGCCGGAGGAAATATATCGGTATCTGCGGCCAAGCGCCGTCGGACTATCCGGAATTTGCGGATTTTCTCGTAGGCGAGGGGATCGAGAGTATATCCTTAAATTCTGATACGGTTATTCCGACTACGATACGAGTCGCGAAACAGGAAAAAGCCATGAAGCGGCGTTAGGATAAAACATCCGGTGTGATGAAAATTCAAGATATCACTGTCAGAAAAATTTTCGATTCGCGCGGAGAACCGACGATTGAGATCTCGTTGAAAGCAGGGAATCGGTGGTTTTTTGCGTCGGTTCCGTCTGGAAAAAGCAGGGGCAGTCGGGAGGCAAAAGTATTTTCGTTTGCGGAGGTGGTGCGCGCGCTCGCGCGGATTCGGCAGGTGATTCTCAAAAAGGATTTTTCGTCAATTCGGGCATTGGACAGCGCGCTTATCCGTCTTGACGGCACGGCAAAAAAATCGCGGCTCGGCGGGAATCTTATGCTCGGAATCTCTGTTGCATTTGCCCGCGCTCGCGCCGCCGCGGAAAATAAAGAGGTATGGCAAATCCTCCGGAAAGAATTTTTCCCTGGGGATTCAAAGACAAAAGTACCGCGCATTTTCGCGAATGTGATAAACGGCGGAGCGCACGCGGACAACAATCTCGACATTCAGGAATACATGGTTGTTGCGAGGGGCGCCTCAGTGCGCGCGCGGGTGGAAAATCTTATTGATTTCTATAGTCGTCTCGGCGCAGTTCTCAAGAAAAAGAATTCCGGCCGCGGAGTTCCCGTGGGCGACGAAGGGGGATATTCGCTTGATTTCAAAAATAATTTTGAGCCGATTTTAGTTTTGGAAAATTTAATTCGCACGCGCGGCCTCACAAATAATTTTTCGCTTGCACTCGACGCCGCGGCAACGGGATTTTTCGCGCGGGGTTCATATATTTTCGGAGGGAAAAAATTGACTTCAGCACGCCTTGCAGGAGAATATGCGCACTATTTCGAAAAATCAAGGATTCTTTTTTCAATCGAAGACCCGTTTGCGGAGCGCGATGCGGCCGGGTTTTCTCTCACCCGCAAAAAAATGCCCCGTGTATGGATTGTAGGAGATGATTTGACTGTCACAAATTCCTCGGAGATCAAGAAACACGCCGAACGAAAAACGATAAACGCCGTTATCATAAAACCGAACCAAATCGGCACCGTAAGCGAAGCCGCTGACGCGATTTTAGCCGCTAATCAGTATGGATTAAAGACGATTATATCCCATCGTTCTGGCGAAACCGAAGATGCATTTATAATTCATCTTGCGAAGGCGAGCGGCGCAGACGGAGTCAAGATCGGCGCGCCAACAAGGGAGCGAATGGCGAAATATAACGAGCTCATACGGCTTTACCCTGTTAGATCTTGAGATGAATATATATGTAACGGAGTAAGTACAAATAGAATACGATCGTGGTTTATCTGTACTTACGAAATTTCTAACTGAATGAAACG
>Ga0082335_1008382_pt1 | contig 11789 bp, 15 predicted proteins | sample Subgrocontami58m_FD_72375 | JGI IMG/M metagenome (GOLD analysis project Ga0082335, IMG submission 72375) | Subsurface groundwater microbial communities from S. Glens Falls, New York, USA - GMW37 contaminated, 5.8 m (SPADES assembly) (version 2) ...
ATCGGCCCGACCCCCCGGAGGGGGGCGAATGAGCGTTCGCGGTCGGCTGGCCGCCCTTGCGCCGCGCTCGTATCGGGGACGCATCGCGCTGGCGATCATCGCGACCCTGCTCCTGGCGGTTGTGGGCACTCAGATCGCGCTGCAGCTGTTCGTTGAAAGGCGGGTGCAGGAGGAGGTCGTCCGCAACCTCGAGCAGCAGGCCACGGAGGTGGCCGTCGTCGCGCACCGTGACGGCGCGGACGGGGTGGCCGCCGCCGCCCGATTCCTCCCGGGCACGCACATCGTGGTGCGGCAGTCCGGGGTGGTCATCTACTGGAGCGATCCGGTGGCCGTGCTCGATGCCAGTGCCAGTGCCCGGCGCGGCGACATCGAGGTCACCCTCGAACGCGCCGCCGACGTGGGGGTGCTCGGCGAGTGGTCGATACCCCTGATCATCGGCGTTCTCATAATCGCCATCGGGGCGGCGGTGTGGTGGATCTCGGCCGGTGTGGCGCGGCGCCTGCGCCGCGAGGCCACGGCCCTTGCGGCGCAGGCGGAGCATGTGGCGAGCGGCGACCTCGACGCCCGGGTGGAGGTCGCCGACGGCGAACTGGGGCGGGTGGCGACGGCGCTCAATGCCATGACCGAGCGTCTGGCCGATGCCGATGCCCGCCAGCGCACCTTCCTGGCCGACGTGGCCCACGAACTGCGCACGCCGGTGACCGCCATCGATGGCTTCGCAAGCGCTCTGGCCGACGGCACTGCACGCAGCCCCGAGGATCGCCAGGAGGCTGCCCAGGTCATCCGCAGCGAGTCCACGCGCCTCACGGCTCTGGTGTCGGATCTGCAGGTGCTGACCCTGCTCGACCTGGGGGCCGAGCCCGTGCGCGAACATGTGGACGCCGTGGGGATGGGCCGCGATGTCGTGGCACGGCTGCACGGCGCCGCGGCCGAGCGCGGCGTGCTCCTGCGCGGCCCGGCGCCCGAGCAGGCCGGCGTGGACGTGGTCACCGACCAGGCGCACGTGGCGACCATCCTCGCGAACCTGCTCACCAATGCGCTTCGCGCCACGCCTGCAGGCGGAACCGTGCGGGTATCCGTGGCGCGCGAGGGCGAGGACGTCAGCCTTGCCGTGTCCGACCCGGGCGTGGGAATCGCGCCCGAGCACCTGCCACACATCTTCGACCGCATGTACCGCGCCGACCCCGCGCGCGACCGCGAGTCGGGAGGCACGGGTCTGGGCCTGGCGATCGTACGCCGCCTCACCGAGGTGCTGGGTGGGCGCATCGATGTGTGGAGCACCCTCGGCGAGGGCAGTCGCTTCACCCTGTACCTCCCCGCGCCTGCACCGTCACCGGACGCCGCGGGCCACCCCGTGCGGGGTGCGACCTCGTCGGGCAGCACGTGATGCGCGGAGTCGCTGTCGTCGCTGCGCTTGTGGTCCTGGCCCCCGCGGCCGCCACGGCGGCTCCCCCGCTTCGCATCACCGCGCTTCGCGTGCTGCAGGCCGATGGGCGTACTTCCGCACCCCAACCCCTCCGACGTGGTCATCGCTACGTCTACCGGCTCGACTACCGGGTGGGCGGGCGCACGGAGGTACGTATCCGGCGTGCGGGAACCCTCATCTCACCGTACGGGGACCACCTGGTGGAGATTCGCCCCCCGGCGTCCCTCGCCGACCCGGGGCGCCTCTATGCGTCGGGCCCCATCGTCATCCGACAGGACGACAGCCCGGGGGATTACGTGCTGCGCTACGTCGTGAGTGCCCGCGACCGCACGGGGGTCACCCGGCGCACGCGAGAGGTTCGTCTGCGCTTCCGATGAGCGGGGTCGCCATGGGAGCACGTGCGCCGTAGCATCCCAACAGCCGGAAGCCCCCTGAAACGAACCCGAGGAGCGCATCCGTGGCCCAGCACCGTTATCTCCTGCCCGAGGATCGCATTCCCGACCGCTGGTACAACATCGCGGCCGATCTTCCATCCATGCCGCCGCCGCTCAACCCGGGCACCGGCGAGCCCCTCGGCCCCGAGGCTCTCGCGCCCATCTTCCCGATGGCGCTGATCGAGCAGGAGGTCTCGCAGGAGCGCTGGATCACCATCCCGGACCCCGTGCGCGAGGTCTACGCGATGTGGCGCCCCACCCCACTCCATCGGGCGCTGGGGCTGGAGAAGGCGCTCGGAACCACCTGCAGGATCTTCTACAAGTACGAGGGTGTGAGCCCGGCGGGCAGCCACAAGCCCAACACGTCGGTGCCACAGGCCTTCTACAACAGCGAGGCCGGTGTACGCCGCCTCGCCACCGAGACCGGGGCCGGGCAGTGGGGGTCGGCGCTCTCATTTGCCTGCAAGCACTTCGGCATCGAGTGCAAGGTGTTCATGGTGCGGGTGTCCTACGACGCCAAGCCGTATCGCCGTCTGATGATGGAGACCTGGGGCGGGACCTGCGTGGCCAGCCCGTCCGAGGAGACGAATGCCGGCAGGGCGATCCTCGCGCAGCATCCCGACTCCAGCGGCAGCCTGGGCATTGCCATCAGCGAGGCGGTCGAGGACGCCGCCACGCACGACGACACCAACTACGCGCTTGGCAGCGTGCTGAACCACGTGTTGCTGCACCAGACCGTGGTGGGTCAGGAGGCCAAGGAGCAGTTGGAGATGGCGGGGGCCTACCCCGACGTGATCATCGGCTGCGTGGGGGGCGGGTCCAACTTCGCCGGGCTCGCATTCCCGTTCCTGGCCGACAAGATCGCCGGCCGCGACATCACGTTCATCGCCGCCGAGCCCGCGGCGTGCCCCACGCTCACCCGTGGCCACTACGGCTACGACTTCGGTGACACGGCGCAGATGACGCCGCTCCTTCCCATGCACACGCTGGGCCACGGCTTCATGCCGCCGCCCATCCACTCCGGGGGTCTGCGCTACCACGGTATGGCGCCGCTGGTGAGCCACGTGGTGCAAGCCGGCCTGGTGGAGGCCCGCTCCTACCGCCAGACCGAGTGCTTCGCCGAGGCCGTGCGCTTCGCCCGGGCGGAGGGCATCATCCCCGCACCGGAGCCCTCGCACGCAATCCGCGCGGTGGTTGACGAGGTCGAGCGTGCTCGGCAGGAGGGCGTTGAGAAGACGATCCTCTTCAACCTCTGCGGCCATGGCCACTTCGACATGGCCGCCTACGAGGATTTCCTCTCGGGGCGCATGCAGGATCTGGAGTTGGACGAGGCCGAGCTCGATCGCGCCGCGGGCGAACTGGCCGGTCTGCCCACGATCGGCTGACGTCACACGGCCCCGGGGTCGTCGTCGCCATCCTCGCGGCGCGGCTCCGGGGACCTGCCCTCCGGACCCCGCGGCGTGGTGCTACGCGGTGACGCCGCCCGCAGGCGGAACCGGACCGTCGCCATCCTGGGCCTCTGCGTCGGCCTCGGCGTCGGCTGCTGCCGCCCGCCGCTTCATGCCCTTGCCCGCGCGCCACGCGCCGTAACAGAGCAACAGCCCGATCACGAGGTACGGCAGACCGAACAGCATGTTGTTGTCGCCCAGAAATGCCAGGAAGATGATGCCGCCCACCACGAAGATGAGCCCCAGCGCGTAGGTGAAGAAGAGTCCGCTGGCGGTGTTCACGCGTCTGCCTTCTCGTTGAAGTGCGCCTCGATGGCCTCGGTCACCCGCGGTCCCAGATCGCCCCAATCGGCACCGTCGGTCTTGGTGACGCTCACGAAGTCGCCGGTGGCGAACACGTTGGTCACATCGCCCAGGGCGAAGATGCGAGCACCCAGGGGCGAGGTGGCGGGGTCCGTGCCCTCGCGGAACGTCTCGGTGCCCCCGCCGGTTGCCGGGCGATCGAGAGTGAACTTGATGGCGTTCGGGTTGGGAGTGGACTCGGGAGAGACCTGCACCTGATGCACCTCGCGCGTCGTGGTGACCTCGGGCAAAGGGTAGAGCGTGCGAGGCGGCAACGCGGGGTGATCGTGCATGGGCGGTGACGGCCGTCACGGGGGGTGGTTGGTAGCGTGGCTCGCATGAGCCCCAATACCGATCGCCAGCGCCTCGCGACCCTCCTCGCCGAGCGCGCGCTCTTCCGTGAGTCCGTTGTGCTGGCCTCGGGCCGCCGCTCCGACTTCTATCTCGACGTGCGGCAGGTACTGCTCGACCCGGAGGGCGCGCAGCTCTCGGGGCGCCTGGCGTACCCACTCCTCGCGCCTGCCTCGCCGGTTGCGGTGGGCGGTCTCACCCTTGGCGCCGATCCGTTGGTGTGTGCGGTGAGTGCGGCTGCGTGGGAGGACGGCGTTCGCTGGAGCGGGTTCTTCGTACGCAAGGAGGCCAAGACGCATGGACTGCAGCACTGGATCGAGGGCCCCCTCGTGGAGGAGGGGGCTCCCGTTGCGGTGGTTGACGACGTGTTGACCAGCGGCGGCTCCATGCTCACCGCCATCGAGCGCGTTCGCCTGGCTGGTGCCGAGGTCGTGGCCGCTCTCGTCGTGGTCGATCGTGGCGAGGACGAGGGCCGCGAGAAGGTGGAGGCAGAGCTTGGCGGCGTGCCGCTTCACGCCCTGTTCACCGCCCAGGAGTTGCTCGCCCTCTGACCTCCTCGCCCTCGCTCGTCCTCCGCGTGGCCGGCCCCCTCGCCGAGGTCGCGGACGATACCGGGGTTCGCGAGGTACGTCTGTCGCCACGTCTGCCCGGTGGCCCACCGGTGGCGGGCGACCGCGTGCGCATCGACGACCAGGGTGCCCAGGGGATCCTGCGCGAGATCCTGCCCCGACGCACGGTGCTGGAGCGCATCGGCAGCGGTGGCCGCGTGCGCGCGGTGGTGGCGAACGCCGACCTGCTTGTGGTGATCGCCGCAGTCGTGGAGCCGGCCCTTCGCCCACGGCTCATCGATCGCTACGCGGTGGCTGCGTGGGCCGGAGGGTTGGATTTCGCCGTGGTCCTCACCAAGACCGACCTGCCGCACGACGCCCGGGAGGTTGCCGGGGTGGTGGCCCGGCAGGAGGCCGCGGGGCATCCCGTGTTGATGGGGTCGGCACTCGACCCCGACCTGGCCGAGCGCGTGCGTGCGCTCATCAATGGCCGCGTGGCCGCGTTCACCGGGCATTCGGGGGTGGGCAAGTCCACGCTCACCACTGCGCTCACCGGGGTGGAGCGCGCGACGGGTGCCATCTCCGAGCGCCTGAGGAGCGGCCGGCACACCACCACCGACCCCAGACTCATCCCGCTGCCCGGGGGCGGGGCCGTGGTGGACACCGCGGGCGTGCGGTCGTTCTGGCTGCCGGCCATGGAGCCGTCGGCCATTGCGGAGGGATTCCCCGACATCGTCGCGGCGGCGCCCGGCTGCCGGTTCCGGGGGTGTCGCCACATGGGCGATGCGGGCTGCGTTGTGGAGGGCACGGTGAACCCCGAACGCCTCGCCAGCTACCGATCGCTTGTCGAGGCGGCGGAGTCGGCATCTCGCTTTGCGCGTGGTGGGGATTCGTGACGTATGATGCGAACTCTGCACCCCAGATGGTGCGGAGAGCCCAACTCACCAACGTCCCGACAGAGGTAATCCATGAGCACTGCTTCTGCTCCCATGCCTGACTCGCACCACCGATCGCGCCATCTGCCCCCATTCGCCGGCGGCGCGCAGACCACCGGCTGGGAGGCCCTCGACAAGTGGGTCGGCGAGGGCAAAGCTCCTGCCAAGGCTGCTGCGTCGTCGGCGGGGGGCGCATCGTCCGGCGGCGGATTCATGGCTTGGCTCAAGAGGCTCTTCGGCGGCAGGTAATCCGGGGGGCGTGGCGGGTAGCATCAGATCGCGTTCGCGACCTGAGGAGACCGCATGGCATCTACCGACGCGTCCGGCATCGGAATGATTGAGGAGATTCTCGGCACAGACGCCGAGAGCCTCCTCGGTCACCGCTGCGAGACCATCCCGGCAGATCGTCTTCACCCGCCGGGTCCCGGGTTCGTCGATCGCGTCGTCGCGCAGAGCGACCGCCCCATCCCGGTTCTTCGGGCGCTGGAGCAGATGCTCTCGCACGGCCGTCTGGGCGGCACGGGGTACATGTCCATCCTGCCGGTGGACCAGGGCGTCGAGCACTCGGCGGGAGCGTCATTCGCGAGGAACCCCGACTACTTCGATCCGGCCAAGATCATCGAGCTGGCCATCGAGGGTGGGTGCAACGCCGTGGCCACCACGCTGGGTGTGTTGGGGTCCGTGGCGCGCAGGTACGCGCACCACATCCCCTTCGTGCTCAAGCTCAACCACAACGAGTTCCTGACGTACCCCAACGGATATGACCAGATCATGTTCGCGTCGGTCGAGCAGGCCCGCGAGATGGGCTGCGTCGCGGTGGGCGCCACCATCTACTTCGGCTCCGAGGAGTCCAAGCGGCAGATCCAGGAGGTCTCCGAGGCCTTCGAGGCCGCCCATGCGCTGGGCATGGCCACGGTGCTGTGGTGCTACCTGCGCAACCCGGCCTTCAAGACCAGCGCGCACGATTACCACACGGCCACCGACCTGACGGGTCAGGCCAACCACCTGGGCGTGACCATCGAGGCCGACATCATCAAGCAGAAGGCGCCCGACACCGTGGCGCCGGGTTTCGACGACCTCACGTTCGGGAAGAGCGATCCGCGCATGTACAGCCAACTCATGTCGCCGCACCCCATCGACATGACCCGCTACCAGGTGGCCCACTGCTACATGGGCCGCATCCCGCTCATCAACTCGGGTGGCGCGTCGGGCCACAACGACCTGCACGACGCCGTGTACACCGCGGTGGTCAACAAGCGCGCCGGCGGTGCGGGGATGATCAGCGGCCGCAAGGCATTTCAGCGCCCCATGACGGAGGGCGTCGAGCTGCTGAACGCCATCCAGGACGTCTACCTGTGCGAGGACATCGGCCTGGCCTGACCGGTCGTTTCACGCGATGATCGTTTCCGGGGGGTCCGCATCGCGGGCCCCCGATTCGTTTGGCCTGTGTGCATCGCCTGCGTATCATCATGCGATGGCGCGAACGCGGCATGAACGCTCTGCCGGAGGCGTCCTGCTCGTGCCCGTGGGCGATCGCATCCTGATTCCCCTCATCACGCTGCCGGGTGGCGCCGTCACCGGGCTGCCCAAGGGACGCCTGGAGCGCGGCGAGACCGCTGCCCAGGCCGCGTGCCGCGAGGTACGTGAGGAGACCGGTCTTCTGGGGTCGGTCATCGAGCCGCTCGGCGAGATTTCATACTGGTTCTGGGCGCAGGCCGAGCGCGGGCGGGTGCAGAAGCGTGTCGAGTTCTTCCTGCTGCTCTATCGGGCGGGGTCACCGGCGCACCACCACCCGGTGGAGGTCGAGCACGTGCCCCTGGTGCCCATCGAGGACGCCGAGGCCAGGATCACCCACTCCGGTGAGCGTGCGATGATGCGCGCCGCCCGGGGTCGCGTGGGTGACCTCATCGACGACGGCTTCCTGCCGTTGGCCGGTCCGCCCGCGCGCGCCCACCTCGCAACCGTTGGCGGTGCCTGATCCACGCGCTCAACTTCTACTCGCCGCTCTTCATCGATCAGCTGCGCAAGGGTCGTAAGACGGCCACGATCCGTCTGGGCGACAAGAGCCGTAAGTACGAGCGCGGCCAGTTGGTGTGGGTCACCGTGGGCCACCGCCACGGCCCGCGTCAGCGCCTGTTCACGGCGATCATCGATGAGGTCACCGTCAAACCGATCCGCGACCTGACGCAGCGCGAGATCGAGCGCGACAACCCGGAGTTCCGGATCACCGAGGACACCGTGCAGTTCCTGGGGCACATCTACTCGCGTGACATCACCGTGGATGATGAGGTCACGATCATCCACTTCAGTGAGGTCATCGAGTACCCGCCGCTCGACTGAGTCCCTCGGGGTTCAGGTGATGAGCGCGCTGCGGATCGGGCCGCGCCGCCATCTCCGGGTGGCAGCAGCTGGTCATGCCGACCGTGGGGCGCCACCACGTGCGCCTGTGGCCAATGGACGGGCCGCTCGGTGAACTGATGGGCCCGGGCCGCGTGGTGATCGCCGAGACCTCCCCACGTGCGAGGGTTGGATCCTCGGCCGCCCCGCGGGCTGACTCAGGCCGAGGAAGCCTCGGCCGGCAGGGCGATCGGGGCAGGTATGGGCCCGACCCCGGTGCAGCGGACTCAGGAGGTCGTGCCGACGAGGACCATGGAGACCTGCGGGCTGGTCGCCGTGATCACGGACGTGCACCCGGTGGTCTGTGTCAGCATCAGTCGCACCACGTAACTTCCGGGAAACAGATCAACCGGCGTGCCGCTGAGCGCCGCCACCCCGCTGATGACCACCTGCACGGGGACTCCGGCTGCGAGCGATGTCGTGCCAGGCAGAGCAATCGTCGCGAGCGTCGCGGGCCCGTCAACCACCTCGATGCGCGCGGTGAAGGTGGTGGTCACGTTGGCCTGGACCCCCGCCGACCCCGTGGCGAACAGGCGCAGCGTGCTCGAGGGCGAGATCGTCGTATACACGAGCTGCAGGCCGTCAACAACGCAGCTCGTGGTGGTGCTGGACGAGGCGCCAACGGCCGCCGTTCCATAGCTCGGGCCCGCCGACCCCGTGCCCCCGGTTGCCCCCCGGCTTCCATCGACCCCGGGAATCCCCTGCGTGCCCGGCACCCCCTGGCCACCCTGAGGCCCAGGGGGTCCCTCGGGCCCTGCTGGGCCAGGGGCACCAGCGGCACCGGTGGCACCGGTCGCGCCGCGGGAACCGCGTGGCAACTCGCCCTGCTTGAAGTCGACGGCGAGCAGGGAACGGTTTCGCACCTTTGACGAGACGATCGCGGACTTCCTCAGCTGAGGCGTTCCCACCGAGCCCGCGGGCAGGCTCGTCAGCGCGTAGGCGCCCCCGCCCAGCGCAATGACCAGGGCGACGAGTGCGACCACCATCGCGGGAGATGGTCGAGTGATGTGAGTCGGACGCGGCACGTCATGAGGACCGGTAGGGAGGACAATCTATCTGTTCCCTCAATCCCGTGCGTGCCGCGTCCGACTCACTCCCCGCACCGAGGAGGCCGGCGCTTCAGCGGAGAGGGGGGGATTTGAACCCCCGTCGGACCGAAGGCCCGAAACGGTTTTCGAGACCGCCGCATTCGACCGCTCTGCCACCTCTCCGCGAGCGAGAGTACCAGCCACCGGGCGCGCGGCGACCCATGGACGACCGCCCTCCGCTAGCATCGCCGCGGCCCGGAGAGGTGTCCGAGCGGCCTAAGGAGCGCGCCTGGAAAGCGCGTAGTCGGGTATCCCCCGGCTCGAGGGTTCAAATCCCTCCCTCTCCGCTGATCGGGTGACGGGAGGGCCGCATGGGCGGCCCTCCCGTGAGCACCACTGGGGTGATCGGCCCCACCAACCGTGGCGCCCTGCACCTACGCGGGGATCACCCCAGTGGTGCTCACGGTGATGGCGGCGTCAGGCGGGACGCCGCAGGGCATCGTCACCTCGGTTCGAGTCCCCGAATCAGAACGCGGCACCCGGCCGCGACGGGGTCCATGGGTTCGAAGGCCGCCAGCTCGGCATCGAGGTCCACGCGCTCCAGCCCACCCCGCACAAGGCCGCGATGGAGCACACAGATCAGGTTCCCGCCCTCGCCCAGTACGGCCTCCTTGAAGGGGCACGCACGCAGTCGTATGTCCATGTCCCCCGCGCGCCGGGCGGCCTGGGAGGTCACCTCCTCCGGCGCGAATCCCATCCCGGCGAATGCGTCCGCGAGTGCCTGTGGATGGCCCTTGGCCTCGGGGGGGAGCATCGTGATCCCCCGCTCCATTCCGAAGGCCTCCACGGTGTCGTCCGAGAGGCCGCTTCGGCGGACCAGTTCCAGCAGCAGTCGCACGAGCGCCCGGTGTCCGACGGCGGCCACGCCGTGCGGCGCGGCGAGTCCGTAGCGCCTGCTCGGGCGCCCGCGCAGGCCTGTCGCCACGGATCCCGCCGACACGACGACCCCCGCGCGCTGCATGACGGAAAGATGCTGTCGGATGGCGTTCGGGTGCAGGCCGATGCGATCGGCCAGCTCGGTCACGGTCATCCCCGCAGGGGACGATCCAAGCGCCTCGGCGATTCCACGCCGGGAGGGGTGCGCCAGTGCCTGTGCCTCGTGGGGCGTCAGGCCGGGCCCATCGGCGGCGATCTGCGGGACATTCGTCATATTTCTCCACTCATGACTATACGAAAGATGCTCCATCTGCTTTCTTACATAACTAAGAGTAACAATAATCGGCGGCGGTCACCCCCGAGAGCAACGCCCTCCGGAAGGATCTGCAGTGAATGCTCCAGGAGAACCCAGGAGAGCTCGGCGTATCCGCACCGGCGCCATCGTGCTCGGCGCCCTGGCAGTGGCCGCGGCGGGGCTGACGATCGGGATCCGCGTGGTCGGTTCCGACTCCCCCGCCGCGCCGGAGCCCGCCGCGGCCGCCGACACGCCCACCGCTCCCAAGAACACGATGAGTGCCGATGTGGCGGCCTACACGGACACGCGCGTGCACGCGGTTCACTTCGACATGACCGAGAAGGTGGTCGAGATCGCCCCCGGCAAGGTCGTCACGCTGTGGACCTTCGGTGATCGGGTGCCCGGGCCGGTGGTGCGGGTGCGCGTGGGCGACACGGTGAAGGCATCGATCACCAACAAGACGTCGATGCCGCACTCCATCGATGGAGATTTCCGCACGCATCCCTCGCTTGGGAAACTGGGTATGAGGCGATGCGCGCTCTGCGGGTAAGGATGAAGATCCTGGTCGTCGCCGGTGCGCTGACGGTCGCCATCGTCAGCATCGCCTACGCCTACTGGACCGCCACCGGTTCCGGCACCGGGTCGGTCGCGAATGCCACGACCAACGGGACCATCGTGCTGCACGCCGCATTCGCGGCTGGCCTGACCCCCGGCGCTTCGGAGACGGTCACCTACACCGCTGACAACGCCGGTACGTCCAGCCTGTACGTCAACACGATCACCCCCACTGTGAGCATCGACACGCTCCACGGCCTCGCCGGCTGCCTGGTCGGGGACTTCACCATCCCCACGACCGCGTCGGGTACGACGGTTGGTCCCGGCCTGTCCGGGGTCGCGGCCGGCTCGGGGACGCTGACCTTCGCGGACACCACCGCCAACCAGGACCCCTGCCAGGGCGCCACCGTCACCCTGGCCCTGACCAGCAACTGATATGGGGGTTCTCTTGTCAAGCCCCACGGTGGGGATCATGAGCCACCGCGCCCGCGGCCCTCGGGGGCTCGAGTCACCGGTTGGACTCGATGCGTCGCCTAGTCTGCAGCAGGGTGCCCGTCGCGCTGTCAGCGTGAATCACCCACGTATGTACCCGAAGAGCCGACTCTTCACGGCCCGGCCCACCGGGCCACCGAGAACGACCGAGGCCTGGGGGTTGGCTCAAAGCGAGACGGTGAAGGTCACGTCGGTCGAGCCGGTGGCGTAGGTGCTGGTCGCCGCCGCGGTGGCCCGTACCACGCAGTTACCGGTGCCGGTGTAGGTGAGGACGCCGGTGGAGGAGTTCACGCTGCAGGTCGTGGTGGTGTTGCTGACCTTCGAATAGCTGATCGCACCGTTCCCGGACGATGTCGCAAGTGACGACGGGGTCAACGGGGACTGTGTGGTGACGATGCTCGTGGTGGGCGACCAGGTGACGATCTGGACGGGAGGAAGCGAGACGGTGAACGTCACGTTGGTCGAGCCGGTGGCGTAGGTACTGGTCGCCGCCGCGGTGGCCCGTACCACGCAGTTACCGGTGCCGGTGTAGGTGAGGACGCCGGTGGAGGAGTTCACGCTGCAGGTCGTGGTGGTGTTGCTGACCTTCGAATAGCTGATCG
>Ga0082335_1008383_pt1 | contig 11788 bp, 7 predicted proteins | sample Subgrocontami58m_FD_72375 | JGI IMG/M metagenome (GOLD analysis project Ga0082335, IMG submission 72375) | Subsurface groundwater microbial communities from S. Glens Falls, New York, USA - GMW37 contaminated, 5.8 m (SPADES assembly) (version 2) ...
ATGTGCTTTTCATCCGTTCGGAAAACTGGGTTGGCGCGCGCAGCGCGCAGGTTTTGGCAAAACCTGCGCGGACGAAAAACCGTCCGCGCGGATCGTCGCTTGCGCACGGATGAAAAGCGCACCGCGCGCAATCGACGATCTCGAATAAAACCCCGGCGCTGTCCTTGTTTTTATCCTTAGCGCTGCCGCTGGCCGCAACCAAAATGACAAAACATTCGCGCGGATGTGGCAATTGTTGCGGAGTAATTGCATAACCGTGTATATGGTGCGGATGCGCTTTTCATCCGCAACCATATACACGGTTGGCGCGCGCGAGCGCGCAATTCCGCTGCCGGGACGAGACTACAGGAACGGCTCGGCGCGTTTGAGCAGTTCTTCCAGTCCTGCTTCTTTCGGGTTGCGCGGCTTGCCTGGGTGGATGACGGACACCTGACAGCTCTCCGCGGCCTCCACCAGTTGCGCGTAGGTTCCGGCGTTGATGTCGGCGATGTACGCCTGCTTGTTGCCATCGTAGGCGAACATCTTGTTGTTGAGCGTGGTGCACTCGTTGCAGGTCGAGCAACGCACCGTCTCGATGTAGGCTTCGTCGGGCGAGCGTTGCGGCTCTTCCTCCACCGGCGCGCTCGCGGCAGCCGGCGCTCCCGCCGTGGCTGCAGTCGCTGTCGTTATCGTTGCAGACGCGGCAGGAACGGCTGCCGCATGCGCCTCTGCTTCCTGCTGCATGCGCTCTTCCCAGGCCTTCCGCTCGCGCGCGAGCAGTTTTTCCGCGTGCGAATTATGCACGCCACCCAGTTCCTGCAGGCTGCGCCACATTTCGCGGCAACGGCGCGCTTCCCTGATCAGCCGCTCGTCGACGATCACTTTCTGCAGCACGTTGTCGGCGTCGACCATCAGCAGGCTGGGCACCTTGTCCGGCAGGCCTTTCTTTTCGCGCGACAGCGACTCGTCCACCGGGATCATGCTGCCGTTCCACTTCTCCCGCGGAACGCGCGCGAGGTGCCTGGCGTAGCGGCGGTCGCTGGCGACGAAATCGACCAGAGTGAATGCCAGATCCTCCGACACTTTCTGGTGCTGTTCGTCTTCATAGACAAATCCCTGGATCGGCCAGTCGAGATCGACCTGTGAATTGGCATCGAGGCAAAAGCGCGACGCCCAATTCGGGCCCGCGGAAGGATCGTAGGTAAATGCGGGAAAGGCGCGCGACTCCATCGCCGCGGCGGCCATCAGATAGGGCGGCAGGTCGGAGGCCTTGGCGCTGGCTCCGGAAAACACGCTGAATAGCGCGGGCCCGCGATAATTCAGCCCGCGCAGCATGCGTTCGCGGAACTGGTACAGGTTGGAGCTGGAGGACTGCATCACATACACCTCGTTGAGGCCGATCGCCATGTTGGCAGTCTGCCTCGCGCGCATGCCGGCAGTGAGGCTGCCCTCGCCGTTTGCCGACTCCTCGAGGATATCGTCGATCTGCAGCAGCACCTTGATCGGCAGACCCGAAGAAAGAATCTCCATCAGATGGGCATGCTCCAGCGCCTGCATTTTTCCGGCGTTGACGCAGACCAGGTAGTCGGGAAACGGCGCCAGGTCCCGCGGGTCGAGCCCGTTCGCGCCGAACTGCTCGAACAAGGCGTCGTGCTTGGCTTCACTGTACTGTCCGTCGATCTCCAGCTCGGCGATGGCGATCGCCTTGGCGAGTTCGATCAGCCTGGGCATGCGCTCGCGAAAAGCGGAAAGCGCATCGGCGCAACTGTCGAAGAGGAAACAGTAGTGCTTTGCGCTACCGCTCTTTTTCGCCGGCGCAGCAGGGGCAGGAAAGAACTGCTGCGCGCTCAACACATCGAGCAGCCCGCGGATACGCTTGCGCCGGCTCTCGGGAAACTGGTCCTTGGGCAGCGCCTTGGACAGCATGCGCGACATGGCGTCGAAGTCGAACGCATCGCCGAACCCGGCCCCAACCGCTGCTCTCAGGTGCTTGGCGCTGCGCCCCGCTTCGGAGCGTTCATAATCGGCTTTGAGGATGTCCGACAGTTTCAGCACTACCCGGTCTAGATCCTTGCGGAATCCTTCGCACTTCTGCTTTTGCACCGCGGCCCACGCATGCTGCGACAGGCGCGAGGGCAAGGCGGCGTCGCAGTCCGCCACCTCGCCGTCGAACTTGATCGCGGCGCGGGCGCGGCGCAGGCTGTTTTCGAGCGATTGGTCCGCACCCGATTTGTCCATACCGTTGGCCAGCCGGCCCGCGGCCTTCGCCCAAAGCGCGGACAGAGTCCCGCGCTCGCCGCCTGCGGCGAGCGCGCGGATTTCCTGCTCCAGCCGCAGTACATGCTTCCTGATGCGCTCGCCGTCGTCACCGCGCCCGGCGATGACGAGCGCGTCGTCGATCAGGCCGGACAGCGACTGCACGAACAGTTTATCGGCGCGATCGGCAACCAGCACCAGCGGGAAATCGTAGCGCAGCTTGGTGAGCTCGCGGTATCCGGCGAAATGAGCCGGGCGCAAATCCAATCCGTCGACCGCGTCCAGATATTCGTTCGGCCGCCGGCCGGTGAGGAAAAAAGCAACGTGTGCCTGAATGTCCGCTTCCATGTCTTTGTCAACCTGCCTTGCCGGTGAAGTCTCTTTCTATTCGGTTATGGCGCGCGCGGCGCGCCGACGCGCTACGCGACCTTTTGTTTCGCTTCCCGCGGCCAGACCGTGTACTTGTCCAGTTCCGCATTGAGCCCTGCCCTGGTCAGATCGGCGGTGTGCAGCTTGTCCGAATGCCGCAGGTTCTCGTAGCACGGAACCTCCGGGTTGCGGTACAGGATCCCGACCGGGATGATATCTGTGTTGGAGGCGATTTCGCGCGCCCGGTTGATGTCGGACGGATCGTGTTGCAACTGATTCTTGTACACCCGCGACAGGCCGGCGCTCAATTGCAGGCCGTTCGCGTGGTTGAGCAACTGCACCTTGTTGGGATCATGCATCCACGGGTCGAGCGACTTGGGCAGCCACTCCGGACAACGCTGGATGATGCGCACGAACGACAGGCCCTTGTGGTGGTAGGCCGCCTTGACGATGTCGAACAGCACCTCCGGAATCCAATCGGCCGCCTGCGCGACGAAGGACACGTTCTGCACGCCGAGCGTGACCGCCAGCGGATTCAACGCCTCGAGATAGCTGCCGCGCGGGGTGGTATTACTCTTGGTTCCGATGGGCGAGGTCGGCGAGGCTTGTTTCTTGGTCAGCCCGTAGATCTGGTTGTCGTGCAGGAACACCGTGATGTTCATGTTGTAGCGGATGGCGTGGATCCAGTGCGCGGCGCCGATGCTGCAGCAGTCGCCGTCGCCGGTGTTGACGAACACGTTGAGGTCGGGCCGCGCCATCTTGACGCCCTCGGCCACCGGCAGCGCGCGCCCGTGGATGCCGTGGAAGCCGTAGGTTTTCATGTAATGCGGAAAGCGGCTGGAGCAGCCGATCCCGGACACGAACACCGTTTTTTCCGGGCGCAACCCCTCGTCGCGGCACAGCCGCTGCACCGCCGCGAGTATGGCGTTGTCGCCGCAGCCCGTGCACCAGCGCGGCACGCCGCTCTGATAGTCTTCGAGTTCGAAGTGCTCGTCGCACATCTGCAACAGGCACTCGGTGGCGGACATCATGTTCATGGTCTGGTCACCTTTGTCAGTTTTACTTCTTCAGTTTTTCCAGCATCACGCGGCGGATGGTGCCGGGCTTGATCGGCTGGCCCTTTACCTCGCTCCAGCAGTCCACGTCGACGAGGTAGCGCGCGCGCAACAGGATCGCCAGGGACGAATAGCGGCGGTTGGTTTCGTCGATGATCTTGTCCTCGGGGCGGTCGCTCCAGTTGCTCTCGATGGTCATGACATTCTTGAACCCCTGCATGATTTCCTTGATCCCCGGCGGCAGGGGCTGCAGGAACTGCAGGTGCATCGACGACACCTTGTGCCCTTCGGCGCGCATGGACTCCACCGCTTCCTCGATCGCGCCCTTGGTGCTGCCCCAGCCGATGACCAGCAGATCGCCCTTGGGATCGCCGAACACCGGCGGCGCCTTGAGCGTCTTTTGCAGCGCCGCGAGTTTCAGACTGCGAAAGCGCAGGGTCTGTTCGTTGATTTCTGCATCGTAGGCGACGTGGCTGTCGCGGTCATGCGCGAGCCCGGTAAGGGTGTGCATGCCGCCGGGCTGGCCCGGAATGAAGCGGCGCGCGAGGCCGGTGTTCTCGTCCCAGTCGTAGGGCTTTGCCTCTTCTGGAACGGCGCTCTGGTCAATCGGCGGCGCCATCCAGCTTTCGTTGAATACCGGGCGCGGGAACGGTTGCTGCGACGTGGCGAGGCCGGCGTCGGTCAGGACCACCACCACCATGTTGAAGGTTTCGGCGATTTTGCGCGCGGTGATGATCGAGTAGAAGCATTCCTCGATGGTGCCCGGCGCCATCACCACCTTCGGCGCGTCGCCATGGCTGCCGAAAATGGCCGCCATGAGATCGCCTTGTTCCATCTTGGTCGGCTGGCCGGTGCTCGGACCGCCGCGCTGGACGTTGACCACGACCAGGGGAATTTCTCCCATGACCGCAAGGCCGATCGCCTCCTGTTTCAGGGAATAGCCGGGACCGGAGGTAATGGTGACCGTGCACTTGCTCGCGTAGGAGGCGCCGATGGCAAAGGCGCAGGCGGCGATCTCGTCCTCGGCCTGGTGCACTATGCCGCCGACCTTCTCGAACACTTCGGACAGATAGTGCGAGGCCGAAGTCGCGGGGGTGATCGGGTACATGGCGCAAATTTCCATCCCCGATGCAAGCACGCCCAGCGCCAGCGACGTGTTGCCGTTGACCACGAGCTGCGGCTCGCTCGAGCGAGCCGCCGGAATGGTGTAGCAAAAATCGAGATTGGCCTCGGCCCACTTGTGCCCGGCCTCGAGCAGCATGATGTTCGAATCGACCACGCTCTGATCTTTCTTGCCGAAGGCGAGGATAATCTGATCGATGGCGAGCTTCAACTCCAGGCTGTAGATGTAGCACAGCATGCCCAGGGCGTACATGTTCTTGCCGCGGCGCGCATCCGCGACCATGGTGCGGCACTCCCGCTCCATCGGAATTTCGTACACTTTGTAACCAGCGGCCGCGAGCTTGTCATGGGTCTCGATGTAGGAGGCCACGATCTTCGGATCGGCGTGGGTGCGCCACATGTCCTCCAGCAGGATGGTGCAGCCGGGCTTGAGTTCTTTCGCCCGCACCCGTCCGAGCAGTACCTGCTCGTTGAACGCCACCACGAGGTCGGTCTCGTCGCCGCCGTTGGTGATGTAGCCCGAGCCGATGCGGATGCGGTTGCCGCTGGCCCCGGCGACGCTGCGCGCCGGCGGGCGGATTTCGGCCGGGATGATTTCGGTGGTCCAGATGCCGTTGCCCATCTGCGCCGCGATCGCGCCCAGCGACTGGCCGCACTTTTGCGCGCCTTCGCCGGAATCGCTGATGATTTCGACAATGTGCTCTTTCAGCTTGACCGCCGCTTTCTTGCCCGCGGGCGATCGGGTCTTGTTGACGGGTTTCTTCATCGACTTCTGTATGCTCATTTCGTTCATGGTTTTTCCGTAGCCGCTGTTGAGCGCGCTGTTGAGTAATTATGCCGCCAAGTGGCGGGTCAGGAACCCGCTAGCCTCAAGCAACGCGCACGCGCGCGAAATTTCGCTCCCTCGTGTCGATTCCGAAAAATGTGCCTGCGCCGCCCGCTTTCCCGCCGGCATAGGGAAGCGCGGGATCGCGGATGCCGAGATAGGCCTTCATGCTGCGCGCCGCCTTGCGGCCCGCGCCCATGGCTTCGATCACGGTCGCCGCGCCGGTAACGATGTCGCCGCCTGCGAACACACCCGCCACCGAAGTCGCGAGGTTCTCGTCGGCGCCGATATAGCCCCATTTGTTCAGCTTTAGCTTCGACGTCTGCCCCATGATCGGATTGGCATTGGTGCCGATCGCGTACACGATCAGATCGGTGTCGAAGTCGAACTCGCTGCCGGCGACCGCAACCGGCCGGCGCCGGCCTGAATCGTCGGGCTCGCCCAACTCCATGCGCACGCAGCGCATGCCGCGCACACTACCCTTGCCGTCGTCTGAGACCGACACCGGATTGGTGAGCCAGTGGAATTCCACCCCTTCCTCTTCGGCGTGATGCACTTCCTCCGCCCGCGCCGGGGCCTCGGTGCGCGAACGCCGGTAAATGCAGTACACCTTCTCCGCGCCCAGCCGTATCGACACGCGCATCGCGTCCATCGCGGTATTGCCCGCGCCGACGACGGCGACGCGCTTGCCGATCGGCAACGGCGTGTCGAAATTCGGAAAATCCCTGGCGCGCATCAGGTTGCAGCGCGTCAGCAACTCATTGGCCGAGAGCACGCCGTTGAGCGAATCCCCGGGAATGTTGAGCATGGTCGGGTAGCCGGCGCCGACGCCGACGAACAGCGCGTGAAAGCCCATCTCGTCTAGCATCTGCTCGATGGTGAACAGCCGCCCGACCAGGGTGTTGCACTCGAACTTGACCCCGAGTTTCTTCAGGTTGTTGATCTCGGCGTCGATCACCGCGTTGGGCAGGCGGAAATCGGGGATGCCGTATCTCAATACGCCGCCCGGCTGATGGAAGGCTTCGTACACGGTGACGTCGCACCCCGCTTTGGCCATGTCCGCGGCGCAGGCCATACCGGCTGGCCCCGAGCCGACGATCCCGACCTTGAAGCGGTTCGGTTCGATATAGGGAATGTTGACCCAGCCCTCCTTGATCGCGGCATCGCCGACAAAGCGCTCCAGCCTTCCGATCGCGACCGCTTCGAGCGAATCGCCGACGGTGCACACGCCTTCGCACTGGTTCTCCTGCGGGCACACCCGGCCGCAAATGGACGGCAATAGATTAGTGTCGGTGAGGATGTCGTAGGCGCCGCGGAAATTCTTTTCGCCTATCTTCCGGATGAAACCGGGGATATTGATTCCCACCGGACAGCCTGCGATGCAGGGCTCGTCCGGGCACATCAGGCAACGCTCGGACTCGCGCAGCGCGTCCGCGAGGCCGTAGCCGCAGGCGACCTCCTCGAAATTCTTCGCCCGCGCTCGGGGCTCCTGTTCGCGCATCGGCGTGCGTTCCTGCGGAATCGTTCGTATCGTCTTTTTCTTTGCCATCTCATTATCCTCAAGCGGCGATGCCTAGCTTCTGGAAGCACCGAAGCGGCGATGCCGCGACATCAATCGTCGAACCGATCTAGCCCCCAGGCGCGTCCTCGAACGGATCGGGCAGCTCGAGCAGTTCCGCTTGCCCGCCGTGTTTCAGCGCGTGCAGCGCGCTCGGGCCCACCTGCTTGGTCATGCGGCAGGACTCCGACCAGCGTTCGTGCGCCTCCTTCTCCACCTTGGTGTAGCGCGAAAGGCGCATCATCAGGTCATCGAAATCGACCAGGTGGCCGTCGAAGTCCGGCCCGTCGACGCAGGCGAACTTCACCTGGTCGCCGACCTTCACCCGGCAGCCGCCGCACATCCCGGTTCCGTCCACCATGATGGGATTGACGCTCACCATGGTCTTGATCTTGGCCGCGCGCGTGGCGTCGGCGCAGGCCTTCATCATCACCGGCGGCCCGATCGCGACCACCTCTGCGATATCGGGGTGCCCCGCCATGGCGACCCTTATGCCGTCGGTGATCATCCCTTTCATGCCCGCCGAGCCGTCGTTGGTGCACAGGATGAGTTCGTCGCAGCAGGCGCGGAACTTGTCCTCCCAGAACACGAGATCCTTGTTCCGAAAACCGAGGACCGCGATCACGTACGCACCCGTCTCCTTGAAGCCGCGCGCCTGCGGAAAGATCGGCGCCACCCCTAGTCCGCCGCCCACGCACAGCACCTTTTTCGCGTGGCTGACCGGGCTGGGTATGCCCATCGGGCCGACCATCGCGTAGAGCGAAGTGCCGACCCGGCATTCCTGTTGCATTTCCCTGGTCGTCTTGCCCACCGCCTGGATCACCAGCGTGATGGTTCCCTTCTTGATGTCGAAGTCGGCGATGGTGAGCGGAATGCGCTCGCCCTGCTCGTTCAGCATGACGATCACGAATTGGCCCGGCCTGGCGGCCTTGGCCATCAGGGGATGGCGCACCTCAAGCAGGTAAGTGACATCGGAGAAATCCTCTCGTGCCACGATCTCGAAATTGGACATTGCAGTCGCCTTCATATCGGGCCAATCCTGGCCGTCTTAGCTATCGGGGTATTTTGGTGTTCGGTGGCATCCGCACGCCCGCCGTCTTTTGCGACGCTGACGGCTTCATCAAGACCTGTGCTCGGCTTGACGGGATTCGATCCAGGGCATTTCCTGTATCCTGCGCTGCGCGCGGGCAGCCATGCCGATTCCCCCGGATACACGATTCAAACCAATGTCATTCAACGTATATTCCACCAACGGGACGGAGCAAGTATCTTCCCGCTGGCCCCGGAATGTCTTGACCTAGATCAAACACCGCGATACCGAGGGAAAAATACCGTCGACTCAAGCCAAAACTGATCACTGCCGCGGGTACCTGGCTACAAGCGCCTTAAACCGCTCGCGTTCGCGATACTTGTTGATATCGACCTCTTGGTCGATCCACAACAGCGTTTCGAGCGTGCGCACCCGAAGGGCATGTTCTAGCGCCTCGAAAAATTCTTGCTCGCGTTCGGCCACGGCGTAGAACCACGCAAGATTGGCCGCGAAACGCTCGGTCCCCAACTGATCTTTGATTGACTCGAAACGCCGCAGCCCCTCCTGCCGCTGGCCCGCGTGAATCAGGTAACCGGCGATCACAAACTCGATGTTGACAAGTTCGTCCTTGTCCCGGCTGATGGTTTTAGCCTTCTCAAGGGACCGCAGAGCGAGATCGAGCCGCTGGTCGTTTTTTTGCATGATGGCGAGATCGTAGAGAGCGCCGGCCGTGGCCGGTCCGAGTGCGACCACCTTTTCCATCGAAAGGCGCGCATTGGGGAAGTCCTTCAGCGCGCGGTAGACGCGCGACAAGATCTTGAGGACTGTCCGATCGTCAGGTCGCATCATTTGCGCTTGCAGCAAGGTTTCCTTTGCAAGTTCGTAGTGCCGCTGTCTGTATTCCGACCACCCGAGCGACACATACCTGTCGAACATTCCGGGATCTGCCGTCTCAAGGGATGCTCTGATGTGCTGACTTGCGTCGGCATAGCGCCGCTCATAGATGGCGCTGAGCCCTTTCTGATAGGACGCGGGCTTCGTCTGCGCCCCCGACGCACGAATCGCGCGGTCGACGTCGTCCGGCGGCAAGCCTATCGTCTTTGCCTGCTCTTCCAGAACTGCTCGCCGCTGTGTTTCCGAAAGCGCGCTTCGTTGTTCCAACTCCTTCGTTATCGTCGCGTGGTTGACGCGTTCCGTTGTGGCTGCCAGTGCTTTGCCGTTGCGCAGGATTTCTTTGTTTTTCGTATCAGTCAGCCACACCGGATGGACGCAGTTCGGGGCGTTTTCAAAGCACGGAACTATGACTTCGCCGTTCCATGGAGATACGAACATCAGTTCTTTGCCGCCAGGGCTATTGGCGATCAGCAGCTTCACCGGGCTGCCGGGCTTGGTGTCGCCACCAAGCCGGATACGCGTCTTGCCTAAATCGTCCGTGGGCGGCCCCATTCCCCCGTCCCCCATCGTCGTCAGCACCAAGCCCTTCAACGGCCGGTCCGCCAGCGTCGATGCCTTCAGAACGAGCACGCCCTGCTCGGCGCACGCCGTGCCGCAGCGCGCGCTGGCGATCACGAATAGCACACCCAGCGCAATCCATCGCATTTCAATCTCCTGATTACTTCTTCCGAAGCATCACGACAAGCGGATCGTCCCCTGCTAGATGCGAAAGCTGCGAGGAGACATAGCCATCCTTTTGGACGTGGACGAGCACGTGCTGCCCCGATGCGGCGTGGGCAGGCAGTTCGAAGCCGCCGTTGTCGGACGTAACGATCATTTCGCCTGCATAACCTGCCACCATTACACGAGCACCGCCCAATGTTGCACCCTCTTCGTTCTGCACGAACCCCCGCACCCGCGCCGGTTTGACCTTTTCCAGCGGAACCGTCACCGCCATGGCTATGCTGGCGTCGGCGCCGAGGACGATTTCCCGGCTCCCGGCCAGAAAGGCGTTTGGCTGCTCGGCGAAAACGGTGAACTTCCCCGTAGCGGGCTTGCTGGCGACCGGGATATCGAACTCCCATCCACCGGCGACCTTCTTCGCTTCGCCACCAATAGTCGACCAGACTTTGGCGTCTTCCACCGGGGTTTGCCCGGGACTGACGACGGTAACCCGGATTCGGTAGACCGGCGGAACAACGGGGAGCACCGAAACAATGATGGGCACGAGGCCAAGAAAGGTGATCGCGGCCGCGCAAATCCACATGATCTTTCGCGTTGCCGCATTCGGCTTAATCACAAGCAAGCTGACGATCACCACGAGCGCGGCGATCGCGAACGCGGCCAAGCTCCATGGCGTGGTGACTTTTAAGCTGGTCTTGATCAGCTCGGGGATTCCAGAAGCATCCTGCGCATGCGCCAAGCCTGCGCCGGTCAGGAGTGCCATTGACATTCCCAGTGCCTTGAACGCTCGCATCGAGAACCTATCGGTTGCTAGCCCAATGACAAAGCATGATCATCCTAGAAGGATATCTTACGCTGCCGGCAGCGTCCTGCGTAGCCGCGTCGGCAACCCGTTCGGCAAGGGTTTACTTGTCGTCCCCGAAACCTGTCCTCGCAACCGAGGCCGCCTCTGTTGCGACGGCGCGGCGTCACGGCTTCTTTTCATTGTGTCGCTTTACGGTTTTCAACATTTCCACGGGAGAGAAATCATCGGTAAGAATCTTCGCATTTGGTTCGCTCCGAATGTCTTTGCGGGCTTTGACCAGCTCGTTTAAGTCATATTTTAATCGGAGTTTTGCTTGCGTCGCGGAGGCCAGACGAGAAAGCTCGATCTGCGGCAACCTGGTTCCCGGGTAGCCGATCAAGACGATGTTCCCGCCCGCTTCGACGGCATCTACGCTGTCGAAGACGGTCTTCATCGTTGCGAGAGCGCTATCGAAGAACAAGGTCGTGGGCTCGACGTTTTGCGCTACTACCCCACCTTCACGCAATCGCGACTTTACCAACCTGTAGAATTCTTGTGTTGTCAGGTGAAAAGGAACGAACGGGCCACGGTACGCATCGAGCAGGACTAGATCGAACTTTTCCTTGGTCCGCGCCAGAAACACTCGCCCGTCTTGGTTGTGAATACGCAAGCGGTCGGTAGAGTTGACACCGAAGTACTTGCTCGCAAGGGCAATTACCGCGGGATCGAGTTCGGCGACGTCCGCGATAACACCGGGAAGACTTCCTATGAGGTAACTGATTGTCCTGCCCCCACCCAATCCGACGAGAGCGATTCGCTCCACTTTACCCTGATGGAAGGCCAATGCGGAAGTCATGTATCGGGTGTAGGTGACGACAAGCTCTCCCGGTCTCGATAGGTCCATAACCGACTCCGTATATCGATTCGCGCGATATCCGAAATTCAGTGAAATGAATGGCCCGTCCTTTTGCACAAAAATGGTGTTGTACTCGGATTCGACTTTTTCCAGAAGACCATCACGCTGAATCAAACTCGGCTGCGGCTGTGCTGCCGCCTGTCTCGCACCGAATGGCCCGGCAAGCGCCAACAGGAGAAACGCGGCGAGAAGTACGGACGAGCGTTGCGCGTGGGAAGCTTGCGGGGGGTGCGTGCCGAGTTTCCAAAAAACAACACCCATGACGACGCTGATTCC
>Ga0082335_1008384_pt1 | contig 11788 bp, 12 predicted proteins | sample Subgrocontami58m_FD_72375 | JGI IMG/M metagenome (GOLD analysis project Ga0082335, IMG submission 72375) | Subsurface groundwater microbial communities from S. Glens Falls, New York, USA - GMW37 contaminated, 5.8 m (SPADES assembly) (version 2) ...
ATCCTCACCGACCCGTTCTTCCAGATCTCCTCGCCGCCCGGTGCGCACGTGAAGGACTACGCGCTCGCGGTCGGGAAGGTGCGCTACCTCGGCGAGCCCGTCGTGGCCGTCGTCGCCGAGACGCGGGAGCTCGCGCGCGACGCCGCCGAGCTCGTCGTCGTGGACTACGAGCCGCTCGAGGCGGTCGTCGACGCGCGCACGGCACTCACGCTCGAGGCGCCCCTGCTCCACGAGGAGTGCGGGACGAACATGTCGTGGGAGGGCGTCTACGAGTGGGGCGACCTCGACGCCGCGTTCGCCGAGGCCGACCACGTCGTCAAGATCGGCGAGCTGCACTTCCACCGCTTCAACTCGACGCCGCTCGAGACCGACGGCGCGCTCGTCGAGTACAACCGCGGCATCGGGCAGTGGACGATCCACACGAACAACCAGTTCCCGGGCTTCGCCGGAATCATGATGGGGCCGGCTCTGCGCGTGGGGATCGACAAGCTCCGCTTCGTCACGCAGGACATCGGCGGCGGCTTCGGCAACAAGATCACGACGCACCCGCAGCTCGTCGCCGCCTGCCTGCTCGCGCGCAAGCTGCGCCGCGCGATCCAGTGGACGGAGTGGCGAACGGACTTCCACCAGTCGATGTCGCACGGCAACGAGCGCTGGTTCCAGGACACGGAGGTGGCCGTCAAGGCCGACGGAACGCTCCTCGGCTTTCGCACGAAGGCGATCGACGACGCGGGCGCGTACCTGCGCTACGAGCCGCTCGGGGGCGTGATCTGGGCGCAGGTCGCCGCGGGCCTCTACAAGTGGCGAAACATCCGGCTCGAGTTCACGCAGGCCATGACGAACAAGGCACCGGTGTCGCCGAACCGCGGCTACTCGCGCATGCAGCAGCTCTGGTTCACGGAACGCGTGATCGACATCGTCGCCCAGCAGCTCGGCTTCGACCCGGTCCAGATCCGGAAGCAGAACTACGTGCAGCCGGAGGACATGCCGTACGAGACGCCCAACGGCTGCGTCTACGACTCCGGCGACTACCCGCGCGTGCTCGACCTGGCGCTCGAGCTCGTCGGCTACCGCTCGATCGAGGAGCGGCGCCGGGAGGCGGCCGCCCGCGGCAAGCTGCTCGGCGTCGGCATCGGCTCCACGCTCGACTCGGGCACGAACAACTTCGCGCAGTCGCGCCTGATCAACCCGGAGCTCCAGTTCTCCGGGAACAACGAGGTCGCCACCGTCAAGCTCGACCTCTTCGGCGAAGTGATCGTGACGCTCGGAACGACGCCCCAGGGTCAGGGGCACGAGACGACGGCTGCGCAGGTCGTCGCCGACACCATCGGGTGCTCGGTCGACCAGGTGCACGTCCGCTCCGGCCACGACAGCTACTGGAACTCGCACGCCGGCTTCTCCGGCACCTACGCGAGCCAGTTCGCGGTCACGGGCCTCGGTGCCGTCAAGGGCGCGTCGGAGATGCTGGCCGGCGAGATGAAGCAGCTGGCCTCGATGGTGCTCCAGTGCGGGCCGGACGACATCGAGCTGGGCGAGGGGTTCGCGCGGATCAAGGGCGTCCCGGAGGCGGCCCTCCCCTTCATGGCGCTCGGCGCGATCGTGAACATGAACAACGCCGGCTTCCCCGAGGACCCGCCGACCCTGAACTGCCGCTACGTGTACCGGCCGCCCTTCGAGATTCCCGACATGGAGCGGAAGTTCGGCAACCTCACGCTCACGTACGCGACCCAGATCCACGCCTGCGTGGTGGAGATCGACCCGGAGACGGGCGTGACCGAGATCGTGGACTACGCGGCCGTGGACGACTGCGGCACGCGCATCAACCCGCGGATCGTCGAGGGACAGGTGATGGGAGCGACCGCCCACGCGATCGGCGCGGCGCTCTGGGAGACGTTCGCCTACGACGACGAGGGCAACCTCCTGACGCCCAACTTCTACGACTACCACGTGCCCCACGCGCTCGACATGCCGCCGCTCAAGACGGCGGCGATCGAGTCGCCCTCTCCCTTCACGCCGCTCGGGACGAAGGGCATGGGCGAGGGCGGCGGCGGCGGCATCCACTGCATCTGCGCGGCCATCCAGGACGCGCTCCGGGCAGCGGGCGGCGCGATCGTGTTCGACAGTCACAACCCCTATCACCGCGTCTGGGAGATGCTGCGCGACCCCGAGGCGACGCGGGCGAACGTGGAGGTGGTCTCGCGGTGAGAGTCGAGGGGGTCAAGGCGCTGACGGCGCCGCGCGACGTGGTCTGGGCCGTGGTCAACGACCCGGAGCAGATGGCGAAGCTGATGCCGGGCGTCGAGAGCTTCGAGGTCGCCGACGACCGGCACTGGCAGGCGAAGGTGAAGATCCCGCTCGGGCTCGGCGGCCTGCGGATGACGATCGCGTTCGAGAAGCTCGAGGAGCGGGCGCCCGAGTACTCCAGCCTGAGCGCGAAGGGCAACGGCGTCGGGGCGCTGCTGAACATGACGACGGCGTTCACGCTCTCCGAGGACGGCGAGACGACGAGCATGAAGTGGGAGGCCGACGTGCGCATCGCCGGCCCGGTCGGTGCGATGGGACAGCGCGTCCTGCAGCCGATCGTCAACCAGCAGGTCGGGAACGTGCTCGCGGCGCTCGAGAAGCAGGTCGTCGCGGCCGCCGCCGGCTAGGCGAGCTCGAGCTCGACGCTCTCCAGCACGACACCGGCCGCGGCGGGATCGGCCGGGTCCGTGCCGAGCTCTGCCTCGACGTGCGCGCCCTCGGCGAGCGTGCCGCGCGTCGCGTCCTCGAAGTGCTCCCGAAAGTGCTCCGGCGTGAAGTGGGAGAGCACGCCCAGCCGGACGCGGACGCTGCGTACGCGCCGGCCGCCCTCCTCGCGGGCCACCGTCTCGAGCTTGCGCACGAGGTCGTCCATCAGCGCCTGCTCGTGCACCTAGCCCCCGTCCTCGAGCTCACGGACGATCGCCGCGACGACGCCGGGCACCGCGGAGGCCACCGAGGGCGTCACGTCCGCTCCGGCGGCGAAGGAGACGCCCTCGACGCCGTACACGACGACCCGGGGAGGCAGCCTTCCGAGCGCTAGGGCGAGCTCGAGCGTCTGGGCGATCCCGAACGCGTGCGAGGAGGTCAGCGTCAGGCCCTCGGGCAGCGTCCCCGACGACGCGTCCACGCGGTGCACCGTGCCGGGCGCCGATCCCGACTGGACGGCGTCCACGAGCACGAGCAGGTCGAGCTCCTCCCACGAGTCGAGCAGCCGGGTCGGCTCGTCCTCGCATTCCTCCACCTCGACGCCGGCGGCGCGGACGCCGTCGGCCACGAGCAGGCCGACCGCGTCGTCGCCGCGGAAGCGGTTGCCGAGACAGGCGACGGACACCCGCCGTGCGGTCACGTACGCTCGACTTCGAGCTTCAGGAAGTGCGTCGCGCAGGAGATGCACGGGTCGTAGTTGCGGATCGTCTGCTCGCACCGGAGGGCGAGCTGGGCCTCCGGCAGGTCGAGCGACGAGCTGACGACGCCTCTGAGATCCGCCTCGATCATCTTCTGGTTCTGGGAGGTCGGGGGCACGATCTTCGCGTCGAGGATCGTGCCCTCGCCGTCGATCGTGTAGCGGTGCCAGAGGATGCCTCGCGGCGCCTCGGTGCAGCCGCAGCCGCTGCCCGCGCGCGGCGCGACCTCGAGGGCCGGCGGTTCGGGTCGCTCGTAGGCCTCGATCAGCCTGAGCGCCTCGTTGCACGCCTCCACCGTCTCGACGGCGCGGACGACGATGCTCTGGAACGGGTTGCGGCAGACGGGGCCGAGGCCCGCCGCCGCCGCGGCCGCGCGGGAGACCTCCGAGAGCTCGGCGGAGTTGAGCGCATAGCGGGCGAGCGGGCCGACGAGGTAGGCGCCCGTGCCGATCATGGTGGAGTGGAGCGCGTTCGAGCGCTCGACGTGCTCCTCGACGAAGTGCTCCTCGTACTCGGAGACCGCGATGTCGAGTCCCGAGCTCGAGACGATCCGGCCGCGCTCGAACGGGTACTCGCCCGGCTGCCTGAGCGCGACGAACTCGTAGTCGGCCTCGAAGTCGGGGAAATCGAAGCCGCCGACGAGCTCGACCGTGGCCACGGCGGCCTCGAGCGCCCACTCGAGCCGCGGGACGAGAGCCTGCAGCTCCGCGTGTGTCGGGGCGCGGTACCAGCCTCCGACGCGCACGTTGATCGGGTGGATCTCCCGCCCGCCGACGACGCGCATCACGTCGTTCCCGATCTTCTTCAGCTGCAATGCCCGCTCGACGAGGTCGCGGTGGTCGCGCGCGAGCTCGACCGCGCTCGCGTAGCCGAGGAAGTCGGGGGCGTGCAGCATGTAGACGTGGAGCGTGTGGCTCTCGATCCACTCGCCGCAGTAGAGGAGGCGGCGGAGCGCGCGGATCGTGTCGGAGACCTCGACGCCGCAGATCTGCTCCATCGCCGCGATCGAGCTCATCTGGTACGCGACCGGGCAGATGCCGCAGATGCGGGCGGTGATGTCCGGCGCCTCGGTGAACTGCCGCCCGCGCAGGAGCATCTCGAAGAAGCGGGGAGGCTCGTAGATCTTGAGCTGGACGTCGACGACCTCGTCGCCCTTGATCTTCACGAGCATCGCGCCCTCGCCCTCGACGCGGGCGAGGTAGTCGGTGCGGATCGTCCTCGTCTTCGCGCGCTCACTCATGGTCGAGGCTCGCCTCCTTGAAGGGCGCCGCGCCGGCGTTGTATGTCCGGAAGGCTCGCACGAGCCCGCGATCGTCGATCCCGAGCTCCTTCCAGCGCTCGGCGAGCGCGCGCGTGTTCGGCGTCTCCATCGGCCCGAAGCAGCCGTAGCAGCCGCGGTCGTAGGCGGGGCAGAGCGCTCCGCAGCCGGCCATCGTGACGGGGCCGAGGCACGGCGTCCCCTTCGCCACGAGCAAGCAGGGCGTCCCTCGGGCCTTGCACTCGAAGCAGACGCTGGTGGTGGGCAGGTTCGGGCGGCGGGCGCCGAGGAAGGCGGTGATCGCCTCGACGAGCTGCCCCTTGTCGATCGGGCAGCCGCGCAGCTCGAGGTCGACCGGGACGTGGTCGGAGATCGCAGACGAGGTGGCGAGAGTCGAGATGTAGTCGGGCGAGGCGTAGACGGCAGGTATCCAGTCCTTCACGTCGGCGAAGTTGCGCAGCGCCTGGATCCCACCCGCCGTCGCGCACGCGCCGATCGTGACGAGGAAGCGCGACGAGTGCCGCACCTCGTGGATCCGTTCGGCGTCGCCCGGCGTCGTGATCGACCCCTCGACGAGCGAGAGGTCGTACGGCCCTTTCACCTTTGCGCTCGAAGCCTCCAGGAAGTAGGCGATCTGGATCTCGCCCGCGATCGCGAGCAGCTCGTCCTCGCAGTCGAGCAGGGAGAGCTGGCAGCCGTCGCACGAGGCGAACTTCCACACAGCGAGCTTCGGCTTGCGCGTGGTCACAGCTCACGCACCTTCAGGAGCGGCTCGACGTCGTCGAGCCGGAAGACCGGGCCGTCGCGGCAGACGAGCACCGGCCCGAGCTGGCAGTGGCCGCAGTGGCCGAGGCCGCACTTCATGCTGCGCTCGAGCGAGATGTAGATGCGCTCCTTCGCTACGCCGCGTTCGAGCAGCGCCGCCACGGTGTAGCGAATCATGATCTCCGGCCCGCAGACGAGCGCGATCGCCGACTCGGGGTCGAAGCTCGCACCCGCGACGAACTTCGGAACGACGCCGACTCTCCCGTGCCAGCCGCCGCCGGCGTTGTCGACGGTGACGGCGACGTCGAGGTCGAAGCGACCGCGCCAGTGCTCCAGCTCCTTTGCATAGAGGAGGTCGCCCGGGGTGCGCGCGCCGACGAGCAGCACGACGGCCCCGTAGGCGTTGCGATCGGCGAGGGCCTGGTAGAGCGCGGGCCGCAGCGGAGCGAGCCCGATTCCGCCCGCGACGATGACGAGGTCGCACCCGCAGGCCTCCTCGACCGGCCAGGAGGTGCCGAACGGGCCGCGCACGCCGAGAATGCCGCCAGGCTTTGTGCGGCAGATCGCCTCGGTGACCGCCCCGACGGCCCGCACGGTGTGCACGAGCAGCCCGTCGCCGGCCGGGTCGCCGCTGGAGGAGATCGGCACCTCGCCGACGCCGAAGGCGTAGAGCATCGTGAACTGCCCCGGCGCGGGTACCACCGGCTCGCCCCCGACGGGCTCGAGCTCGAGCGTCCACGTGTCGGCCGTCTCGCGCCGCTTGCGCAGAACGCGGAACGGCTCGGGCGTCATAGCGCCGGCCACGTAGAGGGGTTCAGACGCGGGGGCGATGGCCATAGACATCGAGGAGTTGGAGCCGGGTCGCGTTGAGGCGTTCGATCAGCAGCTGGGCGAAGCGCGACAGCAGCTCGTAGCCGAGCACGGGGTCGGACTCGAGCTTCCCGCGCAGGCAGGCGCCGTCGAAGGCGACAGCGCGGACGAGCTCGACGGCGCGCGCGTCGAAATGCCAGAGGTAGGGAGGGAACAGCCACGACCAGCCGACCGTGTCGCCGGGCTCGACCGTCTCGATCGTGATCGGGCCCCGCGGCGGGACGAACATCTCGAGCGCGACGCGCCCGCGACGGACGACGTAGAACGTGTCGGCGGGGTGCCCCTCGCGGGCGAGCCGCTCCCCCGCCTGGAAGCGGACGTTCTTCGCGCACCCTGCGATCAGCTCCAGGTGCTCCGGCTCCATGCCGGCGAAGAACGGGAACTCCGTGACGACCTGGTCAAGCGTGCGCATGATCCACCTCTCCGTCGGCGACCCGGATGGCGGCGAGCTCCTCGGTCACGTCGATCCCGACCGGGCACCAGGTGATGCACCGCCCGCAGCCGACACAGCCGGACGTGCCGAACTGGTCGATCCAGGTTCCGAACTTGTGTGTCAGCCATTGCCGGTAGCGGCCTCGTGCGGAAGGCCGCACGCTGCCGCCGTGAATGTAGGAATACCCCACCGAGAAGCATGAGTCCCAGCGCCGCCGCCGTTCGGCCGCGTCGCCGCCGAGCACGTTCACGTCGTCCACCGACGTGCAGAAGCAAGTCGGGCAGACGAGGGTGCAGTTCCCGCAGGTCAGGCACCGCTCGGCCACCTCGGTGAAGCGGGGGTGCTCGACGTTGCGCGCCAGCAGATCGCGCAGTCCGTCCGTCTCGAGCCGCCGGCCCATGCGGTGGGCGGCCTCGTGTGAGACGTGGAGCGCCGCTTCGATGTCGTCGCTTCCGGCCTCCCGCGCGTCGAGGTCGGCCAGCACCTCCGCGCCGCGCTCCGACCCTGCCTCGACGAGGAAGCGGTGCCCGCCCTCGAGGATCTCGGTGAGCGCGAGGTCGTAGCCCGACTCTGCCCGCGGCCCGGTCCCCATCGAGGCGCAGAAGCAGGTGCCGCCCGGCGTGCCGCAGTTGACGGCGACGAGAAACGCGCTGCCGCGCCGCGCAGCGTAATCGCGATCGACGTAGGCCCCTTCGAGGAAGACTCGATCCTGCACGGCGATCGCATGCAGGTCGCAGGAGCGGACGCCGATGAACGCGAACGGCTCGTCGGGGGGCGGCTCCTCGACGATCTCGGGCGGCCCGCCGTCTCGCCGCTGCGCCTGCCACAGGCGGACGTCGGCGGGAAGCAGGAAGCGCTTCCAGGAGTGCGGCCCGACGGAGTAGCCGAAGCGGGCCTCGTCGTCCCGGCGCTCGAGCCGGTAGGTCGCGGCATCCTGCACCTCCGTCCAGCCTGCCGGCAGGTCGTCGGCCGACGAGAGGTCGTCGTAGACGATCGCACCGTCGCGCAGGAGGGGGCCGATGACGCGGTAGCCGCGCCCGGAGAGCGAACGGACGAGTGCTCCCAGGCTCTGCGGCTCGAGCACGCCGTTCAGCGGTGCCGTCGGGGTTTCCGTCATCGCGCCGGTACCAGCCTCTCTGCTCGCGCAGCGCGTGTCATCGGTACAGCTCCGTGGGCCGCTGCGGGTTTGCCGCTACTCCCTTCCGGGCCGGCCCGCTTGCGCAGACGGGCGGCAGCGGGCAGCCTCTGTCCAGTGGCAGGTCCCGCCGTCACCGCCCGTCTGCGCCTGCGCGTCCACGGCGTCGTCCAGGGCGTGGGCTTCCGCCCCTTCGTCCACCGGCTCGCCGGGCGGCACGGTCTCGGCGGCTTCGTCCTGAACGACGGCCACGGGGTCGTGGTCGAGGTCGAAGGCGACCCGGCGGCGCTCGACGCGTTCGTCGCGGCCGTTGCCACCGACGCTCCGTCTCTTGCCCGTGTGGACTCGGTCGTCGCCGAGCCGGTCGAGTCGCGCGGCGAGCGGGCCTTCGCGGTTCGGCCGAGCCGCGCCTCCGGGGGCCGCGGCGCGCTCGTCCCGGCGGACGTCGCGACGTGCGACGACTGCCTGCGCGAGCTCTACGATCCGGCCGACCGGCGCCACCGCTACCCGTTCGTCAACTGCACCCAGTGCGGGCCGCGCTTCACGATCGTCCGCGAGGTCCCCTACGACCGGGCGAGCACGACGATGGCCGGCTTCCCGCTCTGCGCCGACTGCCGGCGCGAGTACGAGGATCCCGCCGACCGCCGGTTCCACGCCGAGCCGATCGCCTGTCCCGCGTGCGGGCCGCGGCTCTCGCTGCCGCTGGCGGAGGCCGCCGGCCTGCTGCGCGGCGGCAGCATCGTCGCCGTCAAGGGACTCGGCGGGTACCACCTCGCCTGCGACGCGTCGAACGAGGAGGCAGTCGCGCGGCTCCGGGCGCGCAAGCACCGAGAGGAGAAGCCGTTCGCGGTCATGACTCCGGCTCCCGCCACGCTCGCCTTCGTCGAGCCCGGCGAAGACGCGCTCCTGCGCGGGGCCGCGCGCCCGATCGTCCTCGTCCGCCGGCGGCCGGACTCGCCCGTCGCGCCGTCGGTCGCGCCCGGCTCGCCGTGGCTGGGGCTGCTACTCCCGTATACGCCGCTGCACCACCTCCTCTGCGGCGATGCCGGCGTCCCGCTCGTCCTGACGAGCGGGAACCGCTCCGACGAACCGATCGCCTTCGACGACGAGGACGCGCGACGGCGTCTCGGCGGCATCGCCGACGCCTTCCTCACGCACGACCGCCCGATCCACCGCCGCTGCGAGGACTCCGTCGTGCGGGCCGCCTTCCCGCTCCGCCGCTCCCGCGGCTACGCGCCGTCCGGCCTGGCGCTGCCGGTCGCGGCTCCGCGACCGCTCGTCGCCGCGGGCGCCGAGCTGAAGGCGACGTTCTGCGTCGTTCGCGGCGGCGACGCCTTCCTCTCGCCACACCTTGGCGACCTCGACGACGAGCTCTCCTACCGTGCCTTCCGCACCGATCTCGAGCTCTACCTGCGCATGCTCGACGTCACGCCGGAGGCCGTCGCGTGCGACCTCCATCCCGAGTACCGGGCGACGAAATGGGCGCACGAGCAGGGACTGCCGCTCGTCGAGGTACAGCATCATCACGCGCACGCGGCAGCCTGTCTCGCGGAGCACGGCGAGATGGATGAGGCGCTCGCCGTCGTGCTCGACGGCACCGGGTACGGGCCTGACGGGGCGCTGTGGGGCGGCGAGCTGCTCCGCTGCGACCTCAGGTCGTTCGAGCGGCTCGCCCATCTCGAGCCCGTACCGCTCCCGGGCGGGGAGGCGGCGATCCGCGAGCCCTGGCGCATGGCGGCTGCCTACCTCGAGCGGGCCGGCCGGCCGGTGCCCTTCGAGCGCTGGGGGCTCGTGCGGGAGAGCCTGAAGGTGAACGCGCCGCTGTCGTCGGGGGCGGGCCGCCTCTTCGACGCCGTCGCCGCCCTGCTCGGGGTGCGTGCCCGGGTCAGCTACGAGGGTCAGGCCGCGATCGAGCTCGAGCACCTGGCCGCGGACGTGCCCGCTGCGGCCTACGCGTGCCGGATCGAGCAGGGAGCGATCGTCGGGGCGGACCTCGTCGCGGCCGCCCATGACGACCTCGCCGGGGGGCGGCCGCGCGAGGAGATCGCCGCGGCCTTCCACGAGGGGGTGGCGGGCGCCTTCGCCGAAGCCTGCGCGCAGGCCACCGGCCCGCGCACGGTCGTCCTGTCCGGCGGCAGCTTCCAGAACTGCCGGCTGCTCGGCTCGTTCCGCCGGCGGCTCGAGGAGCACGGCTTTCGCGTCCTCTCGCACCGGCTGGTGCCCCCGAACGACGGCGGCATAAGCTACGGCCAGGCCGCGGTGGCCGCAGCAAGGCTCTCAGCATGTGCCTAGGCATCCCAGGACAGGTCATCGAGCTCACCGACCTCGAAGCCGGGCTCGCCAAGGTGGACATCGCCGGTGTGCGCCGCGAGATCAGCGTCGCGCTCCTCCACGAGCCCGCGGCGCCGGTCGAGGTCGGCGACTGGGTGCTCGTCCACGTCGGCTTCGCGCTCGCGAGGATCGACGAGGAGGAGGCACGCACGACGCTCGCGCTGCTCGAACTGGCGGCGGAATACCAGCGCGAGCTCGACGAGCTGCGTGCCGGGACGGTCGCGTGAAGCCGGAGCCGGAGCGGTGCGTGACGTGCTCCGACGCCGCGGTCGCCGCCCGCGTCATCGCCGTCGAGGGCGACGAGGCCGTGATCGTGGCCGACGGCGTGGCCGGGCGCGTCGCAGTCGACCTCGTTCCCGACGCCGCACCGGGGGACGTCCTCCTCTGCCATGCGGGCATCGCGCTCGAGCGCCTGGAGGCGCCACCGGCGTGAAGTACGTGGACGAGTACCGGTCGCCCCCGCTCGCGAAGGCGCTCGCCGCCGAGATCGCGGGGCTCGTCCGGCCCAAAGTGCCGGTACGCGTCATGGAGGTCTGCGGCGGCCACACGCACGTCATCTACCGGCACGGCCTCGAAGATCTGCTGCCGCCCGAGGTCGAGCTCGTCCACGGGCCCGGCTGTCCGGTCTGCGTCATCCCGATGGGCCGGGTGGACGACGCGATCGCACTCGCCGAGCTGCCCGGGGTCATTCTGGCCACGTTCGGCGACATGCTCCGCGTCCCCGGCGGGCGCGGCTCGCTGCTCGAGGCGAAGGCGCGCGGGGCCGACGTGCGCATGGTCTACTCGCCCCTCGACGCGCTCGCGCTCGCCCGGAAGGAGCCGGCCCGGCACGTGGTCTTCTTCGCGGTCGGCTTCGAGACGACGACGCCTGCCACGGCGGTGACGCTCCTGCGCGCCCGCGCGGAGGGCATCCGGAACTTCTCCGTCTTCTGCAACCACGTCACGATCGAGCCGCCGCTGCGCGCGATCCTCGAGACGCCGGGGCTCACGATCGACGCGTTCGTGGGTCCGGGCCACGTCTCGACCGTGATCGGCACGGACGCCTACCGGTTCATTCCCGAGGAGTTCGGGCGGCCGGTCGTCGTCTCGGGGTTCGAGCCCGTCGATCTGCTCCAATCGGTGGCGATGCTCCTGCGGCAGCTTCGCGAGGGCCGCTGCTCGGTCGAGAACCAGTACACGCGCGTCGTCCACGCCGAGGGCAACCCGCGCGCGCTCGTCGCGATCGCCGAGACGATGGAGCTGCGCGAGACCTTCGAGTGGCGCGGTCTTGGGATGCTGCCGCGCAGCGCGCTCCAGCTCCGGGAGGCGTTCTCCGAGTGGGATGCGGAGGCGCGCTTCCCGCTTCCGGGCGTGCGCGTCGAGGACCCGAAGGCCTGTCAGTGCGGCGAGGTGCTGACCGGGAAGATCAAGCCATGGGAGTGCAAGGTCTTCGGCACCGCGTGCACGCCGGAGCAGCCGCTCGGGACGTGCATGGTGTCGAGCGAGGGCGCGTGTGCCGCGTTCTACGCGTACGGCCGGCTGCGGCGGCCGCAGGAAGAGCCGGTCGGTGCGTAGCCGCACGGGCCGCC